>ERZ827150.61-NODE-61-length-162117-cov-14.017388_pt1 | contig 162117 bp, 150 predicted proteins | sample MGYA00519779_ERZ827150 | MGnify/ENA primary metagenome ERZ827150 (study PRJEB31778, sample SAMEA3449267) | human gut metagenome | biome: human gut; feature: human-associated habitat; material: faeces | place: United Kingdom | collected 2010/2012 ...
AGCGGCGATAAAAATGCGCCGCAGGCTCTTTTTAAGCCCATCTGCGTGCAGTACGAAAGGCTTTTTCGCAGAAAAATGCCTTTCGTATCCAGCGCAGCTAAGCGTCAAGAGGGATTGTCAAGGGGGAAGCCCGGTCCCCCTTGACCGTATTTTGGTTCCTTTTGTACGCACAAAAGGAACGCCCCGGCGGCGAGCCGTGCAGACCGTCACCCTTCGGTGACTCCGTGACGCCGATAGGCGACCACAAACTGGCCCTGCCGGGTAGGCGGGATAAAACCAAGTCATAGTTTGTACTGACAATCCCTCCGGCTCATTTCATTCGCCACCTCCCTTTGCACAAGGGAGGCTTTGGGTCGGTGCGGGGCCGCAGGCGGCTTTACAAGCTCATTTTCGCCATCAGGCGGTCCACACGGCGGGAGAGGGCGGGAAGGGTATCCAGCTGGGGATCACGGGCGAGGAGCTCGCCGGCGGCCTGCTGGGTCTTTTGCAGCAGGCGGCTATCGGCGGCAAGATCCGCCACCTTGAGCTCCGGCAGGCCGTGCTGCCGTTCCCCGAAAAAGTCGCCGGGGCCGCGCTGCTTGAGGTCCTCTTCCGCTATTTTGAAGCCGTCATTGGTGCTGCACAGCACCCGCAGGCGCTCCTTGGTTTCGGGGTTATCGGTATCGGAAAGGAGGATGCAGTGGGACTGCACCTGGCCCCGGCCCACCCGGCCGCGCAGCTGGTGGAGCTGAGAAAGTCCGAACCGCTCGGCATTTTCAATCATCATAATCACGGCATTGGGGACATCCACGCCGACTTCCACCACGGTGGTGGCCACCAGCAGCTGGATCTCCCCGGCGGCAAATTCCGCCATGACCTTTTCCTTTTGGGCGGGGCGCATTTTGCCGTGGAGCAGGCCGACCCGATACTGCCCAAAGGCGCCGTGGGCCAGCTCTTCGGCGTATTCCACGGCGGATTTGAGATGGGCGGCGGCCGCTTCTTCCTCCTCGCTTTGCACGGCGGGGCAGATGAGATACGCCTGATAACCTGCATCGAGGTGGCGGCGGATATAGCCGAAGGCCCGCTCCCGGATCTCGCTATTGATGAGGTAGGTGCGCACCGGCTGGCGGCCGGCGGGCAGCTCATCGATGATGGAGAGCTCCAGATCGCCGTAGACGATCATAGCCAGGGTGCGGGGAATGGGGGTGGCGGACATGACCAGGACATGGGTATCCTGGCCCTTTTGCCGCAGGGCAGTCCGCTGCTGCACCCCAAACCGGTGCTGCTCATCGGTGACGACCAGCCCCAGCCGGGAAAATTCGGTATCGGCGGTGAGGATGGCGTGGGTACCGATGCAGAGATTGAGTTCCCCGGCGGCGAGGGCGGCTTTGAGGGTCTCCTTCTTTTTGACGGAAAGGGAGCCGGTGAGGAGGGCCACCCGCATACCAAGGCGCTCCAGGAGAGGGGCGAGATTGTGGTAATGCTGCTGGGCCAGTATCTCGGTGGGGGCCATCAGGGCGCTTTGGGCGCCATTGAGGAAGGCGAAATAGCAGCAGGCCGCTGCCACCGCCGTTTTGCCGCTGCCGACATCCCCCTGCACCAGGCGGTTCATAGGGGTGCCGCTGCACATATCGCCGATGGCTTCGGCAATGGCGCGCTGCTGGGCACCGGTCAGCTGATAAGGCAGGGCCTGATAGTAGGCGGTAAGGGGGTGCGGCTGCATGGGGGCGATATGCCGCAACGCCCGGCCCTGGCGCATCCGGGCAAAGCAAATGGTAAGGCAGAGCAGTTCATCAAAGACCATGCGGCTGCGGCCGGTTTCGATCGCCGCCCAATCGCGCGGGAAGTGGACGGCATGGAGGGCTTCCGAGTAGCTCATCAAGCCGTACTGCCGCGGCAGGCCGCTGCCTGCCAAGGGATCCGGGAGCTGCTCCACCCGGTGAAGGGCTTCGGCGACCTGGCGGCTGACCATCTTATTGCTGAGGCCCTGGGTGAGCGGATAGACCGGCAGCAGGGTGCCGGCTTCCTCCGGGCGGAATACCTGCGGGGAGTCCATCTGCCGGGCGTAAAAGCCGCCGGTAAGGGTACCGTAAAAGAGGTATTCCTCTCCCTCGCGCAGGGAATCGACGGTGTATTTGGCATTGAAAAAGGTGATGTGGAGGGTGACGGGGCCATCCACGGCGGTGAGGCGAAAAACGGAAAGCCCCCGGCGGATGCGCTGCTCCCGGCCCTTGGCGGCCAGCAGCGCCCGGACGGCGCACTTCTGCCCCGGAATGGCTTCCGCCAGCGGGGTGGGATGGGTGAGATCGACATAGCGGCGGGGGATGTGGTAGAGGAGGTCCTCCACGGTATCCACGCCGAGCTTATGGTAAAGCTGGGCGCGGCTCTCCCCTACCCCTTTAAGGTAGCGGATATCGCTTTGCAGTTCCAGCGGCACAGGGCGGCCTCCTTTCCGGGGAGTACTTGGGTATGAGTTTATTATACCCGGCGGCGGTTAAAAAAGGAAGCCCCCGTAGGGGGGCAGGGTGATCAGGAGGCAACGCCGAAGCGGCCGGTCCACACCAGGATATTGATGGTGAGCACAAAGAGCAGAATGGCGGTGCCGATGAAGATGAGCGCGATGCCGACCTTTTTGAGGGCTTCGCCCTCGTCACCGCGCTTAGAAGCGACGCGGGCCATGATGCCGCCGATGAGCAGAACGCCCAGACCGATCCAGAAAAGCATAAACATATCCTCCCAAAATTAACGCTGAAAGTATTATAACGAAAGCGCGGGAGAAATGCAATGCGGGGCGGGGAAATGTTATAGCCCATTGCGGGGAAAAGATGGGAAAGAGATGGAAAGTATAGTGATAAAATGCTTGACAAGCCGGGGGGAGGCCATTATAATATATCTGTTGCCATGCGGCAATATGAACCATTAGCTCAGTCGGCAGAGCATTTGACTTTTAATCAAAGGGCCCGGGGTTCGAATCCCCGATGGTTCACCAAAAGAAAAAGACGCCCAAAGGCGTCTTTTTCTTTTGGTGAACCTTTACCTTATCACAGCAAAAGCTCCCCCGCGGGGGAGCTTTTTGGGTGGGGCGGATGATTTTATTTTTTGCGGGAGAGGACGGCCATGCCAAGGGCGGAGATAGCCATGAGGGCCACGGCCGCGGCGACCATATCATTGGCGCCGGTGGTGGGGTTCTTCTCGGGCTCGGTCTTGGGGGTGTCCCCGGCGGGGGTGATGATGACGATTTGAGTGGGGGCAGCCTTGATTACGGTAGCGTCCTCAAGAGCACCATCACTGGTTGCTGCTTTATTCGGGTTAGTGATTGTAAGTTTATTATCCTGAGAAGTAATCTTCTCATTGAGCAATTCAGCCTGATTCCATACAAGATAAGGTGCCTTAATAATGTTATCGCTGATTGTCACATCGGCATTCAGTCCGCTATAAAAACGGAACGCATTGCCGGTATTGACATCAATCTTATTGTTGGTGATGATAAACTCTCCGCCCGTGGTAAGCTGAATGGCTGCGCCATAGGTCTGATCATTCTTGGTGTATCCGGTCAAGTTGGTGATGGTGTTGCCGGTGATGGAAACAGTTGCAGTAGAATCCGCCTGCACATTGATACCCCGCATAAAGCTGGAAACAGTATTGTTCTTAAACTGAACAGCTTTCATGCTATTCGCAGGCACAGACTGTGCGAAGAAAGCAAAGTCCTTGCTTCCATCGCCCTCGAATTTGCAGTTATCAACCGTTACATTGATAGCCTGCATGACCTTCAAACCACCCTTGAAAGTGCAATTCTTAAAGGTTACATTTTCTGCACCAAAGTTAAAGGACACATATTCCGGGAAGGTAATGCCGTCATAGACAACATTCTTTCCGCCAGCGGTGAGTGCATAATCATCAGAACCGAGTTCGTTTTTCAGTTCGGCATTGTTTACGCCCCTAATATAGACATTGTTTATCGCAATGCTCGGATAGATATAGCCACCAGACAATAGGCTACCGCTTGTGCCAACGACACCTGTACCGTCGCCAGTACCGACACTACCGCTGATAACCCAAGAGATCGAATCCACAGAGGTCAAATTTTCGGGATGTCCGCCCATGTTTCCGCCGGTCGTCGCAATGCCATTGCTCTCACGCCATGCTTTTGCTGCAGCGGTAAGAGTACCAAAATGCTTGAGGGTCGTACCGTCCGCTTCAGTTATCCCCTCAATGGTACAGTAGTTGGTGCCTTCTGCCATAGCAGTGACCGGCAGCATGACGGCCAGCATGAGCAGCGCCAGCACAACACTTAAAAGCTTTTTCATTTGAACAAACCTCTCTTCTTTTTTATTTTTCCCGCAGGCGGGGTTGTGTTTGCTCCGCAAACACAGAATATCCCCATGGGGATATGATTGGTATAAACAGGATAGCACGGCGGGGCGGGGGTGTCAATTGGTACAGGAAACAATTGGTGGGGTGCACAAATTTCTCTCCCCTTTTTGTGCAATATTTTGCCCCGGCGGGGCTGTTGTAAATTCCACCCAAAGCAGATATAATGAGGCTGAACACATTTTAACAGATAGGAGGCACGGCAATGAAGGTTTTGATCCTGAACGGCAGCCCCCGTGTGGGCGGCAATACCACTGTGGCGGTGGAGGAGATGGAAAGGATCTTCCGGGAGGAAGGCGTGGAGGTGGAAACGGTGCAGGTGGGCGCGCGGGATATCAGGGGGTGCATTGCCTGCGGCAGATGCGCCGAGACCGGCCGGTGCGTCTTTGATGACATCGTAAACGAGCTGGCGCCCAAGCTGGAGGCGGCGGACGGCCTGGTGGTGGCCAGCCCCGTCTACTACGCCAGCGCCAATGCCACGCTGGTGGCCTGCCTGACCCGGCTTTTTTACAGCAGCCACTTTGATAAATCCATGAAGGTAGGGGCCAGTGTGGTGTGCGCGCGGCGCGGCGGGTGCAGCGCGACCTTTGATGAGCTGAACAAATTTTTTACCATAGCGGGGATGCCGGTCGCTTCCAGCCAATACTGGAACAGCATCCACGGGCGGGCGCCCGGCGAAGCTGAGCAGGACGAGGAAGGCCGGCAGACCATGCGCACGCTGGCCCGCAATATGACCTTCTTGATGCGCAGCATCGCGCTGGGCCGGGAGAAATACGGCCTGCCCCAGCGGGAAGCGCCCATCCGCACCAATTTCATCAAATAAGCGCAGCAAAAAAGGCCGCCCGACTGGGGCGGTCTTTTGGTTTGCGGGGTTTGCTTACTCCTGCCCGGCGGCGGGGATCTCCGGCTCGGCGGCAGGCTCTTCGGTCTCTTCGGCGGTGACATCCTCGGAGCAGGTGGGTTCTTCCTCCAGCTCCACCTCGGCGGCAGGGAAATTTTCGCCATGGATGGCGCTCCAGGCTTCGCCGGCGGCTCCCTTCACCTTCTCGATGAACTCGGGGGCTTTTTCCTGCACGGCCCCGATGGCGGCAGCGGCCTTTTCCCGGACCTCTGGGGCCTTCTCCCGCACCTTGGCGGCGGTTTCCGCGTACACCTCGCGGGCGGCTTCCTTAACGCCGTAGACGGTATCATTGGCATCCACGGCGCCATCGCCGTTCAGATCCGCGTTCGCGTTCTTCTTTTCGTTGTACTTCTGCGCTACCTTAACGGCAGCATAGGCGGTGCCGGCGGCAACACCCAGGCCCAGCAGATTTTTCAGAAATCCCATAATACGACCTCCTAAAATGAATTTTTTATGGTGATACGGGCGGCGGGCGGAAAAGGGAGGGGATGGCAAGGCTGCACCCGAAGGAAGGCTCGCGCCCGGCGCAAGACGGGCTTATGCCTTTCGAGGGGGCAACGCAGCCAGCACCCGCTTTTGCGTTCGCCGCCTGGGTTGTCTTTTTATCAAAAGCCCAATTTGGTAAAGACCCACGGCCACAGGAAGGTACCGAACAGGCCCATGAGGCCGTAGCGCAGGGTGTGGCACCACATCATATCGGGCAGCAGGGCCTTAAGGCCAATGCGGATGGCCATGATAAGTGCAAAACCCAAAATGAGCCGCAGCGCCCCGCCGAAGAAGCCATTGGCGGAGCGGAACTCCACCAGGCCGTCCTCCAGCCACATGCCCAGTACAGCGCCCACGCCCATCGCCAGGGTTTTTACGCTGTCGCCGGAGGGGCTGACCAGCAGCATCAGGCCGGAAAGCAGCACAGCGGCGGCCATCAGCAGCAGGCGGTGCTGATAAAAGCGGCGGAACAGCAGCCCGCACACCCAGGCGCACAGCAGGCCCAGCACTGCGCCCACAATGGTATCGGTGGGGTAATGGACGCCGAGATAGACCCGGGAGAGCATGACCAGCAGGATGACCGCGATGCCGCAGACTTTGATCCCGAGCTTGCGGCCATTGATAAGGCTGCCGTAGATGCTGCCGGCGGTTTGGCTGTGGCCGCTGGGGAAGGACCAGGAGGAAGAAAGGTGCTCAGTATCCACCAGCAGGCCCTTTACCTTGACATAGCGCAGGTCGCTGAACTCGTCATTCAAAAACGGGCGGGGACGGCAGATTATATCCTTGAGCAGGCCGTTGAGGCTCATGGCGGTGTAAAGGGAGAACAAGAGATATTCGCCGATCCGCTTATCCCAGCACCAGTACACGGCAATGAGCAGCAGAATAGCGAAGGTCTCCTCGCCCAGGAAGGTGAACACCAGCATGATCTTATCCATCATGGCGCCGCTTAGCTGCTGGATGACGGCCATCACAGCGTGATCGAAGGGCTGGCAGAGCTGCAAAAGGGTGGCCATAGGGAAACTCCTTTCGGTCGCTTTGATTTTTGTAAAAGACGGCAGACTGTGGGTAAGTCTGCCGCCGGGGGTGCGTGATTTTACAGAATGACCTCGCCGTAGACTTCACCGGAGCAGCCGGCAGCATTGGCTTCATCGGTATCCAGGTGGCAGGCGGTGCCGGCCGTGGGGGAAACACGGCAGATGACATCATCGAACACCAGGCTGCGGCCATCGGAATCAATTTTCAGCCGGACGATCTGCTTATCCTTAACGCCGAACTTCTCGCCATCCTCCGGGGTGAAGTGGATGTGGCGCTTGGCGACGATAACGCCTTCCTTCAGTTCGATCTCGCCCTTGGGGCCAACCAGACGGCAGCCGGGGGTACCGGCCAGGTCACCGGATTCCCGCACGAAGGGGGCGATGCCGATGGAACGGGCGTCGGTCATGGAAAGCTCGACCTGGGTCTGCTTGCGGACGGGGCCGAGAACCGAAATCATTCCCATGGACTTTTTGGGGCCGATGACCTCGACTTTTTCATTGGTGGCAAACTGGCCGGGCTGGGAAAGCGCTTTTTTGAAGGTCAGCTCGAAGCCCTCGCCGAACAGGGTCTCCAGATCCTGCTGGGAAAGGTGCAGATGACGGGCGGAAGTTTCTACTAATACTTTTGCCATAGGGGGATGCCTCCTTATTGTCGCATACTTTTTTGTCCATAATATTATAACACCCATGTTCTATTTTGCAAAGAGTCTAATTATCTGATATAATAGATTCATCGAAAAATTTACAAAAGGAGGCGACACCCATGATGGACTGGGAAAGCCTGAGAGATACCGCGCTGCACTGCACCGCCTGCAAGCTGTGCCAAGGCCGGCACCATGTGGTCTTTGGGGTGGGCAACCCCAAGGCAGAGATCATGTTCATCGGGGAGGGGCCGGGCCAGCACGAGGACGAGCAGGGAGAGCCCTTTGTGGGGCGCAGCGGCCAGCTGATGGATAAAATGCTGCACTACATCGACCTGGACCGCAGCCGCAATATCTACATAGCCAATATAGTAAAGTGCCGCCCGCCGCAGAACCGCGACCCGGAACAGGAGGAGATCGCCGCCTGCATGGGCTACCTGCGCAACCAGGTGGCGCTCATCCGGCCCAAGATCATTGTGTGCGTGGGGCGTATTGCCGCCATGACGCTGATCCAGCCGGATTACAAGGTAACACGCCAGCATGGCGAGTGGATCCAGAAAAACGGGGTGTGGATGATGGGGACCTTCCACCCGGCGGCACTGCTGCGCAACCCCTACAATACCAAAAACGGCTTCGCGGATTTTCTCTCGCTGCGGGAGAAAATACAGGAGCTGGGGATAAAGATATGATTTTTGTACCGGGAGGGCCTGCGGGCTCTCTTTTTTTGTGGCTTTCGCGGAATGAGCGGAGGTGGGGAGGCAAGGCGGCCCGCAGGGCCGGGCGCCGCAGGCGCCCGTGGGGCGGCGAAGCCGCCCTAAAACCGTCCCGGAGGGACGGTTTGCCCTGCGGGCCGAACCGGAACCCTGCAGGAACCTGGGGCAACATCCACCGGGGCGGCATAGAATGGCACCAGCGGGCGCGAACGCCATACCCCGCCGAAAGGAGCCTTTTCATGGAAAAAACGATCCCCTGCCGCTGGTTTATGGGGTGCAATTCCCAAAACGGGTTTTATTCGCTGTTCGGACAGTTCACCCGGCCGGAGGAGGGCTGGCGCTGCATCCTCATCAAAGGCGGGCCGGGCACCGGCAAATCCACCCTGATGAAGCGGGTAATAAAGCTGGCCCTGCAGCGCGGCCAGCCGGTGGAGGAGATCCACTGTTCCTCCGATGCCGCCAGCCTGGATGGGGTCATTCTGCCGCGGCAAAGGACGGTACTGCTGGATGCCACCCCGCCCCACGCGCTGGAGCCGCAGTTCCCAGGGGCGGTGGAGCAGCCGTTTTCCCTGTGTGGGTGCTGGGATGAGGAGCTTCTATTCACCCGGCGGGAGGAGATCGTCCAGCTGGGGCGGGAGATCAGCGGGCTGCACTGGCAGGCGGTACGGTATCTTTCCGGGGCGGGGGCCCTGCTGGGGGAGGTGCGCCGGCTGGCGGCGGAGACCCTAAACTGGGAAAAAATCGAGCACTATGTGCAGCGGTTGGCTGCCCGGGAGCTGCCTGACCGGGGCAAACCGGGCAGCGAGGCGCTGCGGCTGCTCTCCGCGGTGACCGACCGGGGCGTTATTTTGTTTCATGAAACAATTTCGACGCTGTGTGAGCGGGTCATCTGCCTGGAGGACCCCTGCGGGGCGGCAGCCGCGGTACTGCTGCCCCGGCTACGGGATGAAGCAGTGGCACGGGGGTACCATGTCATCAGCTGCCCCTGTCCCCTCTCCCCCGAAAAGCTGGATCATCTGCTGATCCCGGAAGCGGGGCTGGCCTTTGTGACCAGCAACAGCCTGCACCGGGTACCGCTGGCGGGCCGGGCCATCCACGCTCAGCGTTTTACCGATGATAGCAGCGCCATAAAATCCCGGCGGGTACGCATCCGCTTTTTGCAAAAGACAGCCGCGACACTGCTGCGGCAGGCGGAGCTGGCCATTGCCGAGGCGCACCGGCGGCACGATGAGCTGGAACAGTACTACATCGAGGCAACGAATTTTGCCGAAGTGGACCGCCTGGCGGAGGGCCTGCTGAAAAAGCTGGCGGCGGAAATGTAGCTTGTGCCGGGAGCGGGGCGGGCCACAGGCCCGGCGGCGCAGCCGCCGACACGGGCTTTGCCCGTGTGCCCGCCTTCGGCGGGCGGCCTGCGGCCCGCCTCCCCTGCCCCCTGCGCAAACCAAAAAAAGCAGGAGCCTGCCCTCAACGGCAGACTCCTGTTTTATTCCGTTACTTATCACTGAAGCAGTCCCTCAGCCGTTCCGTAAAGCTCTTGCGTTTCTGGTAGTTCTTGTCGCTCAGCGCCGCGTCAAATTCCCGCAGCTTATCCTTCTGGGCCTTGGTCATGCTCTTGGGCACTTCCACCACCACACGCACATACTGGTCGCCGCGGCCGCGGCCGCGGCCGTTCAGGGCGGGTACACCCTTATCCCGCAGGCGGAATACCGTCCCGCTTTGGGTGCCCTCCGGCACATGGTAGCTCACTTTGCCATCCACGGTGGGGACTACAATGTCATCACCCATAGCCGCCTGGGCAAAGGTAATGGGGATCTCGCACCAGATATCATAGCCATCACGCTCAAAGAGCGGATCGGGCCGGACGCTGACTGTCACACGCAGATCACCGGCGGGGCCGCCATTGCGGCCGCTGTCGCCCTGGCCGCGCACCGCTACGGTCTGGCCGTCATCAATGCCGGCAGGGATATTGACGGTCACGGTCTTGCTGACCTTGACACGGCCCTTGCCGCCGCACTTGGGGCAGGGCTCCTTGATGATGCGACCCCGTCCGCCGCAGCGGGCGCAGGGCTGCTGCATCTGCATTACGCCGATGGCGGTCTGACGCCGCACAGTCACCTGGCCGGTGCCGTGGCAATCGGGGCAGGTTTCGGGGCTGGTACCCTTCTTGGCGCCGCTGCCGCCGCATTCACTGCAGTTTTCCAGGCGGGAGACCTTAATATCCCTGGTGCAGCCCTTTACCGCCTCCATAAAGGAGATGGTAACCTGCGCTTCCCGGTGCTCGCCGCGGATGGGCCCATTGGGGTCCCTTACCCGGCCGCTGCCAAAGCCGCCAAAGCCGCCTCCGCCGAAGATATCTCCGAACAGGTCGCCCAAATCGCCAAAGCCACCGAAGCCGCCGCCAAAACCGCCTGCTCCACCGGTCGCACCGCCGCCATAGCTGGGGTCCACTCCGGCAAAGCCGAACTGATCATACCGCTGGCGCTTCTCCTTATCGGAGAGCACCTCGTACGCCTCGTTGACCTCCTTGAACTTAGCCTCGGCTTCCTTATCGCCGGGGTTCAGGTCAGGATGGTATTTCTTTGCCAGCTGGCGAAAGGCCTTTTTTATTTCATCTTCACTGGCGCCCTTTTGCAGGCCCAGCACCTCATAGTAATCTCTTTTCTCTGCCATTCATCTCACCCTTTATTACAGGATCATGCAGAGAAAATGGTTTTATCCTCTGCAAGCAGGACAGCGCAGCGGCAAAACTGCCTCTGCGCGCCCCATTACAATTTGTTTTTCGGTTAGTTATCGTCTACCTCACGGTAATCGGCGTCTACCACGCCGTCATCGGGAGCAGCACCCGCACCGGCCGCACCGCCCATATCGGGGCCGGCGGCACTGGAAGCGCCGGCATTGGACTGATATACCTTACCGAAGACCTCCATGGAAACCTTGGCCAGGTCATCGGTGGCCGCCTTGATCATTTCGTCATCGGTGCCCTTCAGCGCTTCCTTTACGGCATCGGTCTTTTTCTCGATGGTGGCCTTATCCTCAGCGGAGATCTTATCGCCCAAATCCTTTACGGTCTTCTCGGTCTGGTACACGATCTGATCGGCGTTATTGCGGGTATCAATGGCCTCACGGCGCTTCTTATCCTCAGCAGCGTACTGCTCGGCTTCCTTCACGGCACGCTCCACATCGTCCTTGTTCATATTGGTGGAGGAGGTGATGGTGATGCCGGTCTCCTTGCCGGAGCCCAGATCCTTGGCAGATACATGGACAATGCCGTTGGCATCAATATCGAAGGTCACTTCGATCTGCGGAACGCCGCGGGGAGCGGCGGGGATGCCGGTGAGCTGGAAGTTGCCCAGAGTCTTATTATCGGCAGCCATTTCACGCTCGCCCTGCAGTACATGGACCTCAACGGTGGTCTGGCCATCGGCAGGGGTGGTGAAGATCTGCGTCTTCTTGGTGGGGATGGTGGTATTGCGCTCGATGACCTTGGTCATGACGCCGCCCAGGGTCTCCACACCCAGGGACAGAGGAGTAACATCCAGCAGCAGCAGGCCCTTGACATCGCCGGTGAGAACACCGCCCTGCAGGGCAGCGCCCAGGGCCACACACTCATCGGGGTTGATCCCCTTGAAGGGCTCCTTGCCCATGAAGCTCTTGACAGCTTCCTGGACAGCGGGGATACGGGTGGAGCCGCCTACCAGCAGCACCTTGCCGATATCGGAGGGCTTGAGGCCCGCATCGGAAAGGGCATTGCGTACCGGGCCCATGGTGGCTTCCACCAGATCGGCGGTCAGCTCATTGAACTTGGCGCGGGTGATGGTCATATCGAAGTGCTTGGGGCCGGTGGCATCCGCGGTGATGAAGGGCAGGTTCACATTGGTCTGGGTCATGCCGGAAAGGTCGCATTTCGCCTTCTCGGCAGCCTCCTTCAGACGCTGGTGCGCCATCTTATCCTTGCGAAGGTCGATGCCGTTGGTCTTCTGGAAGTCATCGGCCATGTAGTTGAGCAGGCGCTCATCAAAGTCATCGCCGCCCAGGTGGTTGTTACCGGCAGTGGCCAGTACCTCCTGTACGCCGTCGCCCATTTCGATGATGGAAACATCGAAGGTGCCGCCGCCCAGGTCGTAGACCATGATCTTCTGCTCGCTTTCCTTATCGATGCCGTAGGCGAGAGCAGCCGCAGTCGGCTCATTGATGATACGCTTGACCTCCAGACCGGCGATCTTACCGGCGTCCTTGGTGGCCTGGCGCTGGGCATCGGTGAAGTAGGCGGGAACGGTGATGACCGCTTCGGTGACCTTTTCGCCCAGGTAGCCCTCGGCATCGGTCTTCAGCTTCTGCAGGATCATAGCGGAAATTTCCTGAGGGGTGTACTGCTTGCCATCGATGTTCACCTTGTAATCGGTGCCCATGTGACGCTTGATGGAAGAGATGGTCTTTTCGGGGTTGGTGATAGCCTGGCGCTTAGCCACCTGGCCTACCAGACGCTCATTGTCTTTGAATGCTACAACAGAGGGGGTCGTGCGGGCGCCCTCGCTATTGGGGATGACGACGGCTTCGCCGCCTTCCATAACTGCTACGCAGGAATTGGTGGTACCAAGGTCGATGCCGATGATCTTACTCATAATCTATTCCTCCTAAAAACTACTGTGAATTGGTTTGATTTATGTGAATTTGAATTGCTGACTTAATTTAATTGGCCTGCTGCACCATGGCGTGCCGCAGGATGCGGTCTCCGCGGCGGTAGCCGCTCTGGAAGACCTGCGCCACCACATTTTTGCCGAGGGATTCATCCTCGATGTGCATGACGGCATTGTGCAGGTTGGGGTCGAAGGGCTCTCCGGCTTTTCCGAAGGTCTCCACGCCCATCTTCTTGAGATATTCCTCGAAGCCCGTCTGGATCATCTTGATGCCGGTGAGATAATTTTCATCGGCACAGGGGGTATCCAGCGCCCGCTGGAGGTTATCCAGCAGCGGCAGCAGCTCCTTTAGGGTATTCGCTACTGCATCGGGATAGACATTTTCGCGTTCCTTTTGGGTGCGGCGGCGGTAGTTATCGTACTCGGCCATCAGGCGCAGGTATCGATCCTCCAGCTCCTTTTTTTCGGCCTCGCACTTTTCCAGCGCTTCCGCTTCCCGGCTCTTTTTCTTTTTGCCCTTTTTCTGCTCCGGGGCGGCTTCCTCGGCGGGCTCGGCGGCTTCAACAGCTTCGGCCGTTTCCTCCGTCATCAGCTCTTCCTCGGGGGTGGTGTTTTTGTTTTCCTGATCCACAGGGTCTCTCTCCTTTCGCGGTTTACAAACCGTTATTCAGTGTATCGCTCAGCATCCGGCTCAGCATGTTGGCGAAATATTCCACATGGGGGATGAGTCGGGCGTAATCCATGCGGACGGGACCAACCAGCCCCAGGGCGCCGATGGAATCCTCACCGATGCGGTAACGGGCAACGATCATGGAGGAATTCTCCATTTCGGGGCGGGCATTTTCCCGCCCCACGCTGACAAACAGGTCATTTTCCCGGCTGCCGATGATCCGCAGCATTTCCTCGCGGGAATCTAGCAGGCGGTACAGCCGGTCGGCCACATTTCTCAGCTCTGGATGTTCCAGCAGATTCCCCGTGCCGCTGCGGTACAGGGCACCTTCGCAGGCTTCCCGGCACAGCTCGTAAATGGCGGCCAGCAGCGGCGCAAAAATGTCGGTGTGCTCACCCAGGGTAAAGGCCATCGAATTGATGTACTGGGCGGTGATCTCATTGAGGCTGCGCCCGGCCAGGCGGCCATTGGCGAAGCTCTGGAAGAAGTCCACCACATTGGGGGTCAGATTGAAATTGACCCGGCAGACCTTGTTTTTCACCATGCCATTGCTGCACAGCAGCAGGATGACGACGGTGTGGGCCGTAGCCGGAATGATCTCAATGCGCTTGACAAAGAGGCTCTGGCGGGAGATGGTGGTGGAAATGGCAAAGCAGCCGGTTTCCTTGGCCAGCATCCGGGTGGCGCCTTCCAGCACGCGGTCGGGGTCGGGGTCGCAGTAATTGAACAGGGCGTCAATCTCGCCGCGGGCGGCGTCCTCCAGCGGCTGCGGCTTCATCAGGTGATCGAGGTAGTAACGCAAACCGCGGTGAGTGGGGATGCGTCCGGCGGAGGTATGGGGCTGCTCGATGTAGCCCTGCTCGCTGAGGTAGGCCAGGTCATTGCGGACGGTAGCGGAGGAGACAGTCTCCTCCAGCATGGCGGCGATCATCTTGGAGCCGATGGGCTCGCCGGTGCGGATGTAGCTTTCCACCACGCAGGTAAGGATCCTGCTTTTTCTGGGATCCAGCTCCATATTGCTCCCTCCTTTTTAGCACTCACTCACTTCGAGTGCTAACGATTATTATTGTACTCACTTTTTCGCGGTTGTCAATAGGGTTCACAAATAATTTACAACTATTTTTCGCAGTCACCGTTGCAGAGTGCTAAGCGCATGCTATAATGAGAAAAAGCTGCCCGGCGGGCTTCCCGCGCGGGTTTAGCGTACATGGGTGCGCGTATGCACACGCACGAAGGAGCCAATAAAGTATAACCGATGAGCCGGGACGAGTGGAGAAAGGCGGGGCGCAGCCCGGAGCCTGCACTTACTTGCTAAAGGAGAGAATGCAAACCATGTTCCAAAACAAATGGTTTTATCTGTTCTGCATATCCATGCTGCCTATTGTGGAGCTGCGGGGCGGCATCCCGGCCGGGGCTGCCATGGGGCTGTCCTTTTGGCCGGTGTACCTCACCTGCGTACTGGGCAACCTGCTGCCGGTACCGTTCCTTATCTTATTTGCAAAAAAGATACTGGAGTTTCTCTCCACCCTGCCCCGTATCGGCGGGTTCTTCCAGAAAATCATCCGCCGGGCGGACCAAAAAGCGGCCGAGATCGGTCATTACGAAAAATGGGGGCTGTTCCTCTTTGTAGCCATTCCGCTGCCGGGCACCGGCGCCTGGACCGGTTCACTGGTGGCGGCGGTGCTGCGGATGCGTATCTGGCAGGCGTTCCTGGTCATCACGGTCGGGGTACTGGTCAGCGGATTCATCACCGGCGGGATCGCCTATGGGCTGTTCACCGCGCTGGCATAATACAATAATATATATAAACGGAGAAGACCCCCTGCTTTCGCAGAGGGCCTTTTCCGTTTAGAGAGAAAATGAAAGAAGAATAAAGAGGAAGGCTGATTTATTCCGCCATGCCTTCACGGATGATCGCTTCGGCCTGGGCTGCTTCCGCTTTGGAAAGCTGCGGGGTGCCCAGCAGGGGATACTCGATCCCCAGGCTATCGTACTTTACCTTACCCATGGAATGGTAAGGCAGCACCTCCAGCTTTTCCATATTGGTCAGCGTCTTCAGGTAGCGCCCAAGGGCCAGCAGTTCCTCCCGCTGGAAGGTGATACCCGGCACAACGACATGACGGATCCATACCGGCTTGCCGATTTTTTTAAGGTATTCCGCGAAGGCAAAGACCCGCGCGTTGCTGTGGCCAGTCAGCTTTTTGTGCTCTTCATCAAACATATGCTTGATATCGAGGAGCACCAGGTCGGTAACGGCCATCAGCTTTTCGACTTTTTCGGTATGGTCGGGATCGAACAGGATGCCGCATGTATCCAGCGCCGTGTGGATCCCGTTCTGCTTGGCTTTGGTAAAAAGCTCGGTGAGAAAATCAATTTGGAGCATCGGTTCGCCGCCGGTGGCGGTGATGCCGCCGGAGGTATAAAACTCCCGGTTGCGGGTGATCTTTTCGATGATCTCATCGGCGGTCATCTGGGTGCCGCCCGCCATTTCCCAGGTATCGGGATTGTGGCAGTAGAGGCACCGCATGGGACAGCCCTGGAAAAACACAACATAGCGGATTCCGGGGCCATCCACCGTGCCAAAGCTCTCAAGGGAATGGATGCGTCCAGTCAGTTCCGACATGGTAATCACATTCTTTCGTGGAAGGTGCGGGAGATGACCTCATCCTGCTGGGCACGGGTCAGCTTGATAAAGTTGACGGCGTAGCCGGAAACACGGATGGTCAGCTGCGGATACAGCTCGGGATGAGCCTGCGCATCCAGCAGAGTCTCGCGGTTGAGCACATTGACATTGAGGTGGTGCGCATGCTTGCCAAAGTAGCCATCCATGAGGCCGACGAGGTTGGTCACGCGCTGGTCATCGTTCTTGCCCAGGGCGTCGGGAACGATGGAGAAGGTATTGGAGATACCGTCCTGGGAATCCATGAAGGGGATCTTGGCAACAGAAGCCAAGGAAGCAACAGCACCGTGGCTATCGCGGCCGTGCATGGGGTTGGCACCGGGTGCGAAGGGCTCGCCGCCCTTACGGCCATCCGGGGTGGAACCGGTATTCTTACCATAGCTGACATTGGAGGTGATGGTAAGGATAGAGGTGGTATGGATACCGTTACGGTAGGTGGGATACTCACGGATGTAGTTGATGAAGCGGTGCAGGATATCCTTGGCGATCTCGTCTACACGGTCATCATCGTTGCCGTACTTGGGATAGTCGCCCTCGACCTCGTAGTCAACGGCCAGGCCCTGCTCGTTGCGGATGACCTTGACCTTGGCATACTTGATGGCGGAGAGGGAATCGGCCACTACGGAGAAGCCGGCGATGCCGGTAGCGAACCAGCGGGTAACTTCCTTATCGTGCAGCGCCATTTCCAGGGACTCATAGCAGTACTTATCGTGCATGTAGTGGATGATGTTAAGGGCATTGACATAAACGCCGGCCAGCCACTTCATCATATCCATATACTTCTCCATGACCTCATCATAGTCGAGGTACTCGGAGGTGATGGGACGGTACTTGGGGCCGACCTGATGGCCGTTCATCTCATCCACGCCGCCGTTGATGGCGTACAGCAGGCACTTGGCCAGGTTGGCGCGGGCGCCGAAGAACTGCATCTCCTTGCCGATACGCATGGAGGATACGCAGCAGGCAATGCCGTAGTCATCGCCGTGAACGGGACGCATGACATCATCGTTCTCGTACTGGATGGCAGAGTGCTTAATGGAGATCTCGGCACAATACTTCTTCCAGTTGGCGGGCAGGTTGTGGCTCCACAGAACGGTGAGGTTGGGCTCGGGGGAAGCACCCAGGTTATCCAGGGTGTGCAGATAGCGGTAGCTCATCTTGGTGACCATGTGACGGCCATCGGTGCTCATACCGCCCAGGCTTTCGGTGACCCAGGTGGGATCGCCGGCGAAGATGTTGTTGTAATCGGGGGTACGGGCAAACTTGACCAGACGCAGCTTCATAACAAAGTGGTCCACAAACTCCTGGATCTGCTCTTCGGTGAATACGCCGTTGCGCAGGTCGCGCTCGGCATAGATATCCAGGAAGGTGGAGGTACGGCCCAGGCTCATGGCGGCGCCGTTCTGCTGCTTGACAGCGGCAAGATAGGCAAAGTAAACAGCCTGGATGGCCTCCTGTACATTGGAAGCGGGCTTGGAAATATCACAGCCGTAGATGCCGGCCATCGCCTTGAGCTCCTTCAGGGCGCGGATCTGCTCGGAAAGCTCCTCACGGTCACGGATGACATCGGCCAGCATAACGCTGGGGGTGGTGGCTTTCTGGAACTCCTTATCCTCGATAAGGCGGTCTACGCCGTACAGGGCCACACGGCGATAGTCGCCGATGATGCGGCCGCGGCCGTAGGCATCGGGCAGGCCGGTGATGACATGGCTGCTGCGGCAGGCGCGCATCTCGGGAGTGTAGGCATCAAACACGCCGGCATTGTGGGTCTTGCGGTGGGTGGTGAAGAACTCCTCCACCTCAGGGTCCAGGTGATAGCCGTTATCCTCGCAGGCCTGCTTGGCCATGCGGATGCCGCCGTAGGGCATGAGGGCGCGCTTAAAGGGCTTATCGGTCTGGAAGCCGACGATGGTCTCCTTGTCCTTATCCAGGTAACCGGGGCCGTGGCTGAGGATGGTGGAAACGACCTTGGTATCCATGTCCAGTACGCCGCCGGCCTCGCGTTCCTTCTTGGAGAGCTCCAGCACTTCGTTCCACAGGGCGGTGGTATCGGCGGTAGGACCCTTCAGAAAGCTGTCATCACCATCGTAGGGGGTGTAGTTGTTCATGATAAAGTCACGAACATCGATCTCGGTTTCCCAACGGCCGCCTTTGAATTCTTTCCATTCGTTACGCATAATTTCGTTACCTCCCAGTTCATTTTCTCTTATTGGTTCGGGCTTTTGCTGTGCTTTATGCCGTCTTGGACACATTTTTCACAAGACTTGTGGACTGTGCACAGGCCAAGCCTTTTTTGTCATGCTTATTGTATTCTACTTCTCACAAGTTGTCAAGAGTTTAACAAGAGTTTATTCCGGAAATGTATTGCACTTATTCCTGAATGTTTATACTATACCATTTTAGTACAGTTTATGCAAGCAGCAAATCGCCAAAATTGCAAAGAAAAGCGGCATGCTTTTTACACATACCGCCAAAGAGCCTACTATTTTGCCGCCGGATTCATCACAAAAGAACTATCTTGCGGCATTATTTCCCTGTAAGACCGGTGGGGATCACCGGGGTACGGGGGCGCTTCTGCTCCCGCACCAGCTGCCAAATGAGCTCCGGACTGATCGCTGGATTGATGGTGGTGCGGGCCTGCAAAGCCGCCAGCGCCGCACCCATGGCAAAGTCCATGGTATCCCCCAGCCAGTAGCGCTGCGCCGCGCTGTACAGCAGCCCCGCCATGAAGCTATCGCCCGCGCCGGTGGCGTTTTCCACCTGCTGCAGGGGACGGGTACGGCTCCACAGCCGCTGGCCCATGTTATCGGCATAGTAGCAGCCCCGGGAACCGGCGCTGATGATAACCCGGCGCACCCCCTGCGCCAAAATGCCCTCCGCTGCCCGGAAGTAGTCCGCCTCGCAGCGGATAGAACGGCCGGAAAGAATCTCGGCCTCCAAACGGTTGGGCTTCAGGGTATCGATGCCCCGCAGCACCGGACGCATCCGGCGGGCGTAGGCGGTAGAAACGGGATCGGCGAAGATGGGGACACTGCCCCCGAAGGTGCGGATAATATAGCGCAGCGTTTCCTGCGGCAGGCAGCCATCCACCACGATAGCAGCCGCCGCTGAGAGCTTGTCCCGCATGGGTTCCAGCCGGGCAGGGGTCAGCTCCTGCAGAATGCGCATATCGCTGAGGGCGACGGCCATTTCGCCATCGCTGCGGTGGATGGAAACATAGGACGAGCTGTTTTTCCCGGGCAGGGTGATAAAGCTATCGGTGGCGATGCCGCATTCCCGGCACCAGGAGCGGATCTTTTCGCCGTACATGTCCTCCCCCACCGTGGTGATAAGGCGGGTAGGCAGCCCCAATCGGGCCGTATTCTCACAGACATTGCGGGTGACGCCCCCCACGGAAACCGAAAGGGTGCCGGGGTTGCTGTCCTCCATCACCAGTCTGGCGGCGCTTTCGCCCATGATATCCACATTGGCCGCGCCGATACCGACGATCTCTTTTGGCAAGGCGGTATCCTCCTTTGGATTTACTGCCCTATATTATACACCAAAAGGAGGGTTTTTCAAGGGGTGGAAATCCGGGTGGGTACGCGCGTGCCGGATGGGAAAGTCCGGTACAGAGGGAGGGCGGCGCAGCCGCGCGCCCTCTGCTCAATCCCAGAAATGGCAGAGCAGCTCCTCGGCGGTTTTTTGGCTGGTGCGGGTATAGCGCGGGATGCGGATGAGACAGGCGGGATCCCGAGTAAGGCAGCAGGGCTTGCCCTCCACACCGAGGGAAGCGGCAAAGCCCAGCTGCTCCAGCAGTTCCTGGCTGTGGCGGCTGTAGGAGCCAAACGGATAGGTAAAGGTATCTGGCCTCCAGCCGGTCATCTCCTCGATGCGGTCCTGGGCTTTTTGCAGATCGGCGCCCACGGCGGCAAAATACTGTTCAGTGGTTTCATCCTTGCGCTGGGCGGCGCCGCGGCGGGGATTCCCGGTCTTGTGCAGATTATAGGTGTGGTTCTGGATCTCAATGAGGCCGCTTTCCATCATTTCGTTGATCATATCCCAAGTAATGTGGGAGTAATTTTCCTTATTTTCATCCAGCTCACTGTATTTATCAGTCTCCCCCACGATGATGGAGATGACGGCTTTCATCTGATATTTTTGCAGCAGCGGGTAGGCATTCAGGTAATTATTATAGTAGCCGTCATCAAAGGTGATCATCACTGGCTTTTCCGGCAGGGGTGTACCCTGCTGCACATAGGCGATGAGATCACTCATCACCACGGTGGTGCAGCCCTGCCGCTGTAAATAAAGGAGGTCCTCCTCCAAGGCCTGCGGCGTAATGACATAATCCCCTGCCTTTTTAGGATTGGAGTGGACGCCGTGGTACATCAGCACCGGAAAGCGCACCTCCTGCGAGACCGACAGTCTGCGCATTGCCGGAATGATGCGTCCGCTGCCCCACCACACCGCACTTATCAGCAGTACTGCCGCCAGCACCATCACCAAAAGCCGCTTCCACCATGTCATGGGCCATGCCTCCTTTTGCCGCTTCTTCTGCTATTTGTATGCGCCGGGGCTTGACGGTATCACCGCCCGGCGGGTATACTGGAAAAAATAAAGGAGTGTGATTTTATATGGTACGGCATATCGTAATGTACCGCCTAAAGGACGAAAACAAAGAGGAAAACGCCCGGCAGATGAAGGAAAAGCTGGAGGGACTCAATGGAAAAATAGAGGGGCTGCATGGGCTGCGCATCGACCGGGACTGCAACAGCCACCAGTACGATGTGTGCCTGACCGCGGATTTTGACGACCTGGCGGCGCTGAAGAGCTATAAAAATCATCCGCTGCATGTAGCGGCTTCCGACTTTGTGCATGAGGTAATGGCCGAGCGTTCGGCCTTCGATTTTGAGGTGTAATGCCCCTTTGCAACCGTCGGTTGCGGAAAATCCAACGAAAAGCGGTGGCCTGCCACCGCATTTTCCTCTATGATAGGATTACAAGATAAGCCACTATCCCGAAAGGAGAAAAATATGACACTGGGAGAGCGTATTGCATACTACCGTAAAAAAGCGGGTTATTCGCAGGAGGGGCTGGCGGAGCGGCTGGGGGTCAGCCGGCAGGCCATCAGCAAATGGGAGACCGGCGAAGCCACCCCCGACGCCGAACGCATCATCGTGTTGGCGGCGGCACTGGGTATTTCCACCGATACCCTGCTGCTGGGCAAAGAAGAGCCGGAACGCCCTTACACGGAAGCGGAAACGGTACGGCAGCCCGCCCCCACCCCGGAATGGCTGGATCATCTGCCCCGGCATATCGGGCGGCTGTTCCGGGAGAAAGGCTATATTGCCGGGTATATTGTGGCGGCGCAGGGGCTGGGGATCCTGCTGGTGGGGCTGCTGGCGCGCTTCGGCTTTGGCAGTATTCTTTCCATGCAGAACAGTGCGTGGGGCATGCAGGGCTTCTGGGACAACATGAGCGGTATGGGCGGCATGTCCGCCGCCTTCCGGTTCCCGATCATCTTTGCTGATATCCTCTGTATCCTCGGCGGCATCGTTATCATCGGTGGGGTGGCGCTGGCGATCATCTGGAAAAAACGGGGACAACAATAAAGGAGTGGCAGCATGCACTATGTAATGGCTAAGGGGATCCTTTCCGCCGGGGGAAATATGAACCTATACCGGGGCTGCACCCATGGGTGTATCTATTGTGATTCCCGCAGCCGGTGCTATCACATCGACCATGCATTTGAGGATGTGGAGGTAAAGCAGAACGCCGTGGAACTGCTGGAGGACGCCCTGCGGCGCCACCGGGCCCCCTGCATGGTGGGGACCGGCTCCATGACCGACCCCTACCTGCCGCTGGAGGCGGAGCTAAGGCTGACCCGCCGGGCGATGGAGGTGGTGGAGCGCTATGGCTGCGGCTTTACCGTTATCACCAAAAGTGACCTGATCCTGCGGGATCTTGACCTGCTGAGCCGCATCCAACAGAACGCCAAATGCGTGGTACAGATGACCCTGACCACAGCTGATGAGACGCTGTGCCGCAAGCTGGAACCGAATGTGTGCACTACCGCCCGCCGCTGTGAGGTACTGCGGGAGCTGCAAAAGGCCGGCATTCCCACGGTGGTGTGGCTTTCCCCCATTTTGCCTTTTATCAACGATACCGAGGAGAATATCTCCACCCTGCTGGACCGCTGTGAAGAAGCCGGTGTACGGGGGGTCCTCTGCTTTGGCATGGGGCTGACGCTGCGGGAGGGCAACCGGGAATACTTTTACACCCAACTGGATGAGCTGTTTCCTGGCCTGAGCGAGCGTTACCGCCGCACCTACGGCGACCGTTATGAGGTGACCAGTCCCCACAACGACCGGCTGATGCGGCTATTCCATGCACAGTGCGAAGCCGCCGGGATCCTGCACAATAACAACGCCATCCTTCAATATCTGCATGAGTACGAAACGCCGCTGCAGCAGCTTAGCCTATGGTGAGCCGCTGCGGCGGTTTTTGCGAATTGGTGGGTTTCGCAAGCCGCCCGCAGGGCAAGCCGTCCTGCGGACGGCTTCGGCGGCACAGCCGCCGGGTTCGGCTTCGCCGAACCGCCCTGCGGGCGGCGCCCCTGTTTCTGCTGGAATTATAGCAGAAGCAGCATCCGCAGCGGCAAAACCGCAGAAGGTGTAAGGGCAAAAAACGCAGAAAACCGGGCAGCCATTCCGCTGCCCGGTATGCTTTTGGCGTGGGACAATCCCGCACCGCTGATTTACCACTGATGGAACGACTCCAGGTGCTTGGCATTTTCACGAGCCTTAGCGGCCAGCTTGGTGTAGAGGCCGTGCTTTTTCTCCTCCACCAGCTCCTGATAGCCCTTATCGATCGAAAGAAACTTTTCGTTTCTCGGCAGTGGAACATCCTGTTCCACCAGGATATCCTGAACTCGCCGGATATCCACACCACGCAGGCTGGTGCCCTGAGAAAGCGCCACCGCCGCGGCTACGCCGGCGGCCTGGCCAGTACCAACGCACTGGGGGATCAGATTCAGCCAGTCGATGGCCACATCATCCGCCGAAATATGTCTGCCGGGGCACAGCAAGCCTTCCACCTTCTGCGGAACAATGGCCCGGTAGGGGATCTCGACCGGTCCGCAATCATTGATGGAGCAGATGGTGCTGTGCCAGGCGATAACATCCTCAAACTCATGCGCAAAGGCCCAGTCATTCGCGGACATCACATACTCACCGGTCAGCCTGCGGCTGCACCTGGCACCCAGCTGCGGCGCAATATCATAAAGATATGCATTGCGGAACGCCATGGGGACAGCTTCCTTCAGATAGGCCAACACCTCCCGCATACTGGCGCGGGTCGCCATCTCGGTCTCGGTTTGATCCTTGATCTTGGTACAGTCCTTTTCGGCGTGCCAGTTATTGATCCAGCACATCTCATTGGAATTGGTGGGCAGCGGCATGGCCCGGAATCCGGCGACCTTGCTGATGCTGCCGCGCAACGCCGCAAAGGCCTCAGGCCGGGTACGCTTCCATTCCTCAAAGAGATCCCAATTGATGCCCGCGATGCGCCAAACCAGCGCCGTGGTGCTGGAACGGGTCTCCGCATCCGCCAAGCTGGCGAAGGGCGCGCCGGTTTGGGAGAAGATATCTCCATCGCCGGTTGCATCGATAACCGCCTTGGCAAAGATAGCCTGACGGCCCTCCTTACTCTCAAATACTACACCCTTTACAGTGTTCCCATCCATAATGGGACATACGCCAGTACTGTGGTACAGCACCTGGATAGACTGCCGCTCCTCCAGCAGCATCTTATCCAGTTCAATTTTTAGCTGGTTCGGTTCAAAATAGACCGAGCGTACCAGCCGGTGAGGGGAATCCTCTCCACGGCTCCAGCAGTCGTGGATTGCCTTCCAGCTATCGCAAAGAAGGGGATCGGTGCTGCCCATTTGGGCGCCCTCCGGGCCGCGCACGGCACCGGGGATGTGCTTCATGCGCTGGAACCACTCCTCCTGCAGACCCTTTACAAACTGTTTATCGTACCAGGAAAGATCCGGAACCATAATGACATATCCGCCGGTCACATCGCCGCCGGAATAGCCATAGCGATCCATCAGGATGATATTCCTACAGCCGGCCCGGGCCGCAGCAATTGCCGCGGAATGTCCGGCCGCGCCGCTGCCGATAATGAGTAGCTCGCACTCATCGTAGACCTTCAGCCAGCGGGCCTCTTCGTAATATTGTTTATCCATTGGTTGCTCCTTTTGTGTTTTTTCAAGAGCGTTCCTCCGCCGTTTCCTCATAGAACGCTCTGGCAAAATCGATCACGGTTTTGACAGCGGAAGTCTCCGCCCGGTGCTTATTCCATATCAGCGCCAGCGATACCGGCAGCGCCGGTTCAAAGGGGATCCCCACCACATTTGGGGAAGAAAAGCTGCCCCGGATCTGCCCCGGATCTGCACTGCACAGGCCAGGTCACGCTCCACAATGCTTTGCAGGGCGCTGATTTGGGAAAGCCGCATCACGATATTAGGCGGGCAGCCTATTGAATCCAGCCGGGAAGTAAGCTCCCGTTCCCGCTGGAGGTATTTGCTGAGCATAGCCAGCGGCAGCAGGCGCAGGTCCTCTGTTTTGATGCTTTTTCGCTGGGCCAGTGGGTTTTGCTTGAAAACATAAAGCACCTGCTCCGCCCGTCCCAGTGACAGAATATCACAGTTTACGGTATCGTAGCAGATATCCGTTGTAAAGATGACATCGATCGAACCTTCCGCCAGCAGGGCCCTTGCTTCCAGATTATTTTTCTCGGTGGCCGCCAGCGTGATATTGGGGTAATTTTCGTGGAACTTTTGATAGAAATCCGGGAAAATTCTTTGCGAGGTAAAGGGGGTCAGGCCGACATTCACGATTTGGCGCTTCGGGCCCTCCGCCAACTGTTGGGCTACCTGCTCGATGGCGCAGATGCGGCCCAGCACCTCATTGATCCGCTCATAGATGATCTTTCCATCATCCGTCAGCTCCAGGCCTGTGGTGGTGTGTGTAAAAAGCACAATGCCCAATTCCTGCTCCAGCGCATTGATGGAGCGGGAAATGGCTGTACGGGAGATGAAAAGCTCATCCGCCGCCTTGGTCACGCTGTGGAATTCGCATACCGCCTTGAAATACCGTAGTTATAGCAATGTCATTGTCTGCCCATCCTTTCCCCGCTGTACAGCAGGGGGCCAAGCCCCCTGCTGTACATCAAGTCTATCAGATAATCCTCCGTCCGGCAACCGCCAGGACTGTTGTCATCTGTCGTTCTTGCTCAGAACAGCATCCCGCAGATAACCGGCAGCCAGATTGCCGAAAGCAGGCAAAGGATCACTTGGATGATTGCATTGGATTTTGGCATATCCGCCATTTCATAGTAGCCATAGCCGTAGGTCAGCAGCGGCACTACATCAATGGGGAACAGGAAGCAGCAGGTGGCGCACATTACGGTAGTGCAGATGAGCATAACAGGGCTCATATTGGCCGCAGCAGCAACCGCCACCAGCGGAACTGCCAGGGTAGTGACCAGCGTAGGGCCTACCGGCATGACAATAAGGATGAGGAAGCCGATGAGCGCCAGAACAAAGACAAATACGAAGTCGGAGGTGGCAATGGAGCTCAGATCCATAATGCTGGTGAGCCACTTTACCACGCCGTTGGTACGCAGCAGGCCGGTAAGGCCGATGAGGGTACCCAGCATGAAGAAGGCGGTCCAGTTGACTTCCTTAACGAAATCCTTCCAGCCAAAGACGCCAATGCCGGGCAGCATCATGATGCCAACACCTACCATGGCGACCACCATGATATTGAAGAAGCTGAACCAGGTGCCTAGGATCCAGCAGATGAGCATAGCAGCGATGATCACACAGACACGAATCTCATCCTTGCCGATCTTCTCCGGAATCTCCAGCTTGCTGAGGTAATGATGGATGGCATCCTGGGTGAGCTCTGCGGGCTTAAAGACCGCGCGGATGATGAAGTAAGCCGCAATAAATGCCACAATGGCGATAGGCCCAAAGATAGCGACCCAATCCAGGAAGGTGACATTCACGCTAGCCAGGTTCTCCAGATAGGTGATGGCAATGACATTCACCGCACCGCCGGCGGGAGTGATCATGCCACCGATCATGGAAGCGGTGGGCAGGGCGATGAGCATGCAGCGGCCGGTGCGCTTGCGCTCGTCCTCATTTTCATAGATGCTGAGGAAATCCAGCACCAGCGGGATGAACGCCGAGCAGGCGGCAATATTGGAAACGATGGAAGAAAGCAGGCCGCAGCACAGCATGATGGCCAGCAGAACAGTATTGACATTTCTGCCCGCTTTGGTGATGATGCCGCGCATCAAGCGGCGGGAAAGGGGCACTCTGGTCACGGCACAGGTCAGGCCAAAGCTTGCCAGCATAAAGAAGGCACTTTGGTTCTGGAAGCCAGCCAGCGCAGCCGCGGGCGTTTCCACACAGCCGCAGATATACATAAGCGGAATGACCAGCATGCACAGTACGCCGATGGGCAGACCGCCGGTGAGCATACAGACGATGGTAGCCAGCAGCAGGCCCAGCGAATTGCGGCCCGCCGCAGTCAAGGTCTCAGAGGTGGGGATAAAGAACATTGCCACGAGGATCAGGATAAAAAGCGCTAAACCAATATTATTTTTTACAGATCTGATTTCTTTTGCGTTAGCCATTTATTTTTCCTCCCTTTCATTGGAATGTATATCAAATGATTCGATCAAAGGCAGAGATTTTCAAACAATGCGGTCAGGTTTGCCGCGTTTTCCAGCTGGGCCGTTTCGGCTATTACCTTTTCGGCCTTATAGTCGGGCAGGATGCAGTTAGCGCCCAGGCGGAAACGGTCCTGGATCTCCTCATCGGTCAGGCGGTAGCCATCCTTATTGGTACCGCGGGAATAATCCACCGATTCGGTGTATACCTGACCGCCTACGGTCACCTCCACCCGGCCGTACCAGCTCAGGGGATCCTTGCGGCGCAGCTCGGCATACTCAGGGGCCACATGCATGGTCACCTTTTTGGCAAAGGCCAGCAGCCGCGGGTCATTCAGTGCGATCTTATCCTGCCAGGCCGGGCCAGGCTTGTACCCAAAGGCCTCCAGCGCCATAGCGATGGGTCCGCTGAACTGCACATCTACCTGATTAGCCACGGAATACTGATCGGGATTCGCCACAAAGGCCGCGGTATGGCAGTCGATCGCCTCGATCTGCTCCGGGGAGAAGTGGTATTTTTCCTGCAGGATCGCAAAGGCATCCAGCACACTGTGGAGGTAGCGGCACACAGGGTATGGTTTATAGTGATACTCGGTAAAGAACCAGCGGGAGCCCAGTTCCTCCACTACCTTTTCGGGGTCCCATACATCCGGCTCCCGGCAGTAAATATGAGGGAAGCCGTATTCACTATCCAGGGTATACTCATTTCCGGTATAGCCCAGCTCGGCCATCTCGGCCGCCTGCACCGCGCCCTGGGCCATCCAGGAAACCGGCACATATTTGATCATGGACTTGGGGGAGGTAGATTCCCAGTCGCGGCAGACGCCCAGCGAGCAGTAATAGGCCGCGATGCCGATGGCATTGCGCATCTGCTTCTCGTTCAGCTTCATCAGCATACCGCAGCCCACCGCAGCGCCAATGATGTGCTCATTGCTGTTGCCGAAGAAGTCCGGAGTCTTGCCGTATTTCATAATGGACTTTGTCATAATACTAAGCAGCACGCGGGAAAGCCGCCGGGCTACCTCCTGGCCGACACACAGTGCCGCCAGCAGCTCCTTGCCGGTGGAGCCGCGCTCCTCCGCCACTGCCAGAATGGCAGGGATCACGATGGGCGGCACATGGGGCACAGGGTCCATATCCAGGCCGTTCCACAGCTCCGCATTGCAGAAAGCCGCCACAGCCGCGGAAGATTTTCCGCCTACGCCGATCAGGCTCGCCGCACCGTTGCCCCCCTGCCGGCGTGCAAACATTATACCGATCTTGCCCTTATCGGAAGCAATGCCGCCCAGCGCGTTTCCCAGGCCATCCAGCAGTACCCGCTTGGATTCATGGATCACTTCCGCCGGGATCTTATCATAATCGGCATATTCCAACGCAAATTTTACAAATTCATCGGTGACATTCCTCATATTGCAGTCGCCTTTCTTTCTTATGTTCTATCCATGGACAAATATATTGTATCTTGTCAAAGTTCATAAAATCAAGAAGAAGAAATGATACAAACTTGTGTAGTTTTTGTTTCATGGCTATAAAAAAGACTCTCCCCTGCGGAAGAGTCTCCTATTTTTATTCAATTTAACGGTTACCGGCTGGAATAATTGGTATAGCTGACAAAGCCGTCATACAGCTTACCCAGATATTCGAAGCTCTTGCCGGTACCGATGGCCACTGCCTCGATGGGGTTTTCGGCCAAATGCGCCCGGATGCGCACCCGGCTGGTGATGAGCTTATCCAAACCATCCAGCATAGCGCCGCCGCCGGTCATCAGCAGGCCGTTTTTTTCAATATCCGCCACCAGCTCGGGCGGGGTCTGCTCCATCACCGATTGCAGCGCCGTGATGATGCGCTCCACCTCGATGCGCAGCGGCATCTCCAGCTCGTAGCTGGAAAGGGTGATCTTCTGCGGCAGGCCGGTCACCAGGTTGCGGCCCTTCACCTCTACGGTCTTTTCAGGCTGGCCCTCGGTCCACACGGTACCGATCTCCCGCTTGACACGGTCGGCGGTGGAATCGCCGATAAGGACATTGTAGGTGCTGCGCACATACCGCACAATGGCCGCGTTCATCTTGTTGCCGGCCATCTTCACCGAGCTCTTGCAAACAATACCGTTTAGGGAAAGCACTGCGATATCGCTGGTGCCGCCGCCGATATCCAGCACCACGATGCCGCCGGGACGGGTAATATCCATCCCCGCGCCAATGGCCGCCGCGACTGGCTCCTCAATGAGGTAAACATTGCGGGCGCCGCTGGACATCACCGTATCGATGACCGAACGGGACTCCACCTCGGTGATGGCGCTGGGCACGCAGACGCAGACACGGGGCTTAAAGACCCGGCTGGGGTTCACCTTGGCAAAGAAGTGCTTGAGCATCTGCTCGGTCACCTCATAATCACTGATGACGCCATCCTCCAGGGGGCGCACCACCCGGATATCCGAAGCAGTCTTGCCCAGCATCGTGTAGGCTTCATCGCCCACGGCCAGCACCTGCCCGTTGCGCTCATCCATCGCCACTATGGAAGGCTCCCGCAGAACAATGCCTTTTCCGGCTATATAGATCAGGGTCGTAGCGGTACCCAGGTCAATTCCGATATCATTTGCAAACACCTTGATATTCCCTCATTTCGCTGTAGCTTTGGCCGCCGGGGCGACCTTTCCCATTTATGAATTTATCATACCATTATCATCTGATAATGTCAAAGCCGGGGCGGCACATTTCGCAGTAAATTCACAATTTACCCTTTATTGCCCTCTAGTTTTTTGCCCTCCGGCCGGGGGGTACGCAGCACCGCCGCAGCAGTCACGCTTTCGGCGCCCTGCGCCAGCAGGAGCGCGGCGCAGTTTTCCAGCGTTGCCCCGGTGGTAATAATGTCGTCAATGAGCAGAATATGCTCACCGGGCGGCAGCTTCCTTTCCCCGGCCCGGTAGCTTTCCTTCGCCAGCGTGATGCGGGCCGCCCGGCCCGCCGCCGCGTGGGCGGTCGCTCGGCCATCCCGGGCCAGCACACCCTCCCGCAGTGGCAGTCCCAGCTCCCCGGCCAGGTACTGCGCCAGCAGTTTGGATTGATTATACCCCCGGTGGCGTTCCCGCTCCGGCGGCATGGGCACATAGGTCACGGCGGTCAGCTGCTGCAGCAGGCCGCTTTGCCGCACCGCTTCCGTCAGCATCCCGCCAAAAAGCGGCAGGCTTTCCCGCACGCCCTCAAATTTCAGCTGCTCCATCCCGGCGCGAAAGGCCCCCTCATACCGGGCGCACCATAGTATTCCCCGGCAGCCGAATACCTCCGGCTCCCAGAAAAATTCCCCTGCCTGCGGCTGTTGCTTCTGGCAGCTCTCACACAGCAGTTCCTCCCAGCCGCACAGCGTCCCGCACAGCAGGCACCGCGGCGGGTACAGCAGGTTGGTCACTATTTCCCGCAGCGTCACATGGTCACTCATCGCACATCTCCTGCAGCATCTCTTTTTGATTGGTATAGCGCAGGGTGCGGCGGTTATTCTGCACCATGGCATACACCGTTTCCTTTTGTCCGGTCATAATAAGCAGCTTTCTCGCCCTTGTTACGGCGGTATACAGCAAATTGCGGTAATGCAGCTTGGGGTGGCGGCGCTCCAGCGGCATCACCACAGCCTCAAATTCGCTGCCCTGGCTTTTGTGCACCGTCACGGCATAGGCGTGCTCCAGCTGGTCCTGGTTCTCAAAGGAATAGGTCGCCAGCTTTTCCTCAAACCGTACCTGAATGGTCTTACTGCCGGGGTCCAGCATCTCAATAATGCCCATATCTCCATTAAAAATACCGGTCCCGGCGGTACCATCCGGCTGCTGCCATATGATATCGTAGTTATTGCGGATCTGCATCACCTTATCGCCCTCCCGCAGCGTGCGGCCCATCAGGGTGGCTTCGCCTTTGCCGCGTTCGGGCGGATTCAGTTTTCCTTGCAAAAGGCGATTCAATTCCCGGGTGCCCAGCGGGCCCTGCTTGGCCGGGGTAATGACCTGGATATCCCGCAGCGGATCGTATCCATAGCTTTTTGGCAGGCGGCGGCTGACAAGATCCACCACCAGCCGCTGCTGGGCAAAGGCATCCGGCTGCTCCAGGAAGAAGAAATCCCCAGTACGGCAGCCAAGGTCCGGCATCTCGCCCCGTACAATGGCGTGAGCGTTGGTAACGATCAGACTTTCCGCCGCCTGGCGGAATACCCGCTCCAGATGAATACAGGGCACCAGCCCGCTTTGGATAAGATCCCGCAGAACATTGCCGGCGGAAACGGAAGGCAGTTGGTCGCTGTCCCCCACCATAATAAGCCGGGCGCCCAGCCGCATCCCGCGCAGCAGGTGCTCCATCAGCAGGGTATCCACCATCGACATTTCATCCACGATGACCGCATCGGCGGGCAGGGGGTTCTTTTCCCCGCGCTTAAAGGTCAGCACCTCGGTTTTTGGCTCCACCTCCAGCAGCCGGTGGATGGTACTGGCCTCCCGCCCGGTGATCTCCGCCATGCGCTTGGCGGCACGGCCGGTGGGAGCCGCCAGCGCCACCTTTTCGCCCCGCTGCTCCAGCAGCGCCAGGATGCCCCGCAGAGTGGTGGTCTTGCCGGTGCCGGGGCCGCCGGTCAGGATAAACAGACGGCTCTGCACCGCTTCGGCAATGGCGCGGCGCTGCACCGGGTCGTAGGTAATGCCCTGTGCCTGCTCCAGCTCGTCCAGCTCGTCCTCCATTGGCTCCAGCCGGGGCGGCTGTAATTGCAGCGCAATGCACACCCGGCTGGCCACATAGCTTTCCGCCCGGTACAGCGGCTGCAGGTAGATGTATTCCTTCTCCCCCACGGCATAGGCCGCCAGGGTGTTGTCTTCTATCAGTGTTGCCAGGGTATTCTCCAGCCCCTCCGGCGCCGCCTGCAAAAATTCCGTGGCAAGAGAAAGCAGCTTTCCTTTGGGCAGACAGGTGTGGCCGCTGCGGCTATTGACCCGCAGGATGTACTGCAAGCCCGCCCCCAGGCGGCAGGGGTCCTCCCCCGCCACACCAAAGTGCGCCGCCATGCGGTCCGCCTCCTCAAATTCCACCCCGATCTCCTCGCAGCAGAGAGCGTAAGGGTCACTTTTCAGCACATCGGCGGTATTGGCGCCCCAGCGCCGCCAGGCCTTTATCGCCGTCGCGGCCGGCAGCCCCAGGGAAGCCAGCAGGCTCATCACGCTGCGGATGCCGAACTGCCGCTGGTATTCCTCCCCTATTTTTCGGGCCTTTTCAGCCGAGATGCCCCGCACCTCAGTCAGCCGTTCCGGTTCCTTTTCTATGATGGTGAGGGTATCATCACCGAAGCGTGCCACAATGCGCCCCGCCAGCGCGGGGCCCAGACCCTTTACCGCCCCGGAGGATAAGTACTTGCGGATGGCCCCGGCCGTTGCGGGCAGGGTACGCTCTATAAGCTCCGCGCGGAACTGCACCCCGTAGGTGCCGTGCACCTTATAGTTGCCAGTTGCGGTAATTTCTTCCCCCTCGGCGATCTCCGGCACCTCGCCCACCACTGTCACAGGGTCACCGTCCACATCCACCAGCAGCACGGTAAAGCCGCTTTCTTCGTTGTGGTAGGTCACATCCTCCACCGTCCCGGAGATCTTTTCCAGCTCCTGTTCCATTGCTTTGCGGCTCACCGTCCTTTCCTTTTGGTATGCGCAAATCCGCTTTTGGCGGCTAAAATCGGCGCTGGCTGCGTCGCCGCCCCTTGACAGGCATCAGCCCGTCTGCGCCGGGCATCAGCCTGCCTGCGGGCGCCTTCTTGCCATCATCCGGTTTTCCCCGCCAAAAAGCATCCCTGCGCTTATCAATCATTTTCCTTTATCATACACCATTTTTCTGCCTGGGGCAAATCCAAAGTATCAATATTCCGGTCCCGGCAGTACTGCCGACAGATCTCCCGTGCCTCCGGCTCCAGCGGCAGCAGCACGGTGCAGGGCAGCCCGCCCGTTTCTCCGCGGTGCAGCAGGCGGCAGCAGCCTATCAAGCTGCTTTCGGTATAGTCGGCGTCCTCCGGCACCCGCAGGTACAGTCGGCAGCCCTGTGGCGCTTTGGGCGGGGCGATCAGATCCACCAGCACCGCCACTACCCGCACCAGCCCGATGATTGCCAAATATCCTGCCAACAGCCATAAAATTTCCTTCAGCACAATGGATCACCTCCCGCCATCCTATGCCCGCGGTTGATTTTTGCCCCGATTGCGGGTATAATAAAAGAACTATTCTGCATTTTATCCTATAAAAAGACAGGAGCTTACGCTATGGCCAGTAATAAATACAAAAAACGCCGGATCGGGTTCGTCATCCTGCTGCTCCTCCTGCTGCTCATTGCGGTGGGGGTCATCACGGTGACGGGCGAGATAAACGGCGGTAAAAAGACCGGCGAGACCGTTACCGTTTCCATTGCGCAGGGCAGCGGTACCTCCGCCATCGCCCAAGAGCTGAAGGACGCCGGCCTGATCGGCAATACCACCCTCTTTAAGCTGTACAGCCGCACCCATGGTGGGGACGGCCGGTACCAGTACGGCGACTTCACGCTGGAAAAAGGCAGCAGCTATCAGGAGCTCATCGATGCCCTCTGCTCCACTGTCAGCTACCGGGAAACGGTGACCCTCACCCTGCCGGAGGGCTGGAATTCCTTCCAGATGGCAAAGGCGGCAGCCGCAGCGGGCATATGCACCGAGGAGGAATATCTGGCGGCGGCAAACGCCACCGATTATGACTTCGACTGGCTGAGCGAGGTAAGCACCGATGGGTGCAAGCTGACCGTCCTGGAGGGCTTCCTCTATCCGGAAACCTACTCCTTCTACACCGATGCCACCGCACGGGATATCGTCACCACCCAGCTGCGGGAGTTCGAGAAAAAGGTGCTGACCGAGGAAAATAAAGCGGCACTGGCAGACAGCGGCTTTACCCTGGAGGAATGGGTCATCTTCGCCTCCATCGTGCAGAAGGAAAGCGCCAGCGTGGAGGAGATGTACAATGTTTCCTCGGTATTCCACAACCGCCTTTCCAATGCCAGCGAATACCCCATGCTGCAAAGCTGCACCACCAATAATTTCATCTGGGACTATGTGGAGCCCTACTACAATGACAATGTGCCACAGGCGGTGCTGGATGCCTACGATACCTATGACCGCAACGGTCTGCCCATCGGCGCCATCGCCAATGCGGGCAGCGACGCCTTCGATGCCTCCCTGCACCCCAATGATACCCCCTATTATTTCTTTGTCACCGATGTGGAATACACCCACTACTACGCCGTCACCTATCAGCAGCACCTTGCCAATATCGAAAAGGCCAAGGCCGTAAATGCCAAGCATGGCATCAATGGGCTGGTAACCGGCTAAAAAAATAAAATAATTTGCGGCATTTCTATCTTTTCTTGCAATCCTTGCAGGGAATTCACAGAAATGCCACACTTTATTTACAGAACCTTGTTCTACTGCTTTTCCCGCCCCTGTTATAATGATGATGCCGGGCTTTCTCTTGCAGGGGAAGGCCCCCGACAGCAAAGTGCCCGAAAAGAGCCGACCCCGCCGGCCGGAAAAACCGCGGGCTGCCGTTTCTCTTTCGGGCAGCAAAAAAGAAGGAGGACCCCATGAAAAAATCACTTCGTTCCCTACTGGCCTTTCTCATTGCGGCCACAGTGCTGTGCTGCATCGCCATGGCGGATACCGGTCCCAAGCCCAGCGCCAGCTTCACCTTTACCGGTATGCCGGATGAGGACTACTACGTCACCATGCTGTCCCGGGTGGACACTTACGGCCCTCATCGGGTCCATCAGCCGGGAAGCGAGATCCCCGGTTATGTGCTGGAGCAGGGTGAGGACGACCCCGCCTATCCCGCATGGCAGAAATTCGTGGACTACAAGGACCCCGACGGCTACTATTTCCTCGAGGATCTGTTCGAGCAGTGCCACGGCGATGACGAAGCCGGATGGCACTATTTCCCCCCGGAGCAGTTCAAGCTGCTGCTCTACTTCCCCGAAAGTGATACCTTCCTTTGCAGCACCGTCACCGAGCGCTACGCCTTCGATAGCGTCTACCGTCTGGATCTGGGCGGCAAATCCCCCGCCGAAGTTGCTGCGCTTACTCTCACTGATCCCAACGGCGACCCTCTCCCCACCGGCACCGTCACGCTGGATAAAGCCGACGGCACGCATCAGCAGCTCATCGGTTTCCTCGGACGGCTGTGCATCACCCTCATCATTGAACTGGCCCTGGCCTGGGGCTGGAAGTACCGCAAGGGCAGCCAGCTTTTATTCATCGGCATCGTCAATCTCATCACCCAGTGCCTGTTGAATGTCGCCCTGCTGTACTGGGGCGCCCGGGAGACAAGCCGCGGGTTCATCATCTTCTGGTACATCCTGCTGGAGCTGGCCGTCACCGGCATTGAGGCTGCCGCCTATGCCTACCTGCTGCCCGGCACCGACCGCAAGGACCCTGCCGTGTGCCGCCATGCCGCCCTTTACGCCCTCTCTGCCAATCTGCTCTCCTTCCTCGGCGGGCTGGCCCTCTCCGAGGTCTTCCCCATCCTGTTCTGACCCCGTTTTTTCGCATCCCCGCCCCCGACGGTGCAGCCCCCTGCCCGGCCGGGGGCTTTCTGCTGCCCGCGGGCACCGGGCCGCAGGCCGTTTCGACTGCGTCGAAACACACGGGCTTCGCCCGTGTCGGCGGCTTCGCCGCCGGGCCTGCGGCCCGGCTCCGCCCCCTGCAGGGATCCTGGCGGCTGGTCATCCTCCTGCGGGCTTTGGGCAAAGCGGCCGGTCTGCCCGCTTTCCAGCGGGTCCTCCGGCTCCCCAATGGTCTCCTCCGGCGTATTGGTCATGCTCTTCCCCCCCTCGCAGGGGGTCATCTCTACCATTTGCAGCGACTGCTGCCCGGCAAAGACCTGAATCCCCGTCAGGCGCATCGGCACATAGCCCTCCGCCCGAATATCGGCGTGATAGATGCTGTACGGCCGGCCGTCATTTCCCGGGCTTTGGCTCCAGGAAAGGGGCGGAGCGGTGACACACAGCACATGGGTACGGCCGCTTTGGTCGGTGGTCAGGCGGGTATTGCGCCCGGTGGTGGGATCGGTGACAAGGACACTGGCCCCCTGCACCGGCAGCGCACTGCGGGCAGTGGAAAGCTGAAAAATAAGGGTGGCATCACAGATCATGGGTTTTCCTCCCTTTCGGCCTGCCCCAGTCCGCCAGGCGGGCGGGCGCCCCGGCGCGTGGGGAGGGCCGCCCGCAGAGAAGCGGAGGAACGGCCCAGCCATAGCAGAGGGGTGCCCGCCCGGATTCCCTGCGGGGAGCGGGCAGATCTAATAAAATGCGGTGTTTCATGCTATGCGGCAGCAAAACAAATTGCCAATGGTCCCTCTATCTTGTATAATGATGGTATCGACAAAAAGTGACAGGGGGCAAAAAAATGGTCATCCGGCGGTACCTGGCCATCGGCGCGGCAGCGCTGACCGTGGGGCTTGCGGTATTCCTGCGGGCAGGCGGCACAGCACTGGCTGTTTTGCTGGGGCTTTGCCTTGCCCTGGGGCTCATCAAAGCCCTGCGCCCGCTGTGGCGGTCCCTGCTGTGCGGGCTGCTGGCCGCAGCACTGATGGGCGGCCTTTACGCCTGGCGGTATACCGCCGCGGAGCAGCTGACCGGCTGCGAATTGCCCTTCACCGGAACCGTGCTGGAGGTAAGCCCCTACACCGCCCATCGCAGCACCATCTATGCCCGGGTGGGCGGGCAGCACCGTGTCATCGACCTGACCGCCTACCTGCCGGAGGAGGAGACCCCATTGGCCGGGGAACGCATTGCCGGGACCCTGACCGTTACCGGGGCGGAGAGTGAGGGAGATACCCTGCTGCTTTCCGGCGGAGTGGCGCTAAAGGCCCGGCAGCTGACCGCAGAGCCGGCGGAAGAAAGCTTCTCCCCTTTGGGGTGGCTGCTGCGGCTGCGCCGCCAAACCATCGAACAACTAAATGCACTGGGCGAGGGCGAAAGCGCCGCTTTGGTCGCCGCTATGCTGACAGCCGATACCGCTGATCTGCCGGCTGGGCTGCGCACCGCCCTTTCTAGGGCGGGCATCAGTCACCTGCTGGCGGTTTCAGGGCTGCATCTTTCCATTCTGCTGGCGGTATGCGGTAAACTGGGCGACCTGCTGCTGTGGAGCCGTAAAAGGAAAGCCCTTTACAGCGGGCTATGCTGTCTTACCATGATCGTTTTGGCCGGGTTTAGCGCCAGCGTGCTGCGTGCCGCCCTGATGGCCGGCTTGGCACTGGGTGCGCCCCTGCGGGGCCGCCGGGGCGATGGCCTGACCGGACTGGGCTTTGCGGCAGCGATTCTGCTGCTGTGCAACCCCGCCGCCGTGTGGGAGCTGAGCTTTCTGCTCTCCTGCGGGGCTACCCTGGGTATCCTGCTGCTGGCCCGGCCATTGGCCCGCCTGTGGCCTGCCGCCCGCCGCAGCCGGTGGGGCAGCCTGCTGTGGGAAAGCGCCTGCGTTTCACTGGCGGCGCAGCTGGGCACCCTGCCCATCACGGCGCTCAGCTTCGGTTATCTGCCCGCGTACAGCCTGCTTAGCAACCTGCTGGTGCTGCCGCTGGTGTATGGCGTCATGGTGTTCGCCTTTCTCACCCTCCCCTGCCTGCTGCTGGGTGTGGGGGTCTATCCCTTTACCGTTGCCAGGTGCTTTGCGGGCGGCATAGCGGCCTTGGCCCGCGGTATCGCCGGGCTGCCCGGCGCGGTGCTGCCCTGTGTGGCTCCTTGGCAATGGACTGTGCCGGCTATTTTCGCGGTACTGCTGCTGGCAGCTGCGCTGCTGCGCACCAAACGGGCCCGACTGCGTCTGCTGCTTTTGGGATGCGCCGCAGGGGTGGTGCTGCTGGGCAACGCCCTGACCCTGCAAAGCGCCCTGACCTTGACCACCGATGCCGCCACCGGCAGCGTCCTAGTACAAAAGAATGGCGAAGGCCTGCTGATCAGCGGGGTGCAGGATGGCTACGAGCTCCAGATACTGGGGCGGTTTTTGCAGCGGTGCGGCAGCCCGCGCATCACGGTGCTGGTACAGCCGGAGGAACAACATGACCTTTCCGCCGAGCTGCGCCTTGCCCGCCTGCTGGAGCCGGAGCTGATGCTGTGCAGCGAGGAAACGGCGCTTTTGGGCGAAGAACAGCTCCCGGAAAATGTCATCCTGCTGCCGAATTATGATACAGTTCGTAATATATTGTCGAATTATACGCTTTATAGCCTGGACGGCGTAGGAACAGTATTGCAATTCGGCACGCAAAAAGTGCTGAAATGTTGGGCAGGCTATGATATAATAACCGCAGAGGACATCCCCGCCGATATCACCGCCGTGATAGACCGGGAGGGCCGCCTGTGGCTGGCCCCCGGCTGCCGCTGGCGGCTGTACCGGGGCGGAGAGCTGACCATCACCCTGCCAAAGGAGGACACTGCCCTGTGATCTTTCCCGATCTGCGCGCGCTGGATACCCATATCAAGGCCGGAGCCCTGCTGCCGGTCTATCTGCTGTACGGCGAGGAAAACCGGCAGATCGAAGCGGCACGGGACCGGCTGGTGAAAACCATCGTACCGGAGGGGGACAGCATGAACCTGCTGCGCTGCGACGGCAGCGGCGGCGAGGTAGACTGGGACGGCATTGCCGACCTGCTATGGTCGATGAGCTTTACCCCCGGGCGCAAGTGCGCCGTGGTGGATGACCTGAATCCCTCCGGCCTGGGCAGCACCGGCATGAGCAAGCTCTCGGAGCTGCTGGCCCAACCGACGGAGGACGGGGTGCTGATCCTGACGGTACGGGGCAGCGCCAGGCAATTTGCCAAAAAGGAAGCGGCGGCCACCAAGCTGCTGAACCTGTGCGATAAGGCGGGCGGCGTGTGCCGCTTTGCCGCCATGACCCGCGGCGATGTGGGGAAATTCGCGCGGCAGACCGCGCTGCGGCTGGGCTGTGTACTGGAGCCGGAGGAAGCCGCCCTGCTGGCGGATTATTGCAATCTGGACAGCCTGCGGCTGCGGCAGGAGGTGGAAAAGCTGGCAGCCTACCACGGCTACACCGGCAAGATCCTCAAGGAGGACATCGAGGCGCTGGTGGCCCCCACCGTGGATGCGAATGTATTCCAGCTGGGGGATAAGGTGCTGCGCGGGGATTTTAACGGGGCTATGGCAATCGTGGATGATCTGCTCTTTTTGCAGGAGCGGCCGGAAAGTATTCTCACCATTCTTACCATGTCCTTTGTGGATTACTACCGGGCGGCCGCGGTACGCCGGGCCGGGGTAGCGGATGCCACCGCCCGCAAGGAGCTGGGCTATGGTGGCAGCTACCGCTTTACCAAAGCACTGGAGCAATGCGGCCGGCTGAGCCGCCCCGCATTGGAAGGCTCGCTGGAGATTCTGGCGGATGCTGATGCCCGCATGAAGCAAAGCGCTGCCGATGGCCGCACCGTACTGGAGGTCACCATTCTGCGGCTGATAGAACTGCTGCGGAGGGAACGGGCATGAAGCGGCGGTTGAAGTATCCTCTTATCGTGGAGGGAAAATACGATAAAGCGACCCTCAGTAATTTGGTGGAGGGGGAGATCCTCCTCACCGACGGCTTTCACATCTACAAAAACAAAGAAATGCTTTCGCTTCTCCGGCAGCTGGCCCAAAACGGCCCGGTGGCGGTACTGACCGACAGCGACCGGGCAGGCTTTTCCATCCGGGGGCACCTGGCCGGGGCCATTCCTCCGGAGCGGCTGATCCAGGTATATATCCCCGAAATATACGGCAAGGAGCGGCGTAAGACAGCCCCCAGTGCCGAGGGCAAGCTGGGGGTAGAGGGCATGCCTCCCGAAATATTACTGAGCATTTTGGAACAGGCCGGGCTGCTGGAGGATAGCGAAGTCCCCTGCCCTGCCGCCATTACCAAGGCCGACCTGTACCGGCTGGGCCTGAGCGGCGGACCGGGCAGCGCCGAAAAGCGCCGGGCCCTGTGCCGTAAACTTAATTTACCACAGGGGCTGAGTGCCAACGCCCTGCCGGGCGTGCTGGCCCGGTTGGTCAGCCCGGAGGAATTGGAAACGCTTGCGGCTGGCCTGTAACGCTCCCGCGGTCAATTGATTTTTGAATTTTCGCGGGAATCCGGTTTGGGGCGCCCCGCCCGGCGCCGAAGGCGCCGGTACGGGCGTTCGCCCGCCGGCCCCCGCAGGGGCTGCGGGGCGCCCCGGAGCCAGGATCCTGCACCCACCATACCAAGGAAAGGAGGCTGCTGCCATGCAGCTTACATCGCTGGGATTTTTGTTTGTATTGCTGCCGGTCGGCGGCCTCATCTACTATTTCCTGCGCGGGGCCGGTCGGCGGCGGTTCCTGCTGGGGTATTCCCTGCTTTTTGTGGGGCTGCTTTCCCCATTGTGCCTGCTGTTGCTGCTGGCCGTTATGGTACCGGATTACCTGCTGGCCCGGTATATCGCCATGGCCCACCCACGGGCCCGGTCCATCCTGCTGGGCTGCGTCATCAAGGACATCTCTCTGGCAGTGGTCTGCTCTATCCTTACCGAACTGGATAAGCTCATCCTCCCGGTGGGTATTTCCATCGCCGCCTTCACCTCGGTGGGCTACCTCATCGACCTGTACCACGGTGAATGTGACCCCATCGATGATCCCATACGCTACGGGGTATTCTGCAGCTTCTTCGGCAAGCTGTATATCGGCCCCATCGTTTCGGCGCAGCAGTTCGTCCCCCAGCTGGATGATCCCCAAATGACCGCCGAGGGCATTACCCGGGGAATGGTACAGTATCTGCGGGGCCTCGCCAAGATCGTCATTCTGGCCGGTTCCCTGCAGGAGCTCATCACCCAGTGGGAAACGCTGCTTTCGCTGGAGGTCACCATCCTGGGCACCTGGCTGCATGTCCTGTGCTACATCTTTTATATCTACTTTACCCTTTCTGGGTACAGCGATATGGCCCGGGGCACCGGCGCCGTCTTTGGGCTGGATTTGCCGGAAAACTTCCACCACCCGCTGCAAAGCTACTCGGTGGCGGATTTCTTTGGCCGGTTCAATATCTCCGCCAATCGCTTTGTGCGCAAGTATGTTTACCAGGCGCTGGGCGCGGAGGATAACGGTCCCCTTTCCACCTCGGTCAATATCCTGCTCATCACTATGCTGATGGGCCTGTGGTATGGTATCAACCTTAATTACCTGGTGTGGGGCGCCTTTTTGGGGCTGTTCATCATCTTCGAGGTGCTGTACATCGAGCGCCATGTGGAAAAGATCCCACCCTACCTGTGCCGGATGTATACCTTCATTGCCATACTCATTTCCTTCTGCTGGTACTGCGGCGATAGCCTGGCGGCTTCGGCCGCTTCCCTGCGGGTGATGCTGGGGCTGGGCGGGGCCGCTGCCGCCAACCAAAGCTGCCTGTACCTGCTGCAGACCCACTGGCTGCTGCTAGCCGCCAGCGTGTTCCTATGCAGCGGCGCGGTAAGCCCGCTGCTGGCCCGCTTTACCCGGCGCTGGCCCACTGCCGCCCACACTGCCACCCTGGTGTGGAACCTCATCCTGCTGGCCACCTCGCTGGCCTTCCTGCTGTAAGGCCGGCTCACTGCCATTAAGTGCTACCGCACTGTTATTCCCCTTCAAAAATTTCCGCAAGAAACAGGATCGGGCCGCAGGTCGCCCGCCGTCCCGGCGGGCACACGGGCTGCGCCCGTGTCGGCGGCTCCGCCGCCGGGCCTGCGGCCCGCGCTCTCCCCTTGCAAAAACCAATCCCACTCTGCCAAAAGGAGGCTGCTGCCAAAATGAACCGCTATCGCATCATTGCCCTCATTTATGCCGTGCTGCTGTTCGGCGGCCTGTTGGGCAGCCTGTTCCTTACCGGGCACTTTGCCGGTGATTATACTGCCGCAGAAGGTACCCCGGGTGCGCGGACTGAAACCGCCCTGCGGCAGAACCTGCCGCTGCGGGATGCCCTAAAGCGCTGGAAAACCACCCTGCTGATGCTGGGCGGTGTGCAGGAGCTGGACGGCATCTACTTTACCGGGGAAGGCCTTATTGAGAACCTGACCGTGACCGATGAAGCATTGGGAGAAAAAAACCTCGCTGCCCTGCAGGACTACTGCCGAGAAGCGGAGCCCTACACTGTGCTGCTGCCCAGCGCCTGTGCCATCAGCAGTCAATTGCTGCCGGAAGCCGCCCTGCTGTTTGACCAGGAGACCTGGCTGCAAAATGCCGCCGCGGCGCTCTCTCCCCTGTGCCGGGAGGTGCTGAACGCCTACCCGCTTTTGGAGGAAAATGGAGATAGCAGACTGTTCTACCGCACCGATTCCCGCCCCACCCAGCTGACCGGCTACCTGCTGTATCAGGCACTGGGCCAGGCGCTGGATTACTTCCCCTATGCAAAGGACAGCTTTAGCAATACGCCGCTGCGGTATGACTGCACCGGCGACCTGTATGCCCGCTGGAGCTACGATAAGGTCCGGGCGGATGTGGTAACGGCGCTGTTGCCGCTGGAGGATAGCCGCAGCTACACCATCACCCACACCGCCGCTGATGGCACTGTGACCCGATGGAATACCCTGTACCCGCTGGAAGGCACCGCGGGGATAGATTGTATTTTGGGCGGACCGGCTGCTATCATTGCCGTAACGGCCGAAGGCAGCATTCCCCGCAGCTTGCTGATCCTGGGGGATGAGAATGCCCTGTGTGTGATCCCCTACCTGGCGCTGCACTATGACCGCATCACCTATGTGGATGTGACCCGGTGCAGCGAGGAGCAGCTGGCTGCCATCGCCGGGACGGAGTATAGCCGCACCCTGCTGCTGTACGGTGCGCCTACCCTGCTGAATACCGCCCTGACCACTGGGCTGACCACCCTGACCCAAAGCTGAATGCCCGGAATCTGCTCACCCCGCACCTTACGGATGCGGGGTTTTTTATTTTGTGCAGGGACCAGGCCAGGGCGCCCCGCGCGGCGGCAAAGCCGCCTGGCCGGAGGGGCGGTTTTACCGCCCCTCCGGCTCCCCGCCTGCGGCGGGGGCGCGGGGCGCCAAAACCGGCCTTATTCGCGAACAAATGTTTCACGTGAAACATTTTGCCGGGTGAAAAAGAAACCCGGAGCCTGCAAAAGCTCCGGGGAACTGGTAGTTATTTGTGGTACTTGGCACCGGCATTGATGGAGCAGGCACGGTAGAGCTGCTCGCAGAGGAGCACCCGGGCCAGCTGATGCGGAAAGGTAAGCCGAGAAAAGCTGATCTTCCGGGCAGCGGCCGCCTTTACCCGCGGGGAAAGACCAAAGCTGCCGCCGATGATAAAGCTCAGGCAGCCGCTTTTTTGGGCGGAGGAGGAAATGAGCTGCGCCAGCTGCGGGGAGGAGAGCATCTCTCCCTCGATACACAAGGGAAAAATGAGGCCGGCGGCTTTTTTGAGGATACGGTTTCCCTCCTCCTCCAGGCCGCGGGCGATTTCGGCCTCGGAGGGATTATCAGGCAAGCGATATTCCTCCAGCTCGATGATCTCGAACCGGCAGTAGGCACCCAGGCGCTTTTGATACTCGGCGATGCCCTGCCGCATCCAATCCTCCTTCACTTTGCCGATGGCGATTATTTGAATTTTTATCATAATATTCCCTCCTTGTGGCAGGCAGGGCATTGGATAATGCCCTTAAGCTTTGCCGTCCCGCGTTCATCTCAAAAATGGTTCATGGGCTTACAGGCGTTCCATACGGTGACACAGACGGTTGACGGCAGCGGAGGGGCGGCTGCCCTAACGCTTCGGCGATGCCCTGCCGCATCCAATCCTCCTTCACTTTGCCGATGGCAATAACCTGTATTTTCAGCATTCTACTTCCTCCTCAAGCACAGAGCATTGGATTGGGGCGGATCCGCGGTGCAGACCGACGGTGACGCTTCCGCCACGATGGTCTGTATTTACAGTATCTCCTTAGAAGCGGATCATCTGGCCGGGGCAATCCCGCGGGGCGATCCACAGGCGGTAGTCCCGGTCCGGCTGCATCCCAGCGGCGGAAAGGGCCGCTTCGGCATTGCCGCGGGCGAGGGCCGGGGTATTGCTTTCCCGGCTTAAATGTGCCAACACAAAGTGAGATGTACCGCATTTGGCCAGTTCCGTTACGGTGCGGGCCGCCTCGGCATTGGAAAGGTGGCCGTATTCCGAGCGGATGCGCTGTTTGAGATAGTAGGGATAGCCGCAATTGAGCAGAACGGAGTCCTCATAATTGGACTCCAGCACGGCGAGGTGGCAGCCTCGCAGGTGCTCCCACACTGTGGGGGTAACAAGGCCCAGGTCGGTAACGAAGCCGATGGTGCGGCTGCCGGCCGTGATGCGGAAGCCGCAGGAATCGGAGGCATCATGTTGGGTGGCGAAGGGCTGCACCTGCATTCCGGCCACCTCCTGTATCTCCTCCAGCGGGAGAAGGCGGGTGGTGGGCTCCACCATCGCCGCCAGGCGTTCCAGTGTGCCTGCGGTGGCATAGACCGGGAGCTTGAGTTGCTTGGCCAGCACCCGCAGGCCGGCTACATGGTCGGCATGATCGTGGGTGATGAGGATACCGCGCAGGCCGGCAGGATCGATGCCGGCATCGCACAGCTCCGTGCGGATGCGGCGGGCGGAGATGCCTGCATCAATGAGCAGGCCGCTCTGGCCTTCGCCGGCGGAAAGGTAGTAGCTATTGCCGCTGCTGCCGCTGGAAAGCGGATAAAATGTTACCATGCTGTCACCTCGGGGGAATGGGTAGGATGAGGGCGGCGCGCCCCACCGGACGGCGGAGGGGCGGCCGGGGGCTTGGGCCGGCACGAGCCGGAAAGGCGGGGCGCGCCGCCCGGGGGCTCCCGGCCAAAAGAAGGGGACCGGAGCAGAACAGTACTCCGGCCCGGTAAAAATAAGCTTACGGTCTTAGGCCTGCTCGGAAAGGGGCTGATCCGGCAGGGTGATATAGTGAAGATCTGCGCCGATGCCGGCGAACTTTTCCACTACATTCTCGTACCCACGCTCGATATGCAGGGTATCTTCAATCTCGGTAGTGCCCTTGGCCATCAGTCCAGCGATAATGACCGCCGCCCCACCGCGCAGATCGCACGCTTTGACCGGCGCGCCCCGCAAGCCCTTCACTCCTTCGATGACAGCGACTTTGCCATCCACGGTGATACGGGCGCCCATGCGCACCAGCTGCTCGGTGTAGCGGAAGCGGTTATCCCACACGCCCTCGGTGATGATGCTTGTCCCCTCGGCGCAGGTGAGCATGGCAGCCATTTGGGGCTGCATATCGGTGGGAAAGCCGGGGTGCGGCATGGTTTTGAGATTGATGCGGCGGAGCGCCCCGGTACGGACGACCCGGACCCAGTCATCTCCTTCGGTGATGGTGGCGCCGGCCTCCCGCAGCTTGACGGTAATGGGCTCCAGGTGCTTGGGAATAACATTCTTAACAAGGACATCCCCGCCGACGGCTGCGGCCGCCGCCATATAGGTCCCGGCTTCAATTTGATCGGGGATGATGCTGTAATCGGTGCCATGCAGCACATCCACCCCGCGGATTTTGATGACATCGGTACCGGCGCCGCGGATATCGGCGCCCATGGAATTGAGAAAGTTGGCAAGGTCTACAATGTGGGGTTCTTTGGCAACATTCTCCAACACGGTCATACCGCTGGCTTTCACGGCGGCCAGCATGACATTGATGGTGGCGCCGACCGAAACCTGATCGAAGTAGATGTGCGCCCCTTGCAGGCCCTCGGTATCAGCGTAGATGAGACCGTTTTCGATGCGGATCTCGGCACCCAGCAGCTCGAAGCCCTTGATGTGCTGATCGATGGGACGAACGCCGAAATTGCACCCGCCGGGCATGGAAACACAGGCCTGGCCAAAACGCCCCAGCAGCGAGCCGATGAAATAATAGCTGGCACGCATGTGCTTGGAGAGCTCGTAGGGGACGGTGGATTCGGTGAGGGTGGAAGTATCGATAATAGCCGAAGTGCGGCTGAGCTTTTCCACTGTGGCGCCCATGGCGCGCAGCATACTGAACAGCAGCTCGGTATCATGGATGTCGGGGACATTTTCCAGCACACAGCGGCCGCGGGCCAGCACGGTGGCGGGAATAATGGCAACGGCGGCATTTTTCGCGCCGCCGGCGGAAACTTCTCCGTAGAGCTGCTCCGCGCCGTTTACAATGAGTTTCTTCATTGGGCGATCCTCGTTATTTTCTATATTTTTGATATCATGCATTCTATGAAAATGACAGCATACTGACGCTGTAATCCAATGATAGTATAGCACATCCGGCAGCAAAATAAAAGCCGTAATGATAGAAAATCCTGCAAAATATAAAATTCTTCCGGCAGAGAAAATTTTTTTCTTTTCTCCTGGCGAATCGGCCTGTAAGCAGGACGGTTTTATTCCCTATTGCCGTAATCCCGAATAAGGTGAATGGCCAGCAAAACAATAGCGGCCACGATAGCGATAATATAAACTCGATCCATAGGAAAACCTCCTTTATCATATGTCTGGCTGTGGCAGAGCCCGGCGGGATGGTTTGGCGGTATGATAGCACTGCCGGGCGGCCAAGGAAATGGCGAAAGAAAAAACTTTTTGTAAAAATTCCGTGACCAGCCCCAAGGGTATTTTAACGCAAAAAGAGCAGGGCATATGCCCTGCTCTTTTTGCCCTTATGTGTGACAAAAGAGAAAAAAGCTGTAAATCAGCCCTTCTTGCCGTAGTCGCGGATCAGATTGAGAGCCAGCAGAACAACAGCAGCTACGATAGCGATGATGTAAGTAACACCCATGATAAAATCCTCCTCAATATCTCTTACAGTTTGCGGGTTTGGAACCCTGTGAAGATATATTAACATAATATTAACGCCTTGTCATCCCTTTTGAACTAGAAACATGCCGAAAATAGGGCCTAATCTTTGACGAATCCGTCAAAATGCGCAAATAAACTGCAAATTTTATTGAAGTATATAAATTTTGCATTAATATCCTGCATTTTGATGTTAACGGGATTTTATGCAGTAATTCCTGCAAAAGCATCTTGAAAGGCCCGGGGAAATCGGGTATAATCTACGCGAAAAATGGTCCCGCGGTGTGCGGGGCGGCCAAGAAAGAACGCCCATATAAAGGAGGAAACACCATGGCCATAAATACCGACAATGCGCTGCGGCGCAGCGTGATCTATGAAGTATATGTACGCAGCCACACACCGGAGGGAACCTTTAAGGCGATAGAGCCTGACCTGGACCGGATAGCGGCACTGGGGGTGGATATTGTATGGTTTATGCCCATCCACCCTATTGGGGAGCTGAACAAAAAAGGAAGCCTGGGCTGCCCCTATGCCAACCGGGACTACCGCACCGTGAACCCGGAATACGGCACACTGGAGGATTTTCTGCACCTGGTGGAGGAGATCCATAAGCGGGGTATGAAGTGCATCATTGATGTGGTGTATAACCACACCTCGCCCGATTCCACACTGGTGGCGGAGCATCCGGACTACTTCTACTATAAGCCGGATGGCTGCCGCGGCAACAAGGTGGGCGACTGGACCGATGTGGTGGACCTGAACTATGAAAACCGCGCGCTGTGGCAGTATCAGATTGATTCGCTGTGCTACTGGGCACAATATGTGGATGGCTTCCGTTGCGATGTAGCCAGCACCGTGCCGGTGGCCTTTTGGCAGGAAGCCCGCCGGGCTGTGGAGCAGATCCGGCCCGGGGCCATCTGGCTGGGAGAAAGCGTACACCTGGCGCACATTCAGGCCTTCCGGGAGATGGGCTTCTATGCCGCGACCGATACGGAATTGTTCACGGCTTTCGATATCCTGTACCCCTACGACCTGTGGCCGCTGTATGAAGGCGTGACCGAAGGACGGCTGCCGCTTTCCCGGTGGTTTGATGCCGTGGATTACCAGGAGGTGAGCTTTGAGAGCGGATACAATAAGCTGCGCTGCCTGGAAAACCATGATACCAGCCGCGCAGCGGATCGCTTCCCGGAGCGGAAGAAGCTGCTGGCCTGGACAGCGCTGAATTACTTTATGAAGGGTACCATACTACTGTACGCTGGGCAGGAGGTATGTGAAAAGCACACGCCCTCCCTCTTTGAAAAGGAGCCGGTGGACTGGAACAGCGGAGAGGATATCAGCGGTTATCTGGCCAAGCTCGCGGCCATCAAGAAGAAACTGCCCACCGATGAGCTGTTCCGCATTGGGGCTGATGACACACAGGGCATAGTGACCGCCAGCTATATCGGGCCAGCCACACGGGCTGTGGGCATCTTCCCGCTGGAAGGCAACGGCGGCACCGTGGCCGTACCCCTGCCGGATGGCGCCTACACCGATGCCCTAAGTGGCAAAGCAGTAACAGTAGCCGATGGCATGCTGACCATCGGGGAAGAAGCGGTCATTCTATTGGGATAAAATAAAGAAGCAAGAGGCCCCTGTTCATTTGATGGCAGGGGCCTCTATTTGCTGCGAAAATTTTTTATAAAATGCTGTCACAAAATACGGCGGCGGAGCGTTTATAGGGGTGTAAGTGCCAAAACCGATTGCACCGGCTGCCGTTCTTGTGGTACCATCAAGAAAAAAGCCAAAAGGGGAAAACATATGCTGCCTGTATTTATCATGGCAATAGAAAATGACGATGACCGGACATTTGTGGCGGAGCTGTATGCCCGCTGCCAGCCGGCCATGCAGCGGCGCGCACTTTCTATCTTGAAAAACGAGAGTGACGCGGAGGAGGCCGTGCATGAGGCTATCCTGAGGGTGATACGGCACCTGGAAAAGGTGCGGATGATCCCGCGGGATGAGGTACTGTACTACCTGGTGACAGTGACCGAGACCGCCAGTATAGACCTATACCGCAAAAGGCAGCGGGAAAGCCGAGCAACCATTGGGAACGAAAATGGCTGGGCGGAGCACCTGGCCGATGACAACACAGCGGAGCAGACCATGCTGCGGCTGGAGCAGCGGGAGCTGCTGGAGCGGTGCCTGGCGCATCTGCCGCAGCGGGAGATAGACCTGCTGAACTACTACTACATACTGGAGCTGCCGTATAAGGAGATAGCCAGGCTGACCGGACTGACCGCGGAAAACGCGAGGATGATTGTATGCCGCGCCAAGAAAAAGGTGCTGGCAGCCTACCGTGAGAAGGGAGGAAAAGCAGATGAGTAAATATCCCCTGGACCAGAACGATATGCAGGAGCAGTATGAGGATCTGCTCATCAAGGCGGCACTGAAGGAGCACGCCCGCAAGGAAAGTGCGCGGCTGGAACAGGAAGCCGCCGGGGAGGCGGCCGTTCCCCCTGCGGAGGATAATGTCATCCGGGCGGCTTTCCGCCGGGTGACCTGGGAAGAAGCCCGCGGCACGGTGCTGTACGGGGCCAAAAAAGCGGTGAGCTGCGTGGCGGTGGTCTTCCTGACAATAGCGGTAGCGGCTACCACTACCTTTGCCCTTTCCCCTGCGGAGAAAAAGCAGAGCATCCTGGAGCGGGTGCTGTATACCATCCGCTACTACACCGATAAATGGACCAGCCACGGCGGTACGCGGGTGGAATATCCCCATTTCTACTATGAGGACTTTGAGTACATCGAAGTGCCGAATGAGGAAGTGTGGGAGGCACTGGAGATATGGGCAAGCTTCCGCAATGTTACCAATTTTAATGACGGCGCCAATATCAGCATCTCGCACCTGCTGCAGATGATGTTCTACTACTGCGACGCCTACGGGCTGGAATACCCTTATGTTGATGCCTCCACCAAATGGGTGCAGCGGGAAGCTCTGCTGGAATTCGGGGCGTACTTCTTCGGCATCACGCAGGAGGACCTGGACCAACAGGTGAAGATGCGGCCGCTGTATTATGATGCCCAACGGGACGCCTACTGTGACCTGAACTATGATTATTCGTATCAATTCGCCGAGATCAACGCGACGGAAAAGATGGGGCTGATCCGCTATACTGAAAATGAGGACGGCACCCTCACCCTGGAGGTGGTCACCAAATCCATGGACAGCTGGGAGGGCTACTGCAACTACCCCACTCTGCTTACAGTTGATTTCAGCGCCGGGCACCCGGTGTTCCGCTCAGCGGTCGTCGCCGACCTGACGCAATACTGGGAGTTCCCGCCGGAGCCGGAGGAGCCCCTGTTCTGATAAAAAACTTCCCCCAAAGCGGTAAGCCATGGGGGAAGTTTTTTGTCTGTAGTTTCAGCTTTCGGCGGAGGCGAACAGCGCCGCGCAGGCGGTACGGGCTTCCTCGCGGCTGCTGACAGAGATGCTGTAATAAGCATCGCCATACTCGAAGAAGGCGTAGCCGCTGGGCTCGTAGGTATGCGGGTAAACGATTACATCGTAGTACACCGGCACAGGGAAATCGGTCCACAAATCAGTATCGGTATACTGGCCGGAGCCCTCCGGCGGGTCCTGGTGATAGCGCCCCATGTATTCTTCAAGGGTCACGCCGTTCTTATGAAAATCGATCTGATAAACGGTGTGGTTCTCTTTTCCCCAGTCATAGTAGCAGGTGATATCCTCCGGGTTTTCCGGTTCATCCTTGGGGTATTTCAGCCAATAGTCATGGCTGCTCCAGTTCCCGGCATTTTCCATATGCAGCAGCCCTGTTTTCCCACACTTTTCTTCGACCCTTGCCATGGTACCGTAGGTGCGCAGGCAGTAGTCATCCGTATCATGGTAGTAATACCGGAATGCCCGGAAACCGGTATAGCACCCCGCCGCAATGACCACTACCAATAGAATGTAGCCGTACTTTTTGAGAAATTTCTTCATGTTATCCTCCCTGAATGTCCTGTGGTTACTATCTTACACTACTGTAAACGAATGAGAAAGGGAATGTGTGACAAAAAGGGGAAAAATTTTTATCCTAGGGAAGAAAAGCAGCCCGGGCAAGGAGGAGGCTCTGCCCGGAGCCTTGACGGTAAAGGCAATGTGCAGCTCCGGCTGGGTCCCGCTGCCCGCAATAGTGGAAAGCACCTGCCCCAGGCGTTTCATATCCAGCGGAAAAGCTAACCGAAAGCCCTGACTGCACTGATAGCCTGTAAACACCTGCCGGTAGTTTCCGTCCCTTTCCCGGATACTCTCGTAATTGGCGGAAGCATTGAATCGGGTGGTTTTCGGGTCCTCAGCCGCAAATGGCCGAGGGCCTTTATAGCATCGGTCAGCGCGCCGCTTTGATAGTCAGCCTGCTCCATGGCACGGTCATAATCCTCCTCATCGGCAGCGGTGGCCATGGTCAGGTCGTTCCGCTCCTATCACACTTTGTTTTTCGGCAAAACTCAAGCTGCCCCCTTGACAACAGCCGAGGAGAGCATTATCATAAAACTAATGACATTAGTTTATGGGGGAGGCACCTTGATGGCCAAAGGACTGAGCGCTGAAAGCATCACTGTCGCGGCAGCTGAACTGATAGAGCAGTACGGGCGCAGCGGATTTTCCATGCGGCTGCTGGCTGATACCATGGGGGTCAAAACCGCCTCGCTCTATAATCACATCGAGAACATGGATACCCTTTTGACCGAGGTATGCCGCTATGCCCTGCGGATGCAGGAGGACGGTGAGCTACGGGCCATCGCGGGGAAAACCGGTCGGGAAGCCGTATGGGCCCTGGCCTGGGCCTACCGGCGCTTTGCGCAGCAGCACCGGGAGCTATACTGGCTGGTGATGGATACCGCCGCGGGCGAGCCCCGCGTACTGGATGATGCCGCCGCCCGCTTTACCGAGCCGCTGAAGCAGGTGCTTTCCGGCTTCCGGCTGCCGCCGCGGGAGGAGATCCACTTCCGACGGATGTTCCGGGCCATTGTACACGGCTTTGCCTCGCAGGAGGATGAGGGCTTTTTCTCTCACTATCCGGCCTCCACCGAGCTGAGCTTTGAATTTGCCATTCAGCGTTTTATCGATTGCGTGCTGGAAGCGGAAAAGAGGAATCCATCTTGAATTATACCCAAAGCGAAGAATATCTGTTTAATACCATGCCGGTCGGCCGGGCCATTGCCTCACTGGCCGTGCCCACCGTCATCAGCCAGATCATCACCGTCATTTACAATATGGCGGATACCTTTTTTGTGGGCCAGCTGGGCGACCCCAACCAAGTAGCTGCCGCCACCGTGGCACTGCCGCTTTTCATCTTCATCACCGCGCTGGCCAATCTGTTTGGCGTGGGCGGCGCCAGCCTGATCTCCCGCTGTTTGGGACAGGGCGACCGCCAAAAAGCCGGACATACCGCCGCTTTCTGCATCTGGAGCGCCATTGCGGTCTCTCTTATCTATGGCATAGCGGTCCTACTGCTGCGGCCGGTGCTGCTGCCCTTGCTGGGCGCTGATGCCGAAACCTTCAGCTATTCTTCCTCCTATATGCTTTACAGCATCGGCCTAGGCGCCATGCCGGCGGCGCTCAATCCCATGCTGGCACATTTGGTCCGGGCGGAGGGCCATTCCCGGCAGGCCAGCCTGGGGGTCGCCTTTGGCGGCATCCTCAATATCCTGCTGGACCCTTTCTTCATCTTCGTGCTGGATCTGGAAATCGCGGGGGCGGGCATCGCTACCCTGCTTTCCAATCTGGCCGCGGCAGGCTACTTCACGCTGTTCCTGCATAAGATCCGCCATGAGACTTCCATTACCATCTCTCCCCGGCAGTATACGCTGGGGCAGCACATACCCGGAGAGGTGCTCTCCGTAGGGCTGCCCAGCTGCCTCATCTCGGTCATGGGCGCCATCAGCAATACCGTGCTGAACCACTTTACCTCCGGTTATTCCAATGCCGCCATGGCCGGTATGGGCATTGCCAAAAAGGTGAACCTGCTGGCCTTTGCCGTGGGGCAGGGCATCACCCAGGGTACCCTGCCGCTCATCGGCTACAATTACACCTCCGGCAACCGCCAGCGGATGTTGAAAGCCATTTACGGCCTATTGATAGGCTGTCTGGCTGTCTCGCTGCTCATCACCGTGCTGCTGTACTTTGGGGCCACCCCTATCACCCGCTGGTTCATCAATGACGCCGAAACGGTGGCCCACGGGCGCACCTTCCTGCGGATCATCTGCCTGACCTGCCCCACCAGCACCTTTATCTTCTTTGCCATTACGGTGTTCCAGGCCACAGGCAAGCGGGCTCAGCCTATCTTCCTTTCCCTGGTGCGCAAGGGCACCACCGATGTGCTGCTGATGCCGCTGTTCTATCACCTCATCGGCATCAATGGCGTAGCCTGGGCCTCTCCCGCCGCCGATCTTGTCGGTGTTCTCATTGCATTGGCAGTGCTGCTGCCCTATCTGCGCCGCCTGCGGCAGATGCCTGTCTCACCCGTGCCAAAACACCCCTGACGCTATCTTCCTTTCTTTCACGGCCATTCGGCCGCATATCCAAAAAATCTCCCCTGCCTTGAATAAGCGGGGGAGATTTTTTATTTACCGGCGGGATTGCTTTTCCTGCCGACGCTTATCATTGATGTTCTTGATATGCTCATCGGTGATGAGGGTCACACCGTTTTCTTTGGCCTAGGCCCCGCAGCCATTCAATACCGTTTTTAGGAACGGCCGAGACACCTTGACGAAATTTTCAGCGCGTCATCGGTGAATTATACGCTGTCATCGCAGCGGTTGGCAGCATAGCGGATGGATTCAAGATCCGTTTCCTTGGGTGCCGGGATCGGCTCCGCAATGGGCTTTTTAAGCCCGCGCAGAAACTGGGTGTACCAGAAGTTCGTGGAATCCCGGTAGCCATAATCCACCGGTACCGGCGGAAAGTTATTTTTCATCACACCATTGATGAGTGCATCATAGTATTCCGGTTTCATCAGAATCTTATCGATGCTGAGGATGAAGTGTGCACCGTACTTGGAGGTAATGCCGTTAAAATCATTGTAGGGGCCGGGGGCCCATCATCAATATCCTCCGCTGAAAAGCGCCCGGCATTTTCCAATTCGCTGTTCCAGCTGCACTCGAATACCTGATACGCCTCCGCAATGACCTGCGGGCGGGTTTTATCGGTGGGGTCGCTCTGGCCATCCTCCATGGTAAATAGATTCCTTCATCTTTTCTTTGGAAGGTCCGGGAAAGCCAAACCTCACGACTTCCTTAAAATAGGCCCGGTCATCGGTGATAAAATTGAGGGCACATTTACCCCGCTGCAGTAGGTTGTGACAGGTATTTGAGGTATTCCGGCACTCCAGCAGCATGGCATAGCGGCCTTTCCCGGCAATGTAATAGGGGAAGCTCAGGGAATAGGAGCCAATATACACCATATGTCCCCAAGTGTGGCCCGGCACCCGCATGCACTCTATTTTGATATCCCCAATGCAGAAAAGCTCTCCATCCCGCAGCAGCACTTTTTTATTATTGACAGCCCGGGGCTATCTTCCGCCGCACCCACATGGTCGGTATCCTGGTGGGTAATGAGGATATCCCGGATACTCTTGGGGTCAATCCCCAGCCAGCCCATCTTTTCTCATCGTTGTACCCGGCATCAATCATAATGGTGGTGTCTCCCTTGCGGTAAAAGAAAATATTAGCCACCCACTCCCGCACGCAGGCCACATGCTCATCGATCCGCCCGGTGTTCGGCGGCTTTCTATGATCTTCACTGGTTTTAGTATGCCCACTCTCCCCGCCTTGTCAAGCAGATCTCCCTCTTGCTATCCTTCATAAAAACCTATAAAATAGAGCTGATCTACCATTACACCCTAGGGAGGATGCTCATGCTGACCGAGCACGAAGAAAAACTTATCCAAAGATACTATATTTACCCCAAAATCGCTATTACAGCGGTCATTATGGCACTGGCGCTGGGGGTCCCTTTCATCCTGCTGGAAATGATCGATGATCTCGTTTTTCACGATGAAGAAGTCATCTTTTGGGGCCTTTATGTCTATTTGGGCTTCGCGGCCCTGTATCTCATCCTTTTCTGTTACTGCACCCTTCGAGCTAAGCTGGGAATGCGGAAAGAGGAATGGCAGGAGCTGCAGCGCCGTCTCAAGGTCCGTCAGCAGCAGTCCGATTATTCCGCAGCTGCCGCGGGCGCCATGGCCATGGGGGCTGCCGGCCGCCTAATGCAAAAAAGCCAAAATAAAACAGTACGGGGTGCCGGTACTGCCGCCCAGGTCGCCGGGGCAGTGGGGGCCGTGGCCACGGCCGGCGCCATGAGCGCCGAGATTGCCCACAATGCTCAGGCCATGGCGGAAGCCTACGGTGTCCCCCTCCCCCGCACCAAAGGATTGAGAACTGTACTGGTGCTGCTGCCGCTGGTGATTCTCATTGGCACCTACATCCCCCAGTACAGCCACGCCCATACTGCCATGCAGCAGAATACCCTCCTCGTTTCCCAGCGTATTGAAGAGATCACCAAAGCTTTGGATCCGGTCTGTGAATACATCTCTGCCGATGACCCCGCCGAACGCTATCAGGATTACGGCTATCGTGTCATTGGCTACCTGCGCGGCATGAATACCGATGCCCCCAAATGCTATGTTTACATTTCACTGGACTCCACCGGTGTGCTGGAATCTCTCTCCTACGATGAGGAAATTATTATGTCACTCAGCCTGGAGGAAAACCTCAGCCGTATCGAAAAGGACTTTGAAACACTTCACCGCGTCCTGCAAAAAGCAGACATTCCCACCCAAAGCCCCGAACTGCTCACCACCTATCAGCTTTCCGAAGAATTCCGGGAGGCCTTCCTTGCCGGCACCTATTATCAGAGCATCGATTGTTCCGAAAATGGTGAAAGCACCCGTGTTTACTGGAGCTTTGAAACCGAACCCGAGGAAGAATTTGATGAATACACCCATCCCCGCGTATACCTCTATGTGCGGGCATAAATCGCTCGGTGGCTGCTCAGCCAAATGTCCGCCCTTGGGCACTGCGTGAGGTCCGATAAGGCCCACATTTATACCACTCTTCTATTTCCCTACCAAATACCAAAGATACTAAAACCGGGACGACCGCTGAGAAAGCGACCGTCCCGGTTATTATAATAAATATATATAAATAAAGAGAGCATACTTTCCGAAACGGATTGTATGCTCTCTGTCTATTTGATTGTTACTGTGCCTTGAAGTAATTATCAAGTCCTTTGAACTCTGATGTTTTCAATTCTTTGGTAACATCGGTGCAGATATTCAGCGTGGTTGAAATATCCGTATATCCGAGTGCGTCCTGAATGACATTTATATTTACTCCGGCTTCGCACATCCTCGTTGTGAATCTATTTGAGCCGAAAGTCACATTGTCTGGTGTCAGTGGCAAATTCTTTTCCGACCACTCGGCAACCAATTCGGGATGTACTGCCACTAAACTGTTACTCATATCAAAACCTCCGCTTCCTCTTTGATTAGAGTATATGAGGATTTGGCTTTATCTTGTAGTTTGCGAATATCTGTATAAATAGAAAAAGCCCTTTGAGAAAAGGATTTCTCCTCTCTCAAAGAGCAAGTTGGCAAACTGGAAGTTGCCGTTGTGAAGGTTATGCTCATTTTGCGTTATTACTCTTCCGAACTCCGTCATTCATTCTTTTCACTTTGCGTTTCCATACAAAATATTGAACGAGCCAAGTGATGACGAAAATTGCAACGAATATTCCTACATATGAAAGAATACCAATGGCATTATGCTTCATCCAATTCGTAATATAGGCAATCGGAAACATCGTAACACAGGCAATGGAAAAGTAAATTCCGCTTTGCTTTGCAAGGCTCCACGAATCAATTTCCCAAATAACGGAAGCCATTGCAAAGCCTGTACCCAAAATTCCGCAGAGAATTGTTTGAAGAATAACTGCGTTTAATTCATTTTTCATTGTATCAATCAGCTCAGGGGTGACAGGATAGAACGAACCATCTCCTATGCACATTGATATAATCACAGTTATTACAAAACCGATAGCAATGCCGAGAGGGAATCCGAGAAGCCCACGCTGAATCATCTTTTTTTTCATTTTTACCACCTCATATTCCTAATAATTGTTTGATCTTGGCGACAAAACGCCTTGAAACATAAGTAACCGTCCCATTTGAAAGCGTAACACAAATTGTTCCTGCAAAGCTTAAATCAAAACCCTTGACTTTTCTCAGATTGATAATATCCGAGTTTGATATTCGGACAAAAAAGTTGCTGTCCAGCCGCTGCTCCATTTCGTAAAGCCGCAGACGGAGCGTGTACTCACCGTGATTTGTTTCGGCAAACACTTTGCCTGATGCAGCAAAAATGCGGTAAATATCAAACGGCTCCAACACTTCGACAATATCATCTTTGAATCCGGCAATCATTTTCGGCTGCTCGTCTGAAAGCCTTTTCATGATTTCATTGATTTCGTCGGTCATTTTGTTTGTCACAACGATGATTTTGGGTTCCTTGCAGTTCTCATCTAACTTGATTTCAATTTGCATTTGCTCACCTCCTCTTTGTTACGGTTACAGTATAAGAAAATCGAGAATTGATTTCCACCGATTCTCGATAGGTGGTCGTTTTCAGACCATAGACGGTAGATTATATAAATAATCTTCCTCATCAAACAACGATTTGTTGCTCACTTTTCGCATTCAAATTATACAATAAAACTTGTGAACAATTCTACCGCAACTTTGGAATATATGAGAAACGTCCGAACAGTTTTCTGTCCGGACTTCCTCACTCAATCGTAAATCAATTCGATTTTCACAATTTCCTCTGCCTGTGCCTTGCAAGCGTTCATCTGCCGTACCCATTCCATTTGGTTTTCGGCTTTCAGCTGTTCGGTCACGCCGTTTTGCTCTGCCAGTGACCGCACGATCAGCTCCATGCGGTTTCGTGCCGCTTCGTCAATCTTAGCGCAATACTGTCTTACGTACACCCAGCTATATTTCCGGGCTTTTTTATGAATATTGGCGCACATATCCGTTAAAGCCCTTGTCGATTAGTACGTGCTTATGGAATTTTGCCAAGCTTATGCCTATTATGCGCAATCTGTCCTTATTGTCTGTTGCTATAACCGTAAAAGCTCATTGTTCATCCTCTATCTCAATCGCCAACGTTTTCTGCTGTTGCGCTGCATCTTATGTACTATGGCGATGGCAATAATGAGCGCTATGACTGCTGCCAGTATTATCCTGCCCGTGGTGGAAGGCCGGTATGCTGTACTGCGCTGGACTGTGCGGCCGCATACGGCGCATGTGCCTTCATCGATTCCGTCCTGTTCCTTTGTGGCCTCGGCTGCTGTAGTCCATTCTGCCACTACGTGATCTGCAAGATTGACCTTCTCCCCGCATTCACATTCCTGCCAGTGCCGGGTGTCGTCGCTTTTCCACTGGGCGGAGAAGGAATGTACGTGAGGCGCGGCAGTCTGCATCGGCTCTGTTGTGGGGACGAGGGTAACGACGGGACTCTGGGTAACAGCTGCCGCAGGTATCCGCGTAGGCTTTGGCTTGGCTGAATCGGATACGTGAAGACGCGCCTTGCTGGTGGAGACAGAGCCGGCAGCACCCTTGAATACGCAATATACGCTCCAGCCGTCCAGAGACTTGGGTATAGCGCTGAGTATAAGCTTTTCCGTACCGTCGCCTGCCACCTTGAGGCCGGGGAAACGCTCTTCAGCCCTGTCGGCTTCCACAGTCTCGCCGTCCTTGGAAAGGTACCACTTGCAGGAGGTATAGTTGACTGCCTGCGTTATGAAGGAGGCGGTGCCTCCGGGCTTAACGTTCTCGTTTTCCGGGCTTTTGGTGATTTCCAGCTCGCCGGGGGTAGGGGAGGGGATCGGCGTGGGCGAGACGGAAGGCTCGGGAGACGGTTCGGGAGAGGGCCATGATATGGGTTCCCTGGTAGCGGAGACACTTACAGGCGGAGTGGCGGTCTGCTCCGGACTTGCCGAAGGATTGCCGCCGCCTGTCGCAAATGCAGAGGGAGCCGCCGTTATCAATAAAGCTGCGAGAACCGAGCATATAGCTTTTCTGATGTTCATGTAAACACCGCCTTTATATCCGATAAACTTAAAATACACCGCGCAAAAAGGGTAATTTTGTCAGTTAATTATAGCTACTGGACATGTTATGTGTCAACATTTGCATATGGATACAGCCGTGACGGGCAGCCACGGATGGTCATCTTTTGCCTGCCTTTTATTGACATGGGGGGAAATACACATTAAAATGCCTATTGAAATACAGAATTACAAATGAGAGCAGAGCATCGGGAGAAACCGTTATGGCATTCGACTACAAGAAGGAATACAGGGAATTCTATCTGCCCAAGGAGAGGCCGGAAATAGTTACCGTGCCGCCTATGAATTACATTGCCGTTCGCGGCAAGGGCGACCCCAACATAGAGGACGGCGAATACCAGGCAGCAATGGGTATGCTGTATGGCGTCGCTTTCACCATAAAGATGAGCAAAAAGGGCAGCCATTGCATAGAAGGATATTTTGATTATGTGGTGCCTCCATTAGAGGGTTTCTGGTGGCAGGAAGGAATAGACGGCGTAGACTTTGCACATAAGGACGAGTTCAACTGGATATCGGTGATACGGTTGCCGGATTTCGTAACCAAGGAGGATTTCCACTGGGCTGTGGAAGAAGCTGCGAAGAAGAAAAAGCGGGATTTTTCCAAGGCGGAGTTTTTGACGGTTGACGAGGGACTCTGCGTGCAGATGATGCACATAGGCCCCTTCGATGACGAGCCGCGAAGCGTTGCGCTGATGGACCGTTACATAGCGGAGAACGGATATGAGAACGACTTTAGTGGAACGCGGCTGCACCACGAGATATACCTGTCGGATGCCCGGAAGGTACCGAGGGAAAAGCTGCGCACAGTCATACGGCATCCCATAAGGAGGACTGGAAGATAGGTGCCGGGTTTGCTATTTATATTTCCAGAGTGGATGGTTAAAGATTACAACACCCATGATAATCTGAAATATAAAATATGCGCCTAAATATAACAACATTATGCGTGTATTATCAATGATTTCAAGTTGACCTAACACGGAAAATACAACTATTGAATAAAGATGGATTGTATTTTCCTGTTTCTATCGAACTAACCGGTTGCCGTGAAACTTTAATTGCCTTCCAAAATCTGCTTGGCTTATGCCTAAGCCTCTTCTTAACTCTGCAACTCGGTTTTCCAAATAACCCCTATACTTTTGACAAGGTCCCTTTACAAAAAAAATTCCTCACCATACTTCTCTGGGGCGTTACGGTTATGGAGCGAGGTATCAAAACAGGCCCGCTGGGTTAAGAAAGTACATGCTGGCGTACTCCGGAGTATTCATAGCCCTGGCGCGGGGCTTTATTTTGTTAAGAAATGTATGTTATAATGAATCATTAAGTATAAGGAGCAATATATGCGGTTTTGGATATGCTGCGGCTACTATGGCTTTATAGGCCTGCTGTTTTTTATAATTGGACGGATATTGCCGAAAAAATGGTTCGATTATAACGCGTTTCCGTATAAAGCGTTTGATTGTGAGAAAGACGGAAAAATTTATGAAAAAATAGCGATAAGCAAATGGCAGTCAAAGGTGCCCGATATGAGCCGGATATTTCCAAAGCTTATGCCGAAGAAGCGTATGGTGGCGACCGATCCGGACACGCTGCTTCTTATGGTACGTGAAACCTGTATCGCGGAGCTTATACATGTACTCCTGAGCATCTGTGGCCTTTTTGGAATTTATATAATGCCGGGCGTTTGGGGAGTGCTTTTTTACGCGGCTTATTTTCTCCTTGGCAATCTGCCATTTATACTTATACAGCGCTACAACAGGCCCCGGCTGGTCCGGATATACGAAAAGAAAAGGAGTATGGTGAAATAGAGTGAAAATACTTATACTGAGCTGCAATACCGGCGAGGGCCACAATTCCTGCGCCAGGGCTATATCAGAGGAGCTGGAACGCAAGGGAGATTGGGGCTATATTGCGGACGGGCTGGCGTTTTTATCAACGGGCACGTCGAAATTCGTATCTGGCTGGCACACGAGGCTGTACAGGTATTTCCCACGGCTTTACGGCAAAGGGTATGAATATGCGGAAAAGCATCCGATGAATATAAAAAAACATACCGCCGCATACAGGATGATACGGCGGGGCGCGAGACGGCTGCGAAAGGTCATAAAGGCCGGAGGCTACGACGGCGTGATATGCACCCACCTGTTCCCGGCAATGATGGTGACGGGTCTGGTGAAAAAAGGCACTGTGACGATACCCGCCTGCTTTGTAGCTACTGACTATACCGCAAGCCCGGGCTGCGAAAAGGTGGGTCTGCCAACAATAACGCCCCATCCGGACCTTGCGGGAGAATTCCAGGCCGTGGGCATACCTGCTGAAAATATACTGGCCTACGGCATACCGGTTAGAAGCATGTTTACGGAAAAAACTGATAAGGCGGAGGCAAAGAGAAAGGCAGGCCTAGATCCTGAAAGGCTGCATATGGTCATAATGGGCGGCAGCATGGGCTGCGGGCCCATGGAGGACGTGCTGGCAGAGATAGCGGCGGGTATGCCAGAAAATATAGAGCTTACCGTCATTTGTGGTACAAATAAACAGACGGCGGAGAAGCTGCGCCGCCGCCACGGAGAAAACCCCCGCGTACATATACGGGGCTATGTGAAGGATATGTCCCTTATGCTGGACAGCGCAGATCTGTATCTTACCAAGGCTGGCGGTATAAGCACTACCGAAGCAGCCATAAAGGGCGTTCCGCTGGTGCTGGCGGACGCCGTAGGCGGCTGCGAGAGCCGTAATCTCGAGTTCTTCGTGGAGCATGGTGCGGCGGTGACTGCAAAGACAGAAGAACTTGGCAGGCTGTGCGTAAGCCTCCTCGAAGATAGGCGTAGGCTGGACGCTATGGCGCAGGCTATAGAGCGGCTGCGCATGGAAGACGCTGCGGAGAAGATATGCGACTATATGCGGCAAAGGGTGGGCAAATAGGCGCGGAAAGAAAAAACATCAGAAAAAATTAACAAATGAACACGCCGTCATTCTGGTATAATATATGATTAGCGGGAATGCTACCATCAGTTGACAAGGACACACAAGGTTTTAGGAGCCAAACAGCACGGCATAACTGTGTCGTCCTCATTTGAAATACAACCAGTATTTCTGCACTCGTCCTCCTTGTTCTGCCATACTCTTTGACTTCTAAAACTCAAAGACCCTAAAGAGCTTGTTTTGAGGGCGATCCAAGGCCGAGGAGCGCAGTACTACTGGATGTAATACAAGCGACGAGAACGCAGGAGCGTACCAAAACAAGCCTTTAGGGCTTGTGTGCTCTTGTCAACTGATGGTATGCTTCGCACTGTATATTTGAAAGGTTAGAATCATCAGATGGAAGACAGGCGCGAGAAGGACAAGGGACTTAAAACAGGATGGCTTTGGACCATAACGGCAGTTTTGGCCCTGCTTTGCTGCGCCGCCATATATGTAGACTGCGTGCTGGGAAGGTTGTACAGTGAGCAGCGGAAGCACATACAGCTTTCGGCGGAGGCCACGCCAGTGCCTGTGATAAGTGTCACCCCGTCGCCGATACCTACGCCGGTACCTACCAGAGTACCAAAACTCGGGGACATAGAAAAGGTAAGCTTCCCGGACTATGATACCGGAGCCGCGTCCGATTACAGCTATCAGAGCGACGAACTAAAGATAGCTGTAAACAAGGTAGAGGACGACGGCGTAACATATTACGTCGCGGACATATGGATGCGAAATGTTAACTGCTTCCGCACCGCCTTTTCCAGCGGCAAGTACCGGGGGAAGCGGGAATCTGCGGAAAAGATCGCCAAGGACAATAACGCGATACTGGCGGTCAACGGAGACTTTTTGAGCGGCCTCGTGATACGCAACGGGGAGCTTTTCCGCCAGGCGGAGGTAAGAGCTACGCCCACGCCGGACCCCGATGCGGCGACTGCGCCGGGCTATAACAGCTATGGAATGTACGGCACGGTGACGCCTGCGCTGTCCACTGACGAAGCGGCAAGGCCGGAGCGCTCTACCTGCGTGCTGTATCTCGACGGGACCTTGGCCACGACCGAATTCGAGGATTTCAGCACTAAAAAAGCTATGAAAAAAGGTGCGTGGCAGGGCTGGCAGTTTGGCCCTACGCTGGTGCGGGATTCCAAACCACAGAAGGACGTAAAGAAGCAGGGCAGAAGTCCCCGCTGCATACTCGGCTACTATCAGCCCGGGCATTATTGCCTGATAATTATAGACGGGCGGCAGAAGGGCTACTCCATAGGTATGAATTTTGACGAGATGAAGGAGCTCTGCACTCGCATGGGTCTGAAGGATGCGTACAATCTGGACGGCGGCGGCAGCGCCATAATGGTGTTTAACGGCGAGATAATCAACCGGCCATCGGGCAAAGGCGACGCTCGCAAGCTGCTCGACATGATAGTTATAGGCGAATACCTTGACGGAGGGGAACTGCATGGCGTGACGCCTTCACCTGTACCCACAGCAACTACGGAGGAAGCGGGCAATTGAAGGACAGTGAAATAAGAAAAAGGCTGAAAAAGGCCATATGCTGCCTTTCAGCGGTGCTTATACTTTCTGTTGTGTCGGGAGCGGTGCTTTTGAATAGCATAGGCAGCACCAACGGTTGGGGCAGGACTGAAAAGCAGGAGGATGAGATATATACCAAGGAACAGATAGACAAGTTCATCACCAGCGTCCTCATAATCGTGCAGAACCAGCCCCTTTCCAGCGATAAAGCAGGAGCGGATATGGTGTTCATAGCGTCCTTTGATTCCTTCCGCCAGCGGTTGACCATGGCTGCGCTGTACAGCCAGATGGAGATAAATGGCGCGGCGCTCAGTAATATTTATGCGAACAGCGGCCCCGGCGGCCTGGTGAATGCCGTAAACGACGGGTTTGGGCTGGATATCGAGTACTACGCCTGCACAGATACGGCGTCGCTGGGAGCCATGATAGACCTCCTTGGCGGTATAACCGTAAAGGTGGATTTCAGCGAGGCGGACTATATAAACAAGGCCCTTGGCGAAAAGAGCGTAAATGCGGGCCGGGAAAAGCTCAACGGCAGCCAGAGCATGATATACGCCATGGACGACATAAGCGGAGAGGAGCAGATGGGCGGCCTGAAGCGCCGCCTGGAGCTTGTAGAATCTGCGGTGAAGAATATGCGCAGGACTGCCACAAAGGAGGCAATGCTGCCATTGCTCAGCCTCGTTGCGGGCAGTATAAAGACTAATCTCGATTTTTCCGCCCTGCACGATATGGGCTATGAGATATTGAAGGCCGAAGAGATGGAGTATCGGAACATATGGATCCCTGCCGACGATAGCTGGAAGCTGGACGAAAACGGGCAGTTCACAATAGAGGACTTTGAGACGAACAAAAAGCAGCTTTATAACGGGCTGTATAAGGAGTAACAAAAAGGCGGCACGAGGCCGCCTTTTTGATGCTTAGCTATTCGACTACCCGCCTTGCGAAAGCAAAGTGCCGGTTCCAGTAATTCGTATTGCAGCTTCGCTTTACTACCTTTCTGTGTGACGATGAGGCGTCAATCATGTTTTTTGAGGAAACGGCTATACCCGCGTGCTTTATTTTTCCGTCCTCGCCGCAAAAGAACAGTATATCGCCCGCTTTGACGTCGCTCAGGCTTTCGATTTTGCTCCAATCCTCATTTTGAGCGTATCCGGCGCAGTCCTTGCGATCGACAGCTATGCCGCATTCGTTAAGTACATAATACACAAGTCCCGAGCAATCGAACTCATCCGGCCCGGAGGCATTTAAAACATACTCTTTGCCGACCTGATTCTTCGCGGTGGCGGCGATGGCGTCTGCCGTCGGCGCCTCCCTTGCGGGCCGGGCGTCTGCGCTGCGGTACAATATAGTGAAGTTATGCTTGTTTTCCCATTTCCTTGCATCCTCCTTGCTGGCAAACCACAGGTCTATCATGTTCAGCGGCTCCTTGGTTAAATGATTGACCTTGTTTTTGTAGGCGTTGACGTCGGCGGCTATTGCGTAACCGTAGCCGGGTATATAAAGCTCCGTGCCTATGGGTATAGCGTTGGGATTTACTGAGGCGGTGCCCAGCTTGCACTCTGCACCTGTGGAGGTAACGGAGCTGCCGGAATAGGCTGATATTTTGTCCGCCGTAATACTGCTCCAGCCGTCAACGCCGTCCTTTGGCGGCTCACGCCATATACGCTTATCGCCTGTGTATATTCCGTCCGCAAGCGTCCAATTTTTTGCGCTGTCGCTCAGCAGCAGGGCAAGGGTTTCATCTCCCGCAATGCCGTCGGAGGGCAGCGCGTTATCCTCCTGAAACATCTCGATTGCAGCCCTTGTGGCAGAGTCGTATGCGCCGCTGGGATTTTCGAGGTAGCCGAGCGCCTTCAGGGCGGATTGTATGTCAGCTACGGCTGAGGAGGTCAAGCCGCTGGAAGGATCCGATTCGGGAGCCGCTATCGGATACCTTTCCGCAGCCTGCTGCTTCTGCTTGCGTATGTACTCGATGTATGCGTTCTTGTTGTAGTCCTTTATATCGTTCCTCTCGGCGTAATCTATGAAGTCGGCGCAGAAATTCTGATATTCCTTGCTGTCAGGGAAATCCACATAGGTTATTACATATTTATCCCCGTCTTTTATCAGCCCCGCTTCGATAAAGGTACCCATCACGGTGGTTTTGAAATACCCTTTTAGAAGGTATTCGTACATTATGCCGCCGGAAAGCTGGTCTACTATGCCAAACTCCGTAACCTCAAGGTTTTGGAATTTACCCCTGTCCATCGCGGGGACGGTGGTTTCCCTGAGGACCTGGGTGAAGCTTATCCATTGCCTGAGCAGGGCGATGTTTTTGTGGGATTCAAAGTTGCCCTGTAATTGCAGCAGCCCGTCGTACATGGTATTGTTCGAGCTGTCGAAGCCGAAGTCGTCGTTGCCGTGCGCCATGTCGTCAAGGTAGCGGGTGAGGAATTCAGCCACCGCCTGCTTAGGGTCTGTGCGGTCAAAGGCATAGGTAGCCGCAGCCGCTTCGGGCTCCTGCGCGGAGGTCTCCGGCATAAGCGTGGATTCTGCGGAAGGATCTGCCGTCTGCTCTGCCGCCATGCCGGGAGTATCCTTTTCCGGCGCGCTCTGGCAGGCGGTGGTGAAGCAGCATAGGGACATTATCAGCGCGATGCACAGCGTTATCGCCCTGAAGGCGGGAGAGGTGCGATTCTTCATGAAGGCTCCCTTCATGCGCCGCTTTGCCATGCGCCTTGAGCGTATCTGGCTCATGCCCAGTATGGGTTCGGTGTCATATGAGAACATGTCGAGTATCACGGTGAGGTAGCCCCGCTTCTTCTCGTGGCCTATGTAGGCCAGTACGTCCGAGTCGCAGGCTGATTCCATATCGGCGCGCAATTCTGAAAATGCGAAGTGTACCACCGGGTCAAACCAGTACACGGCGCGAAGGATATTAAGAAGCAGCGTCATGTAATGGTCGCCGCGCTTTTTGTGCGTAAGCTCATGCAGCAGGGCAAAGCGCAGCCTGCTTTCATCGCCGCAGAGCGATATGGGCACCAGCAGCACGGGCTCACCGAAGAAGGCTATGCCGGGGGACATGGACTTATTCACTATCCAAAGGGGAAGCGGCTTTACACCGAGCTCCTTGCAGCACCTGTCGTAAAGCTCGTAGACCTCCCTGGGTCCACCCGCCATGAGGTGCTGAAGGGATTCGTAATAGCGCAGCTTTACGAATATCAGCCAGCCGAGGAAACCTATCGCGCCGAGCAGCCATACTACGAATACGATGGAATACCAGTCGGTGCTTTTTGTGGGATTTACGTGCTGTGATGGGGCTACATCTGTATCAGGCTGTACCGCCGGGGTGACGCTATCGTAAGAGGGCTGCGTGTTGGGTACAGACGCCGGGGCCACGTCCAGAACCGGAGCAGGAGTGGGCAGCTCGGCTTGATGGGCTTGCTTGAGCAGCATGTCCTGCAAGTTAAAGTGGAGGCCGATGTCAGGTGTTACAGGCATGAGCAGCCGCAGTATCAGCAGCCACCACATGAGGTATTGAAGCTTAGAGGATATGCGATTTTTGAATATAAAACGAAACAGGAGTATGCCTGCCGTTATGGCGGCGGAGTAGAGAGCCACCTGAACGAGGGCATCAACGGTCGCTTTCATTTTCGGTTTCCTCCTTTAGCATCTTTTCCAGCATGTTCATGAGCTCCAGCCTGTCGCTGCGTGAAAGGTCGCCCTCCCGTACCATGCTGGTTATCATCAGCCCTACAGAATCCGACTGCATCTTGCTTAGCACGGCGCGGCTCTCGCGGGCTATGCATTCCTCACGGGATATGGCGGGGGAGTAGAACTTGTCCCGGCCGCGCTTTTCTGATGAGATGTAGCCTTTCTTTTCCAGGACGTTCATGTAGGATTGGTATGTCTTGTAGTTCCAGCTGGCGCGGCTGCCTATGCGGTCTATGGTTTCGCCCAGCGTTGCCGGGGATTTTGCCCAAAGCGCCTCCATAACTATCCATTCGTTGGGGTTTAGAGTATCCTTCACAGGCATTACCTCCTATGCTTTTAATATCAAGCTTGTGATTATAAATATAATCTAAATTGACATGTGGGTCAATAAACTGCGGCAAAGCTTAACAGTTAGTTCATCAAATAAAAAAGGCCCCGCAGGGAAGAACCTGCGGAGCCGTGTGTGCGGTTATTACTTAGCGGCGGTGATGGCGGTTATGTGGGTATTTACACCCTCATACCAATAGAGGAAGCCCTCAACGTCAACTACGTCGCCTTCCTTGAGAGCGCCAACGGTGGAGTAAACCTCGGTGTCGGGGCCGGTAAGGTAGGACTCTACGCAGAAGTCATAGGAAGCGCCGTTGTAGCCGAAGGTGACATAGATGTCATCGCCGGGCTGGTCGTTCTTGTAGGCCACCTTCTCGACGGTCAATCCCTTGAAGGAAACAAGCTGGTTCTGGTGGTCGATCAGCTCGTCCTTTCCCAGAAGCTCGGTGGCGTCAAAGGGAATGGCGATGAAGCTGCCCTCTTCTATTTCAAAGGTGGCGTCGATTATCTCAATTTCGCCTGACCACTCAGATTTGTAGCCGGTGACTTTGATCTTGGTGCCGGGTACCAGCTTGTCATAGTCTTCCTGAGAGCATGCCATGTTGTAGAGGAAGTAAGCGCCGTCCTTATCCTGGGAATAAACGGTAGCCTTGTCTTCCCACCAGGATTGCTTGGCCTGTACGTAGGTTTCTACTGTAACCTGGCTCTCCAGCTCGGCCGCCACATATTCGGCATAGGTCATAACGCCCTCGGATTTGACGTCTTCCTCGGTAGCAGCGGGGGTTTCCCCAGCGGGAGCCTCAGTGGTAGCCTCCTGGTCGGGGGCTTCGGTTGCCTCGGGAGCCTTCTGGGCACAGCCTGCGAAAGCGAGGACCATGCAGAGGGTCAAGAGCATTGCCAAGAATTTTTTCATTGCTTTTCTCCTTTATAATTGCCGCCCCTTTCGGGAGCGGTTTTATGACTTAATGATTATACAATAGACATTGCAGGATATCAAACCCGTTTATTACGCTTTTTTGCGGCGTCACGGAGGGTATACGCCCCGATAAGCGCCCATGCCGCGCAAAGTGACAAAAGCAGCGCTCTTGAAGGGCCGGGGAGAGGGCCGAGATCTTCTGCACCTTCTGCGGATATGCTCTCCCTTCCGGCTCCGTCCAGACGGTAAAGGGAAGTAACATCTGAAAACAGCTTGTCCATATATGCGTCATCTACGGTCTCCTTGCGGCGGACGGATTTTGTGACGTTTTCTATGAGCTGTCCCGCAGCGTCGCGCAAAGACGCGGAGCCGTTGTATACTGGGGTGACGAAGGTATTGTCGGAGTTGGCCAGCAGCATCTTCACCGCCTTTATCTTTACATCGTAGTGGGCGACGTCCTGCCCTTCCCTGGAAAGATAATCAAGATATTCGTCGGAACCCTGCGCCATGGAGGTGACGGGAACGTAGCCTTCTGTTTCGGAGTATGCTATCTGCACGTCGTTGGTCAGCAGGTATTGCGTGAACAGCCAGGAGGCCAGTACCTCCTGAGGATCTCCCTTGTTGAATACGCATACTGAAGGGCCCTGGGATATCATTTGGGGGTGATCCGGATCAAACTGGGGTATGGGCATTACCGCCGTCTCAAATTCTACCAGCTTGTCCGCGCTTATGTCGGAAAGGGGGGCGTGGGTGCCCATCCATGTGGCGCCCGCCGTAGAGTCTATGGCGAATATGCACTGGCCTGCATTCAGAAAATTTGCCGGATAGCTGGATATCTTGAAGGTGGAGAAGGAGCCCTTCTTCACGTGTTTTGCTATGGTGTACAGCAGCTCCTTTGTGGTGTCGTTGAAAAGCAGCACTTCGCCCTGATCGTTGGAATACCCGCCGCCGGACTGGCGCAGCAGCTGTATCATCATATTGTCGGTGGACTTGTATATGAAGGGTATCATCACCTTCTGGCCGTTTACGGCGAATGTGCCGTCGGCGTTTTTCTTTGTGGCGGCGTCGGCCACTTCCCATACGAAGTCCCATGTCAGAGTATCCGGCAGGGTATAGCCCATGGCCTCCACGTAGGTCTTGTTTATGTAGCAGGCCTCTGTGGAGCGCATGAAGGGCAGGGCATAGCAGTGACCTGCGAAGCTGCATTCGTTTAGGAAACTGGGTATTATCTCGCCGCTCCTGGGAGAGGTGAACCTTACGTCACTGCCGCCAAGCCCGTACCTGGGGTGGTCAAGTAGCTCATCGAGAGGCGCTACCACGTTTGTCCCGGTTAGGTACGTCGCTATGTGGTCGGGGTAGGTTATGCAGACGTTTGGGGTGGTGTTGGTGGAAATATTTGTGATGACGTCGTTATATATCTTGCCATAGTCGGTATAGAGCCGAAGGTTCACGCTGATATTCGGATACAGCGCCTGAAAGTCCTCTATGGCCCTTTGGTATATCTGGGTCTGGGTCTTGTTGGTGTCGTTCTTTGCCCAGAAGGTTATCTCATAATCCCTGTTTGTGTCGAATTCCTCAGGCACCGCGAATTCCCTGAGCCCCCGGGAGCCGTGGCAGCCGGCAAGGAGAGGAAGCAGCATACACAGCGACAGTATGAGGCAGATAAGCTTTTTATTCATACTAACCCTTTGTACCTCCTCTGGATACGCCGTCCATTATCTTGTTGCGGAATATCAGAAACAGCGCTATGAGCGGCACTGATATTACCACTACCGCCGCCATCATGGCAGGTATGTTTTCCCGGCCAAAGCCGCTTTCGCGTATGGCCTGTATGCCGTTGGAGACTAGGAAGTAATTCTCGTCGTCGGTGATGAGCCGTGGCCAGACGTAGGAGTTCCAGCACTCTATGACCTTCAGTATTACTATGGTTATCATAGTTGGGCTGCAAATGGGTATCATTACCTTGGTGAGATACTTGAAGTCCGAGGTGCCGTCCACCTTTGCGGCGTAATACAGTTCGTCTGGTATCTGTGCGAAATTCTCTTTCAGCAAGTAAATATAGAATACCGACGTTACCGAGGGCAATATAAGGCCGGTGAAGGTGTTGCGAAGGCCAAGGTCGGTAATTGTCACGAAGTTGGTAATTATCACCAGCTCGTTGGGTATCATCATGAGCGACAGCAGCAGCGTGAAGGCGAGCCGCTTGCCCTTGAATTCCAGCCGGGCGAAGGCGAAGGCGGCAAGGGTTATGACCGCCAGCATCAGCAGCGTGGTGACGAGGGTGAATATCACCGTATTGGCGAAGTAACGCCCCAGGGGCACGGCGGTAAAGGCGTCGGCGTAGTTTTGCAGGGTGGGGGAGGGGGTAAAGAACTTTGGTATGTATTCTGAATTATACGCGCTGTAGCTCTTTACGGAGGTCAGCACCATCCAGTAAAAAGGAAACAGCACTATGACGGCCCAGAGAGACAGCAGTATATGCACTACCGTACTGCGTACCCGGCTGCGAATTTTTGCCTGCTTTTCTATTTTGGCGTAATCGGTATGTTTTTCCATAGGTCGCTCCATCAGTAATGAACGTGCTTTTTGCTGATAATAAGATTTATGCAGGTTATGGTGAGCACTATGGCGAACAGTATTATGGCCGCAGCCGATGCGAAGGATGGGTAGCCGCCGCTGTTGCCGTAGAGCATATCGTAAATATAGCCTACTATGGTGTTCATCTCCGCTGCGTTAAGATCTGTGCCGAAGAGGGCCACAGCGTCGCTGTACGCCTTGAAGGCGCCTATAAAACCGGTTATTACCAGATAGAATATCATCGGGGAGATGAGCGGCAGCGTTATGCGGGTAAATATGCGGAATTTGGAGGTGCCGTCTATGCGGGCGGCGTTGTAGTAGTTCTGGTCGACGGAGGCCAGCGCGCTTGTGAGTATGAGTACCTTGAAGGGCATTACTATCCATATAGTATAGAAGCAGAGCACGAACATCTTGGCCCAGTAGGGGCCGTCTATGAAATCCACGGACTTTCCGCCGAACCAGTTTATCATCAGGTTAACAAGGCCGTCCGTATAAGCAGTCTTCTTGAAGAGTATCATGAATACCAATCCCACCGCCAGGGTATTTGTGACGTAGGGCAGAAAATATACGGTCTGGAAAAGATTGCGAAGCTTTTTGATTGAGCTTAACCCGGCGGATATGAGCAGGGCAAGGCCGGTGGAGAGGGGAACGGTGATTATCACCAATAAGAAGGTGTTTTTCAGCGCCTGTAAAAAGTAAGGGTCGTGGAGCACGTAGGAGTAGTTGTAAAGCCCGATGCCGAAAAAAGTCTGGGAGGCGGAATTATAGCCCTCCTCAAAGGAATACACGAATACGTCTATGAGGGGGTATATCATGAATACCCCTAAAAACAGTATGGCGGGCAGCAGATACAGCCAGCCCTTTGCATTGTTCTTTTCCATATATCACTCCGCCCGGAAGGCTATGCGCTTTCCGTCAGTTTTATCGAAAAGGAATACCTTGTCAGGTCGCAGGGCGAAACGTATTTTACCCGAGGCCCCATCGGGCTTATTTGCAGAGCTTATTATGGCCCGTACGGTGTCGGCTTCTGCCGCGGGGTGGGAGAATATGACGCTGGTGTCCCTCCCCATTACCTCTATGCGCCTGAAGGCGCAGCAAAGGGGGCCGGTTTCCTCCGGGATGAAGCCCTCGGGGCGTATTCCAATATTATATTCGCCATCGGGTGTGCCGACAGCCGGCAGGACGTCGTTTTCGCCTATGAAAAGCCTTCCGCCGCGGACGCTGCCGGTAAACATATTTATGGGCGGAGTGCCGAGGAACTTCGCTACGAACATATTTACGGGCTGATCGTAAACCTCCTGAGGCCGGCCTATCTGCTGTATCACGCCTGACCGCATTACTATTATCATATCCGAAATGCTCATGGCCTCTTCCTGGTCATGGGTGACGAATATGGTGGTGATTTTGGTTTTCTGCTGTATGCGCTTGAGCTCCTCCCGGGTCTGGAGGCGGAGCCTGGCGTCAAGATTGGAAAGAGGCTCGTCGAGGAGCAGCACCCGCGGCATTTTAACAAGGGCCCGGGCAATGGCAACGCGCTGCTGCTGCCCGCCGGATAGCGCCTTTGGCTTGCGGTCCATAAGGCCCTCGATCTGAACAAGCTTAGCCGCGTCGTAGGCGCGAGCGAGCATTTCTTCTTTGGAAAGCTTGTCCTCGCCCTTTAGGTTTTGCAGAGGGAAAAGTATGTTTTGCTTTACTGTAAGGTGGGGGTAAAGGGCATAATTCTGAAACACAAGACCAACGCCGCGGTTTTCAGGCGGCAGGTCCGTAACGTCGTCCTCGCCAAAGAATATGCGTCCCGCCGTAGGGGAGAGCAGGCCGGAGATGAGGTTTAACGCGGTGCTCTTGCCGCAGCCCGAGGGGCCTAAGAGGCCGATGAGTTTGCCGTCGGGTATTTCCACATTAAAGTTGTTCACGGCTATTACGTCCGGGGCGTTCTTGCCCTGACCGGAGAATTTCTTGGTGAGATCCTTTAATACGACTTTCATACTGATGTCCTTTGACACTGAATTTGTCTTTGAAAGATGCCTTTCAAGCTATTCTAACATATATGAGCGGGGTTTTCTATGATATGGCAATAGTTAAGTTATAAACAAAGACAGTTTGTCGAAAAACCCCGGGGTTGATAAGGGGCCGCAGCCCCTTATGTTTAATCCGGCTCTGACGACATGTGCGTCAGAACGGATGAAAACCCAGAGGTTTTCGTACTTTGCATTCGGTGCTGACCGCGCCATAGGCGCAAGCACCGAATGCAAAAAACTCGAAAAAGTGGCGTTCAGCCACTTTTTCGACAGTATCACTTATTATTTATTCACCACGTTTATGGGCGCGCCGTCCAGGAACGCCTTTACATTGGCTACAGTGGCGTCCATTATTCGCTGACGGCTCTCAATGGGCGCCCAGCTTATATGGGGAGTGATAATGCAGTTCCTGGCCTTGAGCAGCGGATTGTCGACCCTGATGGGCTCGGTATAGACAACGTCCAGACCTGCGCCGGAGAGCTTGCCGGAGTTCAGCGCGTCAGCAACGTCCTGTTCAACTATGAGCTGGCCACGGGCGTTGTTTATGAGTATCACGCCGTCCTTCATCTTGGCGATGCTCTCCCTGTTTATCATGCCGGTGTTTTCGGGGGTGAGGTTGCAGTGTAGGGTTATCACATCCGCCTCTTTATAAAGGGTGTCCAGATCTACATATTCGGCTATGGCGCGTCCAGAGTCGTTGGGGTAAAGGTCGTATGCGAGAACTCTCATGCCCAGAGCTTTGGCTATTCGGCCCTCGGCCTGGCCTATGCGCCCGAAGCCTATTATGCCCATGGTCTTGTGCTCAAGCTCTATTAGGGGGTAATCCCAGTAGCACCAGTCCGCATTGTTTGCCCACCTGCCCTCGTGTACAGTGGCGTCGTGGTGGCCTATGTGGTGGCATATCTCCAGAAGCAGAGCTATGGAATACTGGCTTACTGAGGCGGTCCCGTAGGTGGGCACGTTTACTACAGGGATTCCTTTTTCCTTAGCGTAGCTGTAGTCGATGCAGTTGTAGCCGGTGGCCAGCACCGCGATTAGCCTGATGTTGGGGCATTTATCCATCGTGGCCATTGAAATGGGGGTCTTGTTGGTTACCACTATTTCCGCATCGCCTATGCGCTCGGCGATAATGGGTGCCTCGGAGTAGGAGGTGCGGTCGTAAACGGTGACGTCACCAAGGGCGCTAAGGCCGTCCCAGCTCAGGTCGCCGGGGTTTTCGGTGTAACCGTCAAGAACTACTATCTTAGTCTTTGCCATGTCTTTATATCCTTTCTTGATATGTTTTGGCGCTTATGAGTGCGGTATTCATCAGCTTGAGTATACCATCAATCGGCAGTGGGGTATATAATTATAAAAAACTATTATTGCGGCGTAACCTTTTGGCCGCATAAAGCATCTTATTTTATGACCGGCTTGACCGCCGGGCTGACGAAAGGAAATAAAAAACAGTGAACCGTTTTGACGACCAGCGCGCGTGGTTCTGCGAAAGGGTAAACGAAAACAGCGGGGGCTTGTACTGGCTGGCCAAGAGCATACTGCACAACGACGAAGACGTAAAGGACGCGGTGCAGGACTCTGTGCTTACGGCATACGAAAAGCTGGATACACTGCGGGACGAGCATAGCTTTAAGCCATGGATAATGCGGATACTCGCCAACACAGCCTACAGCATGATACGGCGCAGCAAGCCAAACACGGACATAGACAGCTTGGCGGAGGAACTGCCCGCCCCTCAGGATGAGGACAGGGAAGAAAGCATGGCCCTGTGGCAGGCCGTGAGGGGATTGGGCGAAAGCCTGAGGACCGTAACAGTGCTGTTTTACTACGACGATATGCCCATCAAGGATATAAGTCGCGCCCTTGGGATAACAGAAGGCACGGTAAAGGCCAGGCTGAGCCGGGCGCGGGCAAAACTTAGGATCGCGATGTCGGAACAGGAGGAAACACTATGAACGAATTCCAATTTGAAAAGCTGATCCGGGAAGCTGCCCATAAGGAAAAAACGAACATACCGGAGGATTTTAATATTATGTTGAAGGATACGTTGAATAAGCTGCCAGAAAAGGAAGCAAGGAAGGATGGGGCCTCAGGCCGCATGGCAGGCCGTAGGATACTTACCGCAGCGGCGGTTGCCGCCATGCTGTTTGTGCTGCTGCCCAATGTAAGTCCATCTATCGCATACGCAATGGAGAAGCTGCCGGTCATAGGCAGCGTGGTAAAGGTAATTACCGTGAGAAATTATACCCATTCCGACGAGCACAACGATCTGAATGCAGCGCAGCCCGAGATACAGGAAGCTACGGCGGGCGAACAGCAGCTCAATGCTGATGTAAAAGCATATGTCGACGAGCTGGTGCAGCGTTTTAATGATAACGCTATGGATGAAGGTTATTACGGTCTCGATGTGAGCTATGAAGTACTGACGGACAACGACCGTTGGTTTGCCCTGAGGGTGAACGGCTGCCAGGTGATGGCCAGCGGCTATGAGTTTTCCCGCTGCTATAATATAGATAAGACCACTGGCAAATACGTAAAGCTGGCGGACCTTTTCAAGGAGGGCAGCGATTATGTTGCCGCAATAAAGAAGGATATATTCGCCCAGATGAAGGCCAGGATGGCGTCAGAGGCCAATTTGACCTACTGGATGGAGGACGACGCGGAATTTCATGTGGATTATGACGCGCTCATCACCCGGGACGGAGCGTTCTATATTGATAAGGATGGGCGGTTGGTGGTCTGCTTTGACGAGTACGATGTAGCCCCCGGCGCCATGGGAGCCCAGAGCTTTACCGTGAGCCGCGAGGCAATAGCGGGGCTGCTCAGGTGATCTCCGCAGATCGCAGCTTTCAGCCTTGACAAAAGCGGGGAGGGCGGGTATCATAGTCAAATGAAGTTAATGCTTTAGCTTTTTTGATTATTGCCTGAGGGAGTAATTCCGCAAAGTAAGTGCTTTGCGAAGCAGACCCGTCAGTACGGCGAGGAGATCGTCCGGGCTGTTTTTAAAGAATGAGACTCATGCGTGGTTTTTTGCCGGCGCATGAGTTTTTGATTTTACAGACACACTTATTTAAAGGAGAAGATTTCATGAGCGAAATGTATCAAAGATCCACTGACGAGGTTTTGGCGGAGCTTGGAACTTCAGTCCATGGCCTTTCGGGAAAGGAAGCGGCTGAGCGCCTTGCAAGGTATGGTCAGAACAAGCTTAATGAAGCGCACAAGATAACGGTTTTTCAAAGATTCCTACAGCAAATAAAGGATCCCATGCTGCTGATCCTCTTGGCTGCGGCAGCCGTATCCGCTGTCACAAACGCCATATCCGGCGAGAGCTTTGCCGAGGTATTCATAATACTGGTGGTAGTGCTGCTCAATGCTATTCTGGGAGTAATACAGGAGAGCAAGGCGGAGGCCGCAATAGAGGCGCTTCAGACAATGACCGCGGCAAAGTGCAAGGTGATGAGGGACGGAAAGCAGATCGTCATCGAGAGCAGCCAGCTGGTACCCGGCGATGTAGTTATACTTGAAGCGGGAGACGCCGTGCCGGCAGACGGCAGGCTTCTCGAAAGTGCGTCCCTTAAAATCGAAGAGGCTGCTCTCACCGGCGAAAGCGTACCTGTAAACAAGGCTGTGGAGGCTATTTTCGGCGGCGATGTGCCCCTTGGCGACAGGAAGAACATGTGCTACATGGGTTCTACCGTGGTATACGGCAGGGGCAGGGCCGTGGTCACCTCTACCGGCATGGATACCGAGATGGGCAAGATAGCCGACGTTTTGGCCCAGACCGAGCAGGAAGAGACCCCCTTGCAGCGCAAGCTCGGTCAGTTGAGCAACTCCTTATCCAAGATGGTGCTGGGCATATGCCTGTTCATATTCGTATTCGATCTCATAATGGCGGGAAAGTTCACTGCCCAGTCCATACTTGATAACTTCATGGTGGCGGTATCCCTTGCTGTCGCAGCTATCCCGGAGGGCCTTGCCACAGTCGTTACCGTTGTGCTGTCCATAGGCGTTACAAATATGAGCAAACGCCACGCCGTCATACGCCGGCTGACTGCCGTAGAGACGCTGGGCTGCACTCAGGTCATATGCTCCGATAAGACAGGCACGCTCACACAAAATAAAATGACGGTAGTGGAGCACACCGGCCCCACCGAACTTCTTGCTGCGGCAATGACTCTATGCAACGATGCGAATCTTGCTGACGATGGCGCTCAGGGAGAGCCCACAGAGGCTGCGCTGGTGAACTTTGGCGCGGCTAACGGCTTAAAGAAATATGAGCTGGAGGAAAAACAGCCCCGCATAGGCGAGGCCCCCTTCGATTCCTCCAGAAAGATGATGTCTACCCTGCACGATAAGGGCGGGGAAATAGTGCAGTACACCAAGGGCGCGCCGGACGAGGTGCTTGCCCGCTGCGCGTATTATATGGAGAACGGCAAGCCGCAGCCCATGACGGAGGCAAAGCGAGCCGAGATACTCCAGAGCAATCACGCCATGGCAGCGAAGGCCCTGCGCGTATTGGCCGCCGCGGAGAGGCTGTGGCACAGGATGCCGGAAAATACCGATCCCTCCAACCTCGAGCAGGAGCTTTGCTTCATAGGCCTGGTGGGCATGATAGACCCTGTTCGCCCGGAGGTCAGGGCGGCCGTGGAGGAATGCAAGGCTGCGGGCATACGCCCAGTGATGATTACCGGCGACCACAAGGATACCGCCGTTGCGATAGCGAAAGAGCTGGGCATAATCGATGACGCTTCACAAGCCATAGAGGGCAAGGAGCTGAACAGGCTCAGCGACGAAGAGCTGGATAAGCTGATAGACAAGTGCGGGGTGTATGCCCGCGTGCAGCCTGAGCACAAGGTGCGCATAGTTTCCGCCTGGAGGCGCAAGGGCGCGATAACCGCCATGACAGGCGACGGAGTGAACGATGCCCCCAGCATCAAGTCCGCAGACATAGGCGTAGGCATGGGTATTACCGGCACCGATGTTACCAAGAACGTCGCGGATATGGTGCTTTCAGACGATAACTTTGCCACCATAGTTTCAGCTGTGGACGAGGGCAGAAGGATATACGACAATATAAGAAAGACCATACAGTTCCTTCTTGCCAGCAACATGAGCGAGGTTCTGGGCGTGTTTTTCGCCACCATACTCGGCTTCACGCTGCTGAGCCCCGTGCATCTGCTCTTTATCAACCTGATAACCGACTGCTTCCCGGCGCTGGCATTGGGCCTTGAGCCCGCCGAGCCCGACACCATGCATCGCCCGCCAAGAGACAGCCGCGACACCATATTCTCAGGCGGATTGGGCGTGGATATAGTCTATCAGGGCCTGCTGGTGACCGTGCTGACGCTCACCTCCTACATAATCGGCCACTGCATGGAGGTGGGGTACTTTGAAATGCCGGCAGGCGTCTCCCCCCACGGCATGACCATGGCGTTTTTGACCATGAATATGTGCGAGATATTCCATAGCTTCAATATGCGCTCTCAGCGGCAGAGCGTATTCACGCTGCCGGGCCACAACAAGGTGCTTTGGGCAGCCATGATAGGAGCTTTGGCGATAACCACCGCGGTTCTCGAGGTACCTGCCATAGCGGCTCTGTTCAACTTTACACCTGTGGGCTGGGGCGAGTATGGCATAGCTCTCGGCCTGGCTGTGCTGGTAATACCCATCGTAGAGCTTGTCAAGGCCTGCCAGAGGGCGGCAGACCGCAAGAGATACTGCAAAGTAAAATAGACAAATAAAAAAAAGCCCCGAAGCTTTCGCTTCGGGGCTTAAGTTATTCACCCTTTATTCTATTTCCACGCGCTTTGCGGTAGGCAGCTGCGCGCTCTTCTTGGGCATATTCAGAGTAAGCACACCATTCTCGTACTTGGCCTTCATGGCATCGGTGTTGATGTTGGATACATCGAACTGACGGGTGTAGGTGCCGTAGGAGCGCTCACATCTCACGAATTTGCCCTTCTTATCCTTATCCTCGTGCTCGGAATGACGCTCGGCGCTGATGGTCAGCACGTCATTGTTAAGGTCGAGGTGGATATCCTTCTTATCGAAGCCGGGCAGATCCGCCTGAAGGGTGTAGCTGTCGCCATCGTCCTTGATATCCGTCTTGAACTGTTCAAGGGTGGTCTCAAAGAACGAAGGATTGAAGAAGTTCCTTTCAAATTCGTCCATGGTTTGGAAGGGATTGTAATATACGCCGTTGTTCTTGCGGGTGTAAGGTTTAAGCTCAAACATGATAAATACCTCCGATTCAATATTGTCTTTCGGAATTGTTCCCGATTAGGTGAATTTTGATTCACTGAATCGGGAGACGATCCGAACCATTTTTCTTTCCGGGGACATATCCCGGGGGGCCTCAGCCCCTTAGGTCTCGTCCCTTTTGATGACTCTATTATACTCCAGGGCCTTGTTTGAACAATGTTCCGATGGTATAATTCAACCATATCAAACTGTGCTGAGAGAACAAAAGGAGACATCCCGTGACGAATGATATGCTAAAGACCTTCCTTGAGGCGAACAGCCTGAAAGAATTGACAAATGCCGCGGGCAGGGCTCTCGGCTGCCCTTTGCTGGTAATTGACGACAGCTTCCATGTGGCGGCGTATTTTAGGGCTGACAGCATAAACGACCCATACGGCGGCGTTATACGCCACGGCGAGCTTTCATACGATGAGAGCGCCCTGATCAGCGCCTCGGCGGCGTCCGGCGAGCTGCTGCATTCGCCTGCGGGGTACCATTACAGGATATCTCAGCTCAACTGCGGAGAGCTTCGCATGGGCTATACGCTGTGTATAATGCCTGAAAACGCGCTGCCCTCAGGAAGCGACGAGGACTTTGCGCTGATAAACTCATTCCTTGCAAAGCAGCTCTATTACGAGAGGCACAGGGGCGGCATCACCGCCACGGCCGAGGAGGTGCTGTCCAGCCTCATAGACGGCAGGTTTCAAAGTGAGGAATTCTTCGAGCTACAGGCAAATACAACCTTTCTTGGCAGCTTCCGCCCGGAGAGGTTCGTACTGATGAAACCTATGGAGCAGCTGGATGGGCTTAAAACCGATATGCTCAGGGACAGGCTGCGCCGCGGCTTTCACGCTTCCGATCCTTTCCCGTACAGGGACTGCGTAATAATGTTCCTGCATGGGGAGCACGACCGGGAGGCGGTAGGCAGGGCGGCGGAGGAATATGACCTGTACGCGGTAATATCCGAGCCGCTGCAAAGCCTGTATGCCTTGGGCAGGGGCTACGGGCGGGTGCGCAGGCTGCTGGATTATCTTGTCAAAAAGAGCAACGGCAAGGCATTCGCGGCGGAGGAGAGCCGCTACTCGGCTCTTATGATGCTTAAAACCCTTGCCGGCGAAGGCTATTGCCTGACTGACGAGGTGGACAGGCTGTATAAATACGACCTCCAAAATGACAGCGAATACTGCCTGACGCTGTACACATACCTTATGTGCAGCCGTTCGCTCAAGGATACCTGCGAAAAGCTTTTTACCCACCGAAATACGGTGCTATACAGGATACGCCGCATAAGGGAGGACTTTGCCATAGATACAGACGGCACGGAGGACCGGATGAGACTGATACTTTCATTGGGCCTGGCACTGGTGATGCAGGGACGGGACGAGCTGTTTATACAGGAAACGGCCTCAAAGAGGGAGATCGATGGATGACAAAGGAGCGGCAGTACCGCTCCTTTGTTCTATTACGTATCCTTATCCGGCCATGCTTTTGAGCATATCCGAATAGGATGACGACAACTCAAGCAGTGCGTATTTCATTTCTGAAGAAAAGGCTGCGGTGGAAGCGTCTCCATTGCCGGCAAGAAGGGATAGCGAGTTCAGACACTTGTCGCAGCACTGCACAAGGCTATCTATGGCGGGAGAGGCGTCCCGGTAGGCAAAGAGTGGGGAGCAGGAGGCGGAAAGCTCATCCTGTATGGACTTTATCAGAGCGGCGCCCTCACTGACCGTCATGCTCTTGCTGTCAAAATCTATGCAGGCTTCGCACAGCGCGTTCTGCGCCTGATACAGCGCCGTGAAGCCCTCCTTGAGCTGCTCCGTCTGCTGCTGGTCCGCAGTTATGCTGAATGTAACGGTAGGCGTAGCCATGGCATATATGGCGCAGTCAGTGCCTTCGCTTATGAGCCGTTCCTTGACTGTGCGCGCCTCGCTCTCGCTGTGGTAGCACGAGGCCAGCACACGGTATACGCTGCCGTCGCTGTAAACATAGCCGCCAGCACCCTTGCTGCGCATTTCTTCAGAAAGCTTATCCGCGTTATCCTTTGAGGAAAAAACTCCCATTTGCAGTGCGAAGCAGCTTATGGATGGTACGTCCAACGTGCTGGTGAAAGAGCTGCTGTCGCTGCTGAGGCTTACGCTAAGAGCGTCGCCGGATGGCTCCGATGCTTCATTTTCCAGCGAATCAAGCCCGCCGCCGGTAAATAACGGCAGCTCGGACAGGGCTGAAAATGCCGGCGCCATTACCTTTTCGCTCAACCACTTGCCTGCGGCCGATGCGGTTATAAGATATACTGCGAGACCAAGCATGAGCAGCACCGTCATGGTTCGTATACCGTTTCGCCTTCTGCGCCTGCGCCTTCTTGCAAATTCCATATCAAAACTATCTCCTCGGTGAGTATGGTATAAGAATATTCACATTATGGGCTGTACAGAACAAAAAACATAAAAGCCGTATGGAAATAATGATAAGTTAATGATAGTATAAATACAATATAGGAAATATACATACTAAGCCGATCAAAGCAGTTAATCAAAAACAATTAAGAAGATAGTACCATTGAATATCAAATACTTAAAGAGTCCGGGGTGCCAGCCGGGCTCTTTGCTTTCTTCAGAGGAAAATAAAATCAAAAAAGCAGCTGAGACTGCTTTTTCGAAACCAAACTTGTGCGAGCAAGCCGTAAGCCGAGTTCTGTCCGGAACTTTCGTTCCTGGGTGACCATCTATCTAGGCCTGTCGTTGCCGGCAGGCTCGTGCGATTATCAGGAGCGTGACGGGCCGCCATTGAATGCTCCCATTCCAATCTTGCACCGGGTGGGGTTTACATGGCGGACAAGTCGCCAGGCCGCCGGTGAGCTCTTACCTCGCCTTTCCATCCTTACCGCACAAGTGCGGCGGTATATTTCTGTTGCACTTTCCCTGGAGTCGCCTCCGCCGGACGTTATCCGGCACCCTGCCCTGTGGAGCTCGGACTTTCCTCATACGGTCGGGCCGCATGCAGTCACCTGTCTTACTCGCAAAGTATATTTTAAACCAAATCTATTTGGAATACAATATCCTTCCGCAGTTTTCGCACTCCACTATGCCGGAGCCGGAGGCGACCTTCTTTACTATGGCGGTGGGCAGGGACATGCGGCAGCCGCTGCACTGGCTGTTTTCCACGGTAGCCATGGGTCGGGCATGGTTCGCATGGATCGCGTCATACCGTTTGAGCAGCGCCGGATCTACAAGCGCCCGCAGCTTTGCCGCTTCCGCGGCAGCCTTTTCCCTTTCGGGCTTGGCCTCCTGCGCTTCGGCTTCGCAGGCGGCACGCACGGCGTCATATTCTTTCTTGGCGCGGCCGGCTTTGGTATAAGTTTCTTTGTACTCTGCGCTGGCCTTTTCAAGGTATGCCATGGCATCGCTGAGCTCCTTGCGGACGGAGTTTATCTGGTCCAGCAGGCCTTCCATGGAGCGGCGGGATTCTGTCATCTCGGCCGCGGTGCATTCGTCGTCCTTTTCCATGGTGCCGAACTCGGATACTTCAAGCTCTAACCTACGCTCAAGCTCGTGACATTGGGCTGATAGCTTTCCTATTAGCGCGCCGCGTGCGTCTATCTGCTTGGAAATATTTGTTACGGCGGACTGCTGCTCGCTTAAAAAGCTGTGGAGCTTATTGAGCCTTGCCCGATTGGGGGTGGATTTCAGGCGGCTGTCTATCTTTGCAACCTCCTGCTCGGCCTGGTCATACAGCCAGAGATCGTTGATTTTTGTCATATCCTTCTACCTCCGTATAATGATCGTGCGGGAGAGCTTAAATTCCCCTTAAGCACGGCGATTCCGAAAGAGTCAACCTATATTGTACATCATTTGCTTCCCGCTGTAAACGTTCAATAAGCCTGGGCAGCACTATGCGTTCCGTTTCGTAATGTCCCGCCTCTATGACGTTGAGCCCTATGAACTCCGCCTGGATGGCCAGATGGTGCTTCATTTCGCCGGTTATATAAGCGTCCGCACCGGCAGATTTTGCATCGAAAAGCTCTTCTGCGCCGCCTCCGCCTATCATGGCCAGACGGTGTATTCTGGCGTTCATATCCCCGGTTATGCGGACACGGGTATTGAGCTCCTTTTCGGAAAGTCTCGCAAGCTCGCCGAATGTCATATCCTTGGGCAGTGTTCCTATGCGGCCCAGACCTTCCGGAGGAAGCTTTTCCACATTTTCAAGGCTGAATACGCCGGCAAGACAGTCGTTCACACCGCCCTCCGCCGCGTCAAGGTTGGTGTGGGCGGCAAAAAGGCCTATGCCGTTGCGAAGAAGGATATACGGCGCGGCGGTTTTGGGATCATCGGGAAGTATGTGCTTTACTGCCCTGAAGAATACCGGGTGGTGGGTGAGCATGAGGTCGGCTCCCCATTCTACGGCCTCTTTGGCTGTAGCCATGGAGCAGTCGAGGGCCACCAGCACCTTTTTTATATCCTGCTTCTCCGTGCCTATGAGCAGGCCGGGATTATCCCAGTCCATGGCGAGCTCGCGGGGAGCTATGCCGTCCATGACATTTATAAAATCATTCAGCTTCATTTTTATGCATCTCCTGTGCAATATTTATGTATCCGTTCATGCGGCCGATTATCTCTGTAAGAGCCTTGGGTGTGACTCCCTTGCGCCTTGCTTTCTCCAGCCGGCGCAGATGGCCGTCGCGGTAGCTTTCCAATAATGGTATGAGCAGCGGGTCGCGCTTTTCAAATAACATGGGCCCTATGGAATATTCGTCCTGAGGAAACCAGCCGGGCAGGGGGGCGGGATCGCCGCTTTTCGCTCCGATTATCTGGTATATTCGACCGGCGTCCAGCACCAGCCGCTCATCGATAATACGGAATTCGTTCTTACGAAGGAACTGCCGCAGCTCCTCGATGCCCCGCATGGGCTGCATGGTTATGCAGCGGGCGTTTTTGGCGGCCGGAAGGTTTGCTTCAAGTATGCGCGCGATGAGCTCGCCGCCCATGCCGCATATGGCGATAGCGTCCGCCTCGTCCGGGCCAAGGTGCGCCATACCGTCTGATAAGACGGTGGTCAGCCTGCTGCCGAGGCCACACAGCGCCGCAAGCTCCGTGGCCTTTTGCAGCGACGGTGCGCTTATGTCGGAAGCTATAACTTTATCTGCGCGGCCCTGCTGAAGCAGCGCAACCGAAAGCCTGCCGTGGTCGCAGCCTATGTCGGCAGCCAGATGGGAGTCGTTTATCATATCCGCTGCAGCCTGAAGGCGCGGACGGAGGCGTATTTTTTTGGTCAAAAACTTTTCCATATGTTTACTATATAATAAATGAAGCCCCAATGCAAACCTCGCAATGACAAAAACTGCGATATGTACTATAATATATACAATTGCAAGTATATGCGTAAACCCGGAGGAATATAAATGATAACGCGTTGGGGAGCGAATATTGAAAAGGATAAGGTGCTGCTGGAATATCCGAGACCGCAGATGCGGCGCAACAGCTATATAAACCTCAACGGAATGTGGCAGTATGCAATAGTGCGGGGCGAGAGCCTTCCGGATAAGATCGACGGGGAGATACTGGTGCCATTTTCGCCGGAGTGCGAGCTGTCCGGCGTCCACCGCACCGTAGGTCCCGAGGATACGCTCTGGTATGTAAAGAACTTCTCACTGCCGGCGGATTTCAATATCGGCCGGGTACTGCTGCACTTTGGCGCGGTGGACCAGATCGCCACAGTATACCTAAACGGTATGGAGGTCGGTTCCCACACAGGAGGCTATACGCCCTTTTCCATTGATATAACCAGAGAACTGCGGGAGGAAAACCAGCTTATCGTAAAGGTGCGCGATGTGACTGATACCTCGTGGCATACCCGCGGCAAGCAGAAGATACGCAAGGGAGGAATATGGTATACCCCTCAGAGCGGCATATGGCAGACCGTGTGGCTGGAAAGCGTGCCTGAGGAGTATATATCCGGCCTTCACATACTGCCACTATACGATGAGGCGGCGGTAGAGATAACCGTATATTCAGACGTTGAGCGGCCCTGCACAGCACGCATGGGGCTGGTGGTAGCCCAGGGCGAAACCAACAGGCCCTTCCGCATGAGTGTGCAGGGCTTTACCCCGTGGTCGCCGGAAAACCCGCACCTTTACGGCTTCAGCGTGAAGATGGGCGAGGATATGGTCGAGAGCTACTTCGGCATGCGCAAGGTAGAGCTTCGGGAGGACGAAAACGGCATAAAGAGGCTTTTCCTGAACGATAAGCCGTATTTTCACAACGGCGTGCTGGATCAGGGCTACTGGCCGGACGGCCTTTATACCGCACCTTCTGACGAAGCCATGATAGCCGATATACAGACCATGAAGGATATGGGCTTCAATATGCTCAGAAAGCATATCAAGATAGAGCCGCTCAGATGGTATTATCACTGCGACAGGCTGGGAATGCTTGTATGGCAGGATATGATAAACGGCGGCGGCAAGTACGATCCGTTGACCGTAACCGCGCCGCTTTTCACCGGAATAAACATAAAGGACGACAGGTATGCCCGCTTTGCCAGACAGAACGAGGAAGGCAGGCGGCAGTTCAGGCGGGAGCTGGACGATATGATAAACCACCTGTTCAACTGCGTATCCATAGTGCTGTGGGTGCCCTTCAACGAGGGCTGGGGGCAGTTTGATGCGGCGGAAACGGCGGAGCATATACGCATAATGGATTCGAGCCGCCTTATCGACCACGCAAGCGGCTGGCACGATCAGGGGGCGGGAGACGTATACAGCCGCCACGTATACTTTAGGCCGTATAGGTTTAAGGCGGACGACAAAGGCCGGGCGGCTGCACTCACGGAGTGCGGCGGCTACAGCTTCAGGGTAGAGGGTCACAGCGAAAAGAGCGGCGAGTTCGGCTACAAGAAGCTGAAGAATGCAGACGAGCTTATGGCGGCGTACAGGAAGCTGTACCAGCAGGAGCTTATACCCTCGATAGAAAAGGGGCTCAGCGCCATAGTATATACCCAGCTCAGCGATGTTGAGGGTGAGACCAACGGCCTGCTCACCTACGACCGCGAGGTAATAAAGCTCCCTGTGGAGGAGATAGCCCGAATAAACAGGCGGGTCACTCTGGAAAAGCCGGAGCAGCCCAAAGAGACCGGAGGAGAAGCAGCCGAAGAAAAGGCTGCCATAAGCGAAACCAAAGAAGTGTTACAGGACGCGGCAGAGGATCAGGGCGAGAGCGAAAGCTGACCTTCGCCTGCTGTAAGCCCCACAGATTCCGCTATGGCTGCGGCGAGATAATCGATACTGTTCAGTGCCTGCTCGAAGGTATTGGCGTTATGGCCTACCTCCACCAGCAGGCACTGATTTGATATATGCTGATTATAGCGCCCGGGCTTTACGCGTATGTCCCTGGTGAGACCGGGATCTATGCCCTTCAAGGTATTGGTGATTCGCTCAGCGAGGGCGTAGTTGGAGTCAAAGTCGGGCATCTGGCCGTAGCCCGTGCCGGTGGCGCCCTTGCCGGTGCCTACGACGAACATCAGCCGGGCGCACTGCCTGCCGTTTATCGTAACAAAGTCAGCTGGTTCGGTGGGATTCTTGCCGAAGGAATCCCTGTGAAGGTCTATATACATTGTGATCGAGGGGTACTTATCGCGGTACTTTTCCATCGTCTTTAAGGAGCGTGAGTAGGAGGTGGCCAGCTTGGGCGGCTCGTGGTCGGTGGTGTCGTGTATCACCGCTATGCCGTAGCTACGCAGGCATTCCGCAAGCTTTTCGCCTACCGCAACCACGTTTTTATCGTTGTCGCGGGTGCGCCACTTGCCGCTTTCCTCGTATTTATCCTTATCCGTCTGCAAATACGCTTCGGTGGTATGGGTGTGGTATATGAGTATTTTGGGCTCCTTGCCATCGAGGCTCACCATTGGAGGTTCAGTGGATATGACTTCTATCTTTATATCTGCGCTCTGCGGCGCGGGGGTGCTTTGGGGCTGGGCAGGGGCCGTGGACTGACCGATGCCGCCGTGTATGTACGGGAACTCCATAAAAAGCAGCGCGTCGTATACGCTGCCGCCGTTTTTATAGTAAGCCGAAAAGTGCAGCCAATACAGCCCGAGGCAGAGCATAAACACCACGAGGGCGGCAGGATTGATTCCTTTGTTCCCGTTGTAAATTCGTTTCTTTCGCATATGTGACAAGCCCTCCGCTAAAATGTTATGAGCGGAGGGCTTTAGGTATGACTAAGCTATCAACATACGCACGTCCTCAAAGCTTTTGCCGAACAGCGCCATGTTAATTCCGGTGGCGATAATGCCCGACATATCTTCGACTATTGAGTCTATATCCTTAGGCGTTACTACCATCTGGCCCAGGTTTTCGCTTATTACCTGCTCCGCAAGGCGCTTGAGCTTTTCCTCGTCGCCGTGAAGGCCGGTCTTGTCCGCGATGAGGGAGATGACCTCCTGGGTGATTGTAGCGGCGTGGACCACGAGGGGTACGCCGATGGCTATGACGGGCACGCCAAAGGCTTCGCTGTTCAGCCCCTTGCGGTTATTGCCTATGCCGCTGCCGGGGCTTATGCCGGTGTCAGTCAACTGTATGGTGGTATTTATGCGGGCGGCACGGCGGGAGGCAAGGGCATCTATGGCGATTATCATATCAGGCTTGGCGTATTCCTTTACGCCCCTGACTATCTCCATGGTCTCTATGCCGGTGACACCCAGCACGCCGGGCGCTACCGAGCATACCGAGCGCACAGTTCCGGGCAGGGCGTCCGGCATGTATTCAGTGACGTGACGGGTAACGTATATGCGTTCCGCTACCCGGGGGCCAAGGGAATCCGATGTAATGGAGCGGTTGCCGAGGCCAACAACAAGCACGGTCGCGTCGTCTTTCAGCCCTGTGAACATATTGCGCAGCTCCTCGGAGAGCGCGGCGCTCATCTGCTCAAAAAGGTCGAGCGGGCGGTTACAGAGCTCGGGCGCGTCCAGCGTGACGTATTTGCCGATGGGCTTGTCCAGCTGTTCCGCCGCGGTTCTGTCGGTTATCTTTATCCGGGAGACGGTCATGCGTTCCCTTTCCTCTGTCTGCTCCTCTACGCCTTCTATGTCCGGGTTCAGTTCCCGGGATTCCAGCGCCAGGTCAGTGCGTATACCTGATGACATTTCTATAAGGCTCCTTTTTAAATAAATTATATACTTGTATTATGGCGGCAAAGCCGTTATAATATTTTGCGGAAAAAACATCGGAACGGAGAAAAACAGGGTTGCGTCACGCAGCTTTATGTGTTATAATCAACTCCGTTCGAGTAAAAAGACACAGGGGGTGAATTGTTTTGGCTAACCATAAGTCCGCTTTGAAGCGCGTGGGCGTAAGCGAGAAGAAGAATCTTCGCAACCGCATGATCACGTCTCAGGTTAAGACTGCTGTCAAGAGCTTCGACAAGGCTCTGGCTTCCGAAGACAAGGCTGCTGTTGAAAGCGCCTATGTCAACGCTGTAAGCACCGTCGATAAGGCAGCCGGTAAGGGCGTTATCCACAAGAACGCTGCTAATCGCAAAAAGGCTCAGTTGGCAATAAAGCTCGCGGCAAAGTAATTTAAGCCAAAAGAATTGCCCGTTTGATAAACGCGTTAAAGGCCAGCCTCAACCGGTTGGTTTTTTTCGTGCAGAAATTAGAATTAAGGCTTGGCGAAAGATGAAGAACAAAGGCGTACTGTATGCGCTTTGCGCAGGTATCAGCTGGGGTATAAGCCTCGGCATATTTGGCCGCACCATGACATCCTTTGGTTTTACCGCAATGCAGGTATCGGCCGTAAGGACCACCATAAGCGCCATTACATTTATCATATTGGCACTGGTGACGGATCGTAAGGCATTCAGGCTAAATCCGAAGGATATATGGATATTCCTTTGCTCCGGCTTTATAAGCGTTACGCTGTTCTGCTGGTGCTATTTTACCTCCACCAGGCTGTGCTCGCTGGCAGTGGGCGGCGTGCTTCAGTATACTGCGCCGGTGTGGGTGGTGGTGTTTTCCGCCGTCATCTTCAAGGAGCCTATTACAAAGGTAAAGGCCGCCGCGATGCTCGTCGCCATAGCCGGCTGCGTGCTCGTCAGCGGTATAACCCACGGGGTAGGGCAGGTCTCGGCGTTTGGGCTTGTGGCGGGGGTATTTTCCGGCATAACCTACGGCAGCTATACCATATTTACCCGCTTTGCCGTGCCTAAGTACCGCACCATGACGATAAATGTCTATACCTTCATAGTGGCATCGGCAACATCCCTGCTGCTTTCCGGCCCGGTAAAGACCGTGTCCGCCGTATGCACCCCAAAGGTGCTGCCGGTGGCGATAATAGGCGGCATAATGTGCGCCGCGGTGCCGTATTACTTCTACAACAAGAGCCTGGAGACGCTGGAAAACGGAAAAGCAAGCATACTGGCTACTATAGAGCCGGTGATAGCCGTAATGGTGTCGGTATTTTACTATAAGGAGCATCTGAGCATAGAGGCCCTCATAGGAATAGTGCTGATACTGGGGGCGGTGGTGATACTGGCCATACAAAAGGATGGCGTGCCGGCAAAGGCTGAGCATCAGGAGGTACAGGCCGCGAAATAGGACTCTTATACCGAAAAAAGGCATCTGCCCGGAGTTATCCGGGCGTTTTTTTATCAAAAAGCAAAAAAGGTGCCGTATCAAAAGAGGATTTTTGACTTTTGCAAAGAAAAAGACAAAAAAGCGCCTGCGGAGGTAATTTGATATGGCTACTGTAAGCAGCAAGGACTACCGGGAATTCATAGAGGAAAAGGAAAAGGAGTACCTTTCGCCATATGCCGCCCTCTCGGTAAACACGAAGGGCCGGGAGCGCCCAATGAAGCCTTGCCCCATACGCACGGATTACATTCGGGACAGGGACAGGATAATACACTGCAAATCCTTCAGGCGGCTCAAGCATAAGACACAGGTGTTCCTGTCGCCCGTCGGCGATCATTACCGCACCCGCCTTACGCACACGCTTGAGGTGAGCCAGATAGCCCGCACCATAGCCCGGGGCCTCAGGCTAAATGAGGATCTAACCGAAGCCATAGCTCTGGGCCATGACCTTGGCCATACTCCCTTCGGCCATGCAGGAGAGGAAGTGCTGAATAATCTTATGAAGGACGAGGGCGGTTTTGCCCACAACGAGCAGAGCATTCGCGTGGTGGAAAAGCTGGAAAACGACGGCAGGGGCCTGAACCTCACATACGAGGTGAGGGACGGAATACTCAACCACCGCCGCAGCGGCACCCCCTGCACACTGGAGGGCTACGCGGTAAGCCTTGCGGACAGGATAGCGTATATAAACCACGACATAGACGACGCCATAAGGGCAGGGGTGTTGTCCCCAAAGGAAATACCGGAAAGCTGCAATAAAATACTGGGGGACACCCACGGCGAACGCATAAACACCATGATACTGGATATATTGGAGCAGAGCTTCGGCAAGCCCGAAATAAGCATGAGCGAGCCGGTGAAGGAGCAGTTCCATATACTCAGAAGCTTCATGTTTGATAAGGTATACCTCAACCCAAGAGCTAAGGGAGAGGAAAAAAAGGGCAAGCTCCTCGTGGAGCAGCTCTTCGCTTACTATCTCGACCATGTGGATCTGCTACCGCACGAGTTTCTGATGAACCTTGAGGAGGACGGCAAGAAGCGCATAGTGGCGGATTACATAGCCTGCATGACGGACAATTACGCCATAACGGATTATGAGCGGCTGTTCGTGCCCAGGGAATGGAGCAGGATGTAGAATAAAAAAGGATTTTTGAGATTTCCGCAGAATAAGACAATCTGTCGGATCTCGACGAAAGGAGGAGGCTATGGCGATATTTCCCGATGCGTGGTTAAGCGAGCTGCTCAGCAAAAGCGACCTTGCCGCTATCGCCTCCGAGTATACTTTGCTTAAGCCAAAGGGCAAACGGCTTTGGGGCTGCTGCCCTTTCCACAGCGAAAAGACGCCGTCTTTTTCCGTGGTGCCGGACGAGCAGTTCTACTACTGCTTTGGTTGTCACGCAGGCGGGAGCGTGGTGCAGTTCGTTATGGATGCGGAAAAGCTTACCTATGTGGAGGCAATAAAGTATCTGGCTCAGCGGGCGGGCATGGAACTTCCGGATGACGTGGACGACGACAGGCTCAGGCAGGAGCGGGCTCTCAAGGAACGGCTGTACGCCGCCTGCAAGGATGCCGCAATGTTTTACCATGCCAAGCTTTTGAGCGAGGAAGGCAAAGAAGCCCAGAAGTACCTGATGGGGCGGAATATAGATGCGGCTACCGCTGCTAAGTTCGGCCTTGGCTATGCTCCTCCAGGATGGGACAACCTGCTCAAATATATGACGGAAAAAGGCTACTCCAATGAGCATCTGCTCGCGGCGGGCCTGATAATACAGGGCAAGGGCAGGGATAAGTACTACGATGCGTACAGGGACAGGGTGATGTTCCCCATAGTGTCCACGGCTAAGCGGGTACTGGGCTTTGGCGCCCGCACCATGGGAAACGACACGCCCAAGTATCTCAACACCGGTGACACCCCAATATTCAACAAGCGCAATAATCTGTACGGTTTGAATCTTCAAAGAGGCAAGCATCTTGCAGATATTATAATCGTAGAAGGGTACATGGATGTCATAAGCCTTTACAAGGCGGGCGTCACTAACGCCGTGGCAAGCCTGGGCACAGCGCTTACGCAGCAGCAGGCCAGGCTGATCAAGCGCTACGTGCCCAAGGTTTATATAAGCTACGACGGTGATTCCGCCGGGCAGAATGCCACCCTGCGTGGTTTGGATATACTTGCCAAAGAGGGCCTTGACGTCAGGGTAATAGTGATACCCGACAATATGGATCCGGATGACTACGCCAAAAAGTTCGGAGGGCAGGAATATCTGGCGCTGAAGGATAAGGCTCTTACGCTCAACGGCTTTAAGCTGGACAGCCTTATGGGCGGCATCGACCTCGGCACGCCGGACGGCAGGGAGGAATACGCAAAAAAAGCCTGCGCACTGCTTGCAAGGCTGGAACCTGTGGAGCAGGAACGCTATGCGCCGGTAATAGCGCGGAGGACGGGCCTTTCAAAGGAGGTCATACTGCGTCAGTGCGGCATAAGCGGAAGTCCCGCCGGGAATAGCATTGGAAATAGTCGGAATACTAAGCAGCAAAACAGGGAGCGGCTCAAAAGCCTTAACAAAGCAGAAACAGCGCTGCTGTGCTGCATGTTAAAGTCCGGCGAGGCGTTGCTTTGCGCCATGGAGGAGATGGCGCGATACGGCATCAGCTTTTCAGATAGCGCGATCAACGCCTTTGCGGAGGGCCTTCTTGCAAGGAGCGTGACGGGCGAAAAGCTGGATATACCGCTGGCGCTGTCCATGCTGCCCCAGGAGGCGGCAGAGAGCGTAAGCGCCGCGATAGGCAGCGAGGACACCGTGATAGATCCTGTGACCACCGCTAAGGACTGCGTCGCCGCAATGGCCAGGGAGGCTATGGACGAGAGGATAAAGGAGCTTGCGGCGGCCATGCAGACAGGCGGAAGCGACGAGGAAAAACGCGAATATATGGAGCTTGTGAAAAAGCGGGCCTCATTGAAATAAACGGGAAATGCAAGGAAAAACTTTAAGTATATACAAAGGAGTGGCGGCTTTGGAAAAGAAGAACGACGTTAAAGACCTTAAGGAAGAAAAGGACGTTAAGGACGAAAAGAAGGAGCATAACAGCGCGGATGCCAAGATAGAAGCTCTTATAGAGATGGGCAAATCCAAGGGCGTGCTCACCTATAAAGAGGTAATGGACACACTGGATGATCTGGAACTGGATTCAGAGCAGATAGAGCGAATATATGATCGCTTTGAGGCGCTGAATATAGATGTGGTCGAAGAGATGGAAATACCCGACGACATCACCAGCGATATATCCGAGCTGGAGTCTGACCTTGGCAGCACAGAGGGCGTGGCTATAGACGACCCCGTGCGCATGTATCTCAAGGAGATAGGCAAGGTGCCGCTTCTGAGCGCAGCTGAGGAGATAGAGATAGCCAAGCGCATGGCGGACGGCGATCAGGATGCAAAGAAGCAACTGGCAGAGGCTAACCTGCGTCTGGTGGTATCCGTTGCGAAGCGCTACGTTGGCCGCGGAATGCTGTTCCTGGACCTTATCCAGGAGGGCAATCTGGGACTTATAAAGGCAGTGGAAAAGTTCGACTACCGCAAGGGCTATAAGTTCTCCACCTACGCCACGTGGTGGATACGACAGGCCATAACCCGTGCCATAGCCGACCAGGCCCGTACAATAAGGATACCTGTCCATATGGTAGAGACCATAAACAAGCTTATCCGCGTCAACCGCCAGCTTTTGCAGGAGTACGGCCGCGAGCCCAGGCCGGACGAGATAGCCCGTGAGATGGGCATAAGCGAGGAGAAGGTACGTGAGATAATCAAGGTAGCGCAGGAGCCGGTGTCCCTCGAAACGCCTATAGGCGAGGAGGAGGATAGCCACCTTGGCGACTTTATACCCGACGACGATGCGCCTGCCCCCGCAGAGGTCGCCGCATTTACGCTGCTCAAGGAGCAGCTCATGGAGGTGCTGGATACGCTTACCCCACGGGAGGAGAAGGTGCTGCGTCTCCGCTTCGGGCTGGACGACGGAAAGGCCCGCACTCTGGAAGAGGTTGGGCGGGAATTCAATGTTACCCGGGAACGCATACGCCAGATAGAGGCAAAGGCGCTGCGCAAGCTTCGCCACCCCTCAAGAAGCAAGAAGCTCAAGGATTTTCTCGAATAATAAACATAAAAAAGGCGCTCACCGCAACACTGCGATGGGCGCTTTTTTGCTTACTGGCCCAGCTGCTTAAGCACAGACTCCAGCCGCTGCTTCTGCTCTGCCGTGAGCATGGGGGCGATCTTGCCGGCAACCGACGCCAGCTCATTGGGATCTATAATGCCGCTGCGCTTGGCCGCCGCCAGCTCCCCTATGAGCTCCTGCTCGGACTTGCCGCCGTACTTATCCACCACGCTCTGCACGTCGTTGAGCATGGCAGGGTCAATGTTTTGTGCCGTCTGGTTCAGATTGTTCATGTCGGGAAGGGGCTGCTGCCTGCTTCCGCGTAGGCTGCGCTTCATCAAATCACCTCAAAACAATAATATGCGCAGCAGACGGCAAAGGTTCACATACCGCCCCTTTTGCATAGAATAGTTATAGATAAAGGGGGGTACAGCCATGCAGAGAACAGCACCATCTACGCCGCCGAGAAGGCAGGAGAACTACGAAGGCTCTCCTGCGCTTATGATGGCAAGCAGGATAAGGGCGGAGCAGGGCCCGGAAAAGGCGGCGCAGTATCTTTCCGCCATGGAACCGTTCCTCGCCCCGGGAGAGCGCACCCACATAGCGTATACGCTGGGCCTGCCGATACCCCAACCTGTACAGCAGAATTACGGCCAGCAGCCTCAGGGAATGGGCGGCGGCTTCGGAGGTATGCCTAATATGCAGAATATACCGAACATGGGCAGTATGGGCGGCCTCGGAAATATTGGCGGCATAATGCAGGTGATGCAGCTTATGAATACCCTTCAGGGCGCGGGCGGAGGAGGGCAGAACCCGATAATGAATATGCTTGGCGGCCTTATGGGAGGCAAAAAGCCGCAATAATATAAAAGCGGCATAGATACCATCAGTTGACAAGGACACACAAGGTTTTAGAAGCCAAACAGCACGGCATAACTGTGTCGTCCTCATTTGAAATACAACCAGTATTTCTGCACTCGTCCTCCTTGTTCTGCCATACTCTTTGGCTTCTAAAACTCGAAGACCCTAAAGAGCTTGTTTTGAGGGCGATCCAAGGCCGAGGAGCGCAGTACTACTGGATGTAATACAAGCGACGAGAACGCAGGAGCGTACCAAAACAAGCCTTTAGGGCTTGTGTGCTCTTGTCAACTGATGGTAACTTGTGAACAGAGCGCGCCCGTGGTACACTGAGTCTTAGAGATATTACAAAAGACGGCAGGTATCCTACAAATGCGCATATTGAGCATAACGGCACAGAAACCACACTCCACCGGCAGCGGAGTTTATCTTACGGAAACGGTCCGCGGCTTTAAAGAGCTTGGCCATACTCAGGCCGTCATAGCCGGTGTGACCCGGGAGGATAGCGTGAAGCTTCCTGAGGGAGTGAGGTTTTACCCGGTTTACTATAACAGTCCGGAGCTGCCATTTCCGGTATGCGGAATGTCGGACGAGATGCCGTATGAAAGCACACGGTACCGGTATATGAAGCCTGATATGGTGGATAAGTTCGAGGCGGCATTCGGGAGTACTGTGCTGCGTGCGGTGAAGGAGTTCAGGCCTGATGTGGTGATATGCCACCACCTGTACCTTCTCGCCGCCATAGTGCGGGAGAAGCTTCCGGACATGGCGGTGTGGGGCATATGCCACGGCACCGACCTTCGCCAGATGTACACCAACCCCCTCGAGCGCGAGAGGATACGCCGGGGAATAGCCGGGCTAAACAGGATATGCTGCCTGCATGCTCAGCAAAAGAGGGAGATAGTGAGCTGCTACGGCGCAGAGCCGGATAAGGTATGCGTCGTAGGCAACGGATTCAACAGCAGTATTTTTTACGATAAGGGCGAAAGAAGGCCCCATGATGATATACGCATAGTATACGCTGGAAAGATATCCGAACAGAAGGGCGTTTTCTGCCTGCTGCGCTCCTTGAAATACCTCGGCTGGCAGAGGGAGAGGTTCTCCTTGCGCCTTGCCGGCGGCTGGAACGCAGAGCAGCACCGCATCGCGCAGAAGCTTATAAATGACGGCGGCTTTGACGTGACGCTGCTCGGCCCGTTGAGCCAGACACAGCTTGCGGAGGAGTTCAACAGAGGAGACGTGTTTGTGCTGCCATCGTATTATGAGGGACTGCCCCTGGTGATAGCAGAGTCCATGGCCTGCGGCATGAAGGCGGTATGTACCGACCTGCCAGGCATAAGGCGGCAGATGGAGGAAAACCTGCCTGGCAACGGCATAGTGTTCATACAGCCGCCAAAGATGATAGATGCCGATACACCGGAGCCGGACAGCGTGGAGCCCTTTGAAAAGCGTATAGCGGCCGGGATACGCGAGGCTGCGGCAAAGGAAAGATGCGCTGTATCGCTGCAAAACCTCACGTGGCTTGGGGCTTGCAGGAGGATACTGGGGTAAATAAAATATTGCACTTGAAAAATTGTAAAGGTTGAGTTATAATATCTTTTGTTTCCGGGGGATGTAGCTCAGCTGGTCAGAGTGCATCGCTCACATCGATGAGGTCGTGGGTTCGAGCCCCTCCATCCCCACCAAAACAGCAGTCACAAAATGTGGCTGTTTTTGTTTACTGTATTTTTTCGTTGGCTCTGAATAGCTTTTAATATGGACTACTTTTTCGGAGGTCGCTATGGAACAGGCACAGTATAATATAAGGGCACGAATAGGCAAGCTGTCCGGCGCTGTGGGAATAATATGCAACTGCCTGCTTGCTGCGGGCAAGCTTATAGTGGGACACATGACATCGTCCATGTCCATAACCGCGGACGGGCTCAACAATCTGTCAGACGGGGCCAGCTCTATCGTGACGCTGCTGGGCTTCAAGCTTGCAGAAAAGCCAGCGGACAGGAAGCATCCCTATGGCCATGCGCGTATAGAGTACATAGCAGGCCTTACAGTGGCGGTGATGATACTTTTCATAGGTCTTGAGCTGGGCAAAAGCTCGGTTGAGAAGCTTATCGACCCGGAGCCTATAGAATTTTCGTTCACCGCGGTATGGGTGCTGTGCGCTTCCATATTGGTAAAGCTGTTTATGATGCTGTTCAATCTGAAGATGGGCAGAAGGATAAATTCAAATGCACTGCTGGCCACGGCTGCCGACAGCCGCAATGATGTGATGACTACCTCGGCGGTGCTGGCGGCTTCCATAGTTGAGCACTTTTACGATGTCAGGATAGACGGTGTTATGGGCATAGCCGTATCGCTGTTCATACTGTACAGCGGCATAAAGCTTGCCGGGGAGACTATGTCGCCGCTGCTGGGAGAGGGCGCCAACCCGGAGCTGCAAAAGCAGATAACCGACTATATAAACGGTTGTCCCATGGTGCTGGGCTGCCACGATCTCATGGTACACGATTACGGCCCCGGCAGGCGGTACGCAAGCATTCATGTTGAGATAGACAAAAACGAGGATCCAATGGCCTGCCATGCAAGGATAGACAGGATGGAGCGCGAATGCCTGAAAAACTACGGCACGCACCTGGTAATACACTATGATCCGGTCGTGACCGACGATCCCGAAGTAAACAGCACAAAAAGGCTTGTGAATACCATAATAAAGGTGAGGGACGGCAGGCTCACCATACACGACTTCCGCATGAAAGACGACGGGGAAAGCGTAAAAATGTCCTTTGACATGATATTGCCGGAGGATCTCAGGGGACAGGAGCAGAGCATAAAGGAAACGGTGGAGAAGGCGCTCAACAGCCTCGACAGTAAAAAATATTACGCGGATATAACCTTTGATATGGAGTCGGACGGAGTTGAAGAAGATTAACGCCGGCGCAATATAACTTCGTCTAGCATGGTTGTAAACGATAATGCTTTATGTTAAAATACTAGTTATTATTTTTTCGCCATATAGAGACATTCCACGCAGGATCGGAGGCAGTAAATATGAGAATGGTAGATCTTATAATCGATAAGAGAGAGGGAAAAGCCCATACAAGGGAAGAAATTAATTATATAATCCGCGAATATACCGCGGGGAATATACCGGATTACCAGATGTCGGCGTGGCTTATGGCGGTGTGCTGGCAGGGCATGACGGAGCGCGAAGTGAGCGAGCTCACCTCCGCAATGATGCATTCAGGCGACGTTGTTGACCTTTCCGACCTTCCCGGCATAAAGGTGGATAAGCACTCCACCGGCGGCGTGGGCGATACCACAACCCTTGTGATAGCGCCTCTTGTGGCTGCCTGCGGCGGTACGGTAGCCAAGATGAGCGGCCGCGGACTGGGCCATACCGGCGGGACCCTCGACAAGCTTGAGTCGGTGCCGGGGGTATGTATAGAGAAGAACATAGATGAATTCAAGGATATAGTGCGCAGGATCGGCCTCTGCGTCATAGGACAGAGCGGTAACCTCGTGCCTGCTGACAAGCTCATGTACGCCCTCAGGGACGTTACCGGAACGGTGGAGAGCATACCGCTGATTGCCTCCAGCATAATGAGCAAAAAGCTGGCCGCCGGTACAGACGCCATAGTGCTGGATGTAAAGTGCGGCACAGGAGCCTTCATGCATACTCCGGAGCAGGCTAAGAAGCTTGCCCGCACCATGGTAAAGATAGGCGATGCGCTGGGCAGAAAGACAGTAGCCCTCATAACGGATATGGATCAGCCACTGGGCATGGCCGTAGGCAACGGCCTTGAAGTCAGGGAGGCCATTGAGGTGCTTTCCGGAAAGATAAAGGAAGGCGATATGCTGTATGAAGTCTGCATGCTGCTTGCGGAGAATATGCTCAGGCTGTCAGGACTGGCTGAGGACGACAGGGAGGCACGCGCAAAGCTGACCAAAGCCATAGAGACAGGCGCCGGTCTGAAGAAGCTTGAGCAGATGCTCACAGCCCTGGGCGCCAGGGACGCGAAGGCCTGCATAGCCGATCCCGATACCCTATGCACCGTTAAAAAGAAGGTGCCGGTATATCTCAATGGCGAAGGCTACATTACCGGAATGCATGCCGCCGATATAGGCAATGCCGCCCAGAAGCTGGGTGCCGGCAGAGCGGAGAAGACAGATATAATAGATCCCGCCGTAGGGCTTGTTATGCACAAGCGCAGGGGCGACTTCGTAAAGGCCGGCGAGCCGGTGGCTACAATGTATGTAAACGACGAGAGCCGCCTTGAGGAAGCCGTAAAGACGCTCAGGGGAGCCATAGAGCTGGGAGCGGAAAAGCCGGAGCATGAGCCGATGGTATACGATGTTATAAAGTAATAACGCCTGATTTACGATAAGTTCACGGGGCGCCGATTGTAAAAGGGCGCTCCGTGTGTTATTTTAATAAGATAAAGAGAAATTTTCGCGAGGTACAGGTACTTGAAGAAGCTTATAGCCATAGACGGAAACAGCCTTATGCACAGGGCGTATTATGCGCTGCCCTCAATGACCGCCAAGGACGGAACCCCCACGGGGGCCATATACGGCTTTGTGGGAATGCTTTTAAAGCTGCTTTCCTACGAGCCTGACTATCTGCTGGTGGCCTTCGATATGCACGGCCCTACCTTCCGCCATGAGCAGTACGGCCAGTATAAGGCGGGCAGGCGGGAGACTCCGGAGGATCTTCGGGCCCAGTTTCCGCTGCTGAAGGAGCTGCTCAGGGAAATGGGCATAGCCATATGCGAATGCGAGAGGTACGAGGCGGACGATATACTTGGTACCATATCCAGAATAGCTGACAAAAACGGCGTTGATGCGCTGCTGGTAACAGGAGACCGGGACGCGCTGCAACTTATAAACGACCATACCCACGTGCTGCTTACCAAGAAGGGCATAACCGAAACCGTAGAGTACGATGAGGCGGCGCTAAAGGAGCAGTACGGCCTCGAGCCTGCCCGTATGCCTGATTTAAAGGGTCTCATGGGTGATAATTCCGACAACCTGCCCGGAATACCCGGGGTTGGAGAAAAGACGGCGATGAAGCTTTTGCAGAAGTATGGCACGCTGGAAAATACGCTGCAAAGCGCTGAAAAGGAAAAGGGCGCGCTGCGCCAGAAGCTTCTGGACAATCCCGACTCCGCCCGAATGAGCTACAGGCTGGGCATAATCGATACCGAGGCGCCTATATCCGTCGGCCTTGAAGATTGCGCTTTTGATCCGGACAAAATGGCCGGAGCCATACCCATGATGAACAGGCTGGAGCTTCGCAGCCTTATTCAGCGACTGCCCAAGGGAGAGAAGCCTGCCGCCGAGCAGCTGCCAGAGATAAATGCAAAAACAATAGAAATATCCAACGCGGAGCAGCTAAGCGAACTGACTGAAAAACTGAAAAACGCAAAACGCGTGGCGGTGTGTATAGGCGAACGCATGCACGTGGCGGCGGATACGGAGACACAGTACGATATATCCCTGGGAGCGACGCTGCTGGACCCCGGTCTGTCCGCGGAGGAGGTATTTGCGGCCTTAGCGCCGGTATTCCTAAGCGAAAGCATCGAAAAGTGCCTGTTCGATTCAAAACATGCGCGGCATATGCTGCAAGGCGCAGGCATTTCCCTGAAGGGAAATGTGTTCGACCTGATGATAGCCGATTATCTGCTTCATGCAATACACCCTGCGGATACATTAAAGACCCTCTGTGCTGAAAGGGGTATGCCGGAATGCCCGGCGTCCATGCTGGCGCTGGAGAGTGTCATCACCGGCGAGCTCAGAGAAAAGGGGCTTTGGAAGCTTTACGAGGAGGTTGAAATGCCGCTTACCCGGGTGCTTTATGATATGGAGCGGGAGGGATTCGCGGTGGACAGGGATATGCTCCGGGAGCTGTCCGACAGGTTCGCTGCGCGCATAGATGAGATGGAAGGGGAAATATACTCCCTGGCCGGGGAGAAGTTCAACATACTCTCCACAAAGCAGCTGGGGGTTATACTCTTTGAAAAGCTGGGCCTGCCTCCGCAGAAAAAGACAAAGTCCGGTTATTCTACCGATGCGGAGGTGTTGGAGGCGCTGGAGGATAAGCACCCCATAGTAAAGCTGGTTCTGGAATACAGATTTCTTTCAAAGCTCAAGAGCACGTTTGTGGACGGCCTGCTGGCGCTTCTCAAGAACGGCAGGGTATATACCAGCTTCAACCAGAATATCACAGCCACAGGCCGCATATCCTCCACAGAGCCGAATTTGCAGAACATACCCGTCCGCACGGAGCTGGGCCGCGAGATACGCAAGGCCTTTGTGGCAAGCCCGGGGCGCATACTGGTGGGCGCGGACTATTCCCAGATAGAACTAAGGCTCCTTGCCCATATAAGCGGGGACGAGGGGCTTATAGCCGCCTTCAACTCCGGCGAGGATATACATACCAGCACGGCAGCCGAGGTGTTCGGCGTTGATAAGGCAAGCGTAACGAGAGAGCAGCGCAGCGCCGCAAAGGCTGTAAACTTTGGCATAGTTTACGGAATAAGCGACTACGGTCTCGCCAAGAACATAGGTGTGAGCCGAAAGGAGGCCGGCGAGTTCATACGCCGTTACCTTGAAAAATACTGCGGAGTGCAGGAGTATATGCACCGCTGTGTGGAGGAGGGCCGCAAAAAGGGCTACGTAACTACGCTTATGGGCCGCAGACGTGAGCTTCCCGAGATCAAATCGTCTAATTTCAATACCCGGAGCTTTGGCGAGAGGGTGGCCATGAACATGCCTATTCAGGGCACCGCGGCGGATATAATAAAGATGGCTATGGTAAACGTGCATAAGCGGCTGGAGGAGGAAGGCCTCAAGGCAAGGCTCATACTCCAGATACACGATGAACTTATCATAGATACCCCGTTTGACGAGGAACAGCGGGTGCGCAAGCTGCTCGCGGAATGCATGCAGAACGTAATGAAGCTCAAGGTGCCGCTCATAGCCGATGTGAGCTCGGGCCACAGCTGGTTTGATACCAAGTAAGGAGAAGCGTATGCGCATTGGCCTTACAGGAGGCATAGCGTCTGGAAAAACCATGGTGTCGAGCAGGCTTGCCGAGCTGGGAGCAGCGGTGCTTGATGCCGACGCATTCGCAAGAATTGCCGTAGAAAAAGGCAGCGAGGGGCTGAAAGAGATAGTCAAAGCGTTCGGCGGCGGAATGCTGGATTCGGACGGCTGTCTGGACAGGCGAAAGCTCGGCGCGGCGGTGTTCGGCGACGAAGCTGCGCGTCTGAGGCTCAACGGCATACTGCACCCGGCAGTACGAGCAGGTATGCTGAGAGCCGCAGAAGCTGCCGAGGAGAGCGGCTTTAGGGTGATCGTCTTTGACGTGCCGCTGTTGATAGAGTGCGGCTGGCAGAAAATAGCAGATGAGGTATGGCTGGTGACGGCCCCGATGGAAGAACGCGTACGCCGCATAATGGCCAGGGACGGGTTAAGCGAAGCGGCGGCAAAGCAGCGCATTGCCTCCCAGATGAGCGACGACGAAAAGAAGCCCTTTGCCGACGTGATAATAGACAACAGCGGCGATATTGAGCGGCTTTATGAGATGACTGACAGGCTGTATAGACAGGCTTTGGAGAAAGATGGCAGCAACCAGAGGCAAACCGGCGGGGCAGAGAAAAAGCCAAGCCAAAAAGAAAAGGCGTAAAAGCGCCAACATAAAATGGGGAAGGGCCATATGCCTTGGGCTTTGTGCGCTGGTGGTGCTGAGCGCCCTTGCGTGGCAGCTCAGCTGGCTGCTGGAAAAGCGGGCATATAAGCTCCAGTACAGCGCGGAGATAAAAAGGTATTCCAGAGAATTCGACATAGATCCATATCTCGTGGCGGCGATAATACACTGTGAAAGCTCCAACAGGCATACGGTAGTGTCCCGGGCAGGGGCAAAGGGGCTGATGCAGATAATGCCGGATACCGGCTTTTGGATAGCGGAAAAGCTGGGCGAAGAAGATTTTACGGAGGATGAGCTGTTTGAGCCAAAGGTGAATATACGCTTCGGCTGCTGGTATTTGAAATATCTGCTGGACAGCTTTTCCGGAAACAGAAAAACTGCAGTGGCCGCATACAACGCGGGACCGGGAAACGTAAGGAAATGGCTTAACGATGAAAAATACTCCAAGGGCGGCGAACTCGATAGCATACCCTTCAAAGAAACCGCCCAATACGTTGAAAGGGTACAGCGGGCATATGATAAATACACAAAGCTATACGCGAATGAACTGGGTTAGGAGGATAGCGGCGTTCGCCATGGCGGCGTTGAGCCTCGCCATGCTGGGCTGCTCAAAAGGCGGCGAACAGCAGAAGGAAACGCTGGGGCTGGACATAGACGTGCCTATAACCGAGGAGACGCTGCCCGCGGCAGGCGGAGAGATAAAGATGTATATCCCCACCAATGCGGATCTCACCGACCCGCTTTCCGTAAACACAGAGGAGATGATGAATTTCTTTTCTCTGGTATACGAGAGCCTTATAACCATAAATAACGACGGAAAGCTAAATCCGGAGCTGGCTGAAAACTGGACCAGCGAGGACGGCGGCAAGACATGGACAGTAAACCTTCGCACCGGGGTTACATGGCATAAGGTGGGCAGAAATTTTACAGCCAATGACGTCACGGCCACATTCGAGAGGCTGAAGACGCTGGGGGAGGACAGCTACTATTACTACGCCGCCCGGGATATAGAATCCATAGAGGCTATAGACAACACGACTCTGAAGGTGGTAATGAAGGAAGGAGGCTACGCCTTCCTGTATGCTATGACCTTTCCTGTAATGATGAACGGCGAGCCGTCAGCATATCCACTTGGGACAGGCCCATATTATTACGACGGCTACTCTGGGGAGAGCTTACAGCTTACTGCCAACGATGGCTGGTGGAAACAGCGGCCTTATATAGACAAATTCATCTTCATCGAACGCGACAGCAACGACACCGCCCTTGCCTCATATAATGCGGGCCAGCTGGACGTGGTGCCCACATCTGCCACTACCGTAGGCAAATACCGCCAGGACGGAATAACAAACGTGCAGGACGTGATGACGCAGAATGTCGAGATAATGCTGGTGAACAGCAATTCCCAGTCGCTCAACGACGTTAAGGTGCGTCAGGCTCTCGCATGTGCGCTGGATCGGAGCAAGATAATCTCAAATATTTATATGAACCGCGCTCAGGCCTGCGATGTGCCAATAGCGCCGGATTCATGGATATATGAGTCAAAATCAAAGCTGTACGACTACAACACCGTAAAGGCGCTGGAGCTGTTTGCGGAGGCGGGGTGGACGGACAGCGACGGAGACGGCAGGCTTGAGAAAAACGGTATGTCCCTCACCGAAATGAGCCTGAAGATACTGGTGAACGATTCTACGGACAGCACACGCAAGAACGCTGCCGCGGCCATAGCGGAGCAGCTTGAGGAGCTGGGCATAGCTACCGAGATAGTCGCCGCACCCTTTTCCGTGGCGTCAGATAAGAACGAGTATACCGACAAGCTGGCGGCGGGGGAATACGATATCGCCCTGGTCGGAATAAATGTCGGCAGAGACGGCGACATGCGGGACGTAATGGCACGGGACGGCAAGGCAAATTACGGCAATTACTATGATGCGGAGCTGTATGAGCTCGCCTGCGCCATGATGAAAGCCGGAGACGAGGCCTCATACCGCAGCGCTGCGTCAAAGTTTCAGCTTGCCTTCGCGGAGAGGCTGCCGTTCATACCGCTGTATTTCAGGCTGGACAGCATAGTATGTGCTGCCGAAATAAAAGGCATGACGGACGTGCGAGAACCGGATATAATGAGGAACGTGGATAAGTGGTATATATACACCACGGAAAAACAGAAATAGCATTATTGGAGAGACGATGGAAAAGAGAAACGTGACGGTATCCGCCATAGTGGCGGCCATTGTACTTATAGGCGATCAGCTCAGCAAGCACTGGGCGGAGACGTGGCTTCGGACCAATGGCGAGTATAAGATATGGGACGGGGTGCTGCACCTGCGTTACGTGGAAAACCGGGGCGCGGCCTTCGGCATGATGCAGGGTGGGAAGTGGTTCTTCCTGGCGATTACCGGTATAGCCTGCGCGGCGATGCTGTATTTCCTCATAAAGGAACGCAAAAGGCTGCATTTTATGATGACCTTTTCACTTGCGCTGCTGCTTTCCGGCGCGATAGGCAACCTTATAGACAGGGTAGCCCTCGGTTACGTCCGGGATATGATATACGTGGCGCTCATAGACTTTGCGGTGTTCAACGTAGCGGATATGGCGGTGACTGTAGGCTGCTGCCTTCTGGTTCTGGACCTGCTGTTTTTCAAGGGGAAGAAGTATATGGAAATGATGGATAAAAAGCCCCAAACCGGCGATAACAGCTGATAAAAATGGCAAAGCTAAGGATCGAACAAGGCGGCGAAACGGAGGAATTTCAGGAGCAGGTGTTTACTGCGGATAAGGCAGGAGAACGGCTGGACGTATTCTGCGCCCGTGTAAGCGATAATACCCGCTCTGCCGTGCAGCGCATGATAATCAACGGGGACGTAACCCTCAACGGCGCGCCCGCAAAGTCAAAGGACAAGCTCAGGACAGGAGATGCCGTGACAATAGCTTTTCGCCCTCCTGAGGAAGTGGATATAGTGCCGCAGGACATACCCATAGACATAGTTTACGAGGATGCGGACATAGCGGTAATAGACAAGCCCAAGGGAATGGTGGTGCATCCGGCTCCCGGCAATCCCGACGGCACGCTGGTAAACGCCCTCATGTATCACCTCGAGGGGCTTTCCGGCATAGGCGGAGAGATACGCCCGGGCATAGTCCACAGGATAGACAAGCTGACCTCCGGCCTTGTAGTCGTGGCGAAAAACGATATGGCTCACACCTCCCTTGCGGCGCAATTGAAGGATCACAGCGCTCGCAGGACGTATATAGCAATAGTGGACGGCAACATAAGGGAGGACAGCGGCACCGTGGACGCCCCTATAGGCCGGCATCCGGTGGACCGTAAAAAGATGGCCGTGGTGCAGGGCGGCCGCAATGCCGTGACTCATTGGCGGGTGCTGGAGAGATACGGCGCGTATACGCTTATCGAGGCGAGGCTGGAAACCGGCCGTACACACCAGATAAGGGTGCACATGGCATACATAAAGCACCCCGTATCGGGGGATACGATATACGGCGCGGCAAAGCCGAGGCTGGGCCTTGACGGGCAGGCGCTGCACGCCGCAAGGCTGGAGCTTACACACCCCCGCACCGGCGAGAGAATGGTATTTGCCGCAAAGGTGCCGGAATACTTCAGAAGCGCGCTTAAAAAGGCGGGAAGGACCGGGGAAAAGGACATAGAGGATACCTTAAAAGAGGCTTTTGGGGAGAGTTGAACCTATGAGCGCTAAGGACAGGAAGGGCAGTAGGGACAAAAGGAAAAACAATGACAACGCGCTGGCAGGCACGCTGTTTACAGCGGCAATGATATGCTGCTGCGTGCTGATATACCTGCTTTCCAAAGGCGGCAGGAATACCGCCAAAGATACCTCGATGGAGATCCCGCCGCAGCCTACCGCCCAAATGGAAAGGGTATATCCCTCGGTTCAGGTGTTCTTTGAGAGGGCAAAGGGCTACGGCTTTGATGCCGAATACACCGAGGATGACGGCTATGCGCCGGACAAGGGCTATACGCTGAAGCGCGGCGGCCTTGACGGCGGGGCGCTGGTGCTGTCTATGCGGAATATGGGCGTGTGCGGCTTTACCCTGATGATACCTGCGGCGGCCAAGCCGGACGATCTGCCCGATGATCCCACGCCGGTGGAGCTTTCGCTGTATGAGCAGCGGCTTGGCAGGTATGAGGCGGAAAGCGCATGGCTGGATACAAACCTCGGCAGCCTTATAAGCGGAATAGACGTGGGCAGCGAGGTAACGTACGCGGACAAGGCGGATATGTCGGCGCTGATATGGCAGGCCGCAAAGAACGGCAAGGCGAAGGATATAGACGGAGAATGGGGCAGGTTCTCCGTGAGCCGTAAGGAAGGCACGGATGGGAACGAAATATGCGTATCATTTTTGCTTAAGGACTGACGTATATAAAACTAAACCAAAGCTTAATCAACATTTGATGGGTTTGTAATACTTTTGTGATGAAATAGCTTATGGGGCAGGTTATAATATACTTGCAAGTGAGAAATAGTTGGTCCCTTTCAAGGCTACCAAAGATTTTGCGGCTCCTGTCACAAACGGGAGCCGTTTTTCGTTGCCTGAAAAACGCTTTTGCATTAGAATATAAAATAAGATCGTTATAAATTGGGAGGTCAGATATGGACTTCATAGATAGATTTACAGAGGGAGCCCGCCGGGCGCTTGCGCTTTCTCAGGACAGCGCCAAGGAGATGGGACATAATTACGTGGGCAGCGAGCATCTGCTGCTGGGACTCATAAAAGAAGGCGAGGGTGCGGCGGCACGCGCTCTGGCGCAGCTGGGCATACGGGAGGCGGACGTATCCGCACGGGCGGACGAGCTGGTAGGCCACGGGGATTACCACTTTACCGACAGCTTCGGCTATACCCCCCGCACAAAGAAGATACTCGAATTGAGCCTCTACGAGGCCAAGTCGCTTAAAAACAGCTATATAGGCACGGAGCACATACTGCTTGCCATCATACGGGAGAAGGACTGCGTCGCAGTGCGCATATTGGAGGATCTCGGGGTGGACTTTACGCTGCTGTATCAGATGCTTGCGGGAACCACGAGGAAGCCGGAAAGCGCAAGGGCCGCGGCGGAGGAGGACGGCACCCCTGTACTGAACAAGTACGGCCGCGACCTTACCAGACAGGCGAAGAACGGCGAGCTCGACCCGGTGATAGGCCGTGAAAACGAGATACAGCGCATTATACAGATACTTTCCCGGCGGACCAAGAACAATCCGGTGCTCATTGGAGATCCCGGCGTGGGCAAAAGCGCGATAATAGAGGGACTGGCCCAGCGAATCGCTTCTGGCAACATACCGGAGCTACTCAAAAACAAGCGGGTGGTGACGCTGGATCTTGGCGGTATGCTGGCCGGCACAAAATACCGGGGTGAATTCGAAGAGCGCATAAAGGCCGCCATAGACGAACTCATCGAAAACAAGAATACAATACTCTTTATAGACGAGCTGCATACCATTGTGGGCGCGGGGGCTTCGGAGGGCAGCATAGACGCTTCCAACATTATGAAGCCCGCATTGGCCCGCGGCGAGATGCAGGTGATAGGCGCTACTACACTTGACGAGTATCGACGCTATATAGAAAAGGACGCGGCCCTGGAGCGGCGCTTTCAGCCAGTGACGGTAGGCGAACCCACAAAGGAAGAGGCGGTAGAGATACTTTTCGGCCTCAGGGACAGATATGAGGCCCACCACAAGGCCACCATCACCGACGAGGCCATACGGGCGGCGGTAGAGCTTTCGGACAGGTATATTTCGGACAGGTTTTTGCCGGACAAGGCGATCGACCTTATGGACGAGGCGGCGAGCCGCGTGCGCCTCGCGGCATTTGTAGCCCCGGCCGGAATGAAGGAGCTTGACGGCAAGCTTGCTGAGCTGCTCAAGGAAAAGGAAGAGGCGGTGAACAATCAGAACTTCGAGAGGGCGGCTGCCATAAGGGACGAGGAACGGGCTATACGGGACGAGATGACCTCAAGAAAGGCCAGCTGGGAACGGGAGCGGGAGGGCCGCAAGTGCGTCGTAACGGAAAACAGCATAGCGGAAGTAGTGAACGCATGGACGGGCATACCCGTGAACCGGCTCACGGAGGACGAGAGCGAGAAGCTGCTGCACCTCGAGGATGAGCTTCACAAGCGTGTCATAGGGCAGGACGAGGCGGTGGAGGCCGTAGCGCGGGCCATACGCCGGGCGCGGGCAGGACTCAAGGATCCCAAGCGCCCCATAGGCTCATATCTTTTCCTCGGCCCTACGGGAGTGGGCAAGACCGAGCTTTCAAAGGCGCTGGCCGAGGTGATGTTTTCGAATGAGGACGCCATGATACGTCTGGATATGTCGGAATATATGGAGTCACACAGCGTAAGCAAGCTGGTAGGTTCACCTCCGGGCTACGTGGGCTTCGACGAAGGCGGACAGCTTACTGAGCGGGTGCGCCGCAAGCCCTACTGCGTGATATTGCTGGACGAGATAGAAAAGGCGCACCCGGACGTGTTCAATATACTCCTGCAGGTGCTGGAGGACGGGCGGCTGACAGATTCCAAGGGAAGGACAGTGGACTTCCGCAACACAATAATAATCATGACCTCAAATATAGGCGCTGCGGCTGCGGCGGGCCGGAACACCGTAGGCTTCGGCAGCGAAAGCAAGGCCCTTACCTATGAGCGCATGAGGGAAGCCATGATGGGGGAGCTGAAGAAGACCTTTTCGCCGGAGTTCCTGAACAGGATAGACGAGATAATCGTGTTCCACCCGCTGGAGCAGGAGCAGGCGGCAAAGATAGTGCGCCTTATGCTAAAGGGCGTGGCTGATAGGCTTCGTGAGCGTGGTATAGATCTGACGTTCTCGGAGGGCGCAGTAGAGCAGCTTTCCAGGGACGGATTTGATCCCGTGTACGGCGCGCGGCCGCTCAGAAGGGCCATACAGCATCAGGTGGAGGACAGCCTCAGCGAGGAACTGCTGTCGGGGAAAATACGCCTTGGAGATAAAGTAAAAGCGAAAGCCAAGGGCGGAAAGCTTGCCTTTGAGAAAACGCATTAAAAAAAATCAGGTATTATTAACAATTTGTTTAAGGTATCCGGGGTTGCAAAGTGCGAACTTGGGTGTACAATAAAAAAGTACCTTTTAGGTGTATTTTTGACAACAGGTGCGAAATATGAAGGCATTGACGAAAAGGACAATTGCATTACTGCTTTGTATTACGGCGCTGATGAGCTTTAGCGCCGCTTTCGCTGTGCCTGTTACCGGCCGCGCCGCATACCCCGCAAGGCAGGCCGAAGGTACGCCTGCCCCTCAGGCCACGGATACGCCTGAGCAGCCCCTCAAGGACGTGATCATAGGTATAGACCCCGGCCATCAGTTCAAGGCGGACAGCGGACAGGAGCAGATATCTCCCAATGACGAAAAGACCACCAAGGACCGCATGACAAAGGGCTGCACTGGCGTCCGCTCCGGCGTCAACGAATACGATGTGAACCTTGCCGTGTCCGTGAAGCTGATGGCGCTGCTTCAGGACGCCGGCGCTACAGTAGTCATGACGCGCACAAAAAATGACGTTTCGGTTTCCAACAAAGAGCGGGCTGAAATGATGAACGATGCGAGGGTGGATTTTTGGATAAGGATACACTGCAACAGTTCGACATCAAAGCTGACTGAGGGCGCGCTGGTGATAGCGCCGTCAAAGCAGATGGCCATAGGCGCACAAAGCGAAGCACTGGGCAAGGCGCTACTCGATGAATTCTGCGCTGCTACAGGCGCAATCAACAGAAGTGTGATCTATTCCGCCAGCCAGACCGGCTTTAACTGGTCGGATAGCCCGGTAGTGACCATCGAAATGGGGTATCTTTCCAATCCGCAGGAGGATACGAAATTATGCCGGGCGTCATATCAGGACGCATGTGCCGCAGGTATTTATAACGGCATAATAAAATACATGAATGGGAGGGACGAGCAATGAAAAAGATAACGGCGCTCGTCCTTGCAATTATAATGACGGCTGCCTTTACGGGCTGTGCCCCGAAAGAGGAACCGGCGGCCATCGAGGAGCCGCAGGCAACGCCTGAGCCGGAACCACAGGAAGTCGAGAGCACAATAGAACAGAACCCGGTGTCGGCGTTCTATACCGGCTACAAGTCAGCCACAGAAGCCATGGAAACGCTGTTCCGCAGCCGACTGGAAGATGATAAAAGCGCGGAAGCGGCGGATACACTGATCTACCTTGCGGATCACGACATGCGGGTATCGGAGGGCAACGCTACCTTCGGCTGGCTGCTCTCCACGGATACGGCGGATCAGTTTGCTTCATCTGTAACGGGCGCGGCAGAGGGCAAGGGCTCCATAGCCCCCCACGGAATAGTGATAGACGACGGCGAGGAGGAAGCCGAGGAGGACGAGGCGGAAAAAGCCGAGGCTACGCCTGTCATTACCGATGAGCTCACGCCCACCATACCGAACGGCGACGGGCATGAGGCTGCAGAGGCGGTGGATGAGCAGGAATCGGGATATGATCTTAAGTTTGAATATGCTGACGGAAGGATGCTTTTGGGCAGCCTGAACGGTTCGGTACTTAGCTTTCATGAGGAAGGCCGGGATAAACACAGCGTCACCATAGAATTTCAGGACAACGTATGGGTATCTACCGTCACGAGGGACGACGGTACCATTACCACGTTAAGGTGTGACGTGGACGGCTTCCATTTTACCGTATCCAAGGCAAAGGGCGCGGATGTGCCTGACGAGAAGGTATACGTCTGGCTCAGCGACGGTACCGGAGCAAAGCGCGAGGATATTTCGGCATAAATCAAAAGGACGGCATCTGCCGTCCTTTGAGACTGTCGAAAAACCCAGGGGTTGATAAGGGGCCGCAGCCCCTTATGGCTTTATTCGGATTTGGCGACATGTGCGGCAAATCCGCAAAAGGCGCTTGCGTAGCAAGGCTTTCCCTGCATGAGGTGCTGGCCGCGCCATAGGCGCAAGCACCGAATGAGAAAACTCAAAAAAGTGGCGTTCAGCCACTTTTTTGACACTCTGAAAGGACGGCAGCTGCCGTCCTTTTTAAGTCGCATGTTCAGTCCATAGCCACGTCTGTAAGTATCCAGCCCAATCCTGCCGAAGACTTTATGCCAGTGCCGCAGTAGTGGCATATCTTGCTGCCGACTATCGGTAACGGTGCGCCGCAGTTGGGACAGTTGAAGCCCCGCACTTCGCCGTCCACATTGCCGTCATAGGCTGCGATGTATTTGAGGGTCAGCCTTACGGGACGCAGCGCGTCACGGGAATCGAGATATTCTGCCGCCGCCTGAAATACCAGTATGCGGTCCCGGCCCCTGTCGTCGTAGTCGGACAGCGCCGCATTGTACACCTCTATGCCGCCCTTTACGTCTGTGGGCAGGGAGTAGGCCAAGCGTTCCCTGAAGGAATCGGACACGCCCTCGCGAAACAGTGTGTGCCCTTCCTTGGCGCTTTGCAGGTATATACGTGCGTCCTTCTTTACGCGGTTGAGAACCATTGCGGGATTGTACTCCGGAAAGTCCCGCTTTATTCTGTCGAGAAACAGGTCGCCCGCAGAAGAAAGGGAGCGTATCTTAGGCCTTTCGACAGCTCCGGTGCTCTTCAAGGCGGAAAGTATATAGGAGAGTATGTTGCCGGCATTGTGAAAGAAGCGCATGGCGGGTACTGCCACGCACAGCAGCACAGCGCCTATTATTATGCAAAGTACCGTGCTTCCGCTCATACGCTTACAGGCTCAGTATCTTATCCAGTGCGGGCTGTATTGGCGCTGTGTCTATGCTTTCGACTTTGCCGCTGTCGCAGGCCGCTGCGGCGGCGGGATCTATAGGCAGGCGGGCCAGAAGGGGTATGCCGTAGGTAGTGGCTATCTCTTCCACATGGCTGTCGCCGAATACTTTTATTTCACAGCCGCATTCGGGGCAGGTGAAGTAGCTCATGTTTTCCACGATGCCCAATATTGGGATGTTCATGAGCTCCGCCATGCGCACCGCCTTGGCAACTACCATGGAGACCAGGCTCTGAGGGGAAGTGACGACTATTATGCCGTCTACAGGCAGGCTCTGGAATACTGTCAGTGGTACGTCGCCGGTTCCCGGAGGCATGTCGACGTACATGTAGTCTATATCTTTCCAGACCACTTCGGTCCAGAACTGCTTGACGACGCCCGCTATGACGGGGCCGCGCCATACTACGGGGTCGGTATCGGACTCAAGCAGCAGGTTTATGGACATGATATCAACGCCGTTACTGCTCCTGCAGGGGAAGATGTGGTTCTTGCCGTCTCCCAGTGCGTGCTCTTTGATGCCGAACATCCTGGGTATGGAGGGACCGGTGATGTCCGCATCCAATACGGCGGTATTGAAGCCCCGCTTATTGGTGGCGGAGGCCATCATGGAGGTGACAAGGGACTTGCCTACACCACCCTTGCCGCTCACTATGCCTATGACCTTCTTCACCCTGCTGAATTCGTTAAGCTGCTCCTTGGGTATTTCGCGGGAGCCGCAGTCGCTTTGGCCGCAGCTGCTGCAATCATGGCTGCATTCGCTCATTTTTTCGCCTTTCTCCCGCCGCTTTTGCGCCGGGTCGTATATGCAATAAACTAATGATACAATATTACAGCACTTTTTGCCGCGCGTCAAACAGATAGATTAAAGGCGGGGCGGAATAAATATGTAAAAATGTAGTGAAATAGTGGTATAATATGTGATATCATATAATGCGGTTTGCCGGGTATGCCGTCCGGACGCCGCGGTACATATAATATAGTGCGGGGATACCCCCGACGAAATATGATACGGAGAGATGATAAATGATATATCTTGACAATAGCGCTACCACACGCACCATGGGCGTTGCGGCGGAAGCGGCTAAAAAATATATGACGGAAGAATTCTTCAATCCTGCGGCGGCCTATTCTCCCGCAGTGCGCGAGGAAAGGGCGGTAAACGGCGCGCGAAGGACGATAGGCAGCGCCATAAACGCGGGGCCGGACGAGATAATATTCACCTCAGGCGGCACCGAGAGCAACAATATGGCAATACTCGGATCCCTTAAAGCAATGCGGGGCAGGGGCAGGATAATAGTCGGCTCGACCGAGCATCCTTCGGTATATGAGGTATATAAATCCCTTGCCTGCCAGTACGACGTTGTCGAGGCGCCGGTAGACAATACCGGCATGATAGACCTGAAAAGGCTGGAGAGCCTCATCACCCCGGACACCCGCCTTGTATCCGTGATGCAGGTGAACAACGAGGTTGGTGCTGTGAACGACGCCGAGACCATACGCAGGATACTCAGACGCAGGGCTCCGGAGGCGCTGCTCCATGTAGACGGCGTACAGGGATTCCTGAAGGTGCCCTTTGATGCGAAAAATTGCGACCTGTATTCCATAAGCGGACACAAGATACACGCCCCTAAGGGCATCGGCGCGCTGTACCTAAGGCAGGGCACCAGGTTCGCGGGCGGTCAGATAGGCGGCGGGCAGGAAAGAAACCTGCGCAGCGGCACTACAAACACGCCCGGCATAATGGGTATGGAGGCTGCCGTAAGGAACTACCTTAATAATATCGACGAATATCGCTGCGCCATGAGGGCATGCAAGGTGCGCCTTGCGAAAAACCTTACCGAGCTGCCGGACGTGCTGCTTAACGGCCCGGCGCCGGAGCAGGGCGCTCCCCATATACTCAACACTTCATTTATGGGCGTCCGCGGCGAGGTGCTGCTGCACGCTCTGGAGGAGAAGGAGATATATGTATCCACAGGCTCCGCCTGCTCTGCCCACAAGAAGGGCAGGAACCGGATACTCAACGCCATGGGTGTAATTGGAGATAGACAGGAAGGCGCTATACGCTTCAGCTTCTGCCCGTTTAATACTATCGAAGAGATGGACGTTGTGGCGGAGGAAATCTCAACCATAATAGCCATGCTGCGCCGGTTCAAGCGCAGATAATACCAATACTGAAAGCATTGCTCCTGCCGGGCAAACCGGCGGGAGATATATACGGAGGATTTATGGAAAACGTATTGCTGGTCCGCTACGGCGAAATTCACCTCAAAGGACTTAACCGCCCTTTCTTCGAGCGCAAGCTCGTCGAAGGAATAAAGCACGCTCTTTCGGATCTGGGCGCTACTGTGCGCATGGAGCAGGGGAGAATATTCGTGCTGGGTATAAAGGATAAGGACAGGGATGAGGCGGTGGACAGGCTCACAAGGGTGTTCGGCATACATTCCATAAGCCCCGCCATAGCCGTAGAGAAGGAATGGAACGCCATAGCCGATAGCGCGATGGAGCTCATGCGGCGCGCCCTCGGGGAGAGCCGAAGTGCGACCTTTAAGGTTATGGCCCGCCGTGCCGACAAGCGCTTTCCGATGAACAGCGAGGAGATCAACCGGGAGCTGGGCCACGTGCTGCTTGAGAGCTTTCCCGGCCTCAGCGTAGACGTGCATTCCCCAAAGATAAAGATGTGCGTTGAAATACGCGAAAAGGCGTATCTTTACTGCGAGGAGATACCCGGCGCAAACGGCATGCCTACCGGCACCGCCGGCCGCGCCACGCTGCTCATATCCGGCGGTATAGACAGCCCCGTTGCGGGCTACCTCATGGCAAAGCGCGGCCTTGAGCTTTCCGCCGTACACTTTTACAGCTATCCATACACCAGCGAAAGGGCAAGGGATAAGGTAGTGGATCTTACCGGACTCGTTGCCAGGTACTCCGGTCCCATAAGGCTGCATCTGGTGCCATTTACCGAGATACAGCTTGCCATTTACGAGCAATGTCCTCCAAAGGAGACCACAGTGCTCATGCGCAGGCTCATGATGAAGATAGCGGAGCGCTGGGCAAGGGAAGACGGTGCGCTGGCACTTATCACGGGTGAGGCCCTTGGCCAGGTAGCAAGCCAGACCCTGGAGAGCCTGTGCGTGACGGACGATGCGGTGGATATGCCGGTATTCCGTCCTCTTATAGGGTTTGACAAGGACGATATAATAGATATAGCGAAGAAGATAAATACATTCAATACCTCCATACTGCCGTATGAGGACTGCTGCACAGTATTTGTGCCCCAACACCCGGTCACAAAGCCAAAAGTGGAGGATCTTCGCAACAGCGAGGCAATGGTGGACTTCGAGTGCATGATACAGAAGGCCATGGCGGATACGGAGACGCTCATAGTGACCCAGAGCGGCAGCGAAAAGGCGGAAGCGTAAGGCAGAAAAGTAAATACATAATATGTTAACCTTTTCTTAACAAAAATATATTATGCCGATGCTATAATACTAACAGTAAAAGCTCGAAAGGAGGGGCGATAAAATGAAAAAAAGCATCATGAGCGGCCTGATTGCTGCAGCGGCTGCAATCATGCTTTGCGGCTGTGAATCCGCCCCTGCGGCAGAGTTCCAGCCTGCCTTTGAAAAAAGCTCAAAGGCAGTTCCGGTGGCAACCTTTGCCCCGGAGGTATTTGAAGTTGTAAAAGAATACAATTCAAGCCAGGTGGCTGTAAGCGCACCCGCGGAGGAAGATGACATTTATGCGCCGGTGACGATCTCCCGCTGCGCATACTGTGAAAACAACTGCTGCATAGTGTATCCTGCGCTCCAGAACGAGCCTACTGCGGACATGATAAACGCCTCCATGCGCGAAAATATTATGGCTAAGGCGAAAAAGCTGGATATGGCGGTATTTACCGAATACCGGGTAGAATACAACCGCAACGGAATATTCTCGGTGCGGATATTCATGTATGACCTTTACGATGAAAGCAACACCTGCCTTGGCAGCATGGCCCTGACTTACGATGTGGCGACGGGAGCTCTGTGCAAGATCAGCGACCTTTTCGATGAGAACAATCAGTATTGGCGGGGCCGTATACCGGATATGATAACCGCGCAGGCCAAAGATTCCGACATGCTGCTACTCAACGATCTGCTGCCCATAGACGACGACAGGGAGTTCTATATAACCGAGGACGGCATAGTCATCGTATACAACAAATACGAGATAACCACCGCGTCAGAAGGCGAGCCGGAATTCGAGATACAGGTGGAGGACGTAAAGGAATATGTGGGCGATGCCAGCGTGCTGAACGTATTCATAGCGCCCGATGATACGCCCGCGCCTACGCCGGAAACAACTCCTGACCTTACAACGGAGCCTTTGGCCGAGCCGGCAGGAGAATCGGAGGCTGTCCCATCGTCCGCGCCCGAAACGACGATCACGCCCACTCCAACCCCAACCCCAACTCCAACTCCAATGCCAGAGCTGAGGACCTCTGCGGAGGTGAATAGATAATGCGGTGCAGCTGCAAGGCCTGCGGAACCTATATGGTACAGACTGAGAGAGGGCTGTTCAGCGGCTGTCAGTGCCCGGAGTGCGGCAACATATGCCGGGACTGCATGGGCAGCGTAGATTCTCCGCTTACGCCGGATCAGCTTCGCGAACGATTCAGCAGCATGAAACTCGACGCTGTTACCGCCGAGCCGGCGGATCCGCCCGAATGGGTGGAGCGGCCCAGCGAATGGCAGAAAATGCTATAGCCAAAAACAGGTAAAAGGCCATCTCATTATTGAGACGGCCTTTTTTGCTGCCGCATTTTAAGTTGCGCGGGCAGGTTTTGTGGTATACTATCTATGTATGCAGAGACTGATTAAAAGCCGGTCTGCTGTTTGAGCTGCTGCATCTTGCTGCGAGCCGTCTGAACGTCGGATCCCGGAGCCTGTTTGGTGTCGTACATCTGACGCTTGTGCATCTCGTCAAACACGGCGAACTGGTCGGCGGAGCATTCCGCCAGGTTGCTCATAAGCAGTTCTCTCAGGTTTGTGCAGGAGGATTCGGTTATTCCGCTTGCGTAGTCCTTTACCAGATCCTTTTCCTGGGTGAGAAGATCGGTAAGAAGTTCCTGCTGGTTCATACTGGTATGATTCGTCATATGTCACTCCTTTTGCAGTTACTGGTGGCTGTCCAGGTAGTTTTGCAGCGAGTCAAAGTGCTGCTTGTGGTGCTGGGCAAAACGGTTTGCCATGTCCTTGAGGGGCTGCTCGCTGAGTATTTCGGCGTATATCCTGCTCTTCTTGTAGGCAAGGGCCTCATGGTACATCTGGTCCTGTATTATGCCCAGGTTCTTGGTGTCCATCATGGACTGGGCTGTCTCCATTTTGTAGTTGACCGGTTCGGTCTGCTTCATAAAGGAGTTCGTGTCGTTTTGTGTCATTTATAACCTCCGTTTTTTTAGTCTGCGATGCGCATCGCAATTATATTATCTGACGGAGCACGTTGAAACTTACTATGAGGAGAATAGATGAAGAAGAAAAAAACGGGTAAATCGGCTATGGATTCCGCTCTGGATTATCTTACCTCGAGGCCGAGGACGGTGCGGGAGATGGAAAACTACCTTGACGGCCAGAACTACGGAGAATACGAGGTGTACGCCGCGGTGGAGCGGCTCAAGGAGCTGAAATACCTTGACGATGTCAGGTACGCGGCGGATTTCGTCTCCACCCGCCTTGCAACGAAGCCGCTGAGCAGGAGAAAGCTTAAAGAGCAGCTGCGCACTCATTACCTTAGCGCCGACGACATAGACGCCGCCATGGAGCAGGTGACCGACGATGTGGAAAGACGGAACGCCATGGCCGTGGCGGAGAAGTTTTACCGTCAGTTCGAGGGACTTGAGGAATACGACAGAAGGCAAAGAGTTGTAAGAAGGCTGGCTGGCCGAGGCTATGACTTCGGCGTGATACGCGACAGCGTGGAGGAGCTGATAGGCGCCATAGACTGTCCCATAGAGAGCGACGGAGAGGACGAGGAATAATATGAGCGGAAGTATCACTGACATTAAGGGTATAACTGTAGGCCATTATACGGATAAAAAGGCAAAAACCGGATGCACTGCCGTTATTTGCCAAAAAGGGGCGGTGGCGGGAGTCGATGTTCGCGGCAGTGCGCCCGGCACAAGAGAGACAGACCTTCTAAGGGGATACAATTCCGTAGAAAGGGTTCAGGCAATAATGCTTTCCGGCGGCAGCGCATACGGGCTGGATGCGGCAAGCGGAGCCATGCAGTACTTTGAGGAGCAGGGCCTTGGCGTAGACGTGGGAATTGGAGTAGTTCCCATAGTCCCTGCGGCGGTCATATTCGATCTTGGCGTGGGGGACCCCAAGGTGCGCCCCGGCAAGGCGGAGGGCTATGCCGCATGCAAAGACGCTAAGGATTCCACCCCATCTGGCAGCATAGGCGCAGGCACCGGCGCTACTGTGGCAAAGGCTTTCGGGAGCAGGTACGCAGTGAACAGCGGCCTCGGTACAGCCTGTATAGAGCTGGAAAACGGGGTAAAGGTGGGGGCGATAGCCGTAGTGAATGCGCTGGGCGACATATACGACCCGGAGACGGGAGAGCTGGTGGCCGCAGCGAATATGGACGGCAAGCTCACACCCTGCATGGATTCAACAGCTCTGGGGCAGGCGGCCTTCGGCAACACCACCATAGGCGTGGTGGCGACCAATGCAAGGCTCACCCGGGAGGAAGCAAACAAGCTGGCTTCAATGGCACACGACGGGCTGGCCATGACCATACGCCCCGTGCATACCTCGCTGGATGGAGATACCTTCTTTGCAATGTCCACTGGCGAAAGGGAGTGTGAGCTGCTGCCGGTACTGGTAGCGGGGGTGAGAGCGGTATCTGCCGCTATACTGGACGCCGTAAGGAGCGCCGAATGATACTTGGCACGGGCATAGACATAATTGAGGTAGAAAGGGTAAAGCGGGCCGCAGCAAAAGAGGGCTTTATGGGGCGCGTGTTCACGGAAACTGAGCGGCAAAGGCTTAAGTCCTGCAATAACGACCCCCAGCGCATAGCGGGGGCATTTGCCGCAAAGGAGGCCGTAGCAAAGGCGCTGGGCACAGGAATAGGCATTATCGAATGGAGGGAAATAGAGATAACCCATAATGAAAAGGGCGGGCCTCTCGCCGCGCTTTCAGGAAAGGCACTTAAGCTTATGAACGGTATGGGCGGCAGAATGCTGCATGTGAGCATATCTCACATAAAGGATATTGCCGTGGCGCAGGCAATATTGGAGGGCTGACGTTGAGCATAAAGGAAGAAAAGGCCGCCTTACGCAGGGAAATCAAGCAGCGCATAAGGGCGCTTTCAAAAGAAAACATAAAGTCGCAGTCGATTTCGGCCTGCAAGCTGGCGGTAGGACTGATCGCATTCAAAAATGCACGGACAATACTCAGCTACAGGGCGCTGCCGGGGGAGTGCGACCCCGCTGAGCTGGTAAAAGCCGCGGCCAGCATGGGCAAAAACGTCGCTTATCCCGTTTGCAGCGGGGATGGCGGCCTTGAACTGTATATACCCTCCGATGTAAGCTGCTTTGTGAAGGGCGCATATGGAATAGCAGAGCCTGACAGGGAGAGGTCCGAGCGGATAACGATCGACCGGATAGAGCTTATAATAGTGCCGGGGCTGGCCTTTGACAGGGAGCTTTACAGGCTGGGCCGGGGCGGCGGATACTATGACAGGCTGCTCAACGGTGCCGCCGCGTTCAAACTGGGCCTCGCGCTGAAGGAGCAGATAACGGAGCGGGTGCCGCGAGAGGTCTGGGATGCAAAAATGGACGCAGTAGCCTGTAATTTTGGGATATATTGTTAATTAAACAAAAATATCCTTGTTAGGAAGGCTTTATAATGTTAAAATATACAATAGCTGTATTTGGAGGTGTAAATGCGGATAATCGCAGGAGATAAAAGAGGCTGCGCCATTTCCGCCCCAAAGGGGTTGGATACGCGGCCCACGCTGGACAGGGTAAAGGAGTCGCTGTTCGGCATACTCCAATTCGACATATACGGCAAGAGGGTGCTGGATCTTTTCGCAGGCTCCGGGGCGCTGGGGCTTGAGGCGGTTTCACGGGGCGCAAAAAGCGCCGTATTCTGCGACAACGCCAAGGACAGCATAAGCGCAGTCAACGCCAACATAAAAAAGCTGGGCTATGAGGACAGGTGCCGCGTGTATCATTGCAGCTGGGAGCGGGCGGTATCCGTGATGGCTTCCGGGGGCGACAGGTTCGACATAGTATTCATAGACCCGCCCTACGGCGCAGGCATATCCGATAAAGCTGCGGCAACGCTTTACGATAAGGGACTGCTGGCGGAGGGCTTCATAATAGCTCTCGAGCACGACTCAAAGCTGCCGCCAATGATAGAACACGACAAGCTGGAGATATACGATGTGCGCCATTATGGCGAGCTTACCGCAATTTCCTTCATAAGAGAGAGGCAATAATGAGAACAGCCGTATGCACCGGGAGCTTTGACCCGCCTACGCTGGGCCACATGGATATATTCATGCGAGCCGCGGAGCTTTTCGACATGGTATATGTAGCGGTATTGACAAACCCCAACAAAAAGCCTGTCTTTACCGCCGATGAACGGTGCGGGCTGCTTATGGAGGCGGCCAGGGCGGAGGGACTTAACAACGTCTGCGCCGAGGCATACAGCGGCCTTGCGGTGGATTTCGCAAGGCAGAAGGGCGCCGCTGCTATAATACGCGGAATAAGAAACGGCAGCGACCTTGAATACGAAAGGTCAATGGAGGGGGCAAATAAGTTCCTGAGGCCCGATATAGAGACTGTTTATCTGTTGGCAAGGCCGGAGCTTGAGTTCATAAGCTCCAGCGCGGTTAAGGAGATGGCTTCCTACGGAAAGGATATCGACGGGCTGGTGCCCGACGCAATAAAAAATAAAATCGCAGAAAGGTTGATTAAGCGATGAGCAATAATATGCAGAACCTCAAAATTTACGACATTATAGATCAGCTTGAGGATCTTATAGAGAACAGCCCCAAACCTAAGCTCTCCGGCAGCGCAACCAAGCGCACCGTGGACGTTGAGGAGGTTTTTGACCTTCTGGGCGACCTTAAGACCACTATTCCGGAGGATATACGCCGGGCCAACAGCCTTATGATAGAGGCTCAGAATACTATAGACAGTGCAAACGACACCGCGCAGGAGACCATAGACGCCGCCAATACCAAAGCTGACGCCATAGTGGCAGAGGCGCAGAACAAAGCCAACCTGGTGCTCGAAAAGGCCCGTGAGGAGTACGAACGTCTCATCGCCGAGGACGAGATATATCAGGAGGCCCAGAAGAGGGCGCAGCTCCTTGCCGCAAAGGCTGAGTACAATGCTAACGAGGTATTCGAGAATGCCAAGACCTATGCCGACGACATACTGGCAGATCTCGAAAGGTTCCTCGACGAGTACAAGAATCTGGTCAACGTAAATCGCAAGGATCTGGGCGCAAGGGCGAGAGTAGCCACTCCCGTACAGCCTATACAGCAGTTCACACAGCCCTCAAAGCCGGCAATGAGCGCAGATGACGTAATGGCAAGCGTACAGCAGCAGACGGCAGCCTCTGCTGCCGCCGCGGCGCAGCCCGCACGCAAGCCGGTATCTCCCCAGCCTAAGCCCGAGCCCCGCAACTCTGTATCCGAGAGCAACCGCGGCAGGCGCAAGGCAGCCGAGCCCGTAGACGACATCGACGACGAGGACGATGACGATTATTACGATGACGACGAGGAAGAGGACGACAAGAAGGGCGGCTTCCTGTTCGGCCTGTTCAAGAAGCACAAGAACTTCGATGATGACGACTTCGACGACGAAGACGATGACGATTTTGACGACTAAAGCCTGAGCTTTATTGCGCTCCATCCGGGGCGCTTTTTCTTTTGGCTTTTTTGTACCGCCCCGCCGCTCCTATCATCATCACTACGGACAGCGCCATGAGCATAGCGCCCAGCGCCGCGGCAATGGACAGCGTATTGTGCAGCAGCGTATCCGCCGTGACGGAGCGGTACACCGGCTGCGGCAGCGGAAACAGCGTGAGAAAAATATAGGCTATGGCTGCGGAAAGGGCGCCCTGCATCAGCTTCGTAGAAAAATAGCGGAGGAAGGGCAGCGGGGCAAAGGAGAGCGACTGGGCGTAGACGCACAGCCCACCGAAGGAAAAAACGAATGCCGCGGCGGTTCCAAGGGGCCGCATGCCTATGCCGAGCTTGCTCAGCGCCGCGCTTCCGCCTGCCATTTCCAGCATTCCGTACAGCAGAGCGCCTGACAGGGAGCCGCTTTTGCCGGCGCCCAGCATGGCTCCGAATCCGCCCATGAGCGCCGAGAAAAACACCAGAGCGGCGCATATATTAAGCATTGCCGAAACGCTGCTCTGCAGGGCGTTCGACAGGAGACGCAGGGGAGAAGAAAAGGATGCCTGCGGACGGGATTTTATGTGTATGGGAAAGAGGATGAGCATTATTGCTGCAGATAAAAACTGCGCCGGGATTATGTAAAGCGCAAGCCGCGGGCAGCCGACCATGCCGGAGCAGAAGGAGGCGTATATGAAGATGGGGCTGACGTTGTTGAGTATGGCGGCGGAGCGGGCGTCAGGCTCGCCGTAGCCTGACAGCAGCCTTGCGCCGGCCGGCGCCCCGGAGATGAGGGACAGAAATATAAGCGAGGCGCGCTCCAGCCTGCCGGATACGCCGGTATTCTGCATTACGCTGGCGCAGACGAAAAATGGCAGCAGGGCGGGCAGGAGCGAATCACGCCAGATCAAAAAGCCTGCCGAAGCCCATGAGACGGCGGCAGGGCTGTACAGGAACAATACGCAGCAGCAAAGCGCGCATACTGAATATGTGACGAGCCTTTTCAAGATAACACCTCCGCATACGGTCAGTTATGTGTATGCGGAGCGGTGGTCAAACTATAATCAGAGGATAGGAAAAGTCGGACTTCGCAGGTGATGGGGAGGGCCTGCCCAATGCCGCTATGTCGGCGCAGCGCACTTCCAGCGCCATAAGCTCCGACTGTCTTTCATTGAGCTTTGATACGTCTCCGTAGCGTGTGACCACGGGCAGCTCTGACTTTTCGTGCAGGGCGGAGAGGAGAGACTGCGCTTCGCGGCGTATGCCAAGCACGCGTATGAACAGGCTGTCCAGCTTTTTCATGGGGCTGCCGTAAATGCCGAGCAGGGCGCACATGCATATGCGCTTGAGGCGGGCCATGGTGTAACGGCGGCTTTTCACCGCAGTGAGTACGGAGCCGATATCAGCGTATTTACGGCAGGCGGAATAGAGCAGGTTTTCAAGGCCTTCCGTTACGTCAGGCAGCGACTTGAGCTGTTCCTTGCTCATGCGGCGCAGGGCATATACGGTCTCCCGGGAGAGGCTTTGCAGCATAATGGGGGCGGTGCGACCCAAAACGCTGAGCATATCTTCGTAAATGCCTTCTGGAATATAAGACTTTATGTGCTCCGATTCGCCTGAGACGATCAATCGCCGTATATTTGACGCGCTGGTAAATCCGCCGCAGGTGTGGGCGCTGTCGTGGGCAACGCCGGTACGGCCTATGGCGATGGGCTGCAGAGTGGCGTCAATGCGGCGTATGGCGCGGATATATTCTATGCCAAGTATGTCGTTTGGGGAAGAAAACACTGATGCAAGCTCGGGAGGAAGGTACTCACCGAAGGCACGCGCCCTGGCGTCAGGGTAAGAAAGGCCCCGGGAAATGTTTGACTTTATGAGCGCCTTCAGCTCGTCAGGCTCGTTGTTCAGCACGTCCGCAGCACGGCAAAGGAGGTCCGTATCGCCGCATTCGCTGCCGAAGGCTATGGAATCCGCTATGCCGCTTCTTGAAAGCAGCGTTACGCCGCCGAGAGCAAATGCCTCGGCGCTGGCAAGGGCAAATGGTGTGGGCAGCGTTATGACCATGTCCGCGCCGTTCTCGAGGGCCCACCTGGCCCTAAGCCGCCTTTCGAACATGGCGGGCTCGCCCCGCTGCACGAAGTCCCCACTCATTACGGCAACGGCAAAATCGGCACCGGACGCCTCTTTGGCTTTTTGCAGCTGATAGGCGTGGCCGTTGTGAAAGGGGTTGTATTCGGCTATTATTCCCACTGATTTCATGCTTACATTATACGATAGCCAAGCCCGGGGGAAAAGGGGAAAAATAAGCGGGAAATTTGTTTATGCGCTGTTGTATTTGGAAAACTTATGCTATAATACAAAAGTCTAGGTATGCTTATAACGGAAGTATCATAAAGCAGATTTTTGAAAGGAGACGGAATAATGTCTATCATCGACACCATCAAAGCAAAAGCAAAAGCTGACGTAAAGCACATAGTGCTTCCCGAGGGAAGTGAGGAGCGTACCGTTCAGGCCGCAAGGCTGATAACCGATCAGGGCATCGCCAAGGTTACCCTTATCGGCAAAAGCGAGGATATCAAGGCTGCCGCTGCCAGGTTCAACGTGAACGTGGACGACATTGCAATGATCGACCCGGCTGCCTCTGAGCTGTATCCCGGATACTGCGAGAAGTTCGCTGAAATGCGCGCAAAGAAGGGCGTTACCCTTGAGCAGGCGCAGAAGACCATGCTCGACCCCCTGTTTTTCGCCGCTATGATGGTTTACGATGACAAGGCTGACGGCTTCGTTTCCGGCGCTATAAATACCACCGGCAACACACTCCGCCCCGGCCTCCAGATAATAAAGACCGCAAAGGGCGTATCCACCGTTTCCAGCTGCTTTATCATGGAAGTTCCCAACAAGGCCTACGGTGACAATGGCGTGCTGGTATTTGGCGACTGCGCGGTAAATATCGCCCCTACCGCAGAGCAGCTGGCCGCTATCGCCATCAGCTCCGCACAGAGCGCAAAGGCGCTTTGCGGAATGGAGCCCCGCGTAGCCATGCTTTCCTTCTCCACCAAGGGCAGCGCCAAGCACGAGAACGTGGATCGCGTAGCGGAAGCTACCAGGCTGGTACACGAGCTCGCTCCCGAGCTTAACGTGGACGGCGAACTTCAGGCGGATGCTGCTCTGGTCGAAAAAGTCGGCCAGCTCAAGAGCCCCGGAAGCCCTGTTGCCGGCAAGGCCAATGTACTGATCTTCCCCGACCTGCAGGCGGGCAACATCGGCTATAAGCTGGTTCAGCGTCTGGCAGGCGCAGAGGCCATAGGCCCCATCTGCCAGGGCTTCGCAAAGCCCATCAACGACCTGTCCCGCGGCTGCAGCGTTGACGATATAGTATCCGTTGTTGCCATTACCGCCGTTCAGGCACAGAATATGTAATCATTATCGGAGGAAAAATATAAATGAAAATTCTCGTAATCAACGCAGGCAGCTCTTCCCTGAAGTATCAGCTCATCGATCTCGATCACAGCAGCGTGATAGCAAAGGGCATCTGTGAGCGCATAGGAATACCCGGCTCCATGATCTCCTACAAGTCCGCCAAGGGCGACAAGTACGAGAAGCAGCAGGACATGAAGAACCACGAGGACGCTATCGCCATGGTTCTGGAGGTTCTTGCGGATCCCGAGATCGGCGTAATAAAGAACATGAGTGAGATAGACGCGGTGGGCCATCGCGTGCTCCATGGCGGCGAGAAGCTGTATGATCCTATCCTCATCGACGACGAAGTTCTTAAGGCAATTGAGGACTGCATTCCTCTCGGACCTCTCCACAATCCCGCCAACCTTATGGGCATCCGCGGCTGCATGGCCGTTATGCCCGGCGTACCCATGGTAGCGGTATTCGATACCGGCTGGGGCATGGCCATGGAGAAGTCTCATTATATGTACGCTCTGCCCTACGAGGCATACGAAAACTATAAGGTACGCCGTTACGGCTTCCACGGAACCTCCCACAGGTACGTCACCGGCCGTGCCCTTGAGCTGCTGGGCAACCCCAATGCAAAGGTCATCACCTGCCATCTGGGAAACGGCTCCAGCGTTAGCTGCTCCAAGGCCGGCAAGTGCGTGGATACCTCCATGGGACTTACCCCTCTTGAGGGCCTTCCCATGGGTACCCGCTGCGGCAGCATCGATCCCGCCATCATGCCCTTCCTGATGGATAAGACCGGCATGACCGCCAAGGAGATGGATACCTACATGAACAAGAAGAGCGGTATGCTGGGCATCTCCGGCATCTCCAGCGACTTCCGCGATCTGGGCGCCGCCGCAGAGAAGGGCGATGAGCGCGCCAAGCTGGCCCTCGATATGTTCGTATATGCCGTAAAGAAGTACATCGGCTCATACGCGGCAGCCCTCAACGGTGCTGACGCTATCGTATTCACTGCCGGCGTAGGCGAGAACGACCGCGAGGTACGTGCGGATATCCTGAAGGATATGGAGTACATGGGCATAGTAGCCGATTTCGATTACAACATGACCTGTCCCCGGGGCGAAGAAGTCTGCATAAGCAAGCCCGAGAGCAAGGTAAAGATCTTTGTTATCCCCACCGACGAGGAAATGACCATCGCAAGGGATACCGCAAGGCTCGTCACAAAATAACCAGTTGACAAATTAACGCCTTTTATATAAAATACATAAGGTGTGCTCTTGAAAGGATAAGTATGAAGCTTAACGTTGCACAGGAACTCAAGCAGCCGGGCCGGATAGGCAGATGCCATGAGGATGTGATCCTCGACAGGCAGGAATATCTCGGCAGGGAGCTTAAATTCGCCGCTCCGCTTACGGTAGAGGGCGAGTACTTCTTTGACGGCGAGGGCTTCAGCTTCAAGGGTACGGCTACCACGAGGCTGGATTCCGAATGCGCCCTTTGCGGCAAGCCCTTCATCGAGGAGCTTACCTTCGACTTCGACGAGCGCTTTCTCCGGGAGCCGGAGCCGGACAGCGAATGCTACGGCTACACCGGCGAGGAATTGGATGTCAGCCAGATGCTCCTTGACGACTTATTCCTCAATCTGCCTGCTTTCAGCAAGTGCAGCGAGGATTGTAAGGGGCTTTGCCCGGTTTGCGGGTGCGATTTGAACACAGTTCAGTGTTCCTGTGTTAGAGAGAAAGAGAAGGAAAATCCTTTCTCCGCTCTGGAGCAGCTGTTGTATCACGATAAGGAGGTGTAACCATGGCAGTCCCTAAGAGAAAAACGTCTAAGGCAAGGCGCGACCAGCGCAGAGCCCATTGGAAGTTGACCGTTCCCGGTATCGTGGAATGTCCGCAGTGCCATGAGCCCAAGCTGGCTCATCGTGTATGCAAAAAGTGCGGCTATTACGACGGCAAGCAGGCAGTTGCAGTGGATAAGGACTAATATCGCCTGAAAATTTTAAAACTCAAGGGGCTCCCGATAAAAGGGCCTCTTTTGTTTTAGTTAAAAATATTGTATAATATTCCTTAGTATTATATTAGGAGACGACAGATGAGAATAGCTGTTGATGCTTTCGGCGGCGACAATGCCCCGGCGGCGGTGGTAGAGGGCTGCGTAGACGCCCTGAAAAAGTATCCCGATATGTCCGTCACCCTCTGCGGCGACGAGGAGCGAATAAAGGCGGAGCTTGAAAAGTATCAGTATGACGTTGCGCGGGTGGATATTCTTCACGCACCCGAAATAATATCCTGCGATGAGCAGCCGACCTTTGCCATACGCAGGAAGAAGGATTCTTCCCTCGTAAAAGCCATGGAGCTTGTGCGCGACAAGAAGGCTGACTGCGTGGTATCGGCAGGCAGCACCGGCGCGGTGCTTGCGGGAGCCACGTTCATAATAAAGCGCATCGAAGGAGTAAAGCGTCCGGCCATAGGAGTGGTGTTCCCGGCGGAAAAGGGCTGTGTGCTTATAATGGACTGCGGCGCAAACGTTGACTGCAAGCCCTCGTACCTTCAGCAGTTTGCCGTGATGGCGTCTGCGTACATGCACGATATAATGGGTGTGGATAACCCCAGAGTGGGCCTCCTCAACAACGGCGCGGAAGCCGAAAAGGGAAACGAGCTTACCAAGGCTGCCTATAAGTTACTTGAGCAGACGCCCGTGAACTTTGTTGGAAACTGCGAGGCGAGGGAGATACTCTCAGGCGACTTTGACGCCATAGTCTGTGATGGCTTCGCGGGAAACATCGTCCTTAAATATACAGAGGGCCTTGCCGCCACGTTAATGGGTATGCTCAAAAAAGAGCTCATGGCAGATACGCGCAGCAAGCTGGGCGCCGCAATGGCGAAGCCCGCCTTCAGGCGCTTCAAAAAGGTAATGGATTACACCGAGTACGGCGGGGCGCCCCTTTTGGGTATTGACGGTGGTGTGATAAAGGCACACGGCAGCTCAAATGCCAAGGCATTTGCGGCGGCGCTGGGTCAGGCGCGGAGCTTTGCTTCCAGCGGCACCAACGAAACCATACGCCGCGCCGTAAAGTCACTGCCCGAGGTAGCGGACTGAATATAGGATTGACATCAAAATAATATGCGGCTAAACTATAGTTGCTTATTGGTATAATAAGAAAGGCGGTATTATATATGACTTTTGAAAAGATTCGCGAAATGCTCTCCAGGCAGATGGATATCCCCGAGGAGTCCATAACCATGGATTCCAAGCTTGTGGAAGACCTCAAGGCCGATTCACTTGACGTTGTGGAGCTTATAATGGATATTGAACAGGAGTATGGAATTCAGGTTCCCGAGGAGGAGCTGCCAAACGTACATACTGTAGGCGATATATTAAGGGTAATGAACAAATAACTATACTTCAAACAGTACCCGCATCTTATGGTGGATGCGGGTACTTTGGTATGGAGGAAGCAAATGGAGCTGGAATTTGCGAGGCTGCAAAAGCTCAATGAGCTGCAAGCGGCAATTGGCTATAAATTTAAAGACACAGAGCTTTTGAATACGGCCCTTACACATACGTCTTATGTGAAGGGTGACGGCAACGGCAGCGTACACAATGAAAGGCTGGAGTTTTTGGGTGACGCAGTGCTGGAGCTCTGCGTGAGCGAAAAGCTCTACAGGGAATACCCTGAGCTGAACGAGGGCGTGATGACGAGAGTGCGCTCCCTTTCGGTATGCGAGGGCGCGCTGCATAAATCGGCCGTAGGCTTCGGCCTGGGTAATTATCTGCTGCTTAGCCATGGCGAAGAGCACTCGGGCGGCAGGAGCAAGCCGTCTATACTGGCGGACGCAATGGAAGCGGTGATAGGCGCCGTATTTCTGGATGGCGGTATGGGAGAGGCAAAAAGGCTGGTGCTGCATGCGGTAGAGGGCCATATAGAGCGCGCGGTGCGCAACGTGAACACCAAGGATTATAAGACGCTGCTGCAGGAGCATGTGCAGAAGCAGCATCAGGGCAACGTAACGTATGACCTTATAGACACCTCCGGCCCGGACCATCAAAGGGTATTCACCCTTCAGGCTGTCATAGCCGGGGAGCCGAAGGGAGTAGGCAGCGGCGGAAGCAAGCAGGAGGCAGGTCAGAAGGCGGCCAAGGCTACGCTGGAGGGCCTCGGACTGCTGTAAATAATAAGCCGACATTGGCGCAGAGGTTGGAATATTGCGGTTAACAAAAATAGAGATCAACGGATTTAAATCATTCGCTAAAAAGACCGAGATTCAGGTCGAAAAAGGAATAACGGCTATCATAGGTCCCAACGGCAGCGGCAAGAGCAACATAGCCGATGCCGTCCGCTGGGTTTTGGGCGAGCAGAGCGCAAAGGTGCTCCGCGGCAACAAGATGGAGGACGTCATATTTAACGGCACCGAGCAGCGGAAGCCCCAGTCCTTCTGCGAGGTGACGCTGGTATTCGACAACTCGGACGGCAGGCTGCCTACGGATTTCGCTGAGGTCAGCGTTACCCGGCGGGTTTACAGGAGCGGCGAAAGCGAATACCTTATCAACAATACACAGTGCAGGCTGAAGGACATAGGCGAGCTTTTCCGGGATACCGGCATAGGCAAGGAAGGCTATTCCATAATAGGCCAGGGCAAGGTAGAGGAGATACTTTCCAACAAATCAAACGACCGCAGAAACGCCTTTGAGGAGGCTGCGGGCGTGATGAAATACAGGGTGCGCAAGGAAGAGGCCGAACGCAAGCTGGATAATACGAGAAAAAACCTTATCCGCCTCAACGACATACTTGAGGAACTGAGCCGCCAGATAGGCCCTCTCGAGGAGCAGAGCGCCGCGGCGAGACAGTATCTGAAGCTTAGGGACGAGCTGAAGGAGATAGAGGTGAACGTGTTCCTCTATCAGTACGATAAGCTCAATGAGCGAATAACTACTTTGAACGACAGCATGGCGCAGTACGCCGAGGCTATACAGCAGTCCACAGGCATTGAGGCCGCGCTTGCCGCAGACTGCAGCGCCGAGGAGGAAAAGGAGCGCAGTCTCAATGCTGCCATAGGCGAGATACAGTCAAAGCTGCTGACTGCAACGACTGGCGTGGAGAACCGCACAGGCGAGGCAAAGGTGGCCCGGGAGCGAATGGCTAACCTTGCCAGGGAAAGGGAGCGCCTTGAGAATGCCGCCAGAGAGGACAGAGTCAGGCTGGAGGAACTGAAGAAATCCATGGCGGAGGTTTCCGCCCGGAGCAGCGACACGGAGGAGACGAAGCAGCGCGAGAGAGCAAAGCTTGCCGGGATAGAAAAGCAGCTTGCCGGCATACAGGCGGAAATATCGGACAAAGAACAGCTTCTGGAAAGCCAGAAGAACAGCATGATAGAGGCCATGAACCGCCTGTCCGACGCAAAGAGCAGGCTTTCGAGATTAGAGGCCATAAAAACAACGCTGCTTGGCCGCATAGACTCCATAAATCAGAAGATGGCGGCTATAGCCGAGGAGGGCGAGAAGCTCTCCCACGAATATGATCAGGTGTTCGGCAGCTACAGCGAGATAAAGCAGGGCTACGACGGCAAAAACGCGGAACGCATGGCGGCGATAGCCCACCTTAACGAGCTGAACGCACAGCTAAAGCAGGATAGTGAAAATATCCGCGCCCTTGAGCAGCAGATAGAGGCGGAAAGCTCAAGGATAAAGGTGCTTCAGGAGATGAAGCGTGCCTACGAGGGATATTACTCAAGCGTCCGGAACGTTCTCAGGGACGCAGCAAGGGATCCCCTCCTTGGCAAGTGTATAGAGGGCGTGGTGGCGGAACTTATACGAGTCCCATGCGAGTACGAGAGCGCAATAGAGATGACGCTTGGCTCCGCTTTGCAGAACATAGTTACCCCTACCGAGCAGGACGCAAAGCAGGTGATAGGATACCTGCGCTCAAGGCAGTACGGAAGGGCGACCATGCTGCCGGTCTCCAGCATGCGCCCGAGGCTGCTGAGCAATGACGAAAGGTCAATGTGCAACGTGGAGGGCTTTATAGGCGTAGCCTCCGACCTCGTATCCTTTGATGAGAGATACAGGGGCATATTTGAAAACCTTCTTGGCCGCACGATAGTGGTGAAGGATCTTGACGCAGGCATCGCCATAAACAAGCGTGCGAGGTCGTCCTTCAGAATAGCTACATTAAAGGGCGATATAATAAACCCCGGCGGCAGCATGACCGGCGGAAGCACCCAAAAGCGAGAGTTCAGCCTGATAGGCCGCGAGCGGGAGATAGAGACCATAACGGCGGCGCTGAAAAAACAGCGGGAGCAGCTCGAAAGGTCCAAGGTCGAGCTTAGAAAGCTGGAGTGCGATATAGCCGAAGCCAACGATACCGTGGAACAGGCGTCCGAGGCGCTGCACGCGGCGGACGTAGAGCTTGCCACGCACCGCGAAAAGGTGGACGTGGTGCAGAAGTACGTAGAGGAAAACAGGGACGAGATGGAGCAGGCCAGGCTTGAGCTCGCCCAGATAAGCGACAGCATAGAAAATATAGACGAGCAGTACCGTGAGGCCAACGAGGACCGCTCTCAGTGGGAGCAGGGCAATGTGGCAAGCCAGGACGACATAAAGAAACTTCAGGAGGAGCTGAATAAGCTCCGGGCGGAAGCCGCAAATGTGAACGACAAGGCTACCGAGCAGAAGGTAGCCCTGATGGCCCTTGAGAAAGAGGCAAGCGCCGCCGAAAACGAGGCGAAGCGCATGGAGCGCGAGGCCAGTGGCCTTATGGCTGCCATAAAGCGCAGCAAGGATGAGATAGAGCAGGGCAGCAGAAGCTTCCTTCAGCTGCAAGCACAGGTTGCCACGCTGGATGACAGTATATCCTCCGAGCGCATGGACGTGGACAGGCTAACGGATCAGCTTCATACCATGGAGGAGGAGCGGGCAAAGCGCCTTAACTCCATAGACGAGCTGCGTGAGCGGCGGGACAATATTTCCTCAGAGCTGAACGACATAAGGGAGCGCAGCCATAGGGCGGAGCTGAACCTGAACAAGGCGCAGCTGGAGCTGCAGAATATGCAGGACAGGATATGGTCGGATTATGAGCTCACCTATGAGAACGCCCAGCCCATGCGGCGACAGATAGCCATAACCGCCTCGCACATCAGGGTGGACGAGCTGAAGACGGCGATACGCGCTCTGAGCGACGTGAACGTAGGTTCCATAGAGGACTATAAGAACGTCAAGGAGCGCTACGATGAGCTGAATGCCCAGTATGAGGATCTCACCAAGGCGGAGGCTGACCTGCAGGTGCTTATAACCGACCTTGTCTCCACCATGGAGGAGGAGTTCCGCAGGCAGTTCGCGCTTATACAGCAAAACTTTTCGCAGGTATTTGTGGAGCTGTTCGGCGGCGGCAGGGCAGAGCTGATACTTTCCGACAAGGACGACATACTCAACTGCGATATAGACATAATCGCACAGCCCCCGGGCAAGAAGCTGCAGCTGCTGTCGCTGCTCTCCGGCGGCGAGCGGGCGCTTACCGCAATAGCGCTGTTGTTCGCCATACTCAAGCTGAAGCCCACGGCTTTCTGCATACTGGACGAGATAGAGTCTGCGCTGGACGATGCTAACGTTACGAATTTTGCGGAGTATGTGCGCAACTATTCCGATGACACCCAGTTCATATTAATAACACACAGAAAGGGCAGCATGGCGGTGTGTGACTCGCTTTACGGCGTGGCAATGGAGGAGCGGGGCGTATCCAAGGTGGTATCTGCAAAATTTACCGAATCCGCATAATACCCAAAAAGGAGGAAATACAAATGGCGGGCTTTTTTGATAAGCTCAGGCAGGGGCTTTCCAAGACAGGCAGCGGCATAGCGGCTATATTCACAGGCTCCGGCATAGACGACGAATTCTACGAGGAGCTGGAAGAAGCCCTCATAATGGCAGACGTAGGCATGGCGACCACCGATAAGCTGCTCAGCGGCCTTAGGGATGCGGTGGCCGAAAAGAAGATCAAGGAGCGTTCCGAGGCGCGCAAGGAGCTTATAAGCCTGCTGGCGGATCTCATGCGGCCCGAAAAGCCATTTCTCGACGGGGCGGACAGGGCCGTGATAATGGTGGTCGGCGTGAACGGCGTGGGGAAGACTACCTCGTTGGGCAAGATAGCTGCGTATTATAAAAATCAGGGCAGGGACGTAGTCCTTGCGGCGGCGGATACCTTCCGCGCAGCCGCTGCCGAGCAGCTCACCGTATGGGCCGAGCGCGCCGGCGTGCCAATAATAAAGCACGGCGAAGGCGCGGACCCTGCGGCGGTAGTGTTCGACGCGGCGGCCTCATTCAAGGCGCGAAACCGGGATATGCTGCTTTGCGACACGGCGGGCAGGCTGCACAATAAGAAAAACCTCATGAACGAGCTGGAGAAGATGCGCCGCGTGCTGGACCGGGAGCTGCCCGGCGTGCCTGTGGAGGCGCTGATGGTGCTTGACGCCACCACCGGCCAGAACGCAATAGCTCAGGCGCGAGCCTTCGGAGAGTCCGCAGGGCTTACCGGCATAATACTTACCAAGCTTGACGGCACCGCAAAGGGCGGCGTGGCCGTGGCCGTAAAGGAAGAGCTGAAAATACCTGTCCGCTTTGTCGGCGTTGGCGAGGGCATAGACGACATGCAGGCCTTTGATCCCGATGATTATGCAAGAGCGCTGCTTAGCGAAGAATGAAAGCAAAATGTGCAATGGGCTGTGATATGCAGCCCGTTTTTATTTTAAGGATTCGCTTTTGCGAAACGTATTATAGGTGAAGGCCTTCGAAAGAAAAAAGCATTTGGCTGGAGGATTGATACCTTGAATCAAGCCCTGAGGAAAAGGGAAGAGACGGAGGATATATACAGGCGCAACATAGACGCCGTGTACCGGGTGTGCGTGCTGTTCTTTAAGGGCAGCAGGGCGGACGCCGAGGACGCGGCCCAAAGCACCTTCTTGAAGCTCATGAAAAGCCCCGTCAGGTTTGAAAACGCGGCGCATGAAAAGTCGTGGCTCATAGTCGTCGCGTCCAATATATGCAGGGATTCCCTGAGGTCGGGCTGGAAAACGCGGGTGCAGTTAGATGAGGAGTCGCTGCAGGGCATACCGGCGGAGGAAAGCTCGAGAGACCTGCTGCGGCAGGTAATGGAGCTTCCTGACAAATGCAAGACGGCGGTATATATGTACTATTACGAGGGCTATACCTCTGGGGAGATAGCCGAGGCAATGGGCAAGAGCAGGGCGAGCGTGTGGGGGTACCTGCACAGCGGGCGGAAGCTTTTGCGTGAAGCGCTGAAGGAGGAAGGGTATGAAGGATAAGCGTTTTATTGAGGCTCTGGACAGGCTTAACATACGGGACTCCCGGCGCGAGGAGCTGCTCGGCGAAATACTTCTCAGGGCAGAGGCCGAAGAAAGGGAGCAGAAGTATATGAAAAAATCAAGAAGAAGCGGTAGGAGGGGCGCGAGCCCCTGGCGTGCACTGGCGCCCATATTTGCGGTAGTGCTTATAATCGGCGCGGTTCTGCTGGTCCCCAGCGTGGGCGAGGCGGTGAGTGGCTGGTTCGGCAGGCTTTTCGACAGGAACAAATACCTCGGCACGCTGCCGGAGAACCGGGCGAGTATGCCGGATGTGGAGGCGGCGATACAGATTCCGAAGGATAACGAGCAGGATTATACCATATACACTCTTGACGAAACGGATGAAGCCGCGGAATTCGCCGCGGCGAGGGCAAACCTCGGCTTTGACCCGTATGACCCAAAGGACTGGCAATGGCTCAAGGAGGCAAAGCCCAAGATAACCGACGTTCTCGTGGAAAGCGACAAGCTCACCGTAATGTCCTATCTTGAAACCGACCCAAGCCCGTTCTGGTATTGCGACGGCGGCATGGCGCTGGACTGGTACGGGGACAATCTGTATCTGAGCAGCGGCGCGGATACTTACAAATTGGAATTTAGATCTACCGGCATATACCCTCAGGACGGGTACTATGATTCAGAGAAAGAAAAAATGGACGCCGAAAGGGTAAAGAAGGACAAGGGCATAATACTCTATACCGAGTATGACCTGAAGGAAACCAACGTGCCGGAGGGCCATTACAGCGCGGTATTCACGTCGAGGATACTGGACTGTAAGGTGGACGTTATGGCGCAGTTCGCAACGATCGCCAAAATAGAACAGCGGTTCGAGCTGGATATAGACGGCAGGAACACCTCTAAGAAGGAAAGGGGCAGCGTACAGCTCAGCGGGAAGTATCCCCTTACGATGCTCGACCATGAAAATGACAGGATATACAATATCGAAAAGGAGCTAAGCGGGATAACGGTTAAGTCCGAGGCGGCTTTTAATGCCACAAGTATAGCTGTGAGCGTATCCTATGAATTCCCGGAGGGCTGGAGCGAGGCGGAAAAGAGCGCCTTCATATACGGATATGCGGGCAGATATAACGGACTCCACTACGAAGTAATGGTGGATGGGGAGAGTCTGGGAAAGGACGGAAAAGAACCGAATGGCGGACAGGGATTGTTCAACTTCGAAATACCCCTGACCTCAGACCAGCAGCAGAAGGCAAGCAGCATAGTGCTGAGACCGGTGTATGGCTGGAGCGATACCGAAAATGGGGAAAGGAGTGTCGCGCTGGAGGGCTGCGACATAGTGATAAAATAAGCTGTTCAACACGCGGGGGCGAAACTGCCCCCTTTTTAATTGCGCGCAAATGGTTTATAATTCTGTCCATGAAAACTTATATGAGGATTTGTATTTATGGAAGCTATCGCTAAAAAAGGGCTGAACTCAAACCAGCTGAAGCTCATCGCCATAATCGCCATGACCGTCGATCACCTGACATGGGTGATATGGCCGGGGTATCAGACGGGGTGGCCGCAGCTTGCCCTGCACTGCGTCGGACGCATAACCGCCCCGATAATGTGGTTTTTCATAGCCGAGGGGTATCATTATACCCACAGCTTCAAAAAATACGCACTGCGGCTGCTGCTGTTCGCGGTGATATCGCATTTTGCCTATACCTTCGCCTTTGGCATACCCTTTATTCCCTTTACTAAGACCGCCTTTAACCAGACCAGCGTGATATGGTCGCTGTTCTGGGGGCTCATGCTGCTCAAGGTGAACGGCAGCGACAAATTCAAGGGCTGGCAGAAAGCCGTAATAGTAGTGCTCGTTTGCCTTATATCCTTCTGCTCTGACTGGAGCTGCATAGCGACCGTAGCGATACTCTACATCGGCGCCTACCGGGGCAGCTTTAAGAAGCAGATGACCTGGATGATGGTATGGGTGGCCGTATACGCCGCAGTGTATTTCTTCTTTATAGATAAAATATACGCCGCGGTACAGCTCTTTGCCGCCCTTTCCATACCGCTTCTTAAAAGCTATAACGGCGAACGGGGAAGCTGGAAGGGAATGAAATGGCTCTTTTATATCTACTATCCCGCCCACCTTATCGCATGCGGCATAATACGGCTGCTGCTCCACGGCAATATAAGCATAATGATAGGCGGCTAAAAAAGCTTGACAGGAGAAGAAATATCCGTATAATAGTATGAGTGTAAAACACTTGTGCTTTACAGCTTGCGAGGAAAGGCGGTCTTACCTTGGAAAAGCACGTTCGTCTGGGGCTGCTTCTGGATATATACGGCGAGCTGCTCACAGAGAGGCAGCAATCCATACTTTTCCAGTCGGTAAACGAGGACTGCTCACTGGCTGAAATAGCCGAGAGGGAGGGAGTTTCCCGTCAGGCTGTACGGGACGCCATAATGAAGGCGACGGACAACCTCGAGGGATACGAGGCCAAGCTGAAGCTCATGGAGAGGCGCATGGCGCTGATGAACGGGCTTGAGGAGCTGCAAAATATCTGCCACGATCCCGCCGTAAAGGCAAAGATCAGGGCATTGACGGAGATATGCGAAGATGGCATTTGAGGGCCTTTCATCAAAACTTCAAAACGTATTCAAAAAGCTTTCCGGCCGCGGCAAGCTTTCCGAAAAGGAAGTAAAGGAAGCTATGCGGGAGGTAAAGTTGGCTCTGCTCGAGGCGGACGTAAACTTTACTGTGGTAAAAAAATTCATAAATTCCGTCACCGAGCGTGCGGTGGGCGCGGAGGTACTGGAAAGCCTCACACCCGGCCAGCAGGTGATAAAGATAGTAAACGACGAGCTTGTGAAGCTCATGGGCGGCTCAAACGCCAAGCTGGAGTTCGGCTCGAAGAATCCCTCGGTGATACTGCTCGCCGGCCTTCAGGGCGCGGGCAAGACCACCATGGCGGGTAAGCTGGGGGCGTACTGCCAGAAGCATTTCGGAAAGTCGCCGCTGCTGGTAGCCTGCGACGTTTACAGGCCCGCCGCCATAAAGCAGCTGCAGGTAGTGGGCGAAAAGCTGAGCCTGCCGGTTTTCGAAAAGGGCACGCAGGATCCCGTCATTACAGCGCAGGAGGCCGTAGAGTACGCAAAGCGCAACATGCGGGACATGGTGATAGTGGATACCGCCGGACGCCTGCATATAGACTCCGACATGATGGCTGAGATAGAGAAGGTGCGCGACGCGGTGAAGCCCGCCGAGATACTTCTGGTCATCGATGCCATGACGGGTCAGGACGCCGTGAATGCCGCAAAGGCATTCAACGACGCCTTGGAACTTACCGGCGTCATAATCACCAAGCTGGACGGCGACACAAGAGGCGGCGCTGCGCTGTCTGTAAGGGAGGTTACCGGAAAGCCCATAAAGTTCTGCGGCAACGGCGAAAAGCTCACCGATATCGAGCCCTTCTATCCTGACAGGATGGCAAGCCGCATACTGGGCATGGGGGATGTTATGACCCTCATAGAAAAGGCTCAGGAGAGCTTCGATGCGAAAAAGGCGGAGGAGCTTGCCAAAAAGATAAAGACCAATGAGTTCACGCTGGAAGATTTCATGCAGCAGATGGAGCAGATGCAGAACATGGATATGGGAAGCATGCTATCCATGGTTCCGGGCATGGACGCGGGCAAGCTGGGCAACGTACAGATAGACGAAAAGCAGCTAAAAAAGACTTTGGCCATAATAAAGTCCATGACGCCCAAAGAGCGGGCGAAGCCGGAGCTCCTTAATGCCAGCAGGCGGAGGCGGATAGCAGCGGGCAGCGGCAACTCGGTTCAGGAGGTAAACCGCCTTTTGAACCAGTTCGAGTCCTCACGCAAGCTCATGAAGCAGCTAAGCTCGGGCAAGTTCGGCAAAAAAGGAAAGATGCGTTTTCCCTTCGGCTTTTAAGCCACAGGTTACCGCTTTCAATATTAAATAACTATAAACAATATTTGGAGGAAATTTAGTCATGTTAAAGATCAGGCTTCGCCGCATGGGCGCCAAGAAGGCTCCTTTCTACCGCATCGTTGTTGCAGATTCCCGCTCTCCCCGCGATGGCGCTTTCGTCGAGGAAATCGGCTATTACAATCCCACCACTGACCCTGCGGAGCTGAAGGTAGATAACGAAAAGGCTGCCCAGTGGATAAAGAACGGCGCACAGCCCACCGATACTGTACGCGGTCTGCTTAAGAAGTCCGGCGCTATCCAGTAATAACCTCGGATAATTTGAGTAACGCTATGGGTGAATTGGTAAAATACATCGCCATGAACCTCGTGGATAAGCCCGAAGAGGTCAAGGTCGAGGTAAAAGAGGGCGAAAACTCAACAATAATCGAGCTCACCGTAGCTCCTGACGATATGGGCAAGGTAATAGGCAAGCAGGGCCGCATAGCGAAGGCTATAAGGACCGTAGTCAAGGCCGCATCCGTAAAGGAAAACAAAAAGTACGTCGTAGAGATAGTCTAAGGCGATATGCAGAAAAGTGGGCAAAACCACTTTTTTGCGTAATTGGAAATTTTTTTTGCAGGAGAAACTCAATGGAGTATTTGCGCATAGGCCTTATAACCCGCCCACACGGCGTACACGGCGCCCTTAAGGTGCAGCCCTTGTCCGAGGATCTTACCCGATACAAAGGTCTCAGAGAGGCCTACCTTGAGCGCGGCGGCGCTTATGAGAAGGTGGAGGTATCAGACGTCAGCGTGCAGCCAGACGCGGTATATATGACTATCTCCGTATGCCGTGACCGGAACACGGCGGAGACGCTGCGCAACCACTACATCTCCGTGGACCGGGAACACGCCGTAAAGCTGCCGGAGGGCAGATATTTCGTTGCAGATATGATAGGCTGCGAGGTATACGATACAAACGGCGCATATTACGGCAAGCTTACCGATGTGCTTGAAACCGGCGCAAACGACGTTTACGTAATTCAGGGCGAAAAGCAGCTTATGGTACCGGCGCTCAGGAAGCTGCTGAAAGAAGTCGATGTGGCGAATAAGCGTATTGAGGTTTACGCAGATGTACTTGCGGAGGTGGGGCTGTTTGAGGATTGATATACTTACGGTATTTCCTGAGATGTTTGCGGGGCCTATGGATACAAGCATATTGGGCCGTGCAAAGGATAAGGGCATACTGGACATACGCCTTCACAATATCCGTGACTATTCCGAATCCAAGCACAAGAACACCGATGACTACCCATTCGGCGGCGGCGCAGGCATGGTTATGATGGCCCAGCCAATATTCTCCTGTCTTGAGGACGTTGACCCTGACCACGAGGCACTGAGGATCGCCATGGCGCCTCGGGGAAAGACGCTGAGCGTGCCCGTAGCCCGTGAGCTTGCCGCAAAGGACAGGCTGCTGTTCCTCTGCGGCCATTACGAGGGTATTGACGAGCGGGCAATGGAGCAGATGGACATGGAGCTGTCCATAGGCGATTATGTGCTCACCGGCGGCGAGCTGCCTGCGATGGTTATAATAGATTGCGTCAGCAGGTTTATTCCCGGCGTGCTGGGCAGCGCGGAGTCGGCGGAGGACGAATCCTTCTCGGACGGGCTTCTCGAATACCCCCAGTATACCCGACCCGCGGTGTTCAGAGACATGGCGGTACCCGAGGTGCTGCTAAACGGCAACCATGCGCTGATAGCCAAATGGCGGCGGGAGCGCAGCATAGAGGCTACATATAAGACAAGGCCGGAGCTTATAGACGAAAAAAGCCTTTCCAAAAAGGAGATAATATTCCTGCACTCATTAAAAAATCAAGATAAACAGGCATAAATACCTTGCAAAAGGGCAGATGCCGTGTTATAATATTTTCGTTTGTGACAACGGTTGGTCCAATGGCGGCGGAAAGTCGTGTAAGAACACCCGTAGGAAGGAGAATAAAATGTCCAACATCATTAAAGAACTGGAAAAAGAACAGCTCCGTACCGACCTGCCCAAGCTGGAAGTCGGTGACACCGTCCGCGTATTCGTTAAGGTCGTGGAAGGCAACCGCGAACGTCTTCAGAACTTCGAAGGTATCGTGATTAAAATGCAGGGCGGCGGTATCCGCGAGACCTTCACCGTTCGCCGCGTATCCTACGGCGTAGGCGTAGAGCGCACTTTCCCCTATCATAGCCCCCGTATCGGCCGCATCGAAGTAGTGCGTCACGGCCAGGTTCGCAGGGCTAAGCTGTATTACCTCCGCAACCGCGTTGGTAAAGCTGCCAAGATCGTGGAACGCATCGTCACCAAGTAACAAAAACCACAAAGGCCTCCGGCGCTTACAAGGGTGCTCATAAGACAGTAATTCTAAAAATTACGATTATGGCATCTGTCAGGCGGGATTGGCAACGAAATAACGGGTATCTGGTGAGAGCCGGATATCCGTTATTTTTGCCGCCACGAAAAGCAATAGATTTACTCACAGCTTTCAGGTATAATTGCCTTAAATCAATCTTAGTCGCTGTCTTGATGTTCAATCAATTATTAGGAGGAATTAAACAATGAAACATAATATCAGAACAAGCATTGTAATTGGACTCGTTGTTATTGCTATGTGTTCTTTTGTGACGGGATGTGCCAATAAAAAGGATTCAGCAGCGGCGAACAGTAATGATGATTTGTCAAACAAATCATCTCAAGTCGAAAACCAATTACCGAATTCGAATGATGAAAGTTCATCGAGTTCTTCTACAGATTTTCAGGCCCCGGAAGAAGGTTATTATAGTAACGACTATGATGAAATCCTGAAAATCCAAAAATCCGATGATAACACATATAACATTGAATACAGCATTACCAAGTTACTTTATGCTGAAAATGCAGTCGGAACGTATAATTCTGAAACCGGAATTCTTAGTTTTAGTGGCGGTGATGACGGCGGAGCTGTTTTTGAAGCAGATGTTGTAAACAAAGGTGACCACTTAGAGGTTACTGTAACTCAGAGCAGTCATAAAGATGCTGTAGGATCAGTACAAAGTTTTTACAAAGCAGATGATCCCAGATAAAAGCTAAAGAATATCAACTTGTACACGAAATTGTCAAACTGAATTCCAGTCCGCTGGCTTTGCCGTATGCGCAAAGCCAGTGGATTTTTTATTACCCAAAATCATGAAAGGAGCGACTACCCATGCCAAAGAAAAAACTGCCGCAGACCATCGAGAAATGTAATGCCGAACTGGAACGTACACAGAAGCTATTACAGCAGTACGAAAACCGGAACAAGATGCTCAACCGAAAGCTGTCCGCCGAAAAACGCAGGGAGCGCAATCACCGTACTTTCCTATGACCCCCGACCATTACGCCGGGGGCTTTTACTTTGCTCTGGTTTTTGTATTGCTTTACTGATATACTGATTTTATCAATTTTGACCTCACGGAGGAAAATATGCTTATACAATGGTACCCGGGTCATATGGCAAAGGCCCGCAGGCAGCTTACGGAAAGCCTGAAGCTTATAGATGTGGTAGTTGAAATAGTTGACGCAAGAGCGCCACGGGCTACCCGCAACCCTGACTTTGACGGTCTTTTTAAAGATAAAAAGCGTGTGGTGCTGCTGAACAAGAGCGATCTGGCTTCTCCCGCGCTTACTAAGGCATGGATAACAGAATATAAAAAGAATGGCATAGAGTCAATTGAATTCGTGGCCACAAACTCCGCAAAGAAAAAGGCCGCACTGGAGCTGATGGAAAACGCTGCAAAGGAAAAGGTGGAAAAATCCCTCGCCAAGGGCGTAAAAAAGACCGTCCGCGCCATGATAGTGGGCATACCCAACGTGGGCAAATCCACCTTCATAAACCGCATCGCCGGAACGAACAGGGCACAGGTGGGGGATAAGCCCGGCGTAACAAAGGGGCAGCAGTGGGTAAAGATAACGCCTTATCTTGAACTGATGGATACTCCCGGCCTGCTCTGGCCCAAGCTTGAGGACCCTCAGCTTGCCAGGCATGTGGCGTATATAGGCTCCATAAAGGACGACATAATGGACACAGAGGAGCTGGCGGCCAGCCTGCTTTTCGACCTGATGAGAATATGCCCGGAGGAGCTTGTGGCGCGGTATAAGAAGCTGGAAAAGGACATGGCTCCGGAAGAACTCCTTGAGGGCGTATGTAAGAGCCGCGGCTTCGTGCTGGGCGGCGGCGTATTGGATACTGAACGGGCGGCACATATAGTGCTGGACGAATTCAGGGCTGGCAAGATAGCCCGCGTGACTCTGGACGACCCGCGGGAGGAGAAAAATGCCCCGGAAAAATGAAGACGAAAGGCTCAAAGAGCTTTGCAGAATAGAGCGTGAATACTGGAATAAAGGCATACTACCCGGCGGCATGGACGAGGTGGGCAGGGGGCCTTTGGCGGGACCGGTGGTGGCTGCCTGCATAGTGCTGCCTCCCGAGCCGCTGATAAAATACGTCAACGATTCCAAAAAGCTTTCTCCCGGACGTAGGGAGAAGCTGTATCCCCAGCTTATTGACAGTGCGGTGTCCGTGGCTGCGGGCTGGCGAGAGCCTGCGGAGATAGATGAAATAAACATACTCAACGCTACCAAGCGAGCTTTCAAGGAGGCCTTTGATAAGCTGGACAAAAAGCCTGATGTGGTACTCCTTGACGCCATATCCGGTCTCGATATATCCGCCGAGCAGCACCCGCTCATACACGGAGACGCGCTCAGCTACCTTATTGCCGCAGCGTCAATCGTGGCCAAGGTGCAGAGGGACAACTATATGATAGAAATAGACGCGCTGTACCCGGAATACGGATTTGCCAAGAACAAGGGTTACGGCACGGCGGAGCACATAGCGGCGCTTAAAAAATACGGCCCCTGTCCAATACACAGACGCAGCTTCATAAAAAATTTCATGGGAGAATAGGCCTATGCCGGATACCAGCAGGATAAGCAAGGGAAGGCGCGGAGAGAATATTGCCGCGGAGTATCTTGTGCGGCAGGGCTTTGTACTGCTGGAACGCAACTACAGACGGCTGGGCTGTGAGGTGGATATAATCGCAATGGACGGCGGCACAACTGTATTTATAGAAGTCAAGGCCAGAAGCAGCCGGACTGTAGGACTTGGCAGGGAGGCTGTAACATACGCAAAGCAGCGCAATATAATAAAGGCCGCCTCAGTCTATCTTACCGAGAACGGGCTTTGGAATACCCCGGTTCGCTTTGATGTGGCGGAGGTAGATCTTGTGGAATGCGGGATAGAGTATATTAAAAATGCCTTTCAGGCGTGATTTTTTCTTATATGGGTGTGGATACGGGCGATTTGTGGTAAAATAATACATATAAATTACACGCTGAGGTAGTATGCGAAGATTTGTTCTTATAATTTCTGCTTTTCTCATGGCGCTGTTTCCGTTGTGCGGGGCATATGCCGAGGAACAGGTATATATCGAGAATCCCGACTTTCAATATATGGATGCGGAATCTATGCCCTCGGGCTGGTATATTGACGCCTGGTATACCGGCGACGGGGATTTTTTCGTTGAGCTGGACGAAGCTGACGGGAATACTTGCCTGCATATGACCAATCCGGTTCAAAACGACGTAAGGCTTTGCCAGGATATAGACGTGGAGCCGGATTCATATTACCGCATAAGCTGCGATATAAAGGCCTGCGGCGTATCGGACGGAGGCGGCGCGAACGTCTCTGTTGCGGGCACTATGGCGGCTTCAGAGCCCATAACGGGAGACACCACGGGCTGGCAGCGGACAGAGCTTGTGGGTAAAACCGGGCAGGATCAGCACACCATGACGGTATGTATGCGCCTGGGTGGCTACAGCAGCCTGTCCTCGGGAGAGGCGTGGTTCAAGGATTTCTCCGTGACAAAGCTGGACGGCGCTCCCACAGGTGAAGTACAGGACTTTTATTATTACAATAATGCAAACGCAAACAATGAAAGCGGCAGCCACAACGTGAATGAGCTGCACGGCGGCGCTATGCTCCTTACCGTGCTGCTAAGCGGCGTGATTGGCGCCATATGCTACAGGAAGGGCATACTCAAAAAGCCCGAGCCGGATCGGGGCGGGGTCAATGTCTGCACGCTGCTCGTGCTGGCGTTTCTTATGCGCTGCCTGCTGTCGCTGGTATTTTACGGCCACAGCACGGACATAAACTGCTTTATGGCATGGAGCTATCACCTTGCCGGGGACGGCCTGGCGAACTTCTATAACAGCGGTATGTTCGCGGACTATCCGCCGGGGTATATGTACATACTCTGGCTTACCGGCAGCATAGCCAGAGCGCTCGGCCTCGAATACGGCGGCGCGGGATATGTGCTGATAACCAAGATGCCAAGCATACTGGCAGATATCTTCGCGGCATATATGACCTATAAGCTGGCGAGGAATAAGCTGACAGGGAGCCAGTCGACGCTTTTGTGCTGCATAGTGGCGTTTAACCCGGCTATGGCGTTCATATCCGGCGCCTGGGGGCAGGTGGACATGATACCTGCCATAATGCTGCTGGGCGTGATATATCTCTTTGATAGCGGCAAACTGGAGCTTGCGGGCCTTCTTTACGGAGCGGCTATCATAACCAAGCCACAGTCTCTCATGATAGGGCCGCTGCTTGCGGCGGCATACTTCGCGAAGGTGTACGATAAGGGCTGGAGGTATGCCCTTCGTACATTGGCGGCGGTAGCGTTGGCTGTAATAGCCATATTTGCCCTGGCATGGCCGTTCAAGGGGGCGCAGCACCCGCTGTGGTTCATGGACAAGCTGCTGGGCACCGCAACGTCCTACCCCTATGCAAGCGTGGAAGCCTTCAACATGCCGGCGCTGCTGGGGGGCAACTGGGCAGATGTGAACGCACCGCTGCTGGGCCTGACCTATGGCAAATGGGGGAGCATTATGATAGCGCTCTCATGCATAGCCGCAGCCGCGGGATACATAAGGTCACGGGATAAAAAATACAGCCTCACTCTGTCTGGGGTGCTGCTGCTCTCCGGTATATTCACCTTCGGCCAGTATATGCATGAGAGATATATTTTCCCGGTGCTGCCGCTGCTCATTGCGGCTTTCCTGCTGAGCGGGGACAGGCGGCTGATAAAGACGTATGTGATATATACCTGCGCTCTGCTGCTAAACGTCCTTGCCGCCTTTGTGGTGGTGAAAAGCGCAGCGCTCAGGGGCGCTGAGTATAATGTGATAACTCTTATAGGCTCTCTGATAAACCTGATGGCCTTTGCAAGCATGATTACTGCCTATTGGAGCATGACTGTAAGGCGGGAGATATATCCCGCATATTGTGAGGAAAGAATGGAAAAGACGGACGGAACCGTATATGAAATACAGGGTGATACGCCTGTCGTTACATTGAGGGACAGGCTGTACTGCTTTGCCCTGACGCTGGTGTACGCCATAATCGCCCTGACGAACCTCGGCACAACGCAGGCGCCCGAGAGCTACTGGACGGGAAGCGCCGGCGATAGGGCGGTCATAACCCTTGAAAGCCCTCAGGCGATAAGCGAGATAAGGATATTCGGCGGAATATATGAGGGAAGAGCCACTTTTTCCTTCAGCAACGGACAGAGTATGGAGTACGTTCAGGAGAACGACGATATGTTCCGCTGGATAACCGTAGGCAACGATGCAGTCTATACCGACAGGATAGACATAGAGGTAACGGAGGGAAGGGTGTGGATAAACGAGATCGCCCTGCTCGATGGCGATGGCAATATAATAAAATCCGCTGCGTCCGATGGGGCGGAGGCCCTTGTGGACGAGCCGGAGGAGATACCGGCGACCCCCTCCTACCTCAACGGAATGTACTTTGACGAGCTGTACCACGGCCGCACGGCTTACGAGCACCTGCACGGAATAGCCCCATATGAGAACTCTCACCCACCCCTCGGCAAGGTATTCATCATGCTGGGAATTGCCATATTCGGCATGAACGCCTTCGGCTGGCGAATAATAGGAACGCTGTTCGGAATAGCCATGGTACCGATAATGTACGCCTTCGGCAAAAAGCTGTTCCGCCGCAGCGACTATGCGCTGCTTTCCGCCGGTATGTTCACCTTCGACTTCATGCACTTTACCCAGACCCGCATAGCCACCATTGACGTATACGGGGTATTTTTCATAATACTCATGTACTACTTCATGTACGACTATTACTGCATGAACTTCTTTGACGACGGCCTGAAGGCCACATTGAAGCCCCTTGCCATAGCCGGCCTGTTCTTTGGTTTGGGCGCCGCAAGCAAGTGGATATGCATATACGCAGGCGGCGGCCTCGCGGTGATACTGTTTACCTCGCTGGGCCAGAGATACGCCGAGTACATGCGCTTCAAAAATGCCCCCGGCAAGGCGGAGCGCCGCAGGGTGCAGGGCTTCTGGCGGAATACCCTAATGACGCTGCTTTGGTGCTGTGTATTCTATATCGCGGTGCCTGTGGTGATATATCTGCTGTCCTACATACCCTATGTGCTCTGTGAGAATCATTACGGGCTCAGCGGTATATGGGACTTCCAGAAATTCATGTTCAACTATCACAGCGGTCTTACCGCTACCCATCCATACGAATCCCCATGGTGGCAGTGGCCCCTTGACCTTAGGCCGGTGTGGTATTACATAAGCTACAGGGTTCCGGAGGGTATGACTTCTACCATATCCGCCTTTGGCAACCCGGCGGTATGGTGGGTGTGCTCAGCCTGCACCGGAATACTCTGCGTGCGGCTGATCGCAGGCAGGTCCAAGCCGGACAAGGGCATATTTGTGCTGCTAATCGGTTTGGGGGCGAATTACCTGCCCTGGGTGCTGGTAACTCGCTGCACCTTCGCCTATCACTTTTTTGCCAGCGTTCCGTTTATCGTATTCATAACCGTATGGCTGATACGTGAATTTGACGAGCGGCACCCTAAACTGCGTCGGATGAAGTGGGCGTATCTGGGCCTTGTGGTGCTGCTGTTCGCGCTGTTCTACCCGGTGATATCCGGCGCGCCTGCAAGCATCGGATACGTAAGGGCCTTTGAGTGGCTGCCCGGCTGGACATTTATGGGGTATTGACAATGAACGGAGAAAAGAGAAAAAAAGAATTAAAGGACGGTATCGTCCAGCTTGTAAAATACAATATAGTCGGCGTAATCAACACGCTGGTGGACTTTTTGGTCTACCAGCTGTTGACGTATCTTGGCATGAAATACGCCATAGCCCAGTGCATATCCTACAGCTGCGGCATACTCAACAGCTATTTCTTCAACAGCCGCTGGACGTTTAAAAGGGACAGCGGAAGAAGCAAAAAAGAATTCATATACTTTGTGGCGGTAAACCTGGTGTCCATGGGTCTATCTGTGCTGCTGCTGAAGGTGTGCTATGATATCCTTCATATCGACAGCAACCTCATAAGCAAGGCAATTGTTACGCCCATAGTGATGCTGGTCAACTTTTTCGGTTCCAAGCTTTTCGTATTCAAAAAATGACGCTTCAGATAAAATAATCTATCCAAGGGGGAAAAGCCATGCTGTCAAAGGTAAAAAGCTTCGGCCTGTCCGGTCTTGAGGGTTTTATGGTTACGGTGGAGGTAGACGTTTCGGCATCGCTGCCGGCCTGCGAGATAGTGGGACTGCCGGACGCTGCCGTGCGCGAATCCAAGGAGCGGGTGCGCTCCGCCATAAAAAACAGCGGCTTTGATTATCCGGTGGGCAGAATAACCGTAAACCTTGCCCCGGCAGATATGAAAAAAGAGGGTTCAGTATACGATCTGCCCATAGCCTTGGGTATCATATCCGCAACGGGGCAGCTGAAAGGGCCGATGCCGGACTACATCTATCTGGGCGAGCTGGCCCTGGATGGCAGCATACGGGGTATACACGGCCTTCTGCCCATGGTGATAAGCGCCAGCGCCCAGGGCTATGATACCTTCGTGGTGCCCAGTGCCAACGCCCCGGAGACGAGCTATATTTCGTCTGTTACCGCATACGGAGCGGCAAGCCTCAAAGAAGCAGTCGATATAATCAACTCCGGAGGAAGGGCCGTACCGTGGGAAAAGAAGCAGTGGAGCCCAAAGCGCATAAGCTACCATAACGACTTTGAGGACATAAAGGGGCAGTACGGGGCAAAGCGGGCGGCCGAAATAGCCGCGGCCGGCGGACACAATATGCTGCTGGTGGGCACGCCGGGTTCAGGCAAGACCATGCTCGCAAAGAGCATGCCCTCCATACTGCCGGAGCTTACATTCAATGAAGCTCTTGAGATAACAAAGATACAGTCCATAACCGGCATTATGGAGGCCGGTGAGGGAATAGCCTCGGAGCGGCCCTTCAGGTCGCCACACCATTCGGCCTCCACCGCGGCTCTTGTGGGCGGCGGGCAGAAGGCGATGCCGGGAGAAATAAGCCTCGCCCATTACGGCGTTCTGTTTCTGGACGAGTTTCCGGAGTTCAGCAAGGACGTGCTGGAGTCGCTGCGCCAGCCCCTTGAGGATGGCGTCGTTACCATAACCCGGGCCAGCGCCAAGGCAACATATCCGGCGGACTTTATGCTTATCGCCGCGATGAACCCATGCCCCTGCGGCTATTATGGCTCCCGTATGCAGGAGTGCAGATGCAAGCCCTATGAAATAGCAAAATACCGCAACAGGATATCCGGGCCGCTGCTCGACCGGCTGGATATGCACGTTGAGATGGCTGAGGTGGGGTATTCGGACATCACCTCAAATAAGCCGGGAGAAAGCTCTGCGGCTATTCGGGAACGGGTTGATGAGGCAAGGCGCATACAGAGGGAAAGGTACAAAAAGGACGGCATAATATGCAACGCTCAGCTTTCCGCCCGGCTGGTGAAAAAATACTGCGTGCCGGATGAAAACGGCCAGCGGCTCATGCGGCAGGCCTACGAGCGGCTGAACCTCAGTGCCAGAGCATATAACAGAGTAATGAAGGTGGCGCGAACAATAGCGGATCTTTCAGGCGGCGGCGACATAACATACGAGCATATCGCCGAGGCTATACAGTACCGCACGGTGGATAAAAAATACTGGGGGGAATAATGCGTGAAGGAGGATATGAGGCGGTACAATCTGTGGTTGGCCTTCACCGCAGGGCTGAGGCCCATGCGGCACAATGAGTTAATCGAAGAATACGGCAGCGCATATGATGTGTTCCTTGCGGCGGCAAGGGGAGATATACCCTCAAAAACGGCTGCGGACGGACGCATGCTCGCGCTCATGAAGGCGAAGGCAGAGGAAGGCTATATCGACAGGTGCCTCGAGTACCTCCGCAACCAGAACATATCCGTCGTGCTGCTGAAGGATAAGAATTACCCCGCCCTTTTGAGGGAGATACATTCGGCGCCGGCGGCGCTTTTCGTAAAAGGCCGCCTGCCGGATAAGCTGAGGCTGCCCATAGCCGTCATCGGCTCCAGAAGGTGCTCGGACTACGGTAGAAAGGCCGCCGAGATGATATCCGGACAGTTGGCGGAATGTGGCGCATGCATAGTATCCGGAATGGCATACGGCATAGACAAGGTGGCGGCCATCGCGGCTCTGGAAAGGTCAAAAGCGGAAATATCTACAATAGCGGTATTGGGCAGCGGCGTAGACGTGGTATATCCCGAAGAAAACCGGAAGCTTTACGACGAGATATGCGACAAGGGCGCGGTGGTATCCGAATTTCTGCCGGGCACAGTGCCGGATTCAAAGCATTTTCCTCGGCGAAACAGGATAATAAGCGGCATATCAAGGGGCGTGGTGGTGGCCGAGGCCGCCATAAAGAGCGGCACGAGGATAACCGCAGACTTTGCCCTTGAGCAGGGGCGCGACGTGTTCGCCATACCCGGCCGCATAACCGACCCCTTCTGCCAGGGCACGAACCAGATGATACAGCAGGGCGCGGCCAAGCCGGTGTTTTGCGTGGACGACATACTGGAGGAATACGGAATGCGCTCAGATAAGGCGGTGCGCATGACGGAAATAGACGAGAGCGGCCTGAGCTTTGAGCAGACATTGATAGTGAGATTGCTTAAAGCGGGAGAGAAAACAATAGATGAATTGTGCGAAATGACGCAATTTGAACCGGGCAAATTAAATTCCGCCTTGACAGAGATGGAAATATCGGGAATAATTAAGCAATCGCCCGGAAGAATTTACGGGATTTGATGGAATGGGCGAAAAACAGTAAAATAGCCTGTCCATAAAGGCAAAAACGGAGGTAAGCAGAAAAATGTCAGAAATGCTTGTTATCGTGGAGTCGCCGGCCAAGGCAAAGACGATAGGGAAATTTCTCGGCAGTAAATATAAAGTAGTGGCTTCCAACGGCCACGTAAGGGACCTGCCAAAGAGCCAGCTTGGCGTGGACGTGGAGCACGATTTCGAGCCTAAGTATATAACCCTCAGAGGAAGGGGAGAGGTGCTGGAGAATATACGCAGGGAGGCCAAGGCCGCGAAAAAGATATATCTCGCAACCGACCCTGATATGGAAGGTGAAGCCATATCCTGGCATCTTGCACATATCCTGAAGCTGGACGCCGATTCTCCATGCAGGATAGTGTTCAACGAGATAACCTCCAATACAGTCAAGAAATCAGTCAAGGAACCACGAGCCATAAATATGGACCTTGTGGACGCTCAGCAGGCAAGGCGGGTGCTTGACAGGCTGGTGGGCTACAAGATAAGTCCGATACTCTGGGCAAAGGTGCGCAGAGGCCTTTCCGCAGGCCGCGTGCAGTCGGTGGCTGTAAGCATCATTTGCGACAGGGAACAGGAAATAAACGACTTCGTTCCGGAGGAATACTGGAATATCACCGCCAAGCTCAAGGTACAGGGCAACCGCAAGCCGCTTGAAGCCAAATTTTACGGAATGGACGGCAAAAAGCTGGACGTTCACGACGAGAAAACCGCAAATGATATAATCGCCCGCAGCGGAAATGAGTTTACCGTAAGCGACGTAAAGACCTCAGAAAAGAGCCGCCATGCACCCGCGCCCTTTACCACCAGCAGCATGCAGCAGGAAGCTGCGCGCAAGCTGGGCTTTACTACCAAGCTCACCATGCTGATCGCCCAGCAGCTCTACGAAGGCGTCGAAATACACGGCAAGGGCACTACCGGCCTTATAACCTATATCCGTACCGATTCCGTGCGCATAGCCGACGAGGCCCAGAAGGCGGCCCTCGAATACATATCCGATACCTACGGTAAGGATTACGTTCCAAAGAAGCCCAACATATACAAGGGCCGCAAAGGCGCACAGGACGCCCACGAGGCCATACGTCCCGCGGACATACGCCTTACCCCGCAGGAAGCCAAGGCTTCTCTCAACGCCAGCCAGTATAAGCTTTACAAGCTCATATACGAGCGCTTCATAGCGAGCCAGATGACTGAAGCAAAACTTGAGACTACCTCCGTCTCCTTTGACGCCAACGGCTGCACCTATCGGGCTGCTGGTACAAAGATGCTGTTCCCCGGCTATACCGCAATATATACCGAGGGCCGTGACGACAGCGCTGAAGAGGAAGCCGCCATACCCACGGTCAACCCAAAGGATATCTTCAGGGCGGAAAAGGTGGAGAAGGAGCAGAAGTTTTCTCAGCCGCCCGCCAGATATACCGAGGCGTCGCTGGTAAAGCTGCTCGAGGAGAAGGGCATAGGCCGCCCCAGCACCTACGCCCCCACGATTTCCACAATAATCGAGCGGGGCTATGTACGCAGGGAAAAGAAGCAGCTTGTACCCACCGAGCTGGGCTTTGTGGTAACAAAAATAATGAAGGAAAACTTCAGCGACATAGTTGACATAAAGTTTACCGCCGATATGGAAAGCAAGCTTGACCTCATAAAGGATGGGGAGGAGCCCTGGAAGGAGGTCATAAGGGAATTTTACGGCCCATTTGAAAAGACACTTGAGAAGGCCTCTGAGAGCATAGAAAAGGTGGTCATACCCGACGAAGTATCCGATGTAAAGTGCGAAAAGTGCGGCTCCATGATGGTATACAAGATGGGACGCTTCGGCAAGTTTCTCGCCTGTCCCAACTTCCCCAACTGTCGCAACACCAAGGCCATAGTCGAAAAGACTGACGTAAAATGCCCCTTGTGCGGCGGCGAAATAATAAAGCGCAAGTCAAAGAAGGGCAAGGTATTCTACGGCTGCGAAAAGTACCCGGAGTGCAGCTTTGTATCCTGGGATAAGCCGGTAAAGGAGAAATGCCCAAAATGCGGCGGCCTGATGGTACACAAAATGGGCCACGGAGGCGGATTCGACGCCTGCATAGCCGAGGGCTGCGGATATACTACAAAGCAGAACAAGCAGGATAAAAAGGGGAGCGAGGAATGAAGGCTTCTGTAATAGGCGCTGGCCTTGCGGGCTGCGAGGCGGCATATCAGCTTGCCAAAAGGGGCATAGAGGTGGACCTCTATGAAATGAAGCCCAAACGCAGGTCCCCTGCCCACCACGCCGATACGCTCGCAGAACTGGTGTGCTCCAATTCACTCCGTTCAGACAGGCTGCAAAACGGCGCCGGTCTCATGAAGGAAGAAATGCGCCATCTGGATTCGCTGATAATGAGCTGTGCGGATTCCTGCCGGGTTCCCGCCGGCGGCGCACTGGCAGTTGATAGGGATACCTTTACCCGGTGCGTTACGGACAGAATAAAGTCAAACCCAAATATAAATCTTATATGTGAGGAAATAACAGAACTGCCAAAGGCCCCGGCCATAGTTGCTACCGGGCCGCTTACCGACGGTGCGCTGTATAAGGCGATAGAGGACTTTTTCGGCGAGGGACTGCACTTTTACGATGCTGCGGCTCCCATAGTCCGGGCCGATTCGCTGGATATTGACAAGGTGTTCAGGGCTTCCCGCTACGAGCGCGGCAGCGACTATCTGAACTGCCCTATGACGAGGGAAGAGTATTTTACCTTCGTGCATGAGCTGGTGAACGCCGAGACTGCGCCGCTGAAGGAATTCGAGACGCCCAGAGTATTCGAGGGCTGTATGCCCATTGAGATAATGGCAAAGCGGGGGGATATGACGCTGGCATTCGGCCCGCTCAAGCCCGTGGGACTTAGAGATGAGCGTACCGGCGTAAAGCCATTTGCCGTGGTGCAGCTCCGTCAGGACGACTCCGACGGCACGCTGTACAATATCGTAGGCTTCCAAACCAACCTTAAGTTCGGTGAGCAGCGCAGGGTGTTCGGGCTCATACCCGGCCTTGAGCATGCGGAGTACGAGCGCTATGGCGTGATGCACCGCAACACATTCATAAATTCTCCCGGCAAGCTCAGCTTCAATTATGAAGTGCTGAGCCGTCCCGGACTGTTCTTTGCGGGGCAGATGACGGGTGTGGAAGGGTATGTGGAGAGCGCGGGCAGCGGCCTTGTTGCGGGCATAGCCCTGGCGCGGGAACTGACGGGGCTTGAACCGATAGACTTTACCCGACAGACCGCCCTCGGCGCAATGGGCCATTATGTTTCCGAGTACTGCGGTAAAGACTTTCAGCCTATGAACATAAACTTCGGCATAATGGACGGCATAGGGAACGCCCCGAGGAAGAAAGAGGACAGATACACCCTCATTTCACAGCGGGCGATAGAGACAATTGATGACATAATCGAAAACAAGCTGTAAACTAACGCCGCAAGCGCCGCATAATCGGCGTTTGTGTGATATTATAAATAAAATATTCAAATCAACACAACCGAAAGGCAGAATAAATATGTCCCTTAAAGGAACCACTATAGTTGCAGTCAAGCGCAACGGCAAATGCGCCATAGCCGGCGACGGCCAGGTAACGCTGGGAGAAAAGGTAGTAATGAAGGGCACCGCAAGGAAGGTGCGAAGGCTCTATAACGACAAGGTAGTGGTAGGCTTCGCCGGATCTGTGGCAGACGCTTTTTCTCTTTGTGAAAGGTTTGAGGCAAAGCTCACCCAGTACAGCGGCAGCCTCAGGAGGGCGGCAGTGTCTCTTGCTCAGGAGTGGCGCAGCGACAAGGCGTTGAGGCAGCTGGAGGCCATGCTCATTGCCGCAAACGATGAGGACCTATTGGTCATCTCCGGCACGGGAGAGGTCATAGACCCGGACGACGGCATAGCGGCAATAGGCTCAGGCGGCATGTATGCCCTTGCGGCCGCCAAGGCCCTCAAGGAGAATACTGACCTGGATGCAAAGGAAATCGCGGAAAAGGCCATACGCATAGCGTCGGAGATATGCATATTTACCAATGGCAACATAACACTGGAGGAAGTATGAGCGAAGCAATGACCCCGAGAGAGACAGTCGAAGCTCTCGATAAATATATCGTCGGGCAGGACGAAGCAAAACGCGCGGTGGCGATCGCACTCCGCAACCGCTACAGAAGAAGCAGGCTGCCCCAGGAACTCAGGGACGAGATAACCCCGAAGAACATAATAATGATGGGGCCTACCGGCGTGGGCAAAACCGAGATAGCGCGGCGCCTTGCAAAACTGGTGGACGCACCTTTTGTGAAGGTCGAGGCTACAAAGTTCACCGAAGTGGGCTATGTGGGCAGGGATGTGGACTCTATGGTACGCGACCTTGTGGAAGCGGCAATCCGCATCTGCAAGGAGCAGAAGATGAACGCCGTCAGGACGGTTGCAGAGACCAATGCCGAGCAGCGCCTGATAGACATACTGGTGCCAATGCACAAGGATAAATGGCATGCGCCGGAAAACCCGCTTCAATTTCTGCTTGGCGGCGGAACCAGCAAGGAGCCTGAGCTTACCGAGGACGAGAAACGGGAGCGGCTCACCAAGCGCGAGGAAGTCACCAGGGATCTTCGCGCAGGCAGGCTTGAGGACGAGATAGTAGAAGTACAGATAGAGATGCCCAACAACGGCTCCAACGCCATGATTGCCATGGGCATAGATGTGAACCTCAACGAAATGATGGGAGGTATACTGCCGCCCAAGAAGAAGACCCGCCGGGTAAAGGTATCCGAGGCCCGGAAGCTTCTCGTACAGGACGAGAGCGAGAAGCTCATAGACATGGACGAGATCACTCAGGAGGCCATAGAGCGGGCGGAGCAGGACGGTATAATATTCATCGACGAGATAGACAAGATAGCCGCCAGCGGCAATACCAGCGGCGCAGACGTATCCCGGGAGGGCGTGCAGCGTGACATACTGCCGATAGTCGAGGGCAGCACGGTTACCACAAAGTACGGCCCGGTAAAGACAGACTTCATACTTTTCATAGCCGCGGGCGCATTCCATGTATCCAAGGTATCAGACTTGATACCCGAGCTTCAGGGCCGCTTCCCAATAAGGGTAAAGCTTGAGGCGCTGACTGTAGATGACTATAAGCGCATACTCACCCAGCCACAGCACGCCATAACCAAGCAGTACGAAGCGCTGCTGAAGACTGATAATATACTGCTCAGCTTTACCGATGACGCCTTGGGCGCCATAGCCAAGTACGCCTTCACAGCAAACGAGCGGGAGGAGAACATAGGCGCGCGCAGGCTGCATACCATAGTTGAAAACCTGCTGGACGACATATCCTTCAACGCGGGCGGTGATCACCCGCTCACAAAGGTGGAGGTCGACGAGAAATACGTAAAGGAGCACGTTTCGAGGGAATACGAGGGCGAAGACCTGCAAAGGTTCATTCTCTGATCCCATACAATACAAAAGGCAAATGACAGGCAAGCTTACTGCAATAGGTATTATCTCCATGACGGTGCTGTTGACCGGCGCCGGCTGCGTGGAGGCCGCCACCACCGCCAATACCGTCTTCAAAACAGAGACGGAGGGGGTGCTTGTTGCAGCGGAGCAAAGTTCCCGGGAAGATGGCAAGTCTCTCTTTGACCTGCCAACGCCACGGCCTACCATAGCCCCGGTCAAAATCAAAATAAGCCAGTCCCCGCTGCCGACGCCCCCTGCGGAAAACCCATATACGGTGGACGGGAACGTCTCCGAGGACGCCGCAAGCCCTGCCGCGTCTCCCGTGCCTGCGAACACCCCGGATTCTTCGGACAAGCCTGAGTATACCGTGGAGGATATGGATGATACCGCAGGTTATGTCTATGCCAAGAGCATAAACCTGCGCTCCGGCCCGGGAGAGGATTACAAGATCGTCAGGGAATACCAGCAGAACCGCAAGGTGACGATCACGGGCAAGTCGGGCGACTGGTACAGGGTAAGGGTCGGCAAGAGGAAGGGCTTTATGCTTATGGAATACATAAAGCTGGGGGACCCGCCGGAAAGCACCCCCAAGCCCACAGAAAAGCCCAAGGCCACAAGCAAGCCCAAGGCCACGCCCAAGGCGGAGGAGATCGAGGTGATAACACCCGTTGAAACGCCGTCGGGCGGGCAGGGCAGCATGAACGGCGGCGGGGGCTATACCGGCGAGGAGCTGTACCTTATCGCGCAGGTGGTGCGTAAGGAGGGGGACAGCGAAAGCTATACCGCCGTTGCGAACGTAATATACAACCGCCTGCACAGCAGCAGGTTTCCAAGTACTGTAAGCGGCGTGATATACCAGAAGGGGCAGTTTTCCACCTCCAGCCTAAAAGCGCCAAATGCCGCGGCCGAGGCTGCGGTGACATCGGTATTTATCAACGGCAATACCGTACTTCCCTCCGATGTGCTGTTCTTCAGAAACAGCGGCAGCTGGGATCATGAGCTGTATGCCAAGATAGGCGGCAACTATTTTTACTATTAAGGCTTAAAACTAAATAAAAAGGCTCTTTACGGGAAAAACTAATACCGCAATTTCCAATAGAAAAGGCGGTATTTTTATGTGTAAAGCTGTAATAATGGCGGGAGGAGAGGGAAAACGCCTCCGTCCCATAACCTGTACCCTTCCCAAGCCAATGGTACCCCTGCTGAACAAGCCGGTGATAGACTACTGCATAGAGCTGCTTAAAAAGCACGGCGTAGAGGACATAACGGCCACGCTGCATTACCTGCCAAACGTCATAATGCGGCACTGCGGCGACGGCGGTAAGTATGGCGTAAAGCTAAGCTATTCTATCGAAGACGCGCCTCTTGGCACAGCGGGCAGCGTGCGTAAGGCTGTGGGCGCCGATGCGCGGCGGACCATAGTCATAAGCGGCGACGCCATGACGGACGCAGATCTGACCGAAGCGATGTGCTTCCATAAGGCGCGGGGAGCAGCGGTGACAATTGTGCTCAAAAGAGTGAGCGTGCCTACTGAATACGGAGTCGCCATGACGGACTCCAAGGGCAAGATATACAGGTTTCTCGAAAAGCCCATGCTGTCAGAGGTGTTCAGCGACCTGGCAAACACCGGTATATACATACTGGAGCCCGAGGTCATAGAGCGTATACCGGAAGGCGAAAAATACGACTTCAGCAAGGATCTGTTTCCGGCGCTCCTGAAGGAGAAAATGCCGGTGTATGGCTATGTTACGGACAGGTATTGGTGCGATATAGGCGATATAGCTCAGTATAAGGCCGCGCAGCGTGATATGCTGGACGGAAGGTGCGCGTTTACTACTGCTGCAAAACAGAAAGACGGAGCGTGGATAGAAGACGGTGCAGTAATATCCGAGAGCGCGGAGCTGCTTGGCCCCTGCTATATAGGCAGCGGGGCGGAGGTTAGCGAGGCTGTAGTATCGGATTACTCTGTGGTAGGCAGCGGGGCCAGGATAGGCCGGGGAAGCAGCCTGAAGCGTACGGTACTTATGGAAAACACCCGCGTACGGGAAAATGTGGAGCTGCGCGGAGCCATACTGTGCGAAGGGGCGGAGGTTGAAAGCGGAGCTTCAATATATAGCGGCACGGTGATAGGCAGCGGCAGCCGGGTAGGCAAAAACTGCACGGTATGCAACGGCGCGTCCCTTTGGCCGGAAAAAGAGCTCCGGGAGGACGAGGACTGTACAGAGAATCTCCAATGGGAGGAGGATACCCCGAAGCCCGGAATAATGAGCCGAATACGAGGCTATTGCGACAGGACTATGACCCCGGAGCGCGCTGTGCGAATAGGCGCTGCCTTCGCCCGAAGCAGCGGCAGGCTGCCCCTGGAGATAGCCGTATCCACCGACGGCAGCCAGCAGGGCGTGATGCTCAAGCACGCCGTTATAGCGGGGCTGGTATCACAGGGCGCGGATGCGGCAGATATGGGCTTTTGCGGCTATTCCGCATTCGAACACGGCATACGGGCCTTCGGCTACCGGGGCGGCATGTATATACGCATGGGCGATGACGCCCACTCAGGGGAGATTGTGCTTTGCGACGGCACGGGCACAGAGCTTACCGGCAGCGGCTTTCGGGCTTTTCAGCAGGAGCTTAAGGCGGGCGCGGTGCGGCCCATCACCACGGAGCGCCTCGGCATAGTACAAAGGGTAAGCGGCGCGGCAAAGTCATATGATGCGCATCTGAACCGACTTGCTCAATCGGTGCGCAGCGGTCCAAATGGCGTGACGGTGCTCATAGGCGGCAACCCGGAGACATATGATGCCGTTGCGCGTGTGCTGCTGCCCTGCGGGTATTCAGTCAGGTACTACACCGGGCTGGACAGCGACAAGCTCTTTGAAACCGCCAAGGAGGAAAATACAGATCTTGCATTCATGGCGGACGGCATGGAAGGCGTTATGTGCGCTATAGCATACGGTAAGCATATAACCCGTCACGAGCTCAACGCAGTGCTGGCAATGGCAGCGGTGAAAGACGGGCGGGCAAACAAGCTGGTGCTGCCAGCCGATATACCGGGCGAATATGTAAAGCAGATCGCGGACGAGGGCGCGGAGATATCCGTATGCCCGGCGAAGCGGAGCCGCTGGGCGAGGGCGGCAATAGAGGCGGGCGCTTATCTGCCGGAGCTTTTTGAACCGGAAGCAAAGATAATACGGGCGGCAGAGCTGTATCTTGCGGGAAAGCTGAAGGAATACCTCGACGGCTTGCCAAAGGTCACAATAAATGAAAAAAAGGTGCCGTGTTCATGGCGGGATATGGGCAGGGTGCTCAGAAGCTTTACGGAAGGTGAGCGCAATGAGCAGATACAGCTCGTGGATGGCGTAAAGGTAAATGTGGATAAGGGCTGGGTGCTGGTGCGGCCGGACAGCGGTTTCACGGCGTACCGGGTCATTGCCGGCAGCTTTGACGCAGAGTACTCGAAGGAGCTTACGGACGTATACGCCGGCAAGCTAAGGGCGATAGCCGAGGACAAAGAAGGGTAAACGACAAAAGGGCCTCCTTACGGGGGCCTTTTACTATTGTGCAAAAACGGCCTTCGGTGGTAGAATGTGAACGGAAAAAGAAACGGAGATAACCGATATGTTCAATATAGTGCTTGTAAACCCCGAAATACCCCCAAACACCGGAAATATTTCCCGCACCTGCGCCGTTACCGGCACAAGGCTCCATCTCATACGCCCCCTCGGCTTTGAGATAAACGACAAAACATTAAAGCGGGCGGGGCTGGATTACTGGAAGGACCTGGACGTGAGCTATTACGATTCCTTCGAGGAGCTGGAAGCGAAATATTCGGACGGGAGATTCTTTTTGACGTCTACCCACGCCACCAGGAGCTACGCTGAAGTGGAATACATGGACGGGGATTTTCTGGTGTTCGGAAGAGAGACGGCGGGGCTGGGCCCCGAGCTGCTTACAAGAAGGGCAAAGGACGCCATACGTATACCCATGCGGCACGACCAGCGGTCGCTGAACCTCTCAAATTCCGCTGCCATAGTCCTCTATGAAGCCCTGCGGCAGACGGGTTTTCAGGGCCTTGAGTAGCGGCGTGATGGGCCGTCGGAGCTGTAAAGCCAAAAAACTTTGCAAATTATATAAAATATCCCGGTTATAAGGTATTTTTCCCTTGACAGGCGAGCATAATTTGGTTAAAATAGCAAATGTGCGTTTGATAGGATAGGTGTTTCTGCGGCCACAGCCCCGGCACGCTGTGCATTGGTCCGCATCTTACGCGGCAAATAATCTTTTTTATTACTACTCAGGAGGTTTAGCCATGAATACCTATATGGCAAAAGGCGAAACCGTAGAACGCAAGTGGTACGTTGTGGACGCGGAAGGCATGGTGCTCGGCCGTCTTGCATCTCAGGTAGCCGCTATACTTCGCGGTAAGAATAAGCCCATATATACCCCCCACGTTGATACCGGCGATCACGTGATCATCGTCAACGCGGACAAGGTCGTTCTTACAGGAAACAAGCTGGATAAGAAAAAGTACTATCATCATACCGGTTATCCCGGAGGACTTAAGGAGCTCACCTATCGTCAGCTCATGGCAAAGAAGCCCGAGTTTGCCGTATATGAAGCCATTCGTCTTATGATGCCCAAGGGTCCCCTTGGCCGTCAGATGCTCAAGAAGGTTCGCATCTATGCGGGCTCTGAGCACAAGAATGCAGCCCAGAAGCCCGAGACTCTGGTGCTCAAGTAATAAGGAGGAACTAAGAAATGGCAGCCACTACTCAGTATCTTGGTACCGGCAGGCGTAAGAAATCCATTGCCCGCGTTCGCCTTATTCCCGGAACCGGCGTTATCACCATCAATGGCCGCGATGTAGAGGATTACTTCGGCTATGAGACCCTCAAGATGATCGTTCGCGCTCCTCTGGCGCTGACCGATACCCTTAGCAAGTTCGACGTAAAGGTCAACGTTTACGGCGGCGGATATACCGGTCAGGCCGGTGCTATTCGTCACGGCATTTCACGCGCTTTGATCACTGCGGATCCCGAACTCCGCGGCGCTCTCAAGAAGGCAGGCTTCCTGACCCGTGACCCCAGAATGAAGGAAAGGAAAAAGTACGGCCTCAAAGCCGCCCGTCGCGCACCTCAGTTCAGCAAGCGCTGATCGGACGCAAATTTACAACTCAAAAGCTCAAAAACCCCGGAAAATCAGCATTTTCCGGGGTTTTCTTATACCCTTTTCGTCTGATTGCTTTTGAAGCCTTTCGTTGTTTTTGACCGTATGTGACCTCGGTTAACCCATTTTATAAGGGCTAAAAATGGGTTAACCGGGACAAATGGGTGAGTAAATGGGTGAGTAAATGGGTTAACTGAAGGGTCAACACAAGGTGAATTTGCGGGTTTTTTTTCATGAACGCCCCTAAGTAAAAATGAACTGCATTGACACTGATGCGGTTTGTACTAATTTCATAAAATATGACTATGGGAAAATGTTTTTAAATTCTTTGTCAGGAGGTAAGCCCACATGAAAAAAGGGATACTTATATATGAACTCCTCCACAAATCGCTTTGACGTTTTGTATAAGGAAGGAAACAGTTATGGCGGCCTGCACTGCGGAACTGCAATGGAGGTCTTGATAAATGACGAATGGGTACCCACTCGCATAGAGTACGGAAACGACTGGTATCTCGTAGGGGTGCAGAAGGAATCGTTACCCGGAC
>ERZ827150.62-NODE-62-length-161462-cov-5.457384_pt1 | contig 161462 bp, 154 predicted proteins | sample MGYA00519779_ERZ827150 | MGnify/ENA primary metagenome ERZ827150 (study PRJEB31778, sample SAMEA3449267) | human gut metagenome | biome: human gut; feature: human-associated habitat; material: faeces | place: United Kingdom | collected 2010/2012 ...
CTCTGTGCATGGTGCTGCCCTTTCTGACAGGGCAGATTCCGCAGATCGGCAGCGCGTTGTGGGAACCGACCTCGCGGCCTACCTGGCGGATGGCCTCGATAAAGGGCTGGCTTTCGATATCGCCCGTGGTGCCGCCCACCTCGGTGATGACCACGTCCGCATTGGTCTTTTTGCCTACCTGATAGATAAAGTGCTTGATTTCGTCGGTAACGTGTGGGATGATCTGTACCGTGCCGCCCAGGTATTCGCCGCGGCGTTCCCGGCTGAGAACGCGGGAGAATACCTTGCCGGTGGTCAGGTTGGAGTATTTGTTCAAATCTTCATCGATAAAACGCTCGTAATGGCCCAGATCCAGGTCTGTTTCAGCGCCGTCCTCGGTTACATACACTTCGCCGTGCTGGATGGGGCTCATGGTGCCGGGGTCTACGTTGATGTAGGGATCCAGCTTTTGCGCCGCGACCTTGAGCCCACGGTTTTTGAGCAGGCGGCCCAGAGACGCCGCCGTGATGCCCTTGCCCAGACCCGATACCACGCCGCCGGTTACGAAGATGTACTTTGTCATGTGTAGCGCTCCTTTCAGAATACGCCGGGCTGCCTGCCTGGCTGTGGAAAAGCGTTTTATCCAGGAAGATATGCGAGAACATATGCTATTTTACCCGCGCCGGTTGACCTAAGCACGGACGTTCTGTATTGTATCACAAATCCATGGTGCTGCGCCAATAGCACAAGAAAAAAACATCGTTGGGGCGCTGAAGAAATTCCCCTGGGTAAGCACACCATCGTATATATTCTTGGACGATTGATAGGCTTCTTTTATTTTATCCGCCATATTGCTTTGCCATCCAATCTTCGTTCAATTCATTTTTCATGCCCGCGCCAAGCCTTGCTCAGCCAATCAGCACCGCGACGCCGGCCAGCGCAAGGATCAGGTACAGTATCGTGGCCAGGCTCCGCTTGATCAGCACGTCCTTCCAGGGCTTGATGTAAGGCATGCCCTCCATGCCCTTGATGCGCCAGATCTTGCTGTGTCCTACCCATAGCCGGTCGATCACAAGCCCGCGCCGGTGTGCTTCTTCTATGTATGCCTTGAAATAGAAATACAGGCAGCGAAGCCCGCTGTTGCCTACCGCGCATTTTATCAGCAGAATATACAGCAAACAGTATCACGCAAGCTGCAACCGAATCGGCATTTGTACATTCTTCCTTGAACAGCTACGCTCATTTACGCTGCAGTGGAGCCCACGCCTTTATCCTCGGATTTTGGGCTGATACTGCATACTGGATACATTATAGATGGTGATAAACGCCTTCGGATCCTCGCGGTTGATAAAGCTCATCAGCTTCTGATATTCGCTTTTATCCACGATGGTGATGATCTCGTTATGCTTTTCAAAGTTATATGCGCCAATGGCCTCGTATATTGTAGCGCCGCTGTGCAGATCGTTGATGATAAACTGCCGGAGCGCCTCTTCCTTTTCGGTGATAATGCAGACGCGGCGCTTTTTATTATAGTCGAAGATGAAATAATCCAGAATGATTCCGTTAAAGTATGTGCCAAGGACGCTCAAAACCACCGTCTTTTTATCGTAAACCAGGGCAGCTGAAAGCGCCACGCACATGCCGGATAACGACATGGCCTTGCCCAGCTCGATGTGCAGGTATTTATTCATGATCTTGGCCACAATATCCAGCCCGCCGGAGGATGCGTTTCGATTAAACAGGATGCTGATGCCAATGCTGACCACCAGAATATAACAAAGCACATCCAGCTCCTGGCTGCCTGTCAAGGATCCGGCATTGGGAAACAGTGCTTCAAAAAGCGCTAAAAATACTGGCAGCATCACGCTGGTGTAAACGGTCTTGACGCCAAATTCCTTGCCGCAGGTGATAAAACCAATGATCAAAAGAACCACGTTCATGATCATCGTAATGGCGGACAGTGGGAGCGGTATAAAATTGGACAGCACAATGCCAAGACCCGAAATGCTGCTGACGGACGCATGGCTGGGCACCAGGAAAAAGTACACCGCTGCCGCAACGATAGCGTCCGCTCCGGTCAAAATCAGCGCTTCCTTCGCAAGATCCTTGTAATTGAGCTTCTTGTTCATTGCCTTATTTCCTTATCTGGGAGTTTACTGATACTCCTCATATTAATGTAGGAACTATTTCTGCCAAGTTACGGTATTCAATCGCACAGTGTTCCGCCATGCCGCACGCCATGGCGTCGTTAATCATCAGCTTGCGCAAAATGGGATTCATCGTTCTGCCAAGCCAGAACCTGCTGGTAAGGAAAAGTCCGTCGTTTGTCTGGCGAAAAATGTGCGCCATTTCCGTATGCCAGATCAGCTCGTTGAACGCACTCACGTGACCGCAGACAATCAATGGCACGCTGTACGCCTGCATGGCAGTTTTTGAAAAACCAAATTTCTCCGGCTTCAGAAAATCAATGCGGAGCGGCATTCGCATTCCGCCCATTCTCTCTGTCGAAAGCTGCGTATTATCCTGAAACGGCGGCTGCGCTGCCTGCTCAAAGTAGCCCGCACACCGGCGTGGATAGCCAATTGCATAGTGCGCACCGGGAAATAAATGCTGATATTTCCATAAAAACTCCATATACGAGATTTCGCCCGATTGCTTCGCTGCCAGCAGCGCTGCATAAGCCATTCCTCCTTTTGCTTCAGTATAGCATAGTTGGGGCCGATAATCCAGCGGAGAAATCCGCATGGCGCATGGTTTTAATAGCTTTGTCAGCCGCTCGTTTCAAGGCATAATGGCACGTAGCATGAACGGCCGACGAAGCGCCATTTCCATGCGCACGGGAATTTTCCATTTATACCCTGAAAACGGCCTATTCCTGCGTTTTACGCCAAAGGATAGAGAATCTCGCATAATCTGGCGAATTCGGCAAACAATACGAGGGCATCAGCAACGCAAAAAAGGAGTGGCTTGGATGAAAGCGACAGGCATTGTACGCAGAATCGATGAGCTGGGCCGTGTGGTAATTCCCAAGGAAATACGCAGAACGCTGCGTATTCGGGAAGGCGACCCGCTGGAAATCTATACGGACAGGGACGGCGAGGTGATTTTGAAAAAATACTCGCCCATTGGGGAAATGTCCTCCTTCGCCAAGGATTACACCGAGTCGATCTTTCGTTCATTGGGGCATATTGCCTGCATTGTGGATCGGGATCAGGTGGTGGCGGCCAGCGGCGTAAACAAAAAGGAGCTGTGGGATAAACCCATTAGCCACGATCTGGAGCAGGCCATCGCCAGCCGCCAGACGCAGACCTATAACCGCCAGATGGGCGGCAAGGTGATGAGCGTGACCAGCGAGGACGATAACGGCGGCTATACGGCGCAGGTGGTATCGCCCATCATTGCCGATGGCGAGGCCATCGGCGCGGTGCTGCTGCTGTCCCGCGAGCAGGGCGCGCGCATGGGAGATACCGAGGTCAAGGTGGCCGAAACTGCGGCGGGCATCGTCGGCCGTCAGATGGAGCAGTAAAAAACGGGGTTTGCGATCTGCAATGCGCAGAATGCAGGCCCCGTTGCTTTTTGCCCTTACAGCCAGTCCGAATGCTCGGCTTTGTAATCGCGCACCAACGCGTCGGCTTCGGCGATTAGGGATTGAATTTCGTCCTTGCTGTACACCGTCGCGCCGCTGGCAAAGGCATGGCCGCCGCCATGGTGGCGCTCGGCCAGGGTGTTGATGGCTACAAAGCGTGAGCGCAGCCGCACGCGGATGGTATCATCCGGCGCGTCGATAAAGGCCAGCCAGCACAGGCAGCCGCGGATGGAATCCAGATAGCCGATGGCCGCGCTGGCGTCCTCAAAGGACAGCCCAAAGCGCTGCTGCGTCTGCGCGTCAATGTGCAGATAGGCTACGCCGTTTTCAGTAAGCTGCAAATGCTCGTACACATACGCCTGAAAGCGGAGGGAGGCTGCGTCCCGCAGATAAAGCTGGGCAAATAGCCGCTGCGTGTCCACGCCCGCGTCCAGCAGCGCTGCGGCATAGCGCAGGGTATCGCCGTTGACCTCAGGATAGCGGAAGCGCCCGGAATCGGTGACAATGCCCGTATATAATAGCGCGGCGGCCTCCTGATCCATGCGCAGCTCATGCTGAAAATGCGTATAGAACGCTGCGATCATCTCGCAGCAGGAGGCGCTGTGCTCCTCCACCCAGGAAAGGTCCGCGTAGGCGTCGCGGTCGGGGTGGTGGTCGATCTTGATCAGCTCGCGACACAGGGCGTATTTGGGGTTGGAGATGCGCTCCGCGTCGCCCGTATCCACCACGATGCCCAGGGCGTTCTGATAGGCCTCGTCAGGCAGTGCGGGATCGTCGGGCCCAAGGAAAGCCAGATAATCGGACGTATCGCTCTCGGGAAGATCGATCACTTTTCCCGGGAAAGACAGCCGCAGGATACGTTGCAGCCCTTTGCTTGCGCCCAGACAGTCGCCGTCCGGACGGCGATGCCGGAACAGAATAATATGATCATATGCCTTGATTTTATCCAGAATAGGTGTTAATGCTTGCGTGTTCATGCCTGATCCTCCGCTGCCAGCTTGTCCAGCGCGTCCAGCATGCACATGGCCGTTTCACGGTCGGCAACCGTTGCGCCGCTGGCCTTCTGATGCCCGCCGCCGCCGAAGGCGACCGCCACGGGGTTGATGTTAAACTTGTCCGAGCGCAGCTCGCACAGCACGCCAGCATCCGACTCGGTAAAATTGACCCAGATGTGCACGCCCGCGATATCGGCCATCACATTGACCATGCCGCGCGAGATGGCGGCGGGATCCTGCCCCTGCAGCTCGTCACGCGCCGTGTAGATATAGCCCACGCGGTGCGGGGTGAGCTGCATTTTCAGCATATAGTGGGCGCGCTGGCGAGCCTGTTCATAATCCATGGCGTACAGGCTGCCGTACAGCGCGTTGGTATCGATGGGCTGCTGCATGAGATATCCGGCCAGCTGGAAGGTGCGCGCCGATACCGCGTCATAACGGAAGCGGCCGGAATCGGTGACCATGCCGGTAAACAGCGAACGCGCGGCGAGGGGGGAGAGCGCGTAGCCGCTTTCCTGAGCGAAGGCTGCGATCAGGCCGCAGCAGCTTTCAAAGCTGCTGTCGATCACTTCCACATCGCACATTTTTCCCAGGAAAAGATGATGGTCGATGCGCGCGGTGGCCTCAGCCAGGGTGTAGCGCGTATCGCTGACAAGGTGTGGCGCGGAGGTATCCAGCAGGATCGCCAGCGCCCCGGCGTACTGCACGTCGGTTACGGTATCCATGGCGCAGTCGGCCATAAAAGCATAGCGCCCGGCCTCGTCGCCCACCATATAAACCTGCTTGCCGGGATAATTATCCAGGATTAAGTGCTTCAGCCCAATCTGGCTGCCCAGCGCGTCGCCGTCCGGCTTGAGATGACGGTGCAGGACGATGGTATCATAACGTTCAATCAGCTTTCTGATTTCTTCAAACATGGCGGTTTCCTTTCTATCTGCGGCGCTGATGCAGGCGCCGCATCCACTATACCATAAAACGGCGAAAATCTCAAACGCCGGCGGGCAAAGAAAAAAGCCCTGCATAGGGGATAAGCAGGGCGAAAAGAAGGCTTATCGATTAATGCCAGCGCTTGAGCGCGGTCTCACGGATGACGGCGTAGCCCGCCTCGTTGGGATGAATGCCGTCCCGCGACATCATATCGCGGAAATCGCGCTGATCCAGGAACAGCCCGCGCAGATCAAAGATGGGGCAGTTGGCTTCGTTGGCCGTTTTGAGGGCTACATAGGCGTAGCGCTCCTGCCAGCGATAAATAAATTCCGGGCTGCCCAGATAGTGCAGAATCGCGTCCCGATCCAGCTTCTGCGATACCCACTCAAAGTAGCGATCAGGCACTACGGGCAGGGGAATGCTGACGACGGGGCGCATGCCGTTGTCACGGGCATAGGCGATCAGCCGCAGCAGCGAATCGTGAAAATCAGACAGAGAGACCTTGGCCTCGTGGGGAAGATCGGGCTGGGCGGCCACCTCCTCCCAGTTCAGGTCGGAATCGTTGCCGCCAAATTCAATCACGCAGGGCGCGCCGGGCAGCGGCTCGGCCTTATCCAGCATGCGCACGGCGTCGGCGGCGGTACAGCCGGGCTTGGCATAGCTTTTAACGGCAACGCCCTGCGTGCGCAGGACGCGGTCGTAGGTATTGCGGCAAAGGGTATAGCGATGGGCGGCTTCGTCATACATGACGCCGCAGGAAATGGAATCGCCGAAAATAAAAAGCTGATTGTCAGTCATCTTGAAAAACCTCCTGATACGATGCAGCCATCATAGCACATAACTGGTTATTCTGATTCTACTGGCAAGGAAAGCCGCCCCCTACGAAACGTAGAAAGTGCATTCTATGGCACGTAGAGAGAAAATGAGCCATTCTACTGACAGTAGAGAACCATAAATGGCTGTGCAGAAACCAGTACGCAAGCATAATTGACACAAAAACGCAGCGCTGCACCGGTGACTGCATCGCAAATCAAAAAATACGTCGAAATGGCGCATTTTATGTTGATTCAGACATGATATTGACCGAAATGGCTATTTATGGCGCGGGAAAACTATGCTATAATAAAAGAAGCAAGCGCACGCTTGCCCTTTCCCGGACGCATTGCCGCGGGCTGATTGCCGCGCGGACGTCCGCCATTTTTCGCTGCCCTGGCGCAGCCTGGAGGAATTGCATGGCACACGCATCGTTTGATAAGGAATCCATCAAGCAATCCATTATCGGCAAGATCCAGCGCTATAACGGACGCACCCTTGCGGATGCGACCCCGCAGCAGATCTATTACGCCGTGGCTTCTACCATCCGCGATCAGATCATGGAAAAGTGGGTGGCCGCGCGCGAACGCGATAAAACCTATATGGGCAAGCGCCTGTATTACCTGTCGGTGGAATTCCTGACCGGGCGCAGCATGCACTGCAACGCCGTCAATCTGTGCACGATGAAAAATGTGCGCGACGCGCTGATGGAGCTGGGCATCAACTGGCGCCATGTCATCCGCGAGGAGCCGGAACCGGGCCTGGGCAACGGCGGCCTGGGGCGTTTGGCCGCGTGCTTTATGGACAGCCTGGCTTCGCTTGAGCTGCCTGCCATGGGCTGCACCATTCGCTATGAATATGGCCTGTTCCGCCAGCGCATTGTGGATGGCCAGCAGGTAGAGGTGCCCGATAACTGGCTGGATAACGGCAATATCTGGGAGGTGCCCGACCCTGAGGATACGATGGAGGTGCACTTCGGCGGCTATGTAGAGCCCGTGCAGGAGCACGGCCGCACCAACTTTGTCACCAAGAATTATCAGACCGTGCTGGCGGTGCCCTACGATATGCCTATCGCCGGCTATGATTGCGACACCGTCAATACCCTGCGCATGTGGAGCGCGCGCAGTCCGCACAATAATCTGGACTTTAGCGCATTCTCCGCCGGTAATTACGAAAAGGCGCTCGAATCCGATATGGCCGCGGTGATCAGCAAGGTGCTCTATCCCGAGGATAACCATTACGAGGGCAAAAAACTGCGCCTGACTCAGCATTATTTCTTCACCAGCGCGTCGCTGCAGTATGCAATCAAGGATTTCAAGCGCCGCTTCGGCACGCGCTTTAACCTGCTGCCTGAAAAGATTGCCATCCAGATCAACGATACCCATCCAGGCCTGGCCATTCCGGAGCTGATGCGCCTGCTGATGGATCAGGAGGGTCTGGGCTGGGATGAGGCGCAGGCCATTGTCAGCAAGACGGTTGCCTATACCAACCATACCGTCATGAGCGAGGCGCTGGAGCGCTGGCCGCAGCAGATGGTGCGCGAGCAGCTGCCCCGCATTTATATGATCCTGGAGGAAATGAACCGTCGCCTGTGCCAGCGTCTGTGGAATGCTTTCCCCGGCGATTGGGATCGCATTGCCCATATGGCCATCCTGGCGTATGATCAGGTGCACATGGCCAATCTGTGCGTAGCCATGAGCTACGCGGTCAATGGCGTCAGCCGCCTGCACGGCGAGATCCTCAAAAACGATACCTTCCATGATTATTATACCCTGATGCCTGAAAAGTTCACCTATATCACCAACGGTATCACCCATCGCCGCTGGCTGATGGCCTGCAATACCCGCCTGCGCGAGCTGATTAACGAGGCCATCGGTGAAAAATGGTATCGTGAGCCCGAGCGCCTGGAGGAGCTGCTGCCCTTTGCGGAGGATAAGGCATTCCGCGAAAAGTTCGACCAGGTGAAGCAGTTTAACAAGCATCAGTTCAACCATATGCTGTCCATGCGGCAGGATATGGAGGTGGACGAGAGCTTTATGTTCGATTCGCAGTGCAAGCGCCTGCACGAGTATAAGCGCCAGATGCTAAATGCCCTGCATATCCATGTGCTGTATAACCGCATCATGGACGATCCCAACTTCACCATGACCCCGCGCGTGTTCATCTTTGCCGCCAAGGCCAGCCCCGGCTACTACAAGGCCAAGCTGATCATCCGCTATATTCTGGCGCTGAGCAAGATGATTAACCATAATCCCCGTGCCAGCCGCATGCTGCGCATTGTCTTTGTGGAAAACTACGATGTCTCCGCCGCTGAGGCCATCATGCCCGCCACCGATTTGTCCGAGCAGCTCTCCACTGCCGGCAAGGAGGCCAGCGGCACCGGCAACATGAAGTTCATGATGAACGGCGCGGTGACAATCGGCACCATGGACGGCGCGAATGTGGAAATCTACGATCAGGTGGGCGCGGAGAATATCTACATCTTTGGTATGCGCGCCGATACCGTGGCGGCGCTGGAAAGCGCAGGCGGCTATAACCCCATGACGATTTTTGAAAACAACGCCGAAATCCGCCGCGCGCTGACGCAGATGATCGACGGCACGCTGATGACGGAGAACCCCGCCGCCCTGCAGGCGCTGTATCACGATATGCTCTTTGACGACCGCTACTTCGTCCTCAAGGACTTTGGCAGCTACTCCATGGCGCAGCGCCGCGTGAACGACGATTATCAGGATCGCGACAAGTGGCTGCGTATGGCGGTGATCAACACGGCCAAGTCCGGCATTTTCTCCTCCGACCGCACCATCCGCGAGTATAACGAGAAGATCTGGCATCTGAAATAAAAATGAAAAGGCTTTGGAGCGAACCTCCAAAGCCTCTTGATTCCTGGAATTACTTGCAGTTGTAGTTGCCGCACATGCTTTCATCGGCCGCTTCGCCGGTGTAGGCCATGGGGGTGGGCTCCACCTTGATCTTGTCCAGGCTGCAATGGCCGTGGTCATTGTGATGCTTGCAGGATACGACGCTGCACTCGATGCACTGATTCCATTCGGGATGGCTCATGGAAAAATCCTTCCTTTCATATAGAAAATGGAAAAGGCGGACGCGACAGCCCCTCGCGCGCGAGACTGCTCGGCGGGATGCGCGTGGTGCGCGCGGTGCATGACAGCGTCCGCCGTCCCCATGGGAGGGCCTGGCTGTACGATCTGTCGCGCGATCAGGCGAATGCGCTCATTGCGTCCACAGCCAGTATGCCCGCGCGGCGGACGAGCTATCCCAACAAAAATTTTCGTCGTCCCGGTGAGTTCGAAATCCTCCTCACCTTGAGCAATTCCGGCAATATCCACAGCGTTTTGGCTGGGCTTTTCACGCATTGCTGCGTCGCTTTCCGCTTGACGTACCTCCAGTACGCCTGCGCGTCGGCTTCTTGCACTGCGCAAATATCCTGCGCCTTCCCGCTGCGTCAATTGCCGTCCTTGCTCATAAATCAAAACTAAGGAGCAATTGAAAAATGAAAAAGAAGACCACCCTCTACCTTGTGCAGGCCGCGCTGATCGCCGCCATGTACGTCGCCCTGACCTACCTGAGCAACATGGCGGGCCTGTGGGAAGTGCGCTTTTCCGAGGCACTGTGCATCCTGCCCTATTTTACCGGCGCGGCTGTGCCCGGCCTGACCGTTGGCTGCGTGCTGGCCAATATCCTGACGGGCTGCCCGCTGTGGGATGTTGTTTTTGGCTCCCTGGCTACGCTGATCGGCGCATATATTGCCAGGCTTCTGCATAAGAAAAGCTGGTGGCTTGCGCCCTGGCCCAATATCATTGCCAATACCATTGCCGTGCCGCTGATCCTGCGGTATGTGTATACCGACGTATCCAGCACCTATCCCGCGCTGGTGGGGCTGATCTTTGCCAGCGAGGTGGTATCGGCGGGGCTGCTGGGCTATGTGCTGCTGCGCGCGCTCAAGCCCCATACGCAGCTGTTTCGCGGCGCTTGAAAGCGCAGGCAAGCCTGTGCTATAATAGTCAAAATTCCGCATTGAAAGGAAGGTGGGCGCATGCATGTTTTCTACTGCAAAAAGTGCAAAAAGGACAGCCTGACGCCCATCTGCGAGCATTGCGGCCAGCCCATTACCGCCCTGTCCAGCAACGAGCGCTTCAAGTGGCGCGCCATCCGCGTGCCTCTGGGGGATGCTCGCAGCATCTGGGGCGCGCTGAAGGTGCTGGCGCTGGCGGAAATTCTGCTGATCCTGTTTTGCTTTATCGGTGAATTGCTGGTGGCGCAGGATAAGCAGATGGCGCTCACCATGCTGACGGGCAGCGGCATGCTGCCCTGGGCGCTGGTGTTCTTCGGCCTGGGCGCGGTGATCATCCTGCTTTGCCTGGGCCTGCAGGGACGGGAAGAAATGCACTACGTGCTGGATAAAAGCGGCGCGCATCTGCAAAAGTGGATCGAACCGGGACGGATTCGCTGCTACGCCCGTTGCCTGCCCTACGAAAGCTATAACATCGCCAAGGATAACGAGGGCAACGCGCGCATGCTCATAGGAGAATCGCATATCCTGTGGGAGGATGTGTGCCGCTACGAAGTGAACAAGCGCGCCTGCCGCATCGATCTGTACCGCCCGGCGGGATTTCGGTTTATGACGCTGTATCCGGAGCGCGAGGAGCTGGATGCAATCGTAGCCTATATAACGCCCAAAATGAAGCAGCTGGTACGGCGATAAAAAACATAATGACTCAAAAAGGCGAATGTATACCGCGAAAAAGACGGCGTACATTCGCTTTTTTTGCCAAAAGGGTGAAAAATTTTTTGGATTTTGGCGATAGATATTGAAAAAATCCCGATCGTTTGTTATACTTGTAAACGAATGACGTGTTCGCGTCGTTTGAGATTTTCATAGGAGGCTCAACTCATGAAAAAGTTCCTGGCAATGATCCTGGCGCTCGTCATGGTTCTGGCGATGGTTTCTGTCGCGTCTGCTGAAGACGCGATGCGTGTGGCGATGATCACCGACTACGGCGATATCACCGACCAGTCCTTCAACCAGACTACCTACGAAGCCTGCAAAAAGTGGGCGGAAGAGAACGGCGTTGATTTCACCTACTTCAAGCCCGCTGGCGACTCCACCCCCGAGCGTGTGGCCATGGTCGAAAAGGCCGCTGAAGAAGGCTACAACGTGATCGTGATGCCCGGTTATGCCTTTGGCGGCACCATCGCTGAAGTGCAGAACGACTACTCCGATATCAAGTTCGTGGCGCTGGACGTGTCTGAGGGCGACCTGGGCGGCGTTGAGCTGGCGTCCAACGTGTACTGCGCTGTGTATCAGGAAGAGCTGTGCGGCTACATGGCTGGCTATGCTGCTGTGAAGCTGGGCTACACCCATCTGGGCTTCCTGGGCGGCATGGCGGTTCCCGCCGTCGTCCGCTACGGCTACGGCTTCGTGCAGGGCTGCAACGCCGCTGCCGTTGAAATGGGCAAGGAAAAGGAAGTTACCGTTGAATACGTGTACGGCAACCAATTCTTCGGCGACGCCGATATCACCGCCTACATGGACAACTGGTATCAGACCATGGGTGTGCAGGCCGTGTTCGCCTGCGGCGGCGGCATCTATACCTCCGCTGCTGAAGCGGCTGCCAAGGTAAACGCCAAGGTCATCGGCGTGGACGTGGACCAGGCTGGCATCATCAACGCCTACGGCGAGGGCATGACCGTGACCTCCGCTATGAAGGGTCTGGCCGCCACCGTTAACACCCTGCTGACCGAGATCAAGGCTGGCAACTTCGCCAGCTTCGGCGGCAAGGTGGAAACCCTGGGTCTGGTTTCCGGCACCGATATGGACGCCAACTACGTGGGCATTCCTGCCTCCACCCAGTACGCCGAAGGCTTCACCGCCGAGGATTACGCTGCGCTGGTTGCCAAGATGTTCGCTGGCGAAGTCACCGTGTCCAACGACACCGAGACTCAGCCTGAGGTTGCCCTGACTGTCACCTACTACGGCAATATCAAGTAATTCCATCATCGCCGGGGAGAGGCCATCTCCCCGGCCTTTGACAAAAGCCCCTGCTCCCGTAAAAGAAGCGGGGGTTTTTGTCAAGGGCCGTGCCAGGCGAACCGGCCGCGTAAGGGAGGGACAAATTCCTTGGAGAATCACGGAAACGAATACGCCGTAGAAATGCTGCATATCACCAAGCGATTTCCGGGCATCATCGCAAACGACGATATCACCCTGCAATTGCGCAAGGGTGAAATTCACGCGCTTTTGGGTGAGAACGGCGCAGGCAAATCCACGCTGATGAGCGTGCTTTTCGGTCTGTATCAGCCGGAAGAGGGAAAAATCCGCGTCAATGGCAAGGACGTGGTGATCCGCGACCCCAACGACGCCAACGCCCTGGGCATCGGCATGGTGCATCAGCATTTCAAGCTGGTGGAGTGCTTTACGGTGCTGGATAATATCATCCTGGGCGCTGAGACGTGCAAATTCGGCTTCCTCAATAAGGCCCAAGCCCGCGAAAAGGTGAACGCCCTGAGCGAGCGCTACGGCCTACACGTCGATCTGGACGCGAAGATTGAGGATATCACCGTGGGCATGCAGCAGAGGACGGAAATCCTCAAAATGCTCTACCGCGACAACGATATCCTGATCTTTGACGAGCCTACCGCCGTGCTGACCCCGCATGAGATCGACGAGCTGATGCAGATCATGCGCAACCTGGCGCAGGAGGGCAAGTCTATCCTGTTCATTTCCCATAAGCTGGCTGAAATCATGGCTGTGGCCGATCGCTGCACCGTGCTGCGCAAGGGCAAATATATCGGTACGGTCAATACCGCCGAGACTTCCATGGAGCAGCTGTCTGCCATGATGGTGGGCCGCAACGTCAATTTCCATGTGGAAAAGCAGCCCAAAACGCCCGGCAAGGTGATCCTGAAGGTGGAAAACATGACGGTCGCCTCCAAGCTGCACAAGAACAACGCCGTTCGCAATGTATCCTTTGACGTGCGCGAGGGCGAAATTGTGTGCATCGCCGGCATCGATGGCAACGGCCAAACAGAGCTGGTTTACGGCCTGACGGGGCTGGAGCCGCTGGCGGGCGGCAAGATCACCCTGATGGGGGATAACATCACCCACGCATCCATCCGCAAGCGCAGCAAGGATGGCATCAGCCACATCCCGGAGGATCGCCACAAGCACGGCCTGGTGCTGGATTACAGCCTGGAAGACGATATTGTGTTGCAGCGCTATTTTGAAAGCGATTTTACACAGTTCGGCTTCTTGCGCCGCAAGCAGATTCGCGGCTATGCCGAGCAACTGATCGAGCAGTATGACATCCGCTCTGGTCAGGGGCCTGTCACCATGGCGCGCAGTATGTCCGGCGGCAACCAGCAAAAGGCCATCGTCGCGCGCGAGATTGACCGCGATCCCAAACTCCTTATCGCCGTGCAGCCTACCCGCGGCCTGGATGTGGGCGCGATTGAGTATATCCACAAGAAGATCGTCGAGCAGCGCGACGCGGGCAAGGCCGTGCTGCTGGTTTCGCTGGAACTGGACGAGGTGATGGACGTGAGCGACCGGATCCTGGTGATGTACGAGGGCGAAATCGTGGGCGAGCTGGACCCCAAAACCACCACGGTAGAGGAGCTGGGTCTGTACATGGCCGGCGCCAAGAGACAGGAGGTGCGGGAAGGTGCAAAATAAAAAGCATACTTCTTGGCTGCAAATCCCCGCAGTGCAAACGCTGCTCGCATCGCTATTGTGCATTGTCGCAGGCGTGCTGATCGGCTATATCGCGCTGCTGATTATCAATCCCTCCGGTGCGACGGAGGCCATCCTGACGGTTCTGAAGAATTTCTGGACCTACAGCCGCCCCAAGACCCAGCTGAAATATCTGGGCTCCACGCTGGTAAAGACCGCGCCGCTGCTGATGTGCGCGCTGTCGGTGCTCTTTGCCTATAAGGTAGGCCTGTTCAATATCGGCGCGGCGGGTCAGTATGTGGCCGGCGCGGGTGCAAGCCTGTACTGCGCGCTGGCGCTGCAGCTGCCCTGGTGGGTATGCTTGCTGGCGGCCATCGTGTGCGGCGCGTTGCTGGGCGCCATCTCCGGCGCGCTCAAGGCGTATTGCAACGTGAACGAGGTTATTTCCTGCATCATGCTCAACTGGATCAGCCTCTATACGGTCAATACCCTGCTGTCTCAGGTGAAGGATCCTACCAGCCCCTACACGCTGAATCTCAAGCGCACCAACGCCGCGGCAGCGCTGCCCAGCCTGGGCCTGGAAAAGCTGTTTAACAACAACGCCAACGTGACCATCGCCATCCCGCTGGCTATCCTGTGCGCCATCGCCATCTGGGTGCTGCTGGCCAAGACGCGCCTGGGCTATGAGCTGCGCGCCACGGGCCTGAACCGTCACGCTGCCAAATACTGCGGCATGCGCGGCAAGTTCAATATCATCCTGGCCATGGCCATTGCGGGCGCGCTGGCGGGCGCGGGCGCGGCTATGCTGTATCTGACCGGCTTTGAGGAGTGGAGCTGCACGCAGTCCTCCGTCCCGGCGATGGGCTTCAATGGCATCGCCGCCGCTTTCCTGGGCGGCCTGAGCCCCATCGGCACGATCTTCGCGTCCTTCTTCATCCAGCATATCACCAACGGCGGCGCCTATGTGGATAAGACCATGTACTGCTCCCAGATCTCGGATTTCATTTCTTCTGTGATTATCTACCTGTGCGGCTTTGTGCTCTTTATCCGCCGCTTTATGAACAGCCGCATCGCCAAGGCCAACGAGAAGCGCGCGGCGCTTGAAAAAGGAGGCGATAAGCAATGATCCTGCTGATTCAGTATATGCTCATCTTTGCTTCCGTATTGATGCTGGTTGCGCTGGGCGGCTGCTTCTCCGAGCATTCGGGCGTGATCAATATCGGCCTGGAGGGCATCATGGTCTTTGGTGCGCTGGGCGGCGCGCTGATGATGAAATGGCTGCCCGTGGGCGCATCCGCGCTGACGGTAATCAGCCTGTCCATCCTGGCCGCGGTGATCTTCGGCATGCTTTATTCTCTGCTGCTGGCTGTGGCGGCCATCAACTTCAGCGCCGATCAAACGCTGGTGGGCACGGCCATGAACCTGATGGGCACGGCGCTGGCGACGGTCATCGTAAAGGCCATGAATACGGCGGCCAACCCCGATAACGTATCCTCCACCATCCAGTATATCAACGCCAAGAAGGCCTTCCTGGTCAATATCGGCAGCTTCGAGTTCAACTGGTTCATGCTGCTGGCGCTGATTCTGTTGATTGCCAGCTATGTGGTGCTGAACAAGACGCGCTTTGGCCTGCGCCTGCAGGCGTGCGGCGAGCATCCGCAGGCGGCGGACTCGGTGGGCATCAATGTGTATAAGATGCGCTATGCGGGCGTGCTGATTTCCGGCCTGCTGGGAGGCATCGGCGGATTGGTGTATATTACTGCGGGCGTGAGCGAATGGAAATTTGAAAACGGCGTGGCCGGCTTTGGTTTCCTGGCGCTGGCGGTGATGATCTTCGGCCAGTGGAAGCCCATCCGCATCGCCCTGGCGGCGCTGCTGTTTGGATTCTTCCGCGCGCTGGGCAATGTATACACGGGCTTTGATTTCCTGCAGCGGCTGAACCTGCCCAGCAACGTGTACAACATGCTGCCCTATATCTTCTCCCTGATCGTGCTGATCCTGACCTCCAAGAACTCCCGCGCGCCCAAGGCGGAGGGCGTTCCCTACGATAAAGGAGCAAGGTAAGGCGAAAATTACGGATTGCATCCAATCATCGTCCTCGTGACACGCCGATGAAATCGGCGCGGGCGTGCGCAGCACGACCAAGGGGAAAAATGAAAAGCTGCCTGTGTGGAGCTTGCTCCTGCCCAGGCAGCTTGAGTTTTTCACTGTCATGAGGGGACGGCTAAAGCTACTCTTTCTATTTAATTGCTTTTAACGTCACAAATAGGTTCTTTGGTACTTTCCTTGTACGCCCCGCGCTACTGCCTAACGGCAAGCGCGGGTTTCGGGCGGCAATTTGCAAAATTGCGCGCCCTCAGCCGCTTATGGCGGCGCTATGACTCAAGAAAGTACCGTAATTCCTTTTCTTGTCTAAGTTTGCTGTGCTTTTTTTACAAACATAAACAGCCATCCCAGCGGGATGGCTGTATTGCTGTTATTGGGTTTAGCGCTTCAATAAATCAATCGTTACGCTTGGAGATAGCCGTGCGGATTACGGGACTGCCAGTTCCACGCATCGCGGCACATATCGTCCAGCGTGCGCTTGGCCTGCCAGTGCAGCACGGCCTTGGCCTTGGCGGGATCAGCATAGGATACGGCAATATCGCCTGGGCGGCGCGGCGCATCCACGTGGGGGAGGGTCAGGTGGTTGGCGCGCTCAAAGGCCGCTACCATCTGATATACGCTGTAACCTTCGCCGGTGCCCAGGTTGAAGATCTCGGTGCCCTGATGATCCATGGCGTATTCCAGCGCCTTTACATGGCCGTCCGCCAGATCCATCACATGGATGTAATCACGCACGCAGGTACCGTCGGGGGTGGGATAATCGTTGCCGAAGATGCTCAGCTTGTCGCGCACGCCAGCCGCTGTCTGGCAGATGAAGGGCATCAGGTTGTTGGGGATGCCGGAGGGATCCTCGCCGATCAGCCCGCTCTCATGCGCGCCGACGGGGTTGAAGTAGCGCAGCAGCACCACCGTCCACTCGGGATCGGCAAAGGCTATATCGCGCATAATGCGCTCGCTCATCCATTTGGTCCAGCCATAGGGATTGGTGCACTCGCCCATGGGCAGACTTTCGTTGAAGGGCACTTCCTTGCTGTCGCCGTACACGGTGGCGGAGCTAGAAAATACAATGCGCTTTACATGGTGCTCCGCCATCACGCGGCACAGCGTCATGGTAGCGCCCAGGTTGTTCTGATAATAATTGAGCGGGATGCGCACGGATTCGCCTACAGCCTTCAGACCCGCAAAGTGCACCACGCCGTCGATATGCTCCTTATCAAAAACGCTGCTGACAAACGCCGCGTCGCAGCAATCGCCCTCGTACAGGGTGATGGACTTGCCGGCGATCTTTTCCACACGGGCAATGGCCTCGGGGCAGCTATTAACAAAATTATCCAATACGACCACTTCGTGGCCCGCGTCCAGCAGGCTAACGCAGGTGTGGGAGCCGATATAGCCGGCGCCGCCGGTAAGCAAAAAACGCATCGAAAACCCCTCCTCTTTTTGATCCGGGTATAGTATAATATTTCAGGCAGAGATTGTCAAATAACATTTTACTCGCACTTTTTGTAGATTTCTGCTATAATGAGCAAACCGTAAGCAAGAAAGGAAGTGACGGCATGAGTCTGTTTCATCCGCGCAGCCGCGCGGAGCAGTTTGAGGCGATGGCGGCGGAGTATGAGCGTCCCATTTATCTGCTGTGCCTGCGCATGATGGGCAACCGTGAGGACGCGCAGGATTGCGCCCAGGAGGCGCTGCTGCGCGCGTTCCGCGCCTTTGATCGGTTCCGTGACGGCGCCAGCCCCAAAACATGGCTCTATCGCATTGCCTATAATACCTGTATAGATGAGTTGCGCCGCCGGCGTGGCGTGGTATCGCTGGATACCCTGCGCGAGGGTGGCTTCGATGTGCCCGATGCGACAGCAGAGCGCGCGTATGAGCAATTGGAGCACAAGGAGCGCTGCGAGCTGGTTAAGCAGGCCATGGAGCAGCTGCCCGAGGATCAGCGCGCCGCGCTGGTGCTGCGAGAGTTCCAGCAGCTATCCTACGAGGAGATCGCCAACGCCTTGCAGCAGCCTGAGGGCACGATCAAGAGCCGCATCAACCGAGCCCGTGAAAAAGTGAAAAATTTTGTAAAACAGGCGGAACAAAACGGCTGCCCATCCGTCAAAGAAAATGAAGGGAGGCAAAAATGATGGATTGTAAAGCATTTGCCTTGCTTCTCGATATCCCCTGGGGGAAGCTGACGCAGGCGCAGCGGGATGAAATGGAACAACACGCTGCGCAGTGCCCGGATTGCGCGCTGGCGCTGCAGATCCAACGCGATATGCAAGGGATGGACACGGATGAAACCGTGCCAGAGGCATTCTCGCAGGGATGGCGAACCATGATTCGCGAGGAGGAGAGACGGATGAACGAGCAAAATGAGAAGCGGCGTTTCCCCTGGAAGCGCGCGCTGGCCACCGCGGCGGCGGTGATCTTTGTAGCGGGCGGCACGGCAATCAGCACGCTGAACGGTTGGGGGATGGAGAGCGGCAAGCCTGCCGCGCAGTACCGCATGGCGGACGAGCCAAACTATCAGTATAATGACAGCAGAGTGCAGGATTACGACTATGCCGCAGGCGTCAGCGACGAGGGCGGGATGATGCTGAAATCAATGGCTCAAAACGAAAGCGCCTCGAGCGCCGCGCCGGAGGAAGCCACGGCACAGGCCAGCAAGATCATCCGCACGGTTAATTTCACCATCCGCACCCAGCAGTATGATGCGGCCTATGCGGCGCTGAGCACGCTGGTGAGCAATTACGGCGGCACGGTGGAAAGTCTGAACCTGTCAGGCGACCAGAGTGCGGGCAGCCTGCGCAGGGCTAACCTGACGCTGCGTATCCCGTCTGAAAAGCTGGATGCCTTTGTGGCCGGGGCTAACGATATCGGCGGCGTGAGCAATTATTCCGAAAGCAGCGACGATGTAAGCGACACCTACTACGACCTGCAATCCCGTCTGGATACGCAGAAAACCAAGATGGCGCGGCTTCTGCAGCTGATGGAAAAGGCTGAGACGACCAGCGACCTGATTGAACTGGAAAACGCGATCAGCGACACCCAGTACATGATCGATTCCTACACCGGCCGGCTGAACGGCTATGACAGCCGCGTAAACAACTCCTATGTGTATGTGACCATCCGGGAGCTGTCCAATGCCGAGGCTGTTGAGGAGGAAAATACGCCCCTGGGACAGCGCATTGCTAATGCAGTGAAGGCCTCTCTGGAAACAGCTGGCCGCGCGGCGCAGGGCTTCGCGGTGTTCTTTGTGGCGGCGCTGCCCTGGCTGGCGGCGCTGGGCGTGGTGATTGTGATCATCCGCGTGATCCGCAAAAAGACGAAGAAGCAGCGCAAGTAAACAGCATAGCAAACAGCGGACGGAGAAAGACTCTCCGCCCGTTGCTTTTTTATGAAGCGCTTTCGCTTTTATCTTGGATCGTAGGTATAGCGGCCTACCAGGCGCGGCTTGCCGTCATACACGCCGTAGGCGTCGGCGTATACGCGATAGCGCTCGCCCACCACCCAGGTATCGCTGGACATGTTTTCAAGCAGTACCAGCCGTTCGCCGCCCTCGGATTCGTCGGTATCCATCAGGGCTAGCTGCGGCTTGTTGCTCAGAATTTCAACAATGGTGCCCTGACACAGATAAATCTGCGTGCGCGCCACGCGCATGGCGGTGTTGTTCAGATACTCGATGTAGTTGGTTGCATCCATAGGCCAGGCCTTGGGCGTGTAGGTGCTGGAATAGGGCACATAGTACACATCCTTGGTCAGCGTGGCGCTGTGGCCGTCCTTCTCGGCGGTGATGATGATGGTGTTGGTGCCGATCTTGTTAAACTGTGCCTGGAAGGAGAAATCGCCCGTGGCGTTCAGGCTGGAGGTGTCCAGATTCTGATAGGGCGTGGAAATGGTGATCGTAGCGCCCGGAATGGTGGTGCCGCGGATGGTCATTAGGCTTTGCGCGCTGGTGCTGCCCAGGGTGGAGCTCAGCTCCAGCGGGATATCCTGCGGCGCGCGGTACAGCGTCAGCGTGATGCGGTTTTCGCGGTAATACTGGCAGTTGACTACGATTTCAAACTTGTTTTCGCCAATGGCCTGCACCGTGGCGTTGTAGCTGATGTAGCCGTCCTGGGTATTGACGAAGCTGGAATAATCCTCGCCGTTGATGAACACGGTGGAATTTTGCTCTACCTTAAATTTGATTACATAGGGCGAGGTGGATACCTCCACATAGGTGGTGTCGGGCGTTACCAGCGTGATGGGAGACAGCGGCACATCGATGGTGTAGTGGATGGGCTCCATTAGTTTTTGTTCGCCCGCGCTGGTTTTGATGTAGGGGGTCAGCGTCACGTCCAGGGTGGGGGTGGTAATGGTGTTGTTCAGCTCGTACCACTGATAATCGGGCACCTCCACCGTGGCGTAGCCGCCGGTGACAATATAGGATTTACGCAGCTCCTTGATGTAGATCTGCGCGCCCTCTTCGGCGGGAATCAGGATGGTGTGCGCCGCCATATCGTTCATGATGGAGGAGGAAATGATGGCCTGCTCCTGCAAAGAGGGGGCTTTGTTTTCACGCGCGGGCTTGAGGATGAACAGATATCCGCACGCCAGCAGGCCGCCGATGAGCAGCACGGTGGCCAGATAGGGCAGGATGCGCCGCAGACCGAAGGCATGCACATGGCGCATCTTGCGCGGGGACATGCCGTGTGCGCGCGGACGCGGGCGATAGCTGTCATCCCACAGCGGCTGATAGGCCGGTGGCTCCTCAATATCGTCATACTGGATGGGCTCCTGCCGCGGCGAGGCCGGGATGGCGTCGGGGCGAACGTCGCCCTCGGGAGTCAGATCACGGCCGTCCACATCGTCCAGCGCGTCATAAATGCGCGTGGGGCGCGTTTGCGTGTACACGTTGCGGGAGGTTGGCGCATAGCCGCCCGCCAGGCTGTCGCGGCGGATGCGGCGCTGCTGCTCCTCGCCGCGCTTGCGGCGGGTGTGCAGGCTTTGCATTTCGCCAGCCAGCAGATCACGCTCATCGGGGCGCGGCACGGTGCGGTCGTCGTTTTCCACCGAGTAGATTACAGTAGAAGGCGGCTTGGGCACGTCGCTGTTTTCGCTGCGCCAAATGCTGGCGCTCTGTGCGTCTGGCTGAGGCAGCGGCGCGCCGCAATAAAAGCATTTTTCAAGCGTGGCGCGGTTCCAGCGCCCGCATTGGGGACATTTCAAGGCATGATCCTCCTTGATTCTAAAAGTGAAACATACAGATATTCTACACCGTATGTCAAAATTCCTGCAATGAGCCGTTATCACGGGCAAATGCACGCGGGGCGCGCGAATGCCGGACGTTTACAGCGCCGCCCAGGTATGGTATAATAGGCGGGCAAAACGGCAAGGAGCAAGCTATGGTTTTAGAGCGGATTCATTCTTCCGAGGATGTCAAGCGGCTTTCCAGCAAGGAGCTGCCCGTGCTGGCGCAGGAGCTGCGCGCGCGCATCATCGATAGCGTGTCGCGCAACGGCGGCCATCTGGCCTCCAACTTGGGGGTGGTGGAATTGACCATCGCCCTGCACCGCGCGTTTGATTTTCCTAAGGATGCTTTGATTTTTGACGTGGGGCATCAGTGCTATGCCCATAAGCTGTTGACGGGTCGCGCGGACAGCTTTGACACCTTGCGGCAGTTCGGTGGGCTGGCAGGCTTTCCCCGCAGAGAGGAAAGCCCTTATGATGCCTTCAATACCGGCCACGCATCCACGGCCATATCGGCGGCAGCCGGCATGGCGCGGGCGCGCGATCTTGCGGGCGGCAGCCAAAGCGTGGTGGCCGTAGTGGGAGACGGCGCGCTGACGGGCGGCATGTGCTATGAGGCCCTTAGCGATGCGGGCAGCAGCAAGCTGCGCATGATCGTGGTGCTCAACGACAATGGCATGAGCATCTCGCGCAATGTAGGCGCGGTTTCGCGCTATCTTACGCACATGCGTTCCAGCAAGGGCTGGTTCGAGGCCAAGCACGTTGTCGGCGATTTCCTGCGCCGTATTCCCGTGGTTGGCAACAGCCTGCATGCCTTCTTCCAGCGCATCAAAAACTCCCTGCGCAATATCTTTGTGCAGGATCGACTGTTTGATTCGCTGGGCTTTCACTATCTTGGCCCGGTGGATGGGCGCGACATCACAGGGCTGGAGCGATTGTTTCGCCGCGCGCGGCAGCTGGATGAACCGGTGCTGATTCATGTGGTTACCAAAAAGGGACGCGGCTATTCCCAGGCGGAGAGCGATCCGACCCGCCTGCATGGCACGCCGCCCTTCGACGTGCATACCGGTGAGCCGCTTAGCCCCGCGGGCAAATCCATGGGCAAGGCGGCGGGCGATGCGCTGTGCGCTATGGCTGCGGCGGATTCTCGCATTGTGGCTGTGACGGCCGCCATGACGGGCAGCACGGGGCTGGGCGAGTTTGCCAGCCGCTATCCGGATCGGCTGTACGATGTGGGCATTGCCGAGGAACATGCTGTCACCATGGCCGCGGGTCTGGCGGCTGGCGGCGCGCGCCCCTTTGTGGCGATTTACGATAGCTTTTTGCAGCGCGCGTATGATCAGATCTTGCTGGACGTGTGTGAGCAGCATTTGCCGGTGTGCTTCCTGGTGGATCGCGCGGGGCTGATTGAAGACGGCGTGACGCATCAGGGCGTGTACGGCAATGCTTTTTTGACGCAGATGCCGGGGCTGACGGTGCTGAACGCCGCCACATGCGATGAGCTGCAGGCCATGATTCGCTATGCGCTGACGCTGGATGCGCCCGTTGCTATTCGTTATGGCAAGACGGAAACCGAAAATGTGGCTGTTTGGCCGCGGGAAAAGCCCTATGCGCCCATGTGGCCGCTGCTGCGGACAGGGGATGAGCTGGCTATCCTGGCTTGCGGCGCGATGGTCGGGCAGGCCATGCGCGCTGCGGAGCTGCTGGATCAGCAGGGTCTGCGCTGCGCCGTATATGCGGCGGATTGCATTCAACCGCTGGACGAGAGCGTGCTGAATCAGCTGAAAGATTCGAAACTTGTTACGCTGGAAGAAGGCGTAGTATCGGGCGGCCTGAGCAGCCTGGTACCGGCCTGGCGTGCCGCGCATGGCGTGTGCAAGCCGCTGCTGACGCTGGGCGTCGAGGGCTTGTGCGCCACGCAGGGCGATCATACATTACAGCTGCGCGCGCAGGGGTTGGACGCGGAGAGCGTGGCGCGCCGCATTGCACAATGGAATAAGGAGAGCAAAGCATGAAAACGCGGGTAGACAGCGCGCTGGTAAGCCGCGGCATGGCGGCGAGCCGTGAAAAGGCGCAGGCGCTGATTATGGCCGGGCAGATTTACATTGGCGAAAAAAAGGTGCTCAAGGCCTCCGAAACCGTGGAGGACAATCAGGAGCTGATCCTGCGCGGCGAGGTGGACTCCCTGGCCAGTCGGGGCGGGCACAAGATTGAGCGTGCGATTACGGTGTTCGGCGCGAATGTGACAGGCGTGGTTGCTATGGATATCGGCGCTGCCGCAGGCGGCTTTACCGATGTGCTGCTGCGCCACGGCGCGGCGCATGTATATGCCATCGATGTGGGTTATGGCCAGCTGGATTGGAAGCTGCGGCAGGATGAGCGCGTCACTGTAATGGAGCGTACCAACGCCCGCGCGCTGACGCCCGACATGGTGCCGCTGCATCCGACATTGACGGTGATGGACGTGTCCTTTATCTCCATACGGCTGATCCTGCCGGTGGCGGCGGGCATTATGGGGGAGAATGGAAGGTTTCTCACCCTGGTAAAGCCGCAGTTTGAAGCCGGGCGCGGCCAGGTGGGCAAGAACGGCGTGGTGCGCGAGCCTGCCGTGCATGCGCGCGTGCTGCAAAATGTGCGTGAATACGCCGCCGAAATTGGCTGGCATGTGGCGGGCTTTACCTATTCGCCTATTAAAGGTCCCAAGGGAAACATCGAGTTCCTGGCCGATATCCGTCCCGGCGCGGGCGATATGCCGGACGATGCGCAGATCGTCAAGCTGGTGCGCGAGGCGCATGATACGCTGTACAAATAAAAAGCTGCAAAGCAAGCACCCCTCTGCACAGAAAACCATGCGGAGGGGTGCTTTTTTATGCTTATATGTTGATAAATGCGCCTTAGCCCTTGATTGCGCCAAGCATAACGCCCTTGACGAAGAAGCGCTGCAGCAATGGATACAGAATCAGCATGGGAACGGAGGCGATTACGATCAGCGCGTACTTCATCGTTTCGTTCAGCAGCAGCATCTGCGTGGCGTCGTCGCCGCCCGCGCCCTGCTCCACATAGTCCTGGCCGCTGAAGAAGTTGCGCATGACCAGCTGCAGGGGATAACGGTCGGTATCGCGGATGTATACCAGGGCGCTGAAGTAGGAGTTCCAGTGCGCAACGCCGTAATAGAGCACCATGACGGCAAGGATGGGCATGGACAGGGGCAGCACCAGCTGGAAGAGAATCTTCATGTTGTCCGCGCCGTCGATGCGCGCCGCCTCGTACAATTCACCGGGAATGCTGGTCTGAAAGTAGTTCTTCATGATGAACATGTTCCAGCTGCTGATTGCGCCGGGCAGAATCAGCGCCCACACGGTGTTCATCAGCCCCAAATTCCTGACTACCAGGAACGTGGGGATCAGGCCGCCGGAGAACAGCATAGTAAAGGTGAACAGGAAGGTGATGAACTTGCGCGCCTTGAAATCGCGGCGGGAGAGGGGATAGGCGGTCATCGTGGTCAGGATGATGTTGATGGCCGTGCCCAGCAGGGTGTAGAAAACGGTGTTTTTATAGCCGGTCAGAATCTGATGATTGTTGAATACGCGCTCATAGGCAATGGTGGTCAGCCCCTTGGGCAGCAGGTAAACCTTGCTCTGCACCACCAGCAGGGGACTGGAAAAGGAGCAGCTGATGGCATAGACCAGCGGATAGGCAACCACTAACATGACGATCAGCAGCAGCAGCGCGTTGATCACGTCGAATACCACGTCGCCGCGCGTTCTTTTGATGGCAGTGCCCGTATGCTTTTGCTTCATTGTTGTCGCCCTCCTTTACCACAGACTGATTTCGCTGACCTTTTTGCTGATCATATTGACCAGGCAGATCAGCACCAGGTTGATCATCGAGTTGAACAGGCTGACAGCTGTGGAGAAGGAATAGTTGCCGTCGCGGATACCCTGCTCGTAAACGTAGGTGGACAGGATTTCACCGGTGGTGCGGTTGCTGTCGTTTTGCAGGGCATAGGCCTTTTCAAAGCCCAGGTTCATCATATGGCCGACATCCAGGATGAACAGCGTCACCGCCGTGGGAATCAGCACAGGGATGGTGATGTACCATACCTTTTGCAGCTTGCTCGCGCCGTCCAGCGTGGCGGCCTCGTACTGCTGCGGATCTACGCCCGACAGCGCGGCCATATAGATGATGGAGCCCCAGCCGGCGCTGGACCATACGCTGGACCATACGTACAAGTGGCGGAAGGCGCTTTCACTGGTAAGAAATTTTACCGTGGGCAGGCCCATGGCGGTCAGCACGGTGTTGACAATGCCGCCCGTCTTCATCAGTGCGTCGGGGGAGGCGAAAATCTGCTGGATAATACCCACGACCACGATGGTGGATACAAAATGGGGGGCGTAGGTGACAAACTGCACGCACTTGCGGTAGCGGATGGAACGAAGCTCGTTCATCATCAGCGCCAGCAGGATGGAGCAGGGGAACTTCGCAATCAGGGTGTAAAGGCTCAGGATGATTGTATTGCCGATTACACGCATGGAGTATTTGGCGTTCAGGAAGCGTTGGAAGTGCTTGAGAAGATTAACCGAGCCGCGCTGAACGGCCCAGGGGCTCAGCCAGATGCCCTTGGTAGGCTTGTAATCCTTAAAGGCGATCTGTACGCCCAGCATCGGCCAGTAGGAAAACAGCAGCAGGTACACAACGCCCGGCACTACGAGCAGATACAGCTGCCAATTGTTATACATTTCGCGCTTGATGCGCACCCAGAGGGACGCTTGATGATGCTGGCCATAGCGCAGATCATTGCCGGACATGGTGCTCATGAAGGATAACCTCCTGTACAGGTTAAAAGTGCAGCGGGTGAAAAAGTTCGGGCACGGCACGCTGCCGCGCCGTGCCCGGTTGCTTATGGGATGTGCTTATTTGGCCAGCATACGATCCAGAGCAGTCTGATAAATCGCGATCAGATCTTCCAGACCAGCGTTCTGGATTTCTTCCAGATACTGGTTCCATACAGCGTCGTCGTCCACGTCCAGGGTGCCTTCGATGAACTTGGCGCGATAGACGTTGTGGCAGTTGTTGACGATGTCGGTCTTCAGGGCGGACAGCTCGTCGTTTTCATCGATGGTGAAGTTGAAGGACCAGGTGATCTTGTTGGCAAACTGCTCCATATTCTGGGCAGCTTCCAGAGCCTTGCCGCGGCACTCGGAGCCGCAGTTCCAGATGTCGTCCTTGTAGCCGGGGATACCGCCGGAGGCAAAGCAGGTGATGGCGGAGATGACCTTGTCGTAGGGATTGTCGCTGCTCACCTGACTGAGAATGGAATCCACATAGTTCGGGTAGCCGTTTTCATCCAGAGTGTAGTCAACATTCTCTTCGCCGAAGTACAGCATGCGGGCGCCATCCAGGGTGAACAGGGTGTCAGCCCACTTGATCAGGGTGATGGCGTCTTCCTTGGAAACGGTGTTGGAGATGACGAAGTTGCCAACGCCGAAACCCTTGTTCAGGGTGTTCCAGGCGTTGCCGCCAGGGCCGGTCAGGGACAGGGTGAGGGGCTCGTACTTGCTCTCATCCACAGCTGCGGCGGCCATGTTGGTGTAGGCCAGGGCGAAGATCTGGTTCTGGCTGCCCAGAGCCACCATGTTGGAGGTGGAGGGGGTCAGCATGTTCTGGTCGATCAGCTTTTCTTCGTACAGGCGATTGACGAAGGACAGCAGGGCGCGGTATTCGTCGGTGGTGTAGACGAAGCGGATCTTGGTTTCATCCGCGGGATCGGCGTCCACCAGCATGTCTTCACGGCCGCGGTTATGGATGCCGAACGCGCCGGAGAACAGGTTGATGTAACGATCCAGGGTGTTGGTGACGATACCCACTTCATCGTTGGGGTCGCCGTTGCCGTTGGCGTCGTTCTCACGCACCTTGACGAGCAGATCATAGAACTCGTCCAGGGTTTCGGGCATCTTGTCTACGCCCACATTGTGCATCATTTCCACATTGATGAACAGCTTGGGCAGCATACGGCCGGACAGGCTGTCGGTGATGCAGGGCAGGGAGTAGATCTCGCCGGTGGAGGGGTCGCTCACGATGGACCAGCCGTCCATCTTATCGATGGCCGCGCAGGCGTTGGGGGCGTATTCCTTCACCAGGTCGGTGATGTCCATGAACAGGCCTTCGGGGCCGTACTTCTTCAGCTGGTTCGCATTGATGGAGCAGCGGAAGAAAGCATCGGGGAAGGAAGATGTGTCGCCGGTGCCCAGCAGGACGCCCAGCTTTTCCTTCATCTCGCCGGAGTTGGCGTACAGTACCCAGTTGATGTGGATGCCGGTGGCTTCTTCAAGCAGCTTCCAGCACTTCATGCTTTCCCAGTCAAGCTGGTAAGTAGGGTTGTAGGCGGCCCAGAAGGTGAATTCCTTGCGGCTCTCTGCAACGGCAGCGCCGCTGAAGAGGGAGAGCACAAGCATCGCCGCCAGGAGTAGACCAAGCAGTTTCTTCATAGTGGTAGGTTCCTTTCAGTTTTTTGATACGCAGCTGAGATAACGTGTGCGTACCTTATGTTTGTATTATAACAATTGGTTGAGACAACGTGCGGACAAAATGTAATGTGTTTACTGACAAAACACGCTATGATTGGGTGACATGCATGCGGTTTCACCAAATTGCACAAGGAACTATTTGTAAAAACAAAACCGAAACGTCCATCCTATAAATTGATACGATGACAAAAAAGCGCGTTTCTGCTTTCTTTAGGCAGAAACGCGCTTGCATCAATATTTGGATATAATCAGGCCTCCGGCGCTTTATAGCCTTCTTTTTTGCTAAGGCCCAGCTGACGGTTGAAATTTTCACGGTTCTTTTCCATATAAATATCATACATTTCCTGCGGGGTCATCCCGGCGCGCAGGCACATGCTGACAAAGAAATGCAGGATATCCACCAGCTCTTCCTTTACGGCGTGATCATCCACGGGCTTGGGATTCTTCCACCATTTGAAGTTGACCTCGTTAAGCAGCTCGGCCATTTCGGACAGCATGGCAAGCGTCTGCTTCTGGATCCACTCGGTATCGCTGATGCCCTCCAGATGGCGGCGGGCAATGATGTCGTCGTTCAGGGTCTTTTGCATGCGGAAAATCTCATCCAGTCTGTCCATCGGGCTGCCTCCGTATTTTATTTCAGGTATTTGGCAATCTTCTTGCCCACAAAGGCCTGCGAGCGCGGACCGCCCAGCGTTTCGGCGGCCACGCGGCGCACATCCTCGGGCGCTACGGCCTCAATGCGGCGGATGGTTTCGTCGGTGGTGATCACGCGGTTCATCAGCGCCATGTTGCTGCCCATGCTGTTCATGCGGTTATAGGCGCTTTCCTGACCCAGGATAAAGCCGCCCTTGAGCTGCGCCTTGGCCATGTCAAACTCCTCCTGCGTGGCGCCCTCGCGCACCAGGCGGGAGGTTTCCTCATCGATCTGCGCCAGCACGGTTTTGACGTTGCGGGGGGATACGGCCGCGTAGATGGTAAAATCGCCGCAGTGCGGGTAGGCGGACGGCGCGGAATACACGCTGTAGGCCATGGCGGATTCCTCGCGGATGCGCTGGAACAGGCGCGAGGACATGCCGCCGCCCAGGATGCTGTTGAACACAGCCATGGGATAGGCGTCCGCGTCGCCCAGGGGCTTGCCGCGATAGCCCAGGCAGATATGCGCCTGCTCGGTATCCTTGTCGGCGGTCAGCGTCTGCGGGCGCTGGTTGACGGTGTTGACGGGGAAAATCTCACCCGCGCCGCCCGTCCAGTCGCCAAAGCGCTGTGCCATCAGATCCTTCACCTGGTTCAGATCAAAGTTGCCCGCGATGGCCACGCAGGTGTTCATGGGACTGTAATGGCGGGCACGGAAAGCCAGAATATCCTCCCGCGTGTAGCTGGCGATCAGCTCGCGCGGCCCCAGGATGGTCTGCCCCAGCGGCTGCCTGCCAAACATCGCCGAGGCGATCAGATCGTAGGCTACATCCTCGGGCGAATCGTCGGTCATGGAGATTTCCTCCAGCACCACGTTGCGCTCCTTGTCCAATTCCTTGGGATCGATCGCTGGGAAGCGCACGATATCCGACAGGATATCGGCGGCCAGCGGCAGGTTTTCATCGATCACCTTGGCATAGTAGCAGGTGCACAGCTTGCTGGTGGCGGCGTTGAGATAGCCGCCCACCGCGTCCATTTCCTGGGCGATCTGTTTGGCGCTGCGCCGGCCGGTGCCCTTGAAGGCCATGTGCTCAATCAGGTGCGACAGGCCGTTTTCGTGCTCGCGCTCCAGGATGGAGCCAGCCTTGACCCACACGCCCATGGATACCGAGCGCAGGTGCGGCAGCTGCTCGCACAGCACGCGCATGCCGTTTGGCAGGGTAAATTGCTCAATCATATTGTTCCCCTTATAACCGCAAGCAGGAGCCGGATAAGCGGCTCCTGTCTTTTGCGGCTTGATGCATTTACGGATTAGTCGTTGTGGCTGCTCTCGCGGCGCGGGGGACGGCGGCGCTCACCACCGTTGCCGGGACGCGGACCCACAGGACGGGTATAGACGATGTCGTTGCGGATCAGGTTGATGCGGCCCTGAGAGTCGATCTCGCTGACCTTTACCTCTACCTCGTCGCCGATATTGAGCACATCCTCCACCTTTTCAACACGCTCGTTGGCCAGCTTGGAGATGTGCAGCAGGCCATCCTTGCCGGGCAGCAGCTCCACAAACGCGCCCATCGTAGACAGGATGCGCACGACCTTGCCGTGATATACCTCGCCTACTTCAACATCCTTGGCGATGCCCTCGATGATGCGGCGCGCCTTAGCGGCGGCTTCTTCATCGGGGGTGGCGATGGCCACGCGGCCGTCGTCTTCGATGTCGATCTTTACGCCCGTTTCGGCGATGATCTTGTTAATCATCTTGCCGCCTGGTCCGATGACTTCGCGGATCTTATCAGGATTAATATTGAAGGAAATGATCTTGGGCGCGTAGGGGCTCATCTTGGTGCGCGGCGCGGGCAGGCACTCGAGCATGATGCCCAGGATATGCAGACGGCCTTCCAACGCCTGGCGCAGCGCCTGGCTCAGGATCGCGCGGTCGATACCTTTGATCTTGATATCCATCTGGATGGCGGTGATGCCGTTCATGGTGCCGGCCACCTTGAAGTCCATATCGCCCAGGAAGTCTTCCAGACCCTGAATGTCGGACAGAACGACCACCTTGTCGCTCTTATCATCCTTGATCAGACCCATGGCCACGCCGGCGACGGGCGCCTTGATGGGCACGCCCGCGTCCATCAGCGACAGGGTGCTGCCGCACACGGAAGCCATGGAGGAGGAACCGTTGGAGGACAGGATTTCGCTGACCAGACGCAGCGCGTAGGGGAACTCCTCTTCAGAGGGGATCACGGGCTCCAGCGCGCGTTCCGCCAGCGCGCCGTGACCGATTTCACGGCGGCCGGGAGCCTTCATGCGGCCCGCTTCGCCGGTGGCGTAGGGGGGCATATTATAATGATGGATATAGCGCTTGCTTTCCTCATTGGACAGGCCGTCCAGAATCTGCGCCTCGCGCAGGGAACCCAGCGTGGTTACGGTGAGGGCCTGGGTCTGGCCGCGGGTGAACACGGCGCTGCCGTGGGTGCGGGCCAGGATGCCGGTTTCGCACCAGATGGGGCGAATCTCGGTGATCTTGCGGCCGTCGGCACGGATGCCTTCGTCCAGGATGCGGCGGCGCATGACTTCCTTGTTCAGGTAGTACAGGGCGTCGGCCACCTCGGCGTCGCGGCCGGGGAAGATATCGGCAAAGTGCTCGATGGTCTCGGCCTTCACCTGCTCCTCACGCTGCTGGCGCTCGGCGCGGTCGAAGGTGTCGAAGGACCACTTGGCCTTATCATAAGCATACTCGCGGACGGCGGCGGTGATATCCTCGCCCGTCACGTTGAGCGGGAAGTCGCGCTTGGGCTTGCCGATTTCCGCCACGATCTTCTCCTGGAAGGCAACCAGCTCCTTGATGGCCTCGTGCGCGAAGAGGATCGCATCCAGCATTACATCCTCGGATACTTCCTTGGCGCCGGCTTCCACCATCATGATGGCGTCCTTGGTGCCGGCCACGTACAGGCTGATCTTGGAGGCGGCGCGCTGCTCTTCATTGGGCATCAGGATGAACTTGCCGTCCACCATGCCCACATGCACGGAACCCGTGGGGCCCGCCCAGGGGATATCGCTGACGCACAGGGCGATGGAAGAGCCCAGCATCGCGGGGATTTCGGGGGGGATGTTGGTATCGACGGACAGGGCGGTAGCCACTACCTGCACGTCGTTGCGCATGCCCTTGGGGAAGAGCGGGCGCAGGGGACGGTCGATCAGGCGGCAGGTCAGGGTCGCCTTCTCGGTGGGACGGCCTTCACGCTTGATGAAGCCGCCGGGAATTTTACCCACGGCGTACTGCTTTTCTTCAAAGTCTACCGCCAGCGGGAAGAAATCGACGCCCTCGCGGGGGGTATCGGATGCGCAGACGTTTACCAGCACGGCGGTATCGCCCATACGCACCAGCACGGAGCCGTCAGCCTGCTCGGCGTAGTGGCCGAAGTTGAACGACAGCGGATAGCCCGCAAAGTCCATCGTGTACGTTTTGTTTTCCATTGTTTTTCTCTCTCCTCCACATCTTCTTCTTCCAGATACGGCGCACCTGCGCGCGTATCCATAACAGAAAGGCTAACGGGGGTTTGACGAACGATACGCCAAAGCGATCCCGTTAGCCTTGCTTTGCGCTTACTTGCGCAGACCCAGCTGAGCGACCAGGGTGCGGTAACGCTCGATGTCGGTCTTCTTGAGGTACTCCAGCAGGCCGCGGCGCTGACCAACCATCAGCAGCAGGCCACGACGGCTATGATGGTCGTTCTTGTTGCTCTTGAGGTGCTCGTTCAGGTGATTGATGCGAGCGGTCAGCAGAGCGACCTGTACTTCGGGGGAACCGGTGTCGCCTTCATGGCGGGCGTAGGTCTGCATAATTTCAGCCTTGTTGATCATAGCATGATCCTCCTTCTTGGGGGTGGCGCCCCGTATCAATCGCCGTGCGCACAGAAAGCCGTTGGAGTGTCGGAAACCCGAGCGCACGGTTCTAAAAACCACGCTTACCATTGTAGCATGGACGGGCGGGTTTGTAAACATGTAATTAGAATTTTTTGCCTGCCTGGGGGAAAAACCAGCCGTTTGGCAACGAAAAAAGAGAACGACCCTTCGCCGGACACGGAAGGATCGTTCTCCTGCTAAACGCGCAGCGTTACTGCGCGGTATAGCCGCCGTCAATGACGAGCTTGGTGCCTGTTACGAAGCGTCCTTCATCCGAGGCCAGGAACAGTACGCCGTAGGCTACGTCATCGGGCTCGCCAAAGTAACCCAGGGGATAGCGCTTGATATCATTGTCCAGATAGTGAGGATCATCAGCCAGCAGGCCTTTGACCAGCGGCGTCATGACGGTGCCGGGGCAGACGCAGTTGACGCGGATGTGATCCGGCGCATACTGGATGGCGTCCTTCATGGTCATGATAACAACGGTGCCCTTGGTGGCATGGTAGGGGGTCAATTCGGTATCGCCGATAATGCCGGAAACAGAAGATGTGTTGACGATAGCGCCCTTGCCGTTTTTGCGCATGTATTGAATCGCGTGCTTGGTCATGAAGAGTACGCTTTTCACGTTGATTGCGAACATCTTATCCCAATCGGCTTCTTCAACTTCTTCGGTGGGTACGTCCGGGCCGGTGATGCCCGCGTTGTTGACCAGGATATCCAGCTTGCCGAATTTTTCAACGACCTTGGCAAGCACGTCCGCGCATTCCTTTTCCACGGAGACGTTCAGATGCCAGTATTCGGCCTCACCGCCCTCCTGACGAATCAGCGCTACGGTTTCCATACCGTTTTTGTCGTTAATATCCGTGACAGCAACCTTTGCGCCTTCGCGGGCGAACATCATGGCTTCTGCACGGCCCAGGCCGCTGCCGGAGCCGGTAACGATGGCAACCTTACCTAAAACACGGTTCATGCTTTCTTCCTCCTAAATATGTAAGAATTGATATGTTACACTGAGCCGACAAGGCCGACCAGGATGCAACCAAGGGTGATAAAGACAGCGCCGGCGATTGAGTGCTTCAGCTCCGCAGGCGTTTTCTTTTCGTGCAGGAAAAGGAGCCCCAAGATGGTTTCGATTACCAGGCACAGCTGCGCCATGGTATAGCCGATCGCCACGCCGTTGATTTGATTGGAAAAGATCAGCGAGAAGTTTGCAGCCGCGTAGATGAGGCCGGGGATCATTTGCTTAAAGGTTGATTTATCAAATTTCTTGGCATCCTTGCCCACGAACAGACTGAGAACCAGCGAGCCGATCACCATGCCGACCGCCTGTGGGAATACGGCTTGCAGTCCATCAGCGTTGACCACGCGCAAGGCGTAGTTCCAGATGCATAGGCCGCACGCGCCGATTGTCAGGGTAATCAGCCCCTTTTTTAGCTGCGCCTTGCTTGCACCGGATTTATCGGAGGAGAAGGCGGTCAGGTTGCCGCCCAGAATTACGCAGGCGATGGCGCCCAAGCCCAGCATAATCTGATTGGCGGTTGTCCACTCATGGAAGATCAGAACGCCAACGATTGCGTTCAGCACCATTTCAATGCTGATGGAAAGGGCAAAGGCCTTTGAAGTGCCCAGGATGGTATAAGAGGTAAACTGGCACAGCTGGCCTACCGACCAGGCAAGGCCGGAGATCAGGCAGCCAATTACTACGGCCAATGTGACGGCGGGCCTGAAAATAATCAGAACGGCCAGGGCAAGCACGGCGCACCCGAAAGATGTACCAAGCTGCTGGTTGATCGGCTTACCGCCGAGCTTGCTGACCAGCACCGGCGTGAAGCCCCAGAATAGCGCAGGCAGCAGTCCAATAAGAAATCCCATGCGTGTTCCTCCTTGTGCGCAGCGCGAAGCATACGCAAGTATTCTTGTAAACAATGAAGAGTATAAAGCGCTGGGATTCAAATGCTCAAGAGATAGAATCATAAAGTTAATGCAATAAAATCACGAACAATAGGATGAGATGAGCGAGAAATATGACAATATTTTAGAATTTATATGATAATGTCACGACAAAGAAAAAGACAGCCTGTTGGCTGTCCTGGAGTGCCAAAAGTCTTACTTGAAGTCCTGGAATGCATCAAAGACTTTGGCAGCGGTATTCATTCGGTGTCTTACCGTATTTTTCACGGAAGGATTTGGAAAAATAGCTTGTATCTTGAAAGCCGCAAAGCTCCGCGATCTGCGCAATTTTAAGTGTTCCGCTGGATAAAAGCTCCTTGGCTCGCACCAATCTGTAGCTTTTGACATACTGAATTGGTGATAGGCCGACTGTGCGGTTAAAGCAGAGCATACATTCGTTTTTGCTTGTCGCTCCCGAGCTTGCAATTTCGGCAAGCGTAAGCGGCTCCTGATAATGCTGCCAGATAAAAAGCAGCATTTTTTTGATATCAGGATTATGCGAAGATGCTGCTGGAACACTGAGCGTGTTCTGTGGCAAATGGCGCACAAGAATTGCTAAAACCTGCGTGAGCAGCGTGCGCACCTGGATTTCATAATCCTGGGGCTCCTGCTCAAAAAGCGCAGCGGCCTGGCGGGCAAAACTGCACAATTGATTTTGCCATTCGCACGATGGATCAAGAACGGTTCCCGTAAAGCTGCTTTGAACCAGAGGAAGCACATATTTGCGGTAAAAAAGGCTGTCGTGATTGCCGCCGGGCAGTTCCTTTGAAAAGACAATGCAGCATACCTGACAGGAGATGTCCGGCTCGTTGGTAAGGGCGTGCAGCGCGCCCGAATTGATCATATAGCCGCTTCCGGCGGAGAGCAGGTATTCGCGCCCCTCAAGCAGAAGCTTTGCCTGTCCGGAAAGCAGAAAGGCGATTTCAAACTGATCATGCCAGTGCCAGGGCTCCGTGCGCGAAAGCAGATTATATGCATAACAGGCGGTTGGAAAATCAGCGCTGCATTCCGGAATAAACTCCATCTTGCTGAAATCAATGGTGGATTTGCTGTCAGATAAGATCACAGGGACGCTCCGTTTCTGTGAAAACACAAAAATAATATCGATATCCATTATACTGTATCAGGATGCACGACGCAATAGAGGAAAAGGTTCTATTTTTTCGGCAAAAATAAGGCAATTATCGCGCGATAAAGTGTTGACAAAAGCGCGCTGGCTCACTATAATAGTGCTGTTCACGATGGGAGGGAGTGCCTTGCTGCTGGATGTTTCACGCGCTATGCGAACGCCTGGCGAGGCGTTTCTGTTTGTCCATCACGAGCGGATCGAGCCGCAGGATATCTGCGGCGAAACGGTAACGTTCGAGGATCCCGTGATCCTTGAAGGTTGCTTTTCCATGTCCGGCGCTCATCTCACCCTCGACGGCACGCTGACGGCCACGGCCCACTCCCGCTGCTGCAACTGCCTTGAGATGGCCACCGTAAACCTGAAAGTGCCCTTTCATGAAGTGTTTACCCAGGTGGACAAGATAACGCCCGAGCAGGAGGACGATCCGGATTGTCAGGTGTTTGCCAATTCCAAGGTAGAGTTGAATCACCTGGCGCTCACATTGGCGCTGCTGGAGCTGCCCATCCGTATCCTGTGCAGACCTGATTGCGATGGATATAAGCGCATGGCGCCCCAGTACACGGCTGGCCGGGAGGATGCTGATCATCCTTTCGCTAAGCTCAAAAACTTGTTTAATAAGGATCAGAATGATCAGGAGGTATAATCATGGCTCTTCCCAAAGGAAAAATCTCCAAGGCTCGTAAGCACAGCCGCCGCGCGAATTGGAAACTGACTCTGCCCGCGATCGTGGATTGCCCCCAGTGCCACAAGAAGATGCTGGCGCACCGCGTCTGCAAGAACTGCGGCTACTATAACGGCGTTGCCGTCGTGGCGCACGAGGAAGATAAATAAATTTGCCGCCGCATTACGCGGCTTGCCCTTTGCCCCTTTGAAGGAGAGGAGTACGCCCTAATACCTGGGCAGAGAGAGCGGTTCATTGGCTGAAAGACCGCTTGCGGGGATCGGACGGAAGGTCGCTCCGGAGGGAGACAGGTGAAACCAAGTAGCCTGTCCGTTTGGCGTACGTTAAAGCGCCCAGAGGCAGCGGCTTCCGCTGCGAAGCAAGGTGGTACCACGGGTCGCCCCGTCCATGCAGATGGATTGGGGCGGCTTTTGTTTTTCTGAAAGGAGCGACTGCAATGCCTGAAGAATTCAACATGGAAAAGCAATATAATCCCCAGGCGATCGAGGATAAAACCTACCGCCATTGGGAGGAAAGCGGCGCGTTTACCGCCCATCGCGTGGAGGGCAAGAAGCCCTTTACCATCGTGATGCCCCCGCCCAACATCACCGGCCAGCTGCATATGGGCCATGCCATGGACTGCACCCTGCAGGATGCACTGACCCGCTATCACCGCATGAAGGGCGATCCTACCCTGTGGCTGCCCGGCACCGATCACGCTTCCATCGCCACCGAGGTCAAGGTGGTGGAAAAGCTGGCCAAGGAAGGCATTAAAAAGCAGGATATCGGCCGAGAAGAGTTCCTCAAGCATGCCTGGGACTGGAAGAAAGAATACGGCGGCCGCATTTCCCGCCAGCTGCGCCGCATGGGCGCCAGCTGCGATTGGTCGCGCGAGCGCTTCACCATGGACGAGGGCTGTTCCCGCGCGGTGCGCGAGGTGTTTGTAAGCCTGTACGAAAAGGGCCTGATCTATCAGGGCAACCGCCTGATCAACTGGTGTCCCTGCTGCAATACTTCCATTTCGGACGCCGAGGTGGAATACGAAGAAAAAGAGGGCAATTTCTGGCATCTGCTCTATCCCGTCAAGGAAACGGGCGAAATGCTGGAGCTGGCCACCACCCGCCCCGAAACCATGCTGGGCGATACCGCCGTGGCCATCAACCCGGCCGATCCGCGCTATGCGCATCTGCATGGCTGCCATGTGATGCTGCCCCTGTTGAACCGTGAAATCCCCATCGTGTGCGATGAGCACGCCGATATGGAAAAGGGCACGGGCGTGGTAAAGATCACCCCCGCGCACGATCCCAACGACTTTGAGGTGGGTCAGCGCCATCAGCTGCCCATCGTGCGCGTGTTCACCTATGACGGCCATATGACCGGCGCGGCCGACGCGGCGGCGGCTGAGGAGCTGTTTGCCTCCGGCAAGGCCACGGTGAATGAGCCGCATGTGCTGGATTGCGGCAAGTATGCCGGCATGACCACCATGGAGGCGCGCAAGGCCATTGTGAAGGATCTGACGGCGCTGGGCCTGCTTAAGTCCATCGAGCCCCTCAAGCACGAGGTGGGCACCTGCTATCGCTGCCATCATGTGGTGGAGCCTATGGTGTCCAAGCAGTGGTTCGTCAAGATGGAGCCGCTGGCCAAGCCCGCCATCGAGGCTGTGAAGCAGGGCGAAACCCGCTTTATCCCCGATCGCTTCAGCAAAATCTATTATAACTGGATGGAAAACATCCGTGATTGGTGCATCAGCCGCCATCTGTGGTGGGGCCATCGCATTCCCGCCTGGTACTGCGAGGACTGCGGCGAAACCATTGTATCCCGCGAGGATCCCACCGTGTGCCCCAAGTGCGGCAAGACCCACCTGCATCAGGATGAGGATGTGCTGGACACCTGGTTCTCCTCCGCCCTGTGGCCCTTCTCCACGCTGGGCTGGCCGGACAATACCGACGATCTCAAATACTTCTATCCCACCAGCACGCTGGTGACGGGCTATGATATCATCTTCTTCTGGGTGGCGCGCATGATTTTTAGCGGCCTGGAGCAGATGGGCCATGTGCCCTTTGATGCCGTGCTGATCCACGGCCTGGTGCGCGACGAGCAGGGCCGCAAGATGAGCAAGTCCCTGGGCAACGGCATCGATCCTCTGGAGGTAATCGATCAGTACGGCGCGGACGCGCTGCGCTTCTCCCTGTGCATGGGCATCAGCCCCGGCAACGATACCCGCTACTCCACCACCAAGCTGGAGTCCGCCCGCAACTTTGCCAACAAGGTGTGGAACGCCAGCCGCTTTGTGCTGATGAACCTGGACGGCGTGGAAACGCTGGAGGGCAAGATTCTGCAGCTGCCCGATCAGTGGATTCTCAGCCGTTATCATGAATGTGCGCAGGAGGTAACAGCGCACTTTGACGAGTGCGAGTTCGGACTGGCCGCGCAGAAGATTTATGATTTTGCGTGGAGCGAATTCTGCGATTGGTACATCGAACTGGCCAAGGGCGGTCTGCTGGGCGAGGATGCGCAGCGCAAGGCTACGGTGCGCGCGGTGCTCAGCTATGTGCTCAGCGGCTTGCTGCGCATGCTGCATCCCTTCATGCCCTTCCTGACCGAAACGGTTTACGCCTTCCTGCCCGGCTGCGAGGAAGCCTCCTGCATGCTGTCCGATTGGCCGCGTGCGGAAGAAATCCCCGTCTTCCCTGCTCAGGAGGCGCAGATGGAGGGCATTATGGAAATCATCCGCGCTGTGCGCAACCTGCGCGCTGAAATGAACGTGCAGGCCGGTCACAAGGCTCGCCTGATGATTCGCCCGGCCGACGGCTGGCAGGATGCGGTTGCCGGCGCGGAGGTGTTCTTCCAGCGTCTGGCCAGCGCGTCCGAGCTGGACGTGCTTTCCAGCGATCAGGCCGTGATCGAAAAGACCGTGGGCGCGGTGGTGACCGCCGGCGAAATCCTGATCCCGCTGGGCGATCTGGTGGATATCGAAAAGGAAATCGCCCGCCTGAACAAGGAGCGCGATAACCTGCTCAAGGAAATCGCCCGCGCGGAGGGCAAGCTGAACAACGAGGGCTTCCTGCGCAAGGCGCCCGAGGCGCTGGTGCAGGCCGAGCGCGATAAGCTGGTAGCCAATCAGAACAAGCTGACGGCCCTGGATGCGCGTATTGGCGATCTGAAGCAATAATTACGATGACTGAAATTCAATTCAAACATGAGCCCGTGCTGCTGCACGAGGTGCTTGCGTGGCTCGACCCGGCTGCCGGCGGCGTATTTGCCGACGGCACGCTGGGCGGCGGCGGGCATAGCGAGCGTATCCTGCAAAGGATTGGCGACAGCGGCGTTCTCTATGGCATCGACCGGGACGAGGACGCCCTGCGCGCCGCCACGGCAAGGCTGGACGGCTATCCGGGCTTTCGGCCGATTCACGGCAATTTTCACGATATCGATACCCTGCTGCCTGCGGGCGTGCTGTTGGATGGGGGATTACTCGATCTGGGCGTGTCCTCCTATCAGCTGGACACCCCGCAGCGCGGCTTTTCCTATCATGAGGACGCGCCGCTGGACATGCGCATGGACCGTACCCAGGGCGAAACGGCGGCGCAGTGGCTGTCGCGCGTGGACGAGCGCACGATCACCCAAACGCTGTATGATTACGGCGATGAAAAGTGGGCGGCGCGCATTGCCAAAATCATTGTGGAGCGCCGCGAGCAGCAGCCCATCCTGACCACGGGCGATCTGGTTGCCTGCGTGGACGCAGCCATTCCCAAGGCTGTGCGCCGCAAGGATGACGGCCATCCCGCGCGCCGCACCTTTCAGGCGGTGCGCATCGCGGTCAACGATGAAATCGCCCCGCTGGAAAAGGCGCTGAACGACTGGGTATCCCGCATCCGCCCTGGCGGCAGGATGTGCGTGATCACCTTCCATTCCATTGAGGATCGCATCGTAAAGCGGGTGTTCCGCACGATGCAGAATCCCTGCATCTGCCCGCCCAAAGCGCCTATCTGTACCTGCGGGCGCGTGCCCGTTGCGCGCGTGATGGGCGGCGGCGCCATCAAGCCCACGGCGGAGGAGCTGAGCCGCAATTCCCGCGCCCACAGCGCCACCCTGCGGGTGGTGCAGAAGCTGTAAGGAGATAATATGCTGTACGTAGTCGCCACGCCCATCGGAAACCTGGGGGATATGAGCCCGCGCGCCATCGAGGTGCTCAAAAGCGTTGCGCTCATCGCCGCCGAGGATACCCGCATGACCATGAAGCTGACCCAGCGCTTCGGCATTGAAACCCCGCTGACCAGCTGTCACCGCCATAACGAACAGGGCAAGGCGGAGGGGATTGTGCGCCGGATGCTGGAGGAAGGCATCGACGTGGCTGTTGTGACCGACGCGGGCACGCCGGCCATCTCGGATCCGGGGACGATCCTGGTGCGTCAGGCTGCCGAGGCAGGCATCGAAGTAGTGGCCGTGCCCGGCCCTAGCGCGATGGCCGCTGCCATGTCCGTATCGGGCATCGATGTGACGGAGTTCACCTTCCTGGGCTTTCTGCCCCGCGAAAAAAAGGATTTGCAGGCCGCCCTGCGCTCCGCCGCGCAGCGCACGCAGGCGGGCATTGTGCATGAATCGCCCTACCGCGTGCTGGATTTCATGCGCGTGCTGGCCGATACCCTGCCCCAGGCCTATGTCAGCGTCAGCTGCGACCTGAGCAAGCTGCACGAGCTGACCCTGCGCGGCCCGGTGGCCGACGTGCTTGCGCGCATGCAGGCGAATGAAAAAACCGAAAAGGGCGAATACTGTATTGTCATCGATTTTCGCGCCGTGCCGCGCGAGGAGCCCAAGGCGGAAAGCACCCTGTGCCTGGAGGCGCGGTTGCTGGATCTGCTGCTGCAAGGCGCGGATATGCGCGACGCCAGCCGCCGCCTGGTAGAGGAAGGCGAGAAAAAGAATGCCGTGTACGCGGCTGCCCTGCGATTGAAGGGTATGCTGCGCGAGGAAGAATGATGGACGAAAAGCTGTGGATCAGGGCGCTGATGGACGAAGGCTCCTATGTGCCTTTTGTAAACGGACGCGCGGGCGTGACGGGCGGCATGGGGCTGATGGACGGCCGTCCTGTTTGCTGCGTGCGCGCGGGCGAAACCAACGATCCCTCCGGCGCGGACGCGGCGCTGTGCGCGCTGCTTGCGCAGGTATCGCGCCTGGCGATGCCGGTGATCCTGCTGGAGGCGCAGGGCAGCCTGCCCGGCGCGTGCCGCGAGCTTTCGCGCCTGAGCGGCGTATGCCCGCTGATCTGCGTGCAAAGCACGGATACGCATCCGTTAACCGCCGCGCTGTGCGATGTGCGCGTCGGCTGGGGGGATGCGAATATGCGCGCCTCCTGCACGGATATTTGCGCGGCGGATGAGCCGGACGCGCTGGAAACGGTGCGCAATCTGCTTAGCCTCCTGCCGGGCAGCTGCGCGGAGGACGCGCCGCTGCTGGGCGCGCAGACGGCTGCCGAGCCGGTAAGGGCGGGCGACTGCCTGCCCCTGGCGCTGCATGCCTGCGCGGACGCGGGCACCGAGCTGCCGCTCTACGCGGGGACGCAGGGTGAGGCCTTCCTTTGCCGCATCAATGGCCGCGTGTGCGTATGCGCGGCTGTCAGCGGGGATGTGCCGCCGCCCGGCCTGACGCGCCTGATGCGCATGGGCGATGCGTTTTCCCTGCCGCTGATACTGGCGCTGGCGGGCGAGCTGCCCCATGATCCTGCGCTGTATTACGCGCTTTCGGCGGCCACGACGGTGAAAATCTGTGTCAGCGATGCGGCGCAGCCGCCGCTGTTTGACTGGACGCTGGCAGGCACGGACAAGCTGCGCTGGCGCGTGGCCGCGGCACTGGAGGTGCTTGCCTCCAAGCGCGATGTGCTGCTGCCGCGCAAGCATGGCAACATGCCGCTGTGAGGGAAAGAGCATGACGAGCATATCAATCTGGGGGCTGATCGGCCTGTGCTGCCTGTGCGCGCTGCTGGGCGCGGGCGCAGCGCTTCTGACGCTTAAATGTGTGAAAAAACCGTCCCCAAAGCCGGAAACTCCGCAAACACTGCCCCGCCGCGCGCAGCCCTCGCAATGGCGCAGGATGGGCCGGGACGAGCAGCTCTATAACGGCCGCTGATTTTTATAGATAAGCAATCAAAGCATCGGAAGCTATAACAGGAGGATTTACAATGAAAAAAAGGATTAGGTATTGCAATACTGCTCTTTGCGATCATAATTGCTCTTTATTCATCAGGAATGGGAGTACTTGTTATCGGAATTGGGATTGTAGGATTGATTCTTTCAATCATAGGATTTATGGAACGCAAGTAAAATAACTTCGAGTTTGTCGATTTGATTTGCCTCGCTTTTTTATCAGCCGCAGCGAATAAGTGCCCTCTTTTGCCAATTGCTTGTGGTCAAGCTGAACATGTGCTATACTTACTGTCGGTTTAATAAATCGGGGTTTTTGTATAGGTAAGGGATATGGCAAAACATGAGTTTGGAATTATGATAGATTCCCCCCAGCCCGGCAAAAGATATGACAAGTATGAGCCTGAGAAATATGCCTGTATTTCCGTTGATGATGTCTATTTGGAAGGTATAGGTGAAAGAATTTTATCCGTTGACTTTTATTGGCACACGCTTTCTGTTAAAGGCAAGGGGCTTTCCTACTGTGGGATTACGCTTGTTCCGCCCAGTTCCTTGAAAGCATTTATCGATGCCATTACTGATAATTCTGAGCTATCCAAACTAAAGGAACTGTTAGAAAAGGCAATGGACAGTAACAAATAGGTAATTCATTATGGACTTTGAGAGAGATGGCTTCTGGCTTATCGATTTGATTCGCCCTGCTTTTTTTTATCAACCACAGTGAATAAACACGTTCTTGCCAATTTGAACGTGTGCTATATTTCCTGTCAGTTTAATAAATCAGAATTTGTGGAGGATCGGTATGAAAACTCTGTATTTGATTGGCGGTACAATGGGTGTTGGCAAAACAACAATCAGCCGACAGTTGAAAAAAGACTTGCACAACAGTGTTTTTTTGGACGGTGACTGGTGTTGGAATGCCGATCCGTTTCAGGTAACGGAAGAAACAAAAGAAATGGTCATGCGTAATATTTGCTTTCTGTTGAACAACTTTCTTCGTTGCACCGCTTACGATAACATTATTCTTTGCTGGGTCATGCATGAGCAATACATCATCGATAGCATAATCAATGAGTTGGACACAAGCGCTTGCAGAGTCATAAAAATATCCTTGATGACGGACGAAATAAATCTGAGAAATCGGTTGTCATCCGATATCGCTCGCGGACTCCGCACTGCCGATGTCATTGACAGAAGCGTCGGAAGGATTCGTATGTATCAGCTACTTGATACCGTAAAAATTGATACAAGCAATAAAACCGTTCGTGAAATTGCAGATGAGATTCTGAAACTTTAATACTGACAAATTCCAGTTTATCGACTTGATTCGTCCCACTCCTTCATTCCCCATTTTTTTATCCTTAATGCCATCCGGTTTTTGACAATTGCTATCCAACGTGTTATAATGCACCCGTCGATACCCGCAGGGGATCGAACAATACATCGAAAAGGAAGGTTCGTCAGGTATCCCATGGGAACCTGAACGGAAAACAGCATGAAAAACAGAATAACGCTCTATCGCATGACGGCTGCGGCGCTTTTGATGGCGCTGGTGTTTGTACTGGGCATGACCCCGCTGGGACTGATCCCGCTGGGCTTCATCAATGTGACCATCCTGTGCGTGCCGGTCATTACCGGCGCGCTCGTGCTGGGTGCGCGCAGCGGCCTGCTGCTGGGGCTTTGCTTTGGCACGGCCAGCACGCTGAGCATGCTGGGCATTTCTTTAACCCCGCCCTCCGCGCTGGCCTCCACGCTGTTTGCAGCCTCGCCCGCCTGCGCGCTGATCATGTGCTATGCGCCGCGCCTGCTGGTGCCCATGGCCGCGCTGGGCGTGTATAAGCTGCTGGGCAAGCATGAAAAAATCGCCCTGCCCATTGCGGCGGCGGCTGGCTCCCTGACCAATACGGTGCTGTATCTGGGGTTGATGCTGCTGTTTTACGCCATGAACGGCCTGGATTCGGCCAGGATCCTGGGCTTGATCGCCGGCACAGGGCTGATCGGCGGCGGGTGCGAGGCCATTGCCGCGGCGCTGATTGTAACGCCCGCGGTGCTGGCGCTGCGCAAAACGAAAATCGGAGCCAAAGCCTGACGGGCTGCGGACGACGGAGGAACGCACATGATTTTTACGATGGATATCGGCAACACCAACATCAAAACCGGCCTGTTCCAGGGCAAGGAGCTGGTGCGCTACTGGCGGCTTTCCACCAATCGCAGCAGCACCAGCGATGAATACGGCATGCTGGTGACCAATCTGTTCCGCAGCGCAGGGCTGAGCCCCGACCAGGTGACGGGCATTATGCTGTCCAGCGTGGTGCCGCCGGTCAACTTTACCATCGAGCACATGTGCAACGATTACTTTGGCATCGCGCCCAAGTTCGTGGTGCCGGGCGTAAAAACGGGCATCAACATTCAGTATGATAATCCCCGCGCGCTGGGCAGCGACCGCATTTGCAACGCGGTGGCCGTGCAGGCATTCTATGGCGCGCCGTGCATCTTCATCGATTTCGGCACGGCCACAACCTTCGGCGTGGTGGATGAAAAGGGCGCGTTTGTGGGCGGCTGCATCTGCCCCGGCATCAAGCTGGCCAGCGAGGCGCTGGTGCGCGGCACCTCCAAGCTGCCCAATTTCGAGCTGGTCAAGCCCGACAGCGTGATCGGCAAGAATACGATCACCAACCTGCAGGCGGGCATGATTTACGGTTACGTCGGCCAGGTGGAATACCTGGTAAAAAAAATGAAGCGTGAGATTGGCCGCGACGACGCCGTGGTGGTAGCAACCGGCGGCATGGCGCGCATGATCGCCTCCGAAACCAGGGTGATCGATCAGATTGACGGCCTGCTGACCCTGAAGGGTCTGCGGCTGATTTACGAGCGCAACGCGGAGGGCTGAAACGATGCGCGGACGGCATAAACGCATTTCTGCGGGCACGATTGTCATGACCATAGCGGCGGCAATCGTGCTCTTTTGCGCCATATGGATGATTCTGGCCATCCGCAACCCCAATGCAGACCTGAGCATGGACGCCGAGCGCCTGGTCAGCTCGATTGGCGAATTGGCGGCGGCGTCGCGTCCGCAGGCTACCGCGCAGACAATGCCCGGCCTGCCGCGCCCGACGGCTGCTCCGCAAATGTACGCGGCTCCGACAGCGCTGGCAGCACAGCCTTCCGCCGTGCCGCAGCAGCCTGCCGCAGCGCAGCCGACCCAATCGGCCAGTGATATCCGTACGCTGACGCTGACCGTCAGCGGAGAAATTGCCTTTGACAGCGATGTCATAGCCGGCACGCTCAATGCGGCGGCAGGGCAATACAATCTGTCTGAAACGCTCAGCGCTATCCAGCATGAGGCGCGCGCGGACGCGGGCATCGCCCTGATGCACAGACTGCCCAGCATGAGCGCGGCTAACGGGCGCGCGGCGGAGCAGGCGGCTGCGGCCATTCATGACGCAGGATTTCAATATGTGCTGCTGAACAGTGAAAAGGCTCTTGAAACGGGTGAAAACGGCGCAGCGCGCATGCTGTCCGCCCTGCAAAGCGCGGGCGTTACGCCGCTTGGCCTGTGCAGTGCCGCAGGGTCGAGCACGGCGAAGACCATCAGTATCCGCGGCATCTCCATCGCCGTGCTGGCCTATACTGATACCCTGTCGGCGGACAGTAAAAAGGCGGTGCCAGATGCGACGGCGCGCGAACGCATGGTGACGGTCTTTGATGCTGATCAGGCCCGGCAGGATATTCGCGCGGCGCGCGAGAGCGGAGCCGATATCGTGCTGGTTGCCATGCATTGGGGCGGCGCAAACGATACCGCGCCCACTGCCGCGCAGCGTACGGCGGCGCAGGCATTGTGCGAGGCAGGGGCGGATATCATCATCGGCGCGCACAGCAACGCCGTGCAGCCGGTGGAGTATCTGTCCAGCGCGCAGGATACGGAGCACAGCACGCTGGTTGCCTGGTCGATGGGCACGCTGCTGAGCGCCTCCCGCGCCAACCGTGAGGTGGTGTCCGGCATGCTGCTGCATCTGACGCTCACCTATGATATGCAGCGCCGGGCGCTCAGCATTGCCTCGGTGCAGTATACGCCCACCTATTGCTGGGGGCAGAAAACCGACGCGCTGTATAAATACCGCGTGCTGTGCAGCGCGGAGGAAGCGCCGAATGATATGATCCAAAAGCAGCGGGAAATCATGGGCCGCGCGCTCAAATTGATTCAGGATACCATGGCCAAGGGCGTGGCGGTGCAGCGATAATAAAAAATGGGCGCGGAAAGCGATTGGCTTCCGCGCCCAGCTTGTTTAAAAAAGTTTTAACGATAGTAGCGCGAGATCGGCTTTACGGCCTTGCGGCGCGGTTTCTTGCTGCGGAAGCCCATCAGGCGCTTGACGCCCTTGACGACGCCCCAGATCACTGCAACCACGGCCACCAGGAACAGAAATATTTCAACCGTGAAGCGCGGGAAGGGATTGGGATCATTGAGCGTATCGGCAATCAGCTCGTCCAGCGAGGGGAAATCCAGCACGCGGCGAGACACACTGCGGGAGGCCACCAGCTCATATTCGATGGGCTCGCCCTCTTCGGGGTAGTAGGTCAGGGTGGCCATGACCTCGCCCGCCGTGATAGGCGCGACGGGATCATGTACGTATTCGATGGCGACCAGATCGTTAAAGTTGCTGGACAGGTAATCCAGGCGGGATTGCAGGGTAACGATGGTATCGTTGGTGGAATCGCTCAGCTTGTTCAGCGACAGCTCCAGCTTGCCCAGCTGCGGATCATTTAGATCGTATTTGGAAATTTCCAGCACCTTGGGGCTCATGGCATACAGTTCGGCCACGCTGGTGCTGACATACTGGGTAAAGCCGTATTCCATCAGTTTTTTTGTATCGCTCCAGCATTTGGCATAGCTGCCGCAATTGAAAACGACGGAGATAAAGGTAACGCCGTTCTTGGTGGCGGAGCCGACAAAACAGTAGCCTGCCTTGGAGGTATAGCCGGTTTTGATGCCGTTGGCGGCAGGGTAAACCGCGCTGTCGGAGCCAAACAGCTCGGCCATTTTGGAATCCAGACGGCGGGAGCCGTGCATGTTGGTGCGGGGCAGCGCATAGGTGGTGGTGGAAGCGATCTTTCGGAAGGTTTCATCCTGCATCGCTTCGCGGGCAATCAGCGCCATGTCGCGCGCCGTGGTATAGTGGTTATCGTCATGCAGGCCGCTGGGATTGACAAAATGCGTATTGGTGCAGCCAATGGAGGCTGCGTACTGATTCATCGTTTCAGCAAAAGCGTAGATGCTGCCGCTGATGGTTTCGGCGATCACGTTGGCGCCGTCGTTACCGGATTTTACCATGGTAGCGTACAGCAGGTTTTCCAGCGGAAGCTGCTCGCCCTCGGACAGCGGAATGACGGAGGCTTTTTCTTCCAATTGCAATGCGGTCGCGCTGGTGGTGACCACATCGTCCAGGTTGCCCATCAGCAGGGCCAAATAAGTGGTTAATATCTTGGTGGTGGAAGCGGGGTACATGCGCACGTCCGCGTTCTTTTCATAGACCACCATGCCGCTGTTGACCTCAATCAGGATGGCTGCCGAGGCGCTCAGGTCGGTATCGTTGAGCTTTTCGGGATGGTTGCTGTCGTAGTCGGAGGAGGATGCCAGCGCTGCCGGGCACGCGCAAACGGCAAGCATCAGCACGGTCAGCAGCAAACAAACCAGGCGTTTGAACATCCGCAGGCTCCTCCTTCGAAGTAAATACCGATATAGTATACCATAACGGCGCAAAAAAGTACAGCCCTGCCGGGAAGGGGCAGGGCGTATCAGGCAATTTTTACAGAATGACGGGCTGGCAGCGATACAGCGCGCCAAAGGGCTGACCCGCGCCCAGTGCCCAAAGATCCCAAGCGCGCGCGTCCAGCAATTGCTCGGGCAGCTGATCCTGCGGCTTCAGCCGCGGCAGCAGGGGGAGGTTCTTTGCGCTGCGCAACAGCGATGAACATTCTCGCTTAAAGCCCAGCAGGCAGGCGTATTGCGGCAAGGGAGACAATGCCTGGGCGTGCGTATCCAACAGCGAATGGGTGAGCAGGCGGTTGACGCGCGCGTAAGGGTAGCGTTTGCTGCGGATGGCTTGCACCATGCCTTCGCGCGTCAGCGCATCCGCTCCCAGCGGCAGCCGGTTTTCAAGTCCCTCTGACAGGCCGGGCAGGTGCGAAAAATCGTGCCCGCTGCGTAGCGTCCAGCGCAATAGCGCATCCAGCGCATCCGGGCGGTGCAGACGGTTCTGCGCCATCTCGCGCTGAAGGACGGCATAGGCAGCTTCCGGCATGGCGCGCCGCACGCTGGGCCAGGCATGTTGCAGGATAGCTGCGCGCACGGCAGTCGCGGAGGGCAGGGCGGTTTCGCTTTCATCGGGCAGCGTATCGGCATGATATGCGCCGCGCCGGGGGATGGGATGCAGCGCCAGCCCTGCGTTCAGCCGCAGATTGGCGCGGGCATAGCAGATGGCCAGCACGGTATTGGGCGCGGCCAGACAATCGGGCGGCAGCCCCAGGCGCACGGCCAGTGCTTCTCCCTGCGCACGGGGAAAGGGCAAGCCTTGATCCAGACCTTTGCGCAGCGCTGCCTGGAAGGCGCTATCGGGCGTTTCCAATAGCTGTGCGGCGGGCAGAATGCAGTCTTCGTTGCCTGGTTCAACGCCAAAGCTCAGGCTATGAACCAATCCGGTACGCGCTAAAATGGAAACGCCGCCCAGCGCGAAGCGCTCGGCCTCGCATACGGAAAAGGATACGGGCAGCCCCAGCACGATATCCGCGCCCGCGCGCAGCGCCATTTCGGCCCGCGCATGGGGGGATAGCAGGGCGGGCATGCCGCGCTGGGTAAAGCAGCAGCTCATGACCATGACGGTCGGCTCATCCCCACTTGCCGCGCGCGCCTGCGCGATATGCCAGGCATGGCCGTTGTGCAGCGGATCGTACTCCGCAATGATGCCGGCCATGCTTATCCCAGCAGCGTGGGCGGGTAAACGCCCTGCTCATGGAGCTTAAGCAGCGATTGCTGCACCAACGGCTTATCCTGCGGATAGGTCATGCCAAACCATACGGCATTGGTGGACAGCACGCGCACACGCAGTTTACCTGCATGCATGAGCTGATCCATCATGCTGGGCAGCACATATTCGCTCTTGATATCACCGGGTGCAAGGGTATGCAGAAAATCGTCAAACGCAGATTGCATATCGTCAAAGATCGTGGGCAGATATCCCCAGAAATTCATCGATACCAACGCGTCTGGCGGCAGCAGCACGCCCGCGCTGTCCGTGGCGGTATCGCGGATGGTACCGTCCGGGAAGAGGGTGATCTTATAGGTTTCTTTGATGCCGGCCAGCTGCCCTTTTTTCAGCGTGCATACGCCGCGGGTGACGCTGCCGTATTCGCTGACAGTGTTCTTGAGCCGATATCCCACCATGGCGGCCTCGTTGGCAGGCAGGGCGGATAGGCAATCATGCATCACGGCGAAAGCGTCCACACCGTAATAATCATCGGCGTTGATGATGGCGAAGGGGTCGTTTACATAGGGACGGGCGCACAGCGCGGCATGCACGGTGCCAAAGGGCTTTACGCGCCCGGCGGGCACGGCGTAGAAGCTGGGCAGGGAGGTGAAATCCTGCACGGCGTAGTGCACCTCAAGCGCGCGGCCCGATTTGGTGCGGCAGGAGCGCACCAGCTCGCCGCACAGCGCTTCAATCAGCGGCTCCATTTCCGGTTTGATAATAAAGACAGCCTTATCAAAGCCCGCGCGCACCGCGTCGAACAGCGAGTATTCCATCAGCATTTCATGGTTGGGGCCGATGCCTTCGGTCTGCTTGTTGCCGCCGTATCGGCTGCCAAGCCCGGCGGCCATGATGACCAGGGTGGTAGACATGCAAATCCTCCTCAAAGCAACGGGTTGTAAATTTGATGGATCTATTATACAATAAAAATGCGAAATTGTAAACGAGAGCGGGGAATGATGGATGGAATACGGCGTTGACCGCATTGGCCAGCATGCAGGGCTGTTGAACGGCCGCGTGGCGCTGGCCACGTCGCCCTCCGGGCGCACGTCGGGCCTGCAATCTACCATCGAACGGCTGCGGGAGGTATGCAGCCTGCAATTGCTGCTTGCACCCGAGCACGGCGTGCGCGGCGATAAGGGCGCGGGAGAAACCTTTGAAAACGCGGTGGACGGCCCCAGCGGGCTGCCCGTAGCCAGCCTGTACGGCAAGGATGCTTCCCACCATCTGAGTGAGGAAGCCTGTGCGGCCTTTGACATCCTGGTGTATGATATCCAGGATGTGGGCGCGCGCTGCTATACTTTTATTTCCACGCTGCAAATTCTGCTGGAGGATTGCGCCCGGTACGGCAAACGGCTGATCGTGCTGGATCGCCCCAATCCCTTGGGCGATATGGCGGAGGGCATGCTGCTGCGGCCCGATACGCGCAGCTTTGTCGGCTGCTATGATATCCCCCTGCGCTACGGGCTGACCTGCGGGGAATTTGCGCTGATGGTCAATCACGAGCGGGACCTGGGGTGCGATCTGCAGGTGATTCCGTGCTTGGGGTGGAACCGGCATGCGCTGTTTCCGGAGCTGAACAAGGTGTGGGTGATGCCCAGCCTGGCCATGCCGCGCTTTGAGACGGCGCTGCTGTATCCGGGCACCTGCATGCTGGAAGGGATCAACTGCTCCGAAGGACGCGGCACGGCTGATCCCTTTGCCATCCTGGGTGCGCCGTATATCGACGCGGAAACGCTGACCGCGCGGTTTAACGCCATGAAGCTGCCGGGCGTGATCGCAACGCCCCTGTATTTTACGCCCAGCGCGTCCAAATACGCAGGGGAGATGTGCGGCGGCATGCATCTGCACGTGACGGACGCGCATCGCGTGCAGCCGGTAGCATTGGGCATGCAGCTGCTGGCGCTGATCCGGGAGCTGTATCCCAAGCATTTCAGCCTGCTGCCGCCGCTGCGGGAGGGGGACATGCCCTTCCTGTCCAAGCTGGCCGGGCATCGGCTGTTTGAAAATGCGGATTGGCCGGTGGAGGACTGGCTGGCCTGCGCCGAGCGCGAGGCTGCGGCCTTCGCCGCGCGCAAGCAGGCGTATCATCTGTATTAAGCAAGGAGAAGCGCAATGAGCAAGTACGATTCTTTATGGGCGCATATTCAGCAGGATGGTCGCGCACAGTTCAAGCTGACGTTTGACGAGATTGCGCAAATCGCCGGTCTCCCTCTTGATCATTCCTTTTTGACCTATAAAAAAGAGCTGCTTGCCTATGGCTGCCGTGTGGGCAAGATATCGATGAAAGAGCAGACGGTGGCATTTGAACGAATCGAGGATGCATAAGGCAAAGCGCCAGTCTGTCAGCAAATAGGGCCGGAAACATAAAAATCCCCTCTCCATATGGTCTGAACGCATATGGAGAGGGGATTTGTTAACGAAATCTTATTGGCGGCGTAGGTGGAGAATCAAATCTCCTTGCCGCAATGGGACAGTATTTCCCATTGGATAGCTTCAGCTTGCAGCAATGTGGGCACCGGCTGCTGAAAAGCTTGACGACAGCGCATACAAGCATGATGATTCAGCAGGCCGCGGCGATATATGCCGCTCTCAAAACATCATAATTGCTGTTTAGCAGCTGCAGACCCGTTACGCCCAAGTCGATCAAAAACAGGATGAGTGTTCTTACAAGCATCCATGCTGCAATCCTTTTCATTCTGACCGACGCCTTTTATGGATGCAGCACAGTGCCGCGCGGATCGCCCGCGATGACCTTGAGGATGTTTTCCGGCTCGGCCAGGCCGAACACGCGCACCATTGGGATGGCCTGTTCGGTCAGCATGGCAAAGGCGGCGGTGTCCATCACACGCAGGCGGTGCTCCAGCGCCTCGGCATAGCTGATATCGGGGATCAACTGGGCGTTGGGGTCCTTATTGGGGTCGGCCGTGTACACGCCATCCACATTCTTGGCCAGCAGCAGCATATCGGCCTGCATTTCGGCAGCGCGCAGCACCACGGCGGTATCGGTGGTGAAGAACGGGTTGCCCGAGCCGCCCGCGAAGAACACAACCTTGCCCTCAGCCATGGCCTGGCGCGCGGATTGCACATTGTAGGGCTCGCACACGCGGGGCATATCGATGGCGGAGAACACCACGGCATGGCCGCCCGTGCGCTCCACAGCGTCGCGCATGCACAGGCAGTTGATCACCGTGCCCAGCATGCCCATGTGATCGGCGGTCACAGCGTCCATCTCTTGGGATTGGCGGCCGCGCCAGATATTGCCCGCGCCGATAACCACGCCCAGCTGCGCGCCGGTAGCAGCCACATCGGAGAGAATTTTGCCGACGCGCAGAATCATAGCCTGATCGAACAGCCGGCCGTTTTCGCCCAGAGCCTCGCCGCTGAGCTTAAGCAGGATGCGCTTGGGGGATTCCTTCATGATTAAAAACCTCCTGACGGCATGAAAAAAGGCGGACGTTTTCGCGTCCGCCGGGATGGAATAATTACGCCTTTTTGGCGGTCATTTCGGCGATTTCAGCGGCCAGATCGCTCTGCTTCTTCTCAATGCCTTCGCCCAGCTTATAGCGGACAAAGCGGCGGATGGTTACCTTCTCGCCGGTCTTGAGGGTGCTCTCATGCAGCAGGGTCTGGATGGTGATATCGGGATCCTTTACATAGGGCTGATCCAGCAGGCAAATTTCCTTGCAGTACTTTTCGATGCGGCCGTCCACGATCTTTTCGATGATCTGAGCGGGCTTCTTGCTGTTCTTCTCATCGTTCATGACCTGCTCACGGGCGATGCGGCGCTCTTCTTCCAACTTTTCAGCAGGAATTTCGTCCTTGGAGACGAATTCGGGCGCGGCAGCGGCGATGTGCATGGCCACGTTGTGGCACAGCTCTTTGAAAGCGTCGGTGTTGGCTACGAAGTCGGTTTCGCAGTTGATTTCAACCAGCACGCCGATCTTGCCGCCCATGTGGATGTAGGATTCCACGGCGCCCTCGGCGGCCACGCGGCCGCTCTTCTTGTTGGCGGCAGCCAGGCCCTTTTCACGCAGGTATTCAACGGCCGCTTCCATGTCGCCATTGCTGGAGACCAGGGCCTTTTTGCAGTCCATCATGCCGGCCTGAGTGCGCTCGCGCAGCTCTTTTACCATTGCAGCAGTTACTTCAGCCATGGGGGTATGCCTCCTGATTATTATTTTTAAGTGGATTGATTATTCGGCGTCAGCGGGAGCTTCTTCGGCAGCCTGCTCTTCACCGTCCTGAGCGCCCTGACGGCCTTCCAGCACGGCGTCGGCCATCTTGCCGGCGATCAGCTTTACGGCGCGGATGGCGTCGTCGTTGCCGGGGATGACGTAGTCGATTTCGTCAGGATCGCAGTTGGTATCCACGATGCCTACGATCGGAATGCCCAGCGCGCGGGCTTCGGCCACGGCGATGTGCTCCTTGCGGGGGTCAACTACAAACAGCGCGCCGGGCAGGCCCTTCATTTCGCGAATACCGCCCAGGTTGGCAACCAGCTTTTCGCGCTCGTGGATCAGCTTGATAACTTCCTTCTTGGGCAGCACGTCGAACTGGCCGTTCTGCTCCATGCGGTCGATCTGGTTCAGACGCTCGATGCGGGTTTTGATGGTCTTATAGTTGGTCAGCATGCCGCCCAGCCAGCGGTTGTTGACATAATACATGTTGCAGCGCTTGGCTTCGCTTTCAATGCTTTCCTGAGCCTGCTTCTTGGTACCCACGAACAGGATGGTCTTGCCTTCCATCGACAGATTGCGCACAAACATGTACGCTTCGTCGATCTTGCGAACGGTCTTCTGCAGGTCGATGATGTAGATACCGTTGCGCTCGGTGAAGATGTACTGAGCCATCTTGGGGTTCCAGCGGCGGGTCTGATGACCGAAGTGTACGCCGGCTTCCAGCAGGTGCTTCATAGAAATGACAGCCATGGTTTTCCTCCTTGTTTTTCCACCGCGGGGGTTGAATTTTTTGCCTGCCAACCCATTCGGGCACAAGCGGCAAACCGCCCGCGTGCGTTATCCATCCAATTATATCACAGGCATTGAGGCTGCGCAAGCCCTGAAAACGCAAATTTTCCAGTTTTTTGCGCATTTTCCGCCGGAGTGGGGGCGATGACGGGGGAGACTTGTTATTATAGAGGGATAGTGTTATAATGCATACTGCACTTATAGCGTCATGATGCATTAACAGGCGATTTGCTTGGCGAGACGGAGGATAACATGCGAATTCTGGTGGTTGGCGATGGCAAGGTAGGCCATGTGCTGGCAGAGCATCTGACCCGCGAGGGGCATAATGTGGTGATTGTGGATATAGATGAGGAGGCGCTGCAGCGCAGCGAGGATACGCTGGACGTCATGTGCATCCGCGGCAACGGCGCGAACGCGAAAACGCTGATTGACGCGGGCGCGCAGAAGGCGGATATCATCATTGCCGCCACGGCCAGCGATGAAACCAATATGCTCTGCTGCCTGGTGGCCAAGCGTCTGGGTACGCAGTATGCCATCGCGCGCATCCGCGATCCGGAATATAATGAAAGCCTGAACCTGCTGCGCCATGAGCTGGATATCGACATGGCGATCAATCCTGAGCGCGCCACAGCGCAGGAAATCAGCCGCCTGCTGCGCTTCCCATTTGCCAATAATATCGAATCCTTTGCCCGCGGCAGGGTGGAAATGGTGGAGTTCCGCGCGCAGGAGCACGACGCGGTGGTCGGTCGCCCGCTGCGCGAAATTGCAGCCAAGGTGCACGGCATTCCACAGGTACTGTACGCCGCGGTGGAGCGCGATGGCAGCGTGATCATTCCGGGCGGCGATTTCGTGATCGAACCGGGCGACCGTGTGCATGTAGCGGCGGATGTGGTGACGATCACGGAGTATTTCCGCTTCCTGGGCAAAAACTCGCTGCGCGTCAAGGATGTGATGATTCTGGGCGGCGGGCGCATTGGCTATTATCTGGCCAAGATGATCGCGCCCATGGGCGTGCATGTCAGCCTGATTGAAATAAATGAAAAGAAGGCCAATCGCCTCAGCGAGGCGTTGCCGGACGTGAATGTGATTTACGGCGACGGCACCGATCAGGAGCTGCTGGAGCAGGAGGGGCTGACGCAGATGGATGCGTTTATCGCCCTGTGCGACCGCGATGAGGAAAACCTGATGACCGGCCTGTTTGCCGCGCGCCAGGGCGTGCCCAAAGTGGTGGTCAAGAATAACCGTGTGGCCTATGCCGATATTATCAGTTCCATGGGCCTGGATAGTATTGTCAGCCCCAAGTCTATCACCTGCGCACATATCCTGCGCTATGTTCGCGCCCGCGTAAACGGCGGCGGAACAAAAATAGAAAAGCTCTATCGCCTGATGGACGGCAAGGCCGAAGCGCTGGAATTTGTGGCGCGGCCAAACGATTCCTATATCGGCGTGCCGCTGCGCGAGCTGCATAAGCGCCCCAATACGCTGGTGGCGGTTATCGTGCGCGCCGGCCGGGTGATCGTGCCCTTTGGCAACGATCATATCGAGGCGGGGGACAACGTGGTGATTATCGCCTGCGAGAGCGGCATTGGCGATCTGAACGAGGTTATCCGCAAATGAACAAACGACTGGTGCTCAAAATCCTGGGCGCAACGTTGCTGATTGAGGCGGCTACGATGCTGCCCTCCTATGTGGTGGCGCTGGTATATCATGATCCGGGCGATGGCGAGGCGCTGCTGAAAACCATTTTGATGATGGTGTTCCTGGGGCTGCCGATGTGGTTCCTGGCAAAGCCGCGCGAGAGTAATCTGCGCGCCCGAGAGGGCTTCGTCATCGTGGCGCTGGCCTGGCTGGGGCTGAGCGGATTTGGCGCGCTGCCCTTTGTATTCAGCGGTTATCTGCCCAATTATATTGACGCGCTGTTTGAGGCCGTATCCGGCTTTACCACCACGGGCGCAACGGTGGTGACCAATTTTGAACATTACCCGCACGGGGTGATGTTCTGGCGCAGCTTTACCCATTGGATTGGCGGCATGGGCGTGCTGGTGCTGACGCTGGCGCTGCTGCCGCAGATGACGGGGCGCACGTCGCACCTGGTGCGCGCGGAAAGCCCCGGCCCGAGCCTGAGCAAGATTGTTCCCAAGATGGGCGATTCAGCCAAGATTCTGTATCTGATCTACGCCGCCTTGACGGCGCTGCAATTTGCGGTGCTGCTGCTGGCGGGGATGAATCCCTACGACGCGGCGATCCATACCTTCGGCACGGCGGGCACGGGCGGCTTCAGCAATTACGGCGCCAGCATCGCGGCCTTCCACAGCCCACTGATCGAGTGGATCATCACGTTTTTCATGGTGCTGTTCGGCATCAATTTCGCGCTGTTTTACCGTGCCATCACGGGGGACTGGCGCGATACGCTGCGCAGCGAGGAGCTGCACTGGTATTTGGGCATCTATGGAGCGGCGACGATTTTTTCCACCATGCTGCTGCTGCCGCGCTATCATGGCTTCTGGAAGGCGCTGCGCTACGGCAGCTTCCAGGTGGCCAGCGTGATGTCCACCACCGGCTATGCCACGGCGGATTTTAACCTCTGGCCCGTGGCGGTCAAAATGGTGCTGCTGCTGGTGATGATTGTGGGCGGCTGCGCGGGCTCCACCGCGGGCGGCATCAAGGTGGTGCGCACAGCACTGCTGTTTAAGCTGGGACGGCGCGAAATTCGTCATACCTTCCAGCCGCGCAAGGTGCAGGTGGTGCGCTTTGAGGGCAAGGGTGTGGAAGAGGGCATGCTGTCGCAGGTGGCGATGTTCTTCTGCGTGTATGTGCTGATGCTGCTTCTGGGTGCCTTCGCCATTTCGCTGGAGGGGCGCTTTGATGTGGAAACCAACCTGACGGCGGCGCTGACGTGCCTGAGCAACGTGGGCCCCGGCCTTGGCGCGGTGGGCCCGGTGGAAAACTTTGCCGGTTACGGCCCCTTTGCCAAGCTTGTGCTGAGCCTGCTGATGCTGGCCGGCAGGCTGGAATTGTTCCCGATTCTGGCGCTGTTCCACCCCGCAATATGGCGCAAAAGCTGAATGGCCAGGCAGGGGAAGACATTCGCTTTTTTAATCTCCTTTTAAGAAAATTGCATTTGTATTGGCGCGCCATCTGTGGTATAATTCGCCTGTCGGGCGGAAAACCGCCTGATTGGCGCGCCAAATTGTATGATTCAGCCATCATGCATTGTCAAGCGCCCAGGATTGCGCTACAATCTGTGCGTATACTGAATCAATTTCAAGGAGGGCGCGTATGCCGCCGAGAGGGAGAAATCGTCGTCCGAAGCGCGGACTTTCCGGCGCTTTTATTGTGATGGGCATTATGAGCCTGCTCTATAGCGGGGTATTTCCGCTGTTCCGGCTATTTGATTACGCCGTGCTGGCGCTGGTGATGCTGGGCGCGGGCAAGATCTACCGGGCGGTGGTCAAGAAGATCCATCAGAAAGAAGACGAGGCCGCCGAGGAGGAGCGCCGCGAGCGTCAACGCGAGGAATATGCCCGCAAGCGCCGCGAAGCCGAGGAAAAGCGCAAGGCCGAGCAGGCCAAGGCCACAACCGGCGACGCGGCGGTGGACAGCCTGATCCTGCGCGGGCAGCAGCTGTTGGAGCAGATCCGCAGCGAAAACGATCGCTTGCCCGAGCCTGAAATCAGTGAGCAGATTGATACCATCGAAAGTATCGCCAACCAGATTTTTAAGGCCGTTATCGAGCAGCCCAAGAAGGCTCCGCAGATCCGCCGCTTTATGGATTATTACCTGCCCACCACGCTGAAAATGCTGGTGGCCTTCCGCCGTATGGAGGAGGGCAACGTGACGGGCGAAAGCGCGGACAACGCGCGCCAGCGCATCCGCGAATCGCTGGATATGGTCATCGAGGCCTTTAACAAACAGCTTGCCCGTCTTTATGAGGACGACGCGCTGGATATCACCACGGACATCGACGTGCTGGAAACCATGCTCAAGCAGGATGGCCTGATCGACTCGGGCCTGCGCACCCGCACGTCTACCGGAGAGGAGAAATAAACCATGGACGAACAGAAAGTACCCGTTTTGACCCTCAACACCCAGTCCGGCGCGCAGCAGGCGCTGGAGCAGGCTGTGGCGCAGCTGGAGGCGCCCGAAGCCCCCAATGCCGATAACGCCGTTGCCGCCGCGCTGGACGATAATTTCAGCGCTGAGGAGCGCGCCGAGATCGAGCGCTTTGCCGGCACCATCGATGTGACCAACCCCGACCATGTGATGCTCTACGGCGCGGATGCGCAGAAAAAGGTGTCTGAGTTTGCCGACAGCATCCTCAATACCGTCAAGAACACCGATTCAGGCGCGGTGGGGGATATCCTGACCAACCTGATCACCGAGCTCAAGAGCTTTGAAGGCTCTACCCAAAAGCCCAAGGGCTTGCGCGGGCTGTTCTTCAACGCCAAGGCGCAGCTGGCCGCCGTGCAGGCGCGCTACGATGCGGTATCGCAGAATGTCGAGACCATCTCTGCCTCGCTTGAGCAGCATCAGATTCAGCTGCTCAAGGATGTGGCGATGTTCAACCGCCTGTACGAGATGAACCTGACCTACTTCCGCGAGCTGTCCATGTATATCATGGCCGGCGAAATGCGGCTGAAGGAAATCCGCGAGGGCGATCTGGAAAAGCTGCGTGCCAAGGCTGCCGAAACCGGCGATGCGATGGACGCCCAGGCTGCCAAGGATCTGGCCGATCAGTGCGACCGCTTTGAAAAGAAGCTGCACGATCTTAAGCTCACCCGCCAGGTAGCGCTGCAGATGGCGCCGCAGATTCGCATGCTGCAAAACAACAACGCCCTGCTGGTGGAGCGTATTCAGTCCACCCTGGTCAACACCCTGCCCCTGTGGAAAAACCAGATGGTGCTGGCTATCGGCCTGCATCATTCCCAGCAGGCCATGAAGGCGCAGCGCGCCGTCACGGATGCTACCAACGAGCTGCTCAAAAAGAACGCCGAAACCCTCAAAATGGGCACGCTTGAAACCGCCAAGGAGGCCGAGCGCGGCATTATCGATCTGGAAACGCTGACCAAGACCAATCAGGATCTGATTGATACCATCACCGAGGTACAGCGCATCCAGAAGGAAGGCCGCGACAAGCGCCGCGAGGCCGAAAAGCGCCTGGCCGAGATGGAAGACGAGCTGAAAAAGAAGATGCTGGAAAGCTGACAGCCTGCTAAAGGAGTAATCGCATGGCCGAGAAAGTGAAAAAAAGCCTGCATCCGGCGATTGCCTGCGCGCTGATGGTGATCATGCTGTGCTGCGCGCTGCTAAATGGCGCGCACAAGGCCTGGACAAAGGAGCAAAACGCGCTGGAGCAGTATCGCGCCGCAGTGCTGGAAAGCGTGCAGGCCCGCGTGGAAACCGCCAATAATCTGCTGACCGTGGCCGGGCGCTATACCGGGGCAAGCGATCCCCTCTATGCCGCCGTGCAGAGCGATCTGCGCTCGATGGAAAACGGAAAAACCACCTTTTCCGTGGTTTCGGTGCAGCAGTTCCATGATGACGCGCAGGCACTGCTGCAGTCCCTTGCCCAGCGGCAGGATGTGCAGGCCGACGGGCGCGATAACATGTATGTTACCCAGATGCTGCCCCAGGCGGTGGATATGTGCCTGAGCAGCGATTCAGCCGTGGCCTATAACGAGGCTGCGGCCAGCTATAATGAGCGGATGCACAGCTTCAGCGGCCTGCTGGCGCGCTGGACGGGTGTAAGCTATGCCGCGCTGTTTAACGACGGCGCGCAGTCCGCCACCAATTAAGGAAAGGAGCGGAAACGCTTGATGAAACGCTGGATTGCCGGGCTGCTTGCGCTGATGCTTCTGCTCCCGGCGGCCGCCCTGGCGGTGTCCTATCCCGCGCAGCGCGGTGCGGTCAACGACGATGCGGGCGTGCTCAGTGAGCAGACGGCTGCGGATATTGGGCAGCTCAATACTGCTGCCCGCAGCGCCGATATCAGCTTTGTGGTGGCTACGCGCCATTTCCTGGGCAGCGCGGACGCGCAAGCCTATTGCGACGGCCTGTTTGAAGCCTGGAAGCTGGATCAGAAAACCGTCCTTGTCCTGCTGGTGATTGGCGAGGAGCGCTATGCCGTCGCCGTCGGCCAGGGCGTGCGCGATATGATCGGGCAGGAGCAGATCAACAGCCTGCTGGCTGCCAAGCTGCGCGCGCCGTATCTGAACGACCGCAACTATGACGGCGCGGTGGGCGATTTTCTGCTGGCGCTGACGGCGCAGGCGGCCAAGAGCCGCGGCGTTACGGTAAAGATCAGCGGGCTGTTTGGCTCGGCGCAGGAGAGCGCGTCGGTTACCCAGCCCGCTGTGAGCGATCAAACGAATGACAGCAGCTGGTATAACTGGACGGGCGATTGGTGGAACGGCTTTTTCTCTACCGACGATACCGAGTATTACCAGGCCAGCGATACAGCCGCCTATGCCCGCAAGGAATCCCACTATGAGGATGAGAACACGGGCTTCAGCCTGGGCAAGCTGATCTTCTTTGCCGTGGTGCTCATGATTATTTCCAACCGCCGCAAGGCCAAGGGCAAATCCGGCCTGGGGCTGTTTGGATGGATCGTGGCCGGTAAGGGCCTGAAGGAACTGATGAAGGGCCGCCGCTGAGCGCATGCCTTGGCCCATCACGGCGCATACTGTATACATAAGCTCACAAGGAGAACGCAATGCCCGGACAGGTAACGGTAACTTATTTTCACCATTCTGGCTTTATGGCGGCGGTGGAGGATACGCTGCTGATCTTTGATTACTGGCGCGGCGAAAACAACAACCTCACCGGTGAAACGGCGCTTTCGGAGGCCGATCTGAAGGGCTACAGGCAGGTGCTGTTTTTCGTCACCCATGAGCATCCCGACCACTATGATCAGGTGATCTATGATTTCAAGCACCTGAACTATGTGCACTATATCATCGCCGAGGATATGCCCATGGAAGCCTATGGCGACCGTATGGCTGCGGGCGATCAGCGTACCTATGGCGGCGCGCGCGTGACGGCCTATGGCTCTACCGATTTGGGCGTGTCCTTTTATGTGGAGGTCGGCGGGCTGCACATCTTCCACGCAGGTGATCTGAACCTGTGGCACTGGCGCGAGGAAAGCACCCTGCGGCAGATCACCCAAGCGGAGAACCTGTATTACGCCGCCGTGCAGCCGCTGATCGGCAAGCCTATCGATGTGTGCATGTTCCCGGTGGATCCTCGCATGGGCGGCATGTTCGAGGCCGGGGCCAATCACTTTATCATGACCTGCAAGCCCCGCGTGTTCATCCCCATGCACTGGCAGGGGCGCAGCGAGGTGGCTACCGATTTTGCCCGCCGCTGCCGCACCAAGTATACCGAGGGTCTGGCACTGACCAAGCCTCGCGAGCGCGCTGAAATCACCTTTGATAAAAACGCCATCAACATTCATGTTTACCTGGCCGCCGAGCAGCGCGAGGATGTGCTCAAGCGCCGCCGCCGCACTGAGAATGAGGATGTGGTGCAGCGCGCGCTGGACGCCTTTGAATCGGGCGATCCCTTTGCGGAGTCTGACCTGCCGGTGGATCATATTACAGAAAACCAGAAAAAAGCGGAGTAAGCCGATCCGGCTTGCCGCCGCTTTTTTGAAATGGAGCGTATTTTGAAGCTGACTAAGAACGCGCGCCTGGAATTGACTGTGGAGTCCTTCGGTGCGGAGGGGGAGGGCGTTTGCCGTCATGAGGGCATGGCGGTGTTTGTGCCGCGCGCCCTGCCGGGTGAGCGCATCATCGCGCAGATCACCCGTGTGGAAAAGCGCTATGCTTTTGCCCGTGCGATGGAAATTCTCTTCGCCTCGCCCGAGCGCGTAACGCCTGCCTGTCCCTATGCCCGCCAGTGCGGCGGCTGTACCTGCCAGCATATGGCCTATGGCGCGCAGCTGGCGTTTAAGCGCAGTCAGGTAGAAGGCTGCATGCGCCATATCGCCGGGCTTTCCGTGCCCGTGCAGCCCGTGCTTGGCATGCAGGAGCCCTGGCATTATCGCAACAAAATTGCCGTGCCGGTATCGGGCACGGCGGAAAATCCGTTGCTGGGCTATTACGCGCCGCGCAGCCACCGCGTGGTGGATGTGCAGCGCTGCCTGATTGCCCGCGAGGAGGGCAATCAGGTGGTCGCTGCCGTGCGCCGCTGGATGCGCGAATGGCAAATCGCTCCCTATGATGAAGCCACGCATAAGGGCAATGTGCGCCATGTGATGATGCGCGCCAGCCGTGCGGGCGAGGTGATGGCAGTACTGGTGATCAACGCCCGCACGCTGCCCCGCGAGCGCGAGCTGATTGCCTGCCTGCGCGAGGGCGTGCCCGGCCTGGTATCGGTGTGCGTGTCCGTCAATATGCGGCCTGACAACGTGATCCTGGGCGATTCCTATCGCGTGCTCTGGGGGCAGGAACGGCTGCGCGACACGCTGTGCGGCAATACGTTTTTGCTCTCGCCCCTATCGTTTTTCCAGGTGAACCCAGAGCAGACCGAGCGCCTGTACCGCACCGCGCTGGATTTTGCCCAGCTTCGCGGCGACGAAACGGTGGCGGATGTGTACTGCGGCGCGGGCACCATCACCCTGATGCTGGCGCGCCATGCTGCGCGCGTGATTGGCATTGAAATCGTGCCCGACGCCATCCGCGACGCTAAAGAAAACGCGCGGCTGAACGGCGTGGAGAATGCGCAGTTTTATTGCGGCGCGGCCGAGAGCATCCTGCCGGAGTTGGTGCGGCAGGGTCTGCGCCCGGATGTGATTGTGCTGGATCCGCCGCGCAAGGGCGCTGACGAGGCTGTGCTGCGCGCCATCGCCGTGGCTCAGCCAGCGCGCGTGGTGTATATCAGCTGCAACCCCGCCACCCAGGCACGGGACGCGAGAATCCTGTGCGCCATGGGCTATGCTGCCCAGCGCTGCCAGCCGGTGGATATGTTCTGCCAAACGGCGGGGGTGGAAAATGTGATGCTGTTTGAAAGGCAGCAGGCGGCGGAACAGCCCTGATTACCGCAGCGGCACATAGCCTGCCTGCCGCACGGCCAGTTGCCCCGCGTCGCTGATCAGCCAATTGACAAAGGCTTCGGTATTGCTGTCGCCCTTGCGGTAAACGGCGTAATAATTGACCGTATAGGGATAAATGCCGGATTGTAGATTTTCCGTGGTGGGCGCAATGCCGTCGATGGCCAGCACCCGAATACCGCTGCTTTCTACCAGCTTATTTACATAATACAGATAGCTGTAGCCGATTGCGCCGATGCCGTTGTCGTAATTGCCGATCTGCCGTACAGCGGCGTCCATGCCAATGGAGATATAGTTTTCCTCTGCCTGAAGCTCCAGCCCCTGCATCACCATTTCCTCCATGGCGGTCTGGCTGCCGCTGCCGTGCGGGCGCTGATAGGCGTACAGCTTCTGCGATTCGCCGCCAAGCGCTTTCCAGGAGGAGTATTGCCCCGTGTAGATCTGCCGAATCTGCTGCGCAGTCAGGCTGGTTACGGGGTTCTTTTCATTTACCATAAACACAAATGCGTCGTAGCAAAAGGGCACATAAACCAGCTCCACGCCCGCGTCCGCCGCTGCCTGCCGCTCGTCGGCGTTGGGATAGGTAGCCAGCACCAGATCGATAGGGTGCGTATCATCCATCATAACGCCCTGGCTTTTGATAGTGGCAAGCGGATTGGGCTTGCCCTGCGTCAGCCGGTCATAGGCATAGGGCGTGGTGGAGAAATTGACAAAGCCGTTCATGTCGCCTTCCTCCAGACCCAGCCATTGCCGCGCCAGCTCCATGGCCATGGGCACGCACACCGTGCTGCCATCCATGCTGGGATAGGTGCCCCAATCGCCGATATAAAGATTCTCATACCCCGCCAGGGGCTTCTTTTCGCCCAGATGGAAGCTGCCGTCGGTATCCGCCTGCTGCCAGTCCGCGCCCTTGCTGACGGACTGGTTGATCTGGCTCCAGGAGTTGACGGAAGCCTCCTCCGCACAGGCGGGCAGGACAAGCAGCATACAGCAGAGCAGCAGACAAAGCAACTGTTTCATCGTTCTTCCTCCTATAATCGGGTTGTATTTCAAGCTTCAAAGCATTCCTGCGGTTTAATGGCCCGAGGAAAGCGTATCCCCGTTGTCGCCGCGATAGATGAAGTCGTCCGTATAGTATTGAGCGTGTCTTGGATTAATGTCCTTATTTATCGTCAAACCATTGGGCAGAGAAACCAGCTCCAGCGATACGCAGCCCCAGAATGCATAATCGCCGATTTCGGTTACGGTCAGCGGAATTGCAATGGACTGCAGCCTGCCGCAGTCCGAAAAGGCGCCGTTGCCGATGGTCTTCAGGCCGATGGGCAGGGAGATGGTTTTCAGATAATCGGTGCCAAAAGCGTAGGGCCAAATATGCTCCACCCCGGCGGGTACATCATAGTGTTCATCCATTCTGCCGCCGGGATAGGCCAGCAGCGTTTTGCCATCCTTGGAGAATAACACGCCGGCAATCGCCTGGTAGAGTGGATGATCCTCGCGGACCTCATAGGCGTCGATTGTGCAATCATAGAAGCTGTACACAATATCCTGAGCGGGCAGGGTGGATTCAATTCGAAACACATCGAAATGACAATATACAAAAGCATTACTCTCCAATACTTCCAACTGTTCGGGCAGCGTGAAGAAGGTAAAATGGAAGAAGTAAAAGGCCTGCATTCCCGAATATCGCAGCGTGGAGGGCAGGGATACCTGAAGAGGAGGACGATCGTCCAAAATACAACCATCGAAGAGCGGGCCGCTTTCAAACTTCGGTTCTATTTCGACACTGGTATCCAATTCAAAATCCCAACGGTATTCGAGGGCCTCTCCCAACGCTGTAACGCCCTCAAACACAATGAGCGTATCGTCCTGCACGTCGGCATATTGATCATAGCCCGATTCTTCCCAGTCTGCCCGCCAGTCATAAGGGGGAGCTTCTTCCTCCCCCAGCGCGGCGGGGCAAAGCAAAACGAGAGCAAGCAGCAATAGAAAAATTCGCTTCATCCTGATTCCTCCCGGAGATTTCGTATCGTAAAATAAACTTTATGGCGGCATTTGCTTCCATCAATGATTGTAGCATGGAAGGAAAACAAAAGCAATACGACCGATTGTAAATTCACCCTTGCCCTGATTGTAAATTCACCCTTGCCCAAATTCGGCGCAGGATGTATGATAACAAGGGGGAACGGCGCTGCCGCTTCCCCGCAAGAGACAGTCATCCGAAAGGAGCAACGGAAATGACCTTACAGGAACGGTTTCTGCGCTATGTAAAGATCAATACAACCAGCGATGAAAACGGCCAGGGCTGCCCTTCTGCGGCCTGCGAATGGGAGCTGGCCAGGCTGCTGGCTGACGAAATGCGCGCGATGGGGGTGTCTAACGTCCGCCTGGATGCGCATGCCTATGTGTATGGCGAAATCCCCGCCAATTGTGAGCACGCGCCTGCCATCGGCCTGATCGCCCACATGGATACGGTGGACGCGGTGCCCGGCCGCGATTTTCATCCCCGCGTGGTGGAGTATCAGGGCGGCGATATCTGCCTGAACGCCGAAAAGGGCATTGTGCTGAGCGAAAAGGACTTTCCTGAGCTTTCTCAGCGCCGCGGCAAGCACCTGATCGTCACCGACGGCACCACCGTGCTGGGGGCGGACGATAAGGCTGGCGTGGCCGAAATTATGACGCTGTGCGAGCGCGTGCTGCAGGACGGCAGCATCCGCCATGGCAAAATCTGCATCGGCTTTACGCCCGATGAGGAAATCGGCAGCGGCGCGGATTTGTTTGACGTGCCCGCCTTCGGCGCGGACTTTGCCTATACTGTGGACGGCGGCGAAATCAACGAGCTGGAATATGAAAACTTCAACGCCGCATCGGCCAAGGTGACGGTGCATGGGCGCAACATTCATCCCGGCTCCGCCAAGAACCGCATGAAGCACGCCGCACGCATCGCCATGGAGTTTAACGCCATGCTGCCTGTGCAGGAAAAGCCGGAATATACAGAGGGCTACGAGGGCTTCTACCACCTGACCGCCATCCGCGGCGACGAGGAAAACGCCGAGGCGGGCTATATCCTGCGCGATCATGACGCAGCCAAGCTGGAACAAAAGAAGCGTACTATGCAGCTTGTGGCGGATTTCCTGAATGCCCGCTACGGCGCGGGCACGGTGGAGCTGGTGCTGCGCGATTCCTACCGCAACATGCGCGAGGTGATGGAGCAGCATATGGATGTGATCGAGCGCGCGCAGGCAGCCATCCGCAAGAACGGCCTGGAGCCGCGCTGCGTGCCCATCCGCGGCGGCACAGACGGCGCGCGGCTGAGCTTTATGTGCCTGCCCTGCCCCAACCTTGGCACTGGCGGCGCGAACTGCCACGGCATTTATGAGTACGCCGCCGTCGAGGATATGGAAAAAATGGTGGATATCCTGCTGGATATCGTGCGCGCGTAAGCTGGCTTATACAAAAGGAGGGGAAAACCTTGAATTTTACCTATACGTTCAATGCGGGCGATTCTGCCCTGACGGCGCTGCTGGCGCTGCTGCCGCTCATTCTGGCGGGCGTGCTGCTGGGCACGCTGACCCACAAGCTGGCGGTCAAGAAGGGATATAAGGGTTATTTCTGGACGGGCTTTTTCTGGATGGTGGTTGGGCTGATTTATGTGGTTGGTCTGCCGGTCGAAACAACGAGCCCTGCGCCGCAAAATACGGAAAAGGCTGAATAAGAACCATAAACAAATCGCGTCCGTCATGATGACAGGCGCGATTTTGCTTTATGAGTTTTCATCATTTTGCGGCTGCTCAGGCGCTTCAGGCGGCTGGACATTGAGCGCGCTGCGCAGTGCGTCCAGCTGCTCGGGGGAAAGGCTGGACAGCAATTCGTCGATTTCATCCTGCGGGCAGGATGCGCACTTCTGCTTGGCGGTCAGCTTTTGCCACACTTCCTCGCCGTGCTGGGACAGGCTGTTTACGCCCTGTCCAACCTTTTGAATGCCCTTATCCGCCAGGCCAACGCCGGCCAGCAGCACCCTTTTGATTTCATTGCACACCTGATCCATCATCCATAACAACTCCCTTCAGCGTTATTATGGCAAAAGGACGGTTTAATATGACTGCAAAATTGCCGCGATCAGCTGGCGGATTCTTCATCCTGCGCGTCGTCCAGGGGCAGCAGCTTTACCGACTGTGCATCGCTGAGCGCTTCCACATCGCGCAGGCGACGGTTGATGGCGCGTGTGCGCACGGAGGCCTTTTCGATGGTTTCGCCTGCCTGGCGCAGCCGCTGCTGCGTTTGATCCAACAGATCGCTGAAACGTCCAAACTCGGTCTTGACCGCGCCCAGCAGCTGCCACACCTCGGCGGAGCGCTGCTCGATGGCCAGCGTGCGGAAGCCCAATTGCAGGCTGCTGAGCAGCGCGGACAGCGTGGACGGCCCGGCGATGAGCACGCGCTGATTCTGTTGCAATTCTTCCATCAGGCCGCGGCTGCGCAGCGCTTCGGCGTACAAGCCCTCGGTAGCCAAAAACATCACCGCAAAATCGGTGGTATAGGGCGGGACGATATACTTTTTGGCGATGCGCTTGGCCTCGGTGCGGATGGCGCCGCACAGCTCGTTGCTGGCGGCGTTCACCTGCGTTGGGTCTCCGCCGTCTACGGCGGTCAGCAGGCGGTCGTAATCCTCCATGGGAAACTTGGAATCGATGGGCAGATAAATTTTGTGGGTATCGTCCTTGCCGGGCAGGATGACGGCGAATTCCACGCGCTCCGCAGAGCCCGGCACGACGGCCACGTTTTCGGCGTATTGGCCGGGCGCCAGCATCTGCGACAGCAGTGTGCCGAGCTGCACCTCGCCCCAGATGCCGCGCGTTTTTACATTGCTGAGCACGCGCTTGAGATCGCCCACGCCCGTGGCCAGGCTTTGCATTTCGCCCAGGCCCTTATACACCTGCTCCAGGCGCTCATTGACCAGTGAGAAGCTTTCGCCCAGGCGCTTATTGAGCGTTTCATGCAGCTTTTCATCCACGGTCTGGCGCATACTTTCCAGCTTTTCGGCGTTGTCTTTTTGCATTTTTTCCATGCTTTGCGCCAGCGATTCGCGCAGCTTTTCGGTGCGCTGATCATTGGCCGACAGCTTTTCATCCAGCGTGACGGACATGCGGTGCAGCCGCGTATCCTGCGCCTGGCCGAAGGCATCCAGCCGTGCGCCCAGCTGATCCAGGCGCTGATCGCGGTCGCGGCCGTTTTCGGCCATGGCGGCGGAGGAGGCTGCCTGCTGGCGCGCCATTTCGCCGCGCAGCCGGTCTTCCAGCGTGGCAAAGGCGTTGGCGGTTTGATCGCTGAGCTGCTGCCTGCCCTGGGCTACGCAGTCGGTAATGCGATCCACGTTGCGCTCGGTCTGGTCGCGCATGCGCTCCTGCTGGCGGCGCTGACGAACCAGCAGCATGCAAAGCAGCGCGCAGCCCAATATCAGCAGCGCGCCGCAGAAAAGGAGCAAAGCTCCCGTATAAGCGTTGAGTTGTTCAAGCATATGCTTTCCCCATTTTCCAGTGCTTATAGCACAGGCCGATATAACGGATGGACTGCTGATTGTCAATAAGCACCTGCTCGCCCACCTTGATCACCTGACCTGCGGCGTTTACGCGGGCGTTCATGGTGGCTTTGCAGCCGCACCAGCACAGGCCGCCGGGCACCTCGCTGATATCCTCGGCCAGGCGCATCAACGCGGCGGAGCCGGGAAAAAAGTTGCCCATAAAGTCCGTTTTCAGCCCGTAGCAGTAAAACTCGTGTTCGCCGGACATATCGGCGATTTCCTGTACCTGCGCTTCGGTGAGAAACTGCGCCTCATCTACAAACACATAGGGAAAATCGTTGTGCGCGTGCCGCACGGCCAGCCAGGAAAGCTGTTCCCGCACGCTATGCCCGGCTTCCAGCACGATATCCGCCTGCGCCTGCAGGCCTACGCGGGAATAAACGGTGTTTGCGTCGATGCGCGTATCGATGGCGGGCTTGACCAGCGCTACCTTGAAACCCTGCTGCAGGCAGTTGTAGCGCTGCATCAGCAGCATGGCTGTTTTGCTGGAGCCCATTACGCCGTAATAAAAGTGCAGCATTACAGTTCCCGCCTGCCTTCCATGGCCTTGGACAGGGTGATCTCGTCCGCATATTCCAGATCGCTGCCCACCGGCACACCGTGCGCGATGCGCGTAACCCGCACGCCCATGGGCTTGATTAGCCGGGCGATATAGGCCGCAGTGGCTTCACCCTCGATGTCGGGATTGGTCGCCAAAATCACCTCGTCCACCTTTTCGGTGGACAGGCGGGCAAGCAGCTCGCGGATGCGGATATCCTCGGGGCCGACGCCGTTCATGGGGGACAGCGCGCCGTGCAGCACATGATAGCGGCCGCGATAATCGCGCATGCGCTCCATGGCGGCCACGTCGCGCGGATCGCGCACCACGCAGATCTGCCCGTTTTGCCGGGCCTCGTCCGCGCAGATATCGCAGATTTCGTTTTGCGTGTAATTGCCGCAGACAGCGCAGAAGCGCACGGCCTTGCGCCCCTGCCAGATGGCGGCGGCCAGGTCATGCACATCCTGTTCGGGCATACCGGCGATATGATAGGCCAGGCGCTGGGCGCTTTTTTGCCCGATGCCGGGCAGGCGCGCCAGCTGCGCGGCCATCCGCGCGATGGGCTCTACTGTGCCGCTCATCAGAACATGCCGCCCATGCCGGCAGGAGCCAGCGCGGACATGGTCTTTTCGCGGTTCTCTTCACCCTGGCGCAGCGCCTCATTGACGGCGGCCATCACCATATCCTGCAGCATTTCCACATCCTCGGGGTCAACAGCCTCGGGCTTGATGGTCAGAGAGACGATTTCGCGCTTGCCGTTTACCTTGCAGGTGACGGCGCCGCCGCCCGCGGAGGCCTCGTATTCCTTGGTTTCCAGATCGGCCTGCGCCTGCTCCATCTGCTGCTGCATTTTCTGCGCCTGACGCATCAGCTGCTGCATGTTCGGGCCGCCGAAGCCGCCAAATTGATTGCGTGCCATAGTATTTACCCTCCATATGCTTTCCGCGCCGCCGGGGCGGACGCGCGATGATTTTTACCTGCATACTATACCATATTTCGCGGCTGCTTGCAATGCTTGCCGCAAGAAAGAAACCGCCTTTTCCCTTGCTTGGGATGCAAAAGCGTGATATACTGTAAAATGTTCATTACAGCGGTATTTTCGGGGGAAAACGCCGGTGAAACGCATCAATTGGGCAGGTTTCAGAAAAATTCCAGGAGTTAGACAACATGGATGATACAATTCTCCGCCCGCCGCAAAAGGTTCGCTCGGAGCGGACGCAAAAGGCGCTTTATGACGCGGCGTGTACCCTGATGCACGATTACGGCTATGACTATCTGACGGTGCAGAACATCTGCAAGCTGGCTGGCGTGACCACCGGCGCGTTTTATCATCATTTTCACAGCAAGGATGATATTCTCTGCCTGTTTCTGAATAAGGGCTATGAAGCCTTTATTGAAAATCGCAACGTTTGCCTGCCCGAGGATCCGCTGGCGCGGCTGACGGAGCTGTGCGTGCTCTATGCCGCGCATAATGAATCCAACGGCGTGGAGTTTGTTTCCAATTATTATTCTACCAAAAACAAGTCGCTCAATACCATTGGCCTTAGCCCGGAGGATATGTACGTTTCCTCCAATTACCGCGCGCGGTATGGCAGCCTGATGGCGGCCAGGGAGGCCGGGCAGATTCCAGCCGATACCGATTGCGTGTCGCTCAACGAGGATATCTGCTCGCTGATGAAGGGGATCATCTTTGACTGGTGCCTCAGCAACGGCGGCTTTGATCTGACCAGACGTATCCGGCGCATGGTGGATCGGTTTATGAGTACCTATCGCATATAAATCAAATACAAAAAGCGCGGCCTGCGGGGATTTTCCACAGGCCGCGCTCTTTTATTGCTGCTTATTTGTTGTCTTCCACAACGGTCAAACCGGCGATGCGGCCGTTGGCCAGGCAGTCGGCAATGGCATTGCCGCCCAGACGGTTGGTGCCATGGAAGCCGCCGGTTACTTCGCCGGCAGCGTACAGGCCGGCGATCCAGGAGCCGTCCTCGCGCAGCACGTGGGTGTCAACATCCACGCGCACGCCGCCCATGGTGTGGTGCACGGCGGGGCTGCGGGGGCAGGCATAGTAGGGGCCGAAGTCCTCGATGAGCGCATGGGTGTTGAACACGGTGCGGCCAAATTCGGGATCATAGCCGCTGCTAACGGCCTCGTTGAACTTCTTAACGGATTCCATCAGCACGGCGGGATCCATGCCCAGCTGCTGAGCCAGCTCCTCAAGGGTATCGGCGCGGTAAACTTCGCCCGCCGCCACCAGATCGTCGATGTGCAGGCCGTAGGAGTTGTAGCCGCTCTCGTCCAGGTCGTTGTTTTGGGTGGAGGAGATGATGTAGAAGATGCCGTCGGTCTGCTTCAGGGCGGCGGCAGCCAGCACGTCGCGGCGCTCGGTCTCGTTTACATAGCGCTTGCCTTCCTTGTTGACGATATCGCCGTTGCGGCCCGCGCCCTTGCCTTCGTAGGTGCCAGCGGTATAGCCCTCGGCTGCGGCGAAGGCAGTCAGGCTCAGCACCAGGCAGAGGGACAGCAGCATGGATACAAGCTTCTTCAAGAGAACATCCTACTTTTGTAAATGCACTACGTTACATAACAATTACATAATGAATTATGTTTATCGATATCAGTATACCGTCTCTTTTATGCGATGTCAATAGCTGTTAAAAATTTCTTCACCCGGCGAATGATTACATCATAGGATGGCTCAAATCCGAATGAAGGAGTTTTGGTTATGATGCAAGCCATTTCGCAGCTGCCGCATCCTTTGCAGGCGCTGCTTGCCACTCTTTTTACATGGGGGATAACGGCCGCAGGCGCGGCGATGGTGTTTTGCTGCAAGAACATCAGGCAGGATGTATTGGATGGGCTGCTGGGCGCGTCCGCCGGGGTGATGCTGGCTGCGGCGTTCTGGTCGCTGCTGTCGCCCGCCATCGAGATGGCGCGAAAAATGGGCCGCGTGCCCTGGCTGCCCGCGTTGATTGGCCTGAGCCTAGGTGCGCTGGGGCTGTACGCGGCCGACCGGCTGCTGCTGCGCCTGGAGCGGCGCGGCGATACGCCCTACCATACGAAAAAGCGCACGACGCTGCTGATTGCCTCCATTACGCTGCACAACATTCCCGAGGGGCTTGCCGTCGGCGTAGCGTTCGGCTCGCTTCTGTACGGCCTGGACGGCGCGACACTAGCGGCGGCGTGCATGCTGGCGCTGGGCATCGGCATTCAGAATTTTCCTGAGGGCGCGGCCATCAGCCTGCCTTTATTACGCGATGGCGCAAGCAAGCGGCGCGCCTTTATGGCGGGCATGCTCAGCGGCGCGGTAGAGCCTATCGCCGGGGTGATCGGCGCGCTGCTGGTGCTGCGCGTGCGCGCGGCGCTGCCTTATATGTTGGCCTTTGCCGGGGGCGCGATGATCTATGTGGTGGTAGAGGAGCTGATTCCTGAGAGCCATCGCAGCGGCAAGCCGGGCAAAATTGCGCTGTTTACGCTGGCGGGATTTGCGCTGATGATGGTGCTGGATGTGGCGCTTTCAATATAAAAAAGCCGGGAGCAGCTTGAACGCTCCCGGCGAATACATCCATCGTATTTAGTTTACAGCTTTCCGCCCTTTTTGCCGCCCAGTACCACGCCGTTCAGGATGTCGGAGGTGTAGGCGTAGTTGTTTTCATTCTTTTCGGCAAAGGCTTTTTCGGCGTATTCTACCAGCTTATCGATCAGCTGCGGGTAGGATACGCCGCTTTCCTGCCACAGATAGAAGGCCATGGAGCCGGGAATGGTGTTGATCTCGGTGATGTAGAGCTCGTCGTTCTTGGTGAGCATGTAGTCGATGCGCACAACGCCTTTGCAGTCCAGCGCGCGGAAAATCTGCGCCGAAAGCGATTCGATGCGGTGAATCATCTCGTCGCCCACGGGCGCGGGCATGATGCGCTTGAGCGAGGCCATGCCCTTGCTGCCGCCGCCGGTGAGGTACTTATCGGCAAAGTCCAGCAGCTCGCCGCCCGAGGTGGTGGGCATTTCGGTGACGGAGGTGCGTACCTCGCTGTCAAAGCCCAGCACGGAGCAATTGACCTCAATGGGATGCTCCAGCCCCTTTTCGATCAGCACGCGGCGATCGTAGGTGAAGGCCAGGTCGAGCGCCTCGCGCAGGCCCTCGCGGTCGTTGGCGCGGCTGACGCCGATGGAGGAGCCCAGGCACGCGGGCTTGCAGAATACGGGATAGGGCAGCGCCTGCTCCACACGGGCGATAACGGCCTCGGGCGCGGCGCGCCACTCGCTGCGCAGGGCGAATACATCGGGCAGGATGGGATAGCCCATGCCGCGGAATACCTGCTTCATCATGATCTTATCCATACCGATGGCCGAGCCCGCCACGCCCGTGGAGGAATAGGGGATATTGGCCAGCTCCAGCAGGCCCTGCAGCGTGCCGTCCTCGCCGTGCAGGCCGTGCATGACGGGGATTACGCAGTCCAGCTTGGTCACGGTGACGGGCACAACGCCCTTGGCGAACAGGCCCTTTTCCTGCTCGTAGCTGATCAACGCGCCCGAGCCTGCTGTCAGATCCAGCGTTACGCGGGTCAGCCCCTTGGCGTAGGGATCAAAGGGCGTATAGGTATGGATATCCAGCAGCTTTTCGCCCGTATACCAGCGGCCGTCCTTGGCGATATAAATGGGCCAAACGTCGTATTTTTCGCGGTCGGCGGCGCGGGCCAGCTGCACGCCGCTGATGATGGATACCTCATGCTCGCAGGTGCGGCTGCCAAAGATAACGCCCAGTTGCTTCTTTGCCATAAAAATACCTCCAGCTTAGTTTTCGGTATAGTGATCGGGCAGATCGTTCTCATAGAGCACATAATCGCCCGGACGCATAAAGCCCTGAAGCCAGGTTGTGGCCTCGGAAAGGCTTGCAAACACATGCGCGTTGTCCATATTGAAGCCCGCGTCGCGCAGACCATCCTGAATGGGCAGGGTGTGCTTTTTGCCAATCAGCACGCACACGTCGGCGCTGGCGGCCATCTGATAGCCAAACTCGTGGTTGAAGGACACCTCCTGCGCACCCAGCTCCACCATGCCAGGGGTGACGATGATGCGCCGGCCGGGGAAATGGAAAAGCACATCCAGCGCGGCCTTGGCTCCGCGGGGATTGCTGTTGAACGCATCGTCGATGATCGTAACGCCGCCCGCGCTGCGCAGCAGCTGCAGACGGTGCTCCACAGGCTGAAGCTGGCTGATGCCGCGCTGCAGCTGGGTATTGGACAGGCCCAGATGCCTGGCGACCGCACAGCACAAAAGGATGTTGCCGATGTTGTGCGCGCCCAGCAGCCGGGTACGGCAGGGAACGCGCGAACCATCGGCAAAGCAGAGGGTGAAGTCGCTGCCCTGATCGGATACGCGCATGTCCTCGGCCCATACGTCGCCGCCCTTACGGTTGACGATGGCTTTGGGCACATGGGTGGTTTTGGCGTACAGATCGGCGCACACGCCGCCGTCATCGCTGAAGGCGGCAAAGCCGTCCGCAGGCAGGGCGCGGATAAGATCATACTTGGTATCGATGATGTTTTCCATCGTTTTGAAGGTATCCAGATGCTGAGGCCCCACGGATACCAGCACGCCGATGGTGGGGTGGATAAAGTCAGTCAGCTCCTTGATATCCTTGCGGTGGCGCGCGCCCATTTCAGCCAGGAAAACCTGATGCGCGGGCTCCAGCCGTTCGCGGATGACGCGGGTAAGCCCCATGGGGGTGTTGAAACTGGCCGGGGTGGAGAGCACATTGTACTTTTGCGAAAGCAGGGTGTTGAGGATGACCTTGACGCTGGTTTTGCCGTAGCTGCCCGTGATGCCGATGCGGATCAGATCCTTCTGCGCATCCAGCTTGCGCTGCGCGTCGCGCATATACATGCGCTGAATGCCCTTTTCAAGCGGCAGGGCAATCAGCGCGGCCAGGGCGACCAGCAGCGGCAGCGCCATCACAAAGAGCGGGGATACCAGGCACAGCGCGACGGCGACCACGCCCAGGATGATGTACAGGCGCTTCATGCGCGCGGTCATCACAAAGGGCTTTTTCTCTTTTGCTTTGCGCTGGCGGGCGGCTACCAGATAGCCGATCAGCACGATCACCGCCGCGGCGGGCAGATAGATGGCCAGCAGGCGCAGCGGACGGAAGGGCTCGGCGGCGTGATCGGCCGAGTAGGCCAGAAAGTAGATGCCAAAGAACAGCGCGCCCAGCACCGCAGAGGGCAGAACGGCCTTTTTCCATTGGCGGGCGACGGTCTTGAAATAGCTGTAAAACTGGTAGCTTTCCAATTGAAAATAGTGCAGCAGCCGCCGCGCGCACAGCAGCGCCGCCGCGGCGGAGGCAAGCAGGGGCAGGCTGGTGATCAGCCGGAACAGAAAGCGTGTCAAGCCGTCGTACCTCATTTCAGAAACGCCTGCACCACGCGCACAAAGCGCGGCCACTGGCGAAGATAGGCAAAGTGATCGTCATTTTCAAAGATGACAAGCCCCGCGTCGGGGATTTCCTTTTCCATTTGCTGCCCCATCCACAGCGGGGTTTCGGTATCGTTTTCGCCCCATACCAGCAGGGTGGAGGCCTGCACGCGCGGCAGCAGCGGGGATAAATCCTCGTTTACGACCTTGACGAAGGTTTTTTTCATATCCTCGCTCAGGGCGTTATAATCGGGTGAGCCGTATTTTTGCCGGAGCTCTGAAAGCAGTCGATCCGACAGCCCCTTGAAGGGCGCGACGCGGCCCAGCGATTGATACAGTCCCTTCAGCCTTTGATAGCGCGCGGAGCGCTTTTGCTGCTCGGGCGTTTGCGGCTTTTTGATGCCCGCGCAGCCGGTAAGCACCAGGCGCTTGACAAGCTGCGGCTCATTGGCCGCCAGATACAGCGCCACGCGCCCGCCGAAGGAATGGGCGATGATATCGCACGGGGCGATGCCCAATTGCAGGATCAGGGCCTTTACGCACGCAGCAAAATCCGCTACGCCCCAGGGCTGGGGCGGCGGGGTGGATTGCCCGTGGGCGGGAAAATCAATCACGGTAATGTGATAATCCGATTGCAGCGAATCGGCGATGGGGGCAAAGTGCTTGATTTCACAGCCCCAGCCGTGCAGCATCAGCACGTGTCGATCACCCTGACCGTACTGCTCATAGTGCAGCGTTACGCCGCAAAGTTCCGCCTGCATGCGCGAGCCTCCTTTATCATAGTATAACCTATCCTTGCCGCAAGCAAACTATGCCGTTTCATCCAGCAAAAGGATATAGCGGCACTTGTGCGTGGAGCCGGAGCAGATGTAGCGAAAGCTCTGCGGCACGGGCACGATGGATTCCAGCACGCAGCCCACATGCTCGCAGGTTTTGCGGGATGGGGTATTGTCGGGGTCGGCGGTGATGCACACGCTGCTCAGGTTCAATTGGCGCATAAAGGGAATCAGCAGCTGGCAGGCGCGCGCGGCGTAGCCATGGCCGCGAAAGGGCTCCTCGATGCGATAGCCGATGTGCCCCAGATAATATAACTGCGGGCTTTCGCCCAGGCGCAGGCTGATATATCCGGCGCGGCGGCGGGATCTGCGCTCCTGGATATAGAAGGTATAGCCGTCGTCTATGCCCAGGGCCGGATCATACACGTCTTCATTGCTCAGCAGCAGGGCGATCTGATCATCCCGCAGCGCAGGCCGGAAGGCGGAGAAAAAATTCCACAGCAAAACAAGCACTCCTTCACGCGGAGCACCGCGCAGACGCCATTTTACCATAGAAACGCTGGGCATGCAACCAAATACAGGAATTTTACACAGGACTTGCGCGATTTTTCCCTGTTTTATGCAAAAAGACCTTTTCAGAAACGGAAAAGTGCGGTATAATGCCATATTGTGAGAACATACGAAAACGGAGGCGCAATCCCATGAAAATTCTGATTGTAAACGCGGGTTCCTCGTCCCTCAAATATCAGCTGGTTGATATGCAGGATGAAAGCGTGCTGGCCAAGGGCCTGGTGGAGCGCATCGGCATTCCCGGCAGCAAGCTGACGCAGAAGTATCCCGGCAGCGACAAAAAATATGTGATCGAAATGGACATGCCTACCCATGTGGAAGCGTGCAAGAACATGCTCTCCGCCCTGACCGATGCGGAAAACGGCGTGGTCAAATCCATGGATGAAATCGGCGCGGTGGGCCATCGCGTGCTGCACGGCGGCGAAAAGTTCACCCGCTCCGTGGTGATCGACGACGCGGTCATGGACGCCATCCGCGAGAATATCCCGCTGGGTCCGCTGCATAACCCCGCCAACCTGATGGGTATCGAGGCCTGCCAGAAGGTCATGCCCGGCACGCCCATGGTGGCCGTGTTTGACACCGCCTTCCACCAGACCATGCCGCCCAAGGCCTTTATGTACGGCGTGCCCATGAAGTATTACACCAATCTGCATGTTCGCCGCTACGGCTTCCATGGCACCAGCCATCGCTATGTCAGCGCCCGCGCGGCCGAGTTCCTGGGCAAGAAGGCCGAGGATCTGCGCATCATCACCTGCCATCTGGGCAACGGTTCTTCCATGTGCGCGGTGGATCACGGCAAGTGCGTGGATACCAGCATGGGCATCACCCCGCTGGAGGGCGTCATCATGGGTACCCGCAGCGGCAGCCTGGATCCCGCCGTGCTGCAGTTCATTATGAACAACGCCAAGGATGAAAACGGCGACCCCGAAATCAAGAATATCGACGAAATGCTGGAGATGCTCAACAAGAAGAGCGGCCTGCTGGGCCTGAGCGGCATTTCCAGCGATATGCGCGACATCGACGCTGCCGCCGATCAGGGCGACCGCAACGCCAGCATCGCCCGCGATATGCTGATCTATGGTATCCGTAAGTACATCGGCGCTTACGCTGCGGCCATGAACGGCGTGGACGTGATCGTCTTCACTGCCGGTATCGGCGAAAACGGCATCGAGATGCGCGAAAAGGTGATGGAGGGCTTCGAGTTCCTGGGCGCGAAGATCGATGTGGAAAAGAACCGCGTCAAGGGCGAGGAGCGCGATATCTCCGCCGCCGACAGCAAGGTGAAGGTGCTGGTGATCCCCACCAACGAGGAGATCGTCATCGCCCGCGATACCCTGCACCTGGTGACTGGCAAATAAGGATAGCGGCATGTCTGAAATCAAACCCCTGAAAAATGTGGAGGTTTACTCCGACGGCGCATGCTCCGGCAATCCCGGCCCCGGCGGCTGGGCGGCCATCCTGCGCTTTGGCCCGCACGAAAAGGTGCTCAGCGGCAACATGCCCCACACCACCAACAACCGCATGGAGGTGTTCGCCGTCATCAGTGCCCTGGGCGCGCTCAAGGAGCGCTGCCATGTGCGCGTGCACTCCGATTCCACCTATGTGGTCAATGCTTTCCAGCAGGGCTGGCTGGCCAATTGGCAGCGCCGCGGCTGGAAAACATCGGACGGAAAGCCTGTTGAAAATCAGGATTTATGGCGGCTGATGGCCATCGTGGTCAAAAAGCACGAGGTGGAGTTTATCAAGGTGCCCGGCCATGCGGATTGCGAGGAAAACAACCGCTGCGATGCGCTGGCCCGCGCGGAGATTGATAAATTCCGCAAGATCAATCCCGATGCGGCTCCGCAGGCATAACATGTAAAAATAAGAGTAAAAAGCTGGCTGGAAGCAATATCCAGCCAGCTTTTGCGTGCTTTTGCAGAAATGCCGCAGGACACGCTGATCGAAGATCAGCGCCGGGCTGGCAAAGCCAGACCGAAGGGAAAAAGCAAAACGCCAGAATGGAGCTTGCTCCAACTCTGACGTTTTGCTTTTTTCTGTCCTGCAAATGCAGACTGTGTATTCTCTTTCAGTTTTCAATCATAATCTTTTACGCCACACGCAGGTTCTTTGTTACTTTCTTTCCTAAAGAAAGTAACGTTTTCGCCCCCTTACGCCTTGTTTTCTTCCTTCTGGCCGATTTTGCGCTCGGTGCCGTTCTTCAGGCGTTGGAGGTTGCCCCAGTGCCGCCAAATAGCGATCAGCGCCAGCGCAATGGCCCATACGCCGGCGGGCCAAAGCCCCTTGAATACGCTGACCAGAATGGCATAGGAAATCACCAGCACCATGCTGCCCAGCGATATGTACCTGGTCAGCACGATGGTGAGGATATCCAGCAGCACCGCCGGAATGCCCAGCGCCGGGAATGCAAATACAAACACGCCCGTGCAGCAGGCAATGCCCTTGCCGCCCTTAAACCCAAAGTATAGCGGCCAGTTGTGACCGATGATAGCGAAAAAGCCCGCCGCCATCGCGCCGTTCTGCCCGGCGATCAAGCGCCCAAGCAGCACCGCGCCGATGGCCTTGGCGCAGTCAAAGATAAACGTAATGGTGCCCGCGTTCATGCCGTAAATGCGCAGCATGTTGCTGGCACCCGGATTTTTGCTGCCGTGGCGGCGAATATCGCTGCCCAGCAGATGCGAATACAGGATGCCCGCCGATACGCTGCCCAGCAGATAGCCGATTACCGCGCAGAGAAGCAATGAAGGAAGCTGTTCCATGATTAGCCGTTCTCCTTGGCCCTTTCACGAAGGGCGAAACGAATAGGCGTGCCGGAAAAGCCGAAGGCCTTGCGCAGCTGGTTTTCCAGGTAACGCTGATAGGCAAAGTGCATCAGCGCTTCGTCGTTTACAAACAGCGCAAAGGTGGGGGGACAGGCCGAAATCTGCGTGCCGTAGTACACCTTCAGCCTGCGGCCGCCGGTCATGGGCGGCTGCAGGGCAATCTGCGCGTCGCCCAGCACATCGTTGAGCAGACCCGTGGGGATGCGCTTGCTGGTCTGCGCATAGGCCTGATCCACCGCGTCCAGCACCGTGTTTACGCGCTGCCCCGTCAGGGCGGAAATAAACAGCACCGGCGCGTAATCCATAAATTTCAGGTCGTCCAGCACCTCCTTGCGGAATTTTTCCAGCGTGCCGGTATCCTTTTCAGGAATGTCCCACTTGTTGACTACCACAATGACGGCCTTGCCTTCTTCGGCGATGATCCCCGCAATCTTGGTATCCTGCTCGGTTACGCCGTCTACCGCGTCGATCACCAGCAGCGCCACGTCGCAGCGGCGGATGGCGGCAATAGCGCGCAGCACGCTGTAGCGCTCCAGGGACTGATCCTCCACCGCGCGCTTGCGGCGGATGCCGGCGGTATCGATGATGTTGTAGCGGCCGCCGTACTGGCTTTCAAAATGCGTGTCGATGGCGTCGCGCGTGGTGCCGGGAATATCGCTGACCATCACGCGCTCCTGGCCAAGCAGGCGGTTGGTCAGGCTGCTTTTGCCCACATTGGGGCGACCCACCAGCGCCAGCTGGATTTCGTGCAGGCCGTTTTCGTCCTCTTCCTCATCCTCGCGCTTGGGGGGCAGAAGCTTGATGATTTCATCCAGCAGATCGCCCAGACCCAGCATGTTGGCGGCGGAAATGCCCACCGGCTCACCCAGACCCAGGGCGTAGTATTCGTACAATACGTCGTTAAGCCCGGCGTAATCCAGCTTGTTTACCACCAGGATGACGGGCTTGCGCGTGCGGCGAAGCAGCGAGGCCACTTCCTCGTCGTCGCGGGTCAGGCCGTCGCGCGCATCGCAGAAAAAGCAGATCACATCAGCCATTTCGATGGCGATTTCCGCCTGCCGGCGCATCTGGGACAGCAGCACGTCATCGCTGCGCGGGTCGATGCCGCCCGTGTCGATCAGCGTAAACTCGCGGCCAGTCCACTCCACATCGGCGTAGATGCGGTCGCGCGTAACGCCGGGGGTATCCTCCACGATGGCCACGCGATGGCCGGCAATTTTATTGAAAAAGGTGGATTTGCCCACGTTGGGGCGGCCCACGATGGCAACAAGGGGTTTGGTGGTCATGTTGACTCCTTTTCTATATCGCCAAGCAGCGATTGGTACAGCGCCGCGCCGCTGTTGGCGGACATGCGCACAGGGAAGGGCAGCATGCGGCGAAACTCATCCAGCGAAAGATCATCCAGGAACAGATCGCCTTCGGCGCGCAGGGTGACGCTGCATAAAAGCATTTCGTCCACGTCCGCGTCCTTGGTCTGGGCCACGATATCACGCCCGGTCAACAGCCCGGTGACGGTGACGGTATCGCCGAAGAAATGGTTGGTAATGGCTTGCACCGTAACGTCCACGCCCGGCGGGCCGTACTGCGCAATCCAGCGGCGCATATACGGGGCGATACTGCGGCCGCAGGGGATAAGGATGCGGCGGCGCTGCGCCTGAACGCCTGCGGGGGCCGCGTCGTGCGCGGCGATGAACGCAGTGAGAAACTGCCGCATCAGACCCACGCCGTTTTCAATCTGCGGGAAGCCCTCGTAGTAATCCTCATCCGGGATATCGCGCCCGGCGATGCACAGCATTTCGTCCGAGGGGAAAACGAACTTGCTGCCGCACAAATCCATAAACCGATCCTGCCATTTTTTGCAGATGGCCAGCACTTCCTCGGCCTCTTCCTTGGTGTAGGGGCGCAGAGGATAAAGATGCTCGCGGAACTTGGTCAGCCCCACGGGCACCAGCGCGGCGCTCTGCGCGGCGGGATGCAGGGTAAACAGCGTTTGCAGGGTATCCTCCAGCACCGCGCCGTCGTTAATGCCGGGACACAGCACGATCTGGCAGTGAAACTTGATGCCGTGCTCTTTAAACTGCCGCAGCCTGGGCAGCAGCTTTGCCGCGTCGGGGTTCTTCATCATTTTGACGCGCACGGCCGGATCAGTGGCGTGAACGGAGATGAACAGCGGGCTGGCCCTGCGGCGCAGGATGCGGTCAAACTCCTGATCGTCCACATTGGTCAGCGTGATAAAGTTGCCCATCATCAGCGACATGCGCCAGTCGTCATCCTTGACATACAGCGTCTTGCGGCAGGCGGGCGGCATCTGATCGATGAAGCAGAACATGCACTTGTTTTTGCATACGCGCGGGGTGCACGCCATGCTTTCGCCAAAGTCCAGCCCCAGGGGAATGCCGGCAGGCTTGACCAGCTCCAGCTGCCAGTCGCGGCCGTCCGCCTTGCGAACGTGCAGAATCAGATGGCGTCTGGCCGACAGCGCCTCATAATCGATCTGGTCGATGATCTCCTCGCCGTTGATGGCCAGCAGGGTATCGCCCTGGCGCAGGCCGTGGCGCAGCGCCGGGCTGCCCGGCTCCACATGCGTAATCAGATGCTCCAAGGTACATGCTCCTCCATTCTTATATATTATCGTCTAATTCGGCGCGATTGTCAAGAAAGAGCCACCTTATTGCTGACGCTTTTGTTTTTTGCTTTTTGCCTTTTCTTCTCTTGTTTCTCAAGCGGCTTGAGCCGCTATAATACTTCACGCGGTTTAACCGCAAATTTTTTAACGGAGGAAACTCACATGAAACGGGTTCTGTCCATCTTGCTTTGTCTGATGCTCTGCATACCGGCCGCGGCCGCGTTTGCAGAGGAAAGCTCCGCCGTCGCGCAGGGGTTCGGCGGAGAAGTCCGCGTAACCGTCTCCGTACAGAACGGCAAAATCATCAGCGTTACCGCCACGGGCGAAAACGAGACTCCTGGCGTCGGTTCACGCGCCATTGAACAGCTGCCGAAAATGATTCTCGCCGCGCAATCCGCCGATATCGACGCATTGTCCGGCTGCACCGTCAGCAGCAATGCGGTACTCAAGGCTGCGAAGGAGGCCATCGCAGCCGCCAGCGGCACAGAAACCGCCGCCGCGCAAGTCGTCATGACGCCCGGAACATATACCGGCCGTGGCGCCGGCTACGGCATTATCGGCCAGCTGGCGCTGGATGTAACGGTCGACGAAACCTCGATTGTTTCCATCACCGTCAACGACCCCAACCGTGAAACGGCCAACATTTTCCAGGCGGCCGTCGATCTGCTGATTCCGCGCATTGTGGAAAACCAGTCCCTGTCTGTGGATGCGGTCTGCGGCGCAACCAGTTCGAGCAACGGCATCAAGGCCGCCGTAGCCGACGCGTTAACCCAGGCTCTCTCAGCTGCCGGAACGGACGCTTCCGCGCTGGACAACTTCTATAAGCCCATCGAGAAAAATGCCGCCGCGCATGAAACGATCAACGTGGACGTCGTCGTGGTCGGCATGGGTGCCGCAGGCTGCGCAGCCGCAATGTCCGTCGCGGAAGAGCAGGCAGCAAACGGTACCGAGGTAAGCGTTCTGGCAATCGAGCAGGCCGGTCTCTACGGCGGCACTTCATCGCTGACCGGCTCCCCCATGGGCGTAAACCCCACCGAATACAAGACTGAATATAACGGCGGCGAAGACTATGTCGATGCCGAAGCGTTCCGTCAGGATTGGTACGCCTACGCTGACGGAGACGCCAAGACCGAAATGATCGACCTTTTCATCGACAACTCCGGCGACACCATCGACTGGCTTGTCTACGACCACGGCTTCTGGTTCTGCCAGCCGCGCAAGGAAAAGGAAACCGAATTCCGCGTCTGCATGGATTTCGTTTTCGATGGCAAGAAGGAAAAAGGCTACGAATACCCCCGCGCGTTCGGCAACCGTGTCGAAGCCGTCAGTTCCTACTTTGATCAGCTGGTCGCCGACTATACCGCGCTGGGCGGCCGGTACATGCTGGAAACCAAGGGCACGGGCTATCTCACCGATGAAACCGGCTCCAAAGTAACCGGCGTGCGTGCCATAGGCAGCGACGGCACGGAATATACAATCAACGCGGGCGCGGTTATCATCGCAACCGGCGGCTTCGCCGCCAATAAAAACATGATGGAGCGCTACGTTACCGAACCGACCGGCGTTGCCACGAGCTGGCCGATCTTCGGCTACACCATCAACGACGGTGCGATGATCGAGGCTGCGATCGACGATCTGAACGCGGGCGTATACAACATCGACATGGTTCCCGTCTCGCACTACAATTCCATCGCTTCCATCATGAAGGACTACCCCGTAACCATTATTTCCGATAAGCTGGACAGCCGCTGGAACTATCCGCGCACCAAGTCCCTCAACGACGTGCCCATGAGCTTCGCCATTGAGCCGGACGGCCTGTGGATTTCCGCGCAGGGCAAGCGTACGGTAAACGAAGCCGCGTTCCATGTTTCCTGGAAACTCGGTGCAAACTACTGGTCCCTCTGGGGGCAGGATACCATCGACACTTTCCGCGAGAACGGCTTCCCGACCGTCACCAGCACCCGCGCGTTCGGACAGGGCGGATTTGACGCGAACACACCGATTCCGGAAATGGATGAAATTCTGAGCAAGTGCATCGACATGGGCACGCTGTATAAAGCCTCCAGCGTGGAAGAGCTCGCCGGCATGATCGGTGTGGACACTGAAACGCTCGTCGCCGTCATCGCGGACTACAACGCTGCATGCGAATCCGGCGTGGATGCCATGGGCAAGGACGCGCAGTACCTCCACCCCATTACCGGCGAAAACCTTTACGCATTCAAGTGCATTAACTACACCTACGGTACCGACGGCGGCCTGGACGTCGATCTGGATCTGAACGTGCTCCGCACGGACGGCAGCAAGATCGAGGGGCTGTATGCAACCGGCTACGATTGCTCCGGCGTGCTGTACAACTCCAACAAGTCTTACGTCGATTACGGCGGTTCTGCATTGGGCTGGGCATTCACTTCCGGCCGTCTGGCCGGCGAAAACGCCGTCCGCTACATCGCCGAATAATCGCTTTCCAAATGCAAAAAGGGGCCGCTGGCTTTAATCTGCCAGCGGCCCTGATTCTTTCAGCGGAAGAATCAACCTGAAATATGTGTTCTTTGTTCCTTTTTCGTGATAGCCAAACAGCGTCAACGCGAAACCCCAGCCTGCAAGCGACAGCCTTTTCTCCCGCACAAATTCCGCAATTTCCTCCGCACGCCCGCCGAAGGGGTATTGAATGGATTCCCTGCGCACAATGCAGCTCACGCAACGCATTGGGCGCATTGTTTTTACCGGCGGCACCACGTCGATTCCAAGCGGCTCCACATATTGCAGCGGCACATGGAACGCGTTGAAGTATTCGCTCTGCGGTTCGTCGGACAGCGCAAGATTTGAATAGACCGCCATATGGCGCACATGGAACAGATTCTCCGTCCATTGGCGCAGCCAGTTTTCGTTTACATCGGTATGAAGGATATCATTTCCGTGATAAGGCAGATAGAAGCCGCCATGATAGTGCATCAGCTCCGCCTGCATTCTGCCGCTGCGCACGCGCATGACTTCCTCCGCCGCGCGGCGGCGCTCCGCAAGCCGGATTTCAACGCGCCGCAGCTCGCACTCGTCTGCGGCTATTTTTTGCCGCATCAATTCGTCGTATTCCTCAAGAGACATATCGGAATACACCTGTTCAAGTTCCGAAACAGAAAACCCCTGATTGCGCATTGTGCGGATGCCCACCAGTTTGCGAACGTTGTCAATATCGTAATACCGCACGGACGAATCCGGTGGCGTCGTAGAACGAATCAACCCCGTCTTTTCATAGTTGCGAATCGTTTCGCAGGAAACGCCGAAGAGTTTCGATACTTTTCCAATTTTATAATACTTCATTTTTCTTAGTTTTCATCCTATCGCTTAATTTCTCATTTTCTAAACGTAGACACAAAAAAACAATAAAAAAGTATAGCACATGGTTTGAGGCAATTCAAGGGGAGTTAATCAGAATTTCTGTATCCGCTGTATCCGCTGTATCCACCGCATTGTTGACGCTTTTCAATCGACAAAGCTTGCCGCGCATGCTATAATGAGCGCGAAATCAGACGATTTGGAGGAAAAATGGACGCGATTTTGGATTATCTTACGAATACCTATCATCCGCTGGCGATGATCGGCTACGGCTCCTATGCAAACGGTACGCAGAACGCGCAGAGCGATTTTGACGTGCTTTTGATTTGCAGGTCGTGCCCCTGCCGCCATGACGGCAGGGTGATTGACGGCGTTCGGCTGGACGCTGTGCTGCGCACGCCCCAGGAAGTGTTGGATGAAAACGCGCCGCAGGATTTGATTACCGTCTACGATGGCGTGATCCTTTTAGAGAATGAAAACCATATCGCGCAGGGTTTGATCGATCGGGTGCGCGCCTATGCCGCTGCCCACGCTGTGCGCGATGCGGACGAAAAGCGGCATTTGCGGCAATGGAGCCTGAAGATGCTGGAGCGCGCGGCGCGGGGGGACGCCGAGGGCCTGTACCGCGCGCATTGGCTGCTGACGGACAGCCTGGAGATCTATTGCGTGATGCGCGACCGGTATTATTTCGGGCCGAAAAAGACCATTCGCGCAATAGAAGCGCAGGATCCCGCAGGCTATGCGCTGCTTGAAGGGGCGCTGCATGACCTATCCTGCCTGCAAAAATGGACGGAATACGCATTGCAAACAACCGCCCATGTGTGATAAAATAATACGTAATTTCATCTGCGCGCCAGCCGCGCGCAATCAGGAGGCTATATTTCATGCGTACAACGGGCGTAACGGCAAGAGGCATTGTAACCCCGATTTTTCAGCAGGGCGACGATCTGATCACGGCGGTCACGCAGAGCGTGTGCCGCGCGGCGGAGACCGAGAAATTTCCCCTGCATGACCGCGACATCGTGGCGGTGACGGAGGCCGTTGTCGGCCGCACCCAGGGCAACTATGCCACCTGCGAGCAGATCGCCAAGGATATCCGCAATAAGCTGGGTGAAGGCCCCATCGGCATTCTGTTTCCTATCCTCAGCCGCAATCGCTTCGGCATTCTGCTGCGGGCGATGACCATGGCTTCGCCCGAGGGCGTAGTGGTGCAGCTGAGCTATCCTTCCGACGAGGTGGGCAATGCCCTGCTGTCCTGGGATACGCTGGATGAAAAGGGCGTGGATCCTTACCGTGAGAGCTTTGATTATGAGGGCTTCCGCAAGGTGTTTGGCAACAACACCGTCCATCCCTTTACCGGCATGGATTATATCGAGTATTACCGCACCTTCGCGCCCAACACCCGCGTGATTTTTTCCAACGATCCTTCCTATATTCTGCAGTATACCAACAAGGTCATTGCCTGCGATATCCACACCCGCGCGCGCACCAAGCGCATTCTGCGCGCCAAGGGCGCAAGCGTGCTGGGCATGGACGATATCATGACCGCCTCCGTGGATGGCAGCGGCTATAACGCGCAGTATGGCATCTTGGGCAGCAACAAGGCCACCGAGGACAAGGTGAAGCTGTTCCCGCATGACTGCGATGAATTTGTGCACAAGATGCAGGATGCTCTGCTGGCCGCCACCGGCAAGCACATGGAAGTGATGGTGTATGGCGACGGCTGCTTCAAGGATCCCGTCGGCGGCATCTGGGAGCTGGCCGATCCCGTGGTTTCGCCCGCCTATACCGAAGGCCTGGAGGGCACGCCCAACGAGCTGAAGATGAAATATTTTGCCGATAACGATCTGCGCGATCTGTCCGGCGCGGCGCTTGCGCAGGCCATGCGCGAGAAGATCCGCGCCAAGGATCACGACCTCAAGGGCCAGATGGCCTCCCAGGGCACTACGCCCCGCCGCTTTACCGACCTGCTGGGCAGCCTGTGCGACCTGACCAGCGGCAGCGGCGACCGCGGCACGCCTGTGGTGCTGGTGCAGGGGTACTTTACCAACTTTGCGAGTGAGGATTAATCCTGCTCAACCGGCTTACCGTGGATCAACGCCTTCCCCCATCTGGAGGAAGGCGCTATTAATGTCGGCGCTTTTTGATGTTTGACAATGTATGCAGCCTTTACGTCATAAGCCAAGTTCCTTATTGTATTCTTCATTATTGCAATTTTTTCTGTTTTTTCTGTAACGAACGCGCTTTTCGCGCGTCCAACTGATGAGAAAGGAGGGCAGACCATGGATTTTGAGCAGCTCTACACCAAGTATTTCCGGAAGGTCTATGGCTTTGCCCTCTCCCTTTCCCGCAACGCGCACATGGCCGAGGAAATCACCCAGGAAACCTTCTATCGCGTGCTCCGTAATCCGGACGCATTCGAGGGTCGCTCCAGCGTGGATACCTACCTGTGCTCCATCGCGCACCATCAGTATGTTTCCATGCTGCGCAGGCAAAAGCACATCGATTTCCGCACCGATACGGCGCAGCTGTCCGCTCCCGGCGGCATGGAGGAAGCGCTGGCGGACCGCGATACCGCGCGGCAGCTGTATCTGCTGCTTCACAGGCTGGAAGAGCCGTATAAGGAGGTTTTTACCCTGCGCACGCTGGGTGAGCTTCCCTTTGCGCAGATCGGCGCGCTGTTTCAGAAGGGCGATGGCTGGGCCAGGGTGATCTACTACCGCGCCAAGCAGAAAATTCAGGAAATGCTCCAGGAGGAAGCAACATGAGCGAACAAAATAAAATTCCCTGCGCTGTTGCGCAGGATCTGATGCCGCTGGTTATCGACGGCGCGGCCAGTGAGCAAAGCCGTCAGACTGTCGCACAGCATGTGGCTGTCTGCTCCGCTTGCAGCCAGATATACCGCGAAATGCAAAGCGCCGCGCCCGCGCCCGTCGCGCAGGGCAAGGCGGAGCAGGGCTTCCGCCAGGCTGTCAAGCGCCAGCGCAAGCGTTTCCGTGCCTGGAAAATCGCTGCGCTGTGCCTGGGGCTGGTGGTGGCCATCTGCCTGGGCACGGTCGTCGCCAAGCCCGAGCTTTTGCTGGGCTTTGGGCAGGATGTGCCCCTCTCCTGGGCGCAGGATTTGCAGCTGGTGCGCACAACACAGGGCGCGCTGCTGCTGCAGTTTACCCCCGCGCCGCAGTACAAGCAGCACTATGGCTGGAGATCCTTAACCAGTGATCAGGGCGAGGCAGCCTTCACCTGGAGGTACCCCTGGATCGAGCGTGTGCTGGGCAGAACGCTGCAGGGCGATGTGACTGCTGTGCCCAGCCGTATTCTAAAAACCGCCGACGGCCGCTGGGCGGATATGGGCACGCTGTGCACCTATCGCTATCAGAATGGCAAATTCTACGAAATGATTCTCAAGCCCATGACCGCCGCCGATTTCAAAGCGCTGGAGGAAAAGGGCGTTGCCCCCCAGAATGCCACCGCAATGTGGCGGCAGTGCGAATGTTCGGGGGAGTTCAGCACGATTTCCATGCAGGCAGGCCGCAAAAAGCTGTGCATATACAGCGCGGAAAACGGCGAAATCCCGTTGTGCGACGCCGAAACACAGGCAGCCTTTGACGCCTTTATTGCCGATAATCCCGGCTATTACCATTGGGATGGCGATTTGCAGCAGGCATGGCAGAATGGCAGCCTCTATGTTCCCATGGAAGGCGAAACAGGAGGCAAGGAATAACGGAACAATAAAAACGCAGCCCTTTCGGCGATATAGCCGAAGGGGCTGCGTTTTTGCTTTGAAGCGTTCTTGAAGGGCAATGCTGCTGGACACATCAATTAGGCGCAACGGTGAGCATGTCCCGTGGCACGCCTTCCAATTTTATTAACTTGACTTTTCCGTCACACACAGGTTCTTTGTTTCTTTCTTGATTCAAGAAAGAAACGTTCCCCTCGTTCTCATCCCCAATAAAAAAACGGGCCGCACGAAGCGACCCGAATCAATGAAACTTAGCTGATCTTCTTCAGCTCTTCATCCTCCAGCACACGGTAGGCAACCTTGCCGACCAGTGTGGTGGGCAGATTTTCACGGAACTCGACATCATAGGGCATGGCGTACTTGGCGATGTTCTTGCGGCAGTGGGCCAGAATGCTCTGCTTGGTTTCCTCGGTGGCTGGGAAGCCGGGCTTGAGCATGACGAAGGCCTTGACCTTCTGCATCTTGTAGGAATCGGGCACGCCGATGATGCAGCAGCGCTGAACGGCCTCGTGCGCCTCCAGAATGTTTTCAAGCTGCGCAGGGTACACATTGTAGCCCGAGGTGATGATCATGCGCTTGCGGCGGCCGCGGAAATAGACAAAGCCGTCCGCGTCCATCACGCCCAGATCGCCCGTATACACCCAGGTGAGGCCGTCGGCATGCCTGCGCAGCGTCTGAGCGGTCTCCTCGGGGTGGTGCAGATACTCGCGCATCACGGTGGGGCCGGCCAGCAGGATCTCGCCTTCCTCGCCGTAGGGCAGCTCCTCGTCCGTGCCGGGGGTGACGATCTTGTAATAGGTATCGGGGAAGGGCAGGCCGATGCTGCCTTCGCGGTGCATGGTGGGCGGGGTGAGGCAGGAGGCGGTAACGCACTCGGTGGTGCCGTAGCCCTCGCGGATCTGGATGACGGCCTTGTGATCGTACAGGAACTTATCGAACTTCTTTTTCAGCTCGATCGTCAGCGAATCGCCGCCGGAGAACACGCCCTTGAGGCTGCTCAGATCGGCCTTTTCCATGTTGGGCAGGCGCAGCAGTGCCTCATACAGCGTGGGCACGCCCGCGATGAAATTGCACTTGTACTTGGTAATCAGCTTGGAATAGCTCTTGGCGGTAAAGCGCGGAACCAGCACGCACCGGCCGCCCTGGGTGAGCATGGTGTGGATGCACACGCCCAAACCAAAGCCGTGGAAGATGGGCATGGCGGCCAGCATGCGGTCGCCGGGACGGAACATGGGGTTGGTGGCGATGACCTGCTGGGACAGGGCGTTGAAATTCAGATTCGTCAGCACAATGCCCTTGGTGGTGCCGGTGGTGCCGCCCGAATAGAGGATGACCGCGGGATCTTCGGGCTTGCGCTCCACCTTATAGCGCCAGAAGCAGGACTTGCTGAGGTTAAGGAACTTCTGCCAGCGGATGACAGGCGCGTCGTCGGGAATCTTGCGGATCTTGCGGCCTTCGGTAAGCATATAGCCCGTTTTGAGGGGCTGGGACAGCTCATCCCGGATGCTGGCGATGATGACGTTGACGATATTGGTGTTGTTGCGGATGGCTTCGATTTTATGATAGAACTGATCCAGCGTGATTACCGTCACGCTGTTGGATTCGTTCAGATAGAATTCGATTTCCTTTTCGCTGGACAGGGGATGCACCATGTTGGCGATACCGCCCACCATGTTGATGGCGTAGAACATGGCGATGGCCTGCGGGCAGTTGGGCATGGCGATGGTAACGCAATCGTTTTCGCGGATGCCGATGGTTTTAAGCGCCTTGGCGCAGCGCTCCACATGCTCCAGCAGCTGCCTGTAGGTGGTGGAGCGTCCCATGAAATCCATGGCGATGTTGTTGGGGTATTTATCAGCCACGGACTTGAGCATATCGTACATGGAGCCCTGGAAATAATCCAGATGCGCGGGGATATCGCCCAGGTTCTTTACCCACGGGGCCTTGGCGGTGATTTTATCGGGCATCAGTAGTCTACCTCCTCGCTGATGGGGCGGTCCAGCAGCTCCGGGTGCTCCAGCAGGTGCTTAAGCAGCCGGATGGACTTGGAATAATAGTAGCCGTCGGCCAGACGCTCGTCGATGGTCAGACCCAGCTCAACGGTTTCACGCATGGTGCAGGTGCCGTCCTCCGCATTGAAAACGGGCGTGCTGCCCTTTTCGCCAATCAGGCAGAAAACGCCGTTGGTGCCCCAGTTGGTCAGGTGATGATAGCCGCACTTGAGCTTGATGGAGCCGACGTTTGACAGCACCACCGAGGAATAATAGGGATCGGTGGCGATGAGAAAATTGGGGCACCAGCCGTGCTTGTCCAGAAAGCGGATGATATCCACCAGGAAGCGGCTGAGAAAGCGCGGCATGCTGGTCAGAATATCCATGCTGTCGGTGGTGCGGTCTACCTTGTCGCTGCGGCAGGACATCACCTGATCGCGGATGCACTGATGGATGGAATCCATTGTGTCGCTTTCCTTGGCGCGCACAAAGGCCAGCGCCTCCGCGCCGTCGTCGGCGAACTTCTTTTTTACCACAAAGGCGGCCGAAACATTATAGCGCTGATACACGTTGCGGTTGGCGATGAAGCGGTTCATCTTGGGCCGCAGGGTCAGCGTTTTTACCAGCGCGGCCACGATTACATGAAACATGGTGTAGGGCAGATCGGGCTGGCTTTCGTTCTTCTTGGCGATATAGGCATTGATGGGCGCAAGGTCGATGCGCTCGGAGATGTAGGCTTCGTTATCGCAGCGATTGGGATAAATCAGGGGCGTGATATAGTGCATGGAATCCAGCTCGCGCATGAGCCGCCCGTCCTTGCGATCTCCAAACCGCCGTTTGTATTGCTCGGCCAATGTCATTTCCTCCTTGGTGAGCGTGCAGATATCGAGGATGCTGCGCCATATGCCGCTCAAGATAGCATATTATCATTAATTGTAAATAATTTCAATACAATTGCCGTTGATCTTCAGTTGAGAATTGAAATGATTGCCGCGAAAATCCAATGCGTTCGGGCTTTTTTGCGAATATGTCAAAATCGCGGCAGGCAGGGTATAAAGATGAAGCGGGTGTAAATTTTCTGAATACAATGCGCAAAGGCGCTTGATTTTTTTGCTTTAACATGATATTACTTTAAGAGAAACGCGGAAATGCATTTTTATTCCAGATTATGGAAATCTTCAGGAGCCTGTATGCAGATTAACTGGTATCCCGGCCATATGGCCAAGGCTAAGCGGCTTTTGCAGGATCAGCTTTCCCGCGTGGATGCGGTGATTGAAATTTGCGATGCCCGCTTGCCCGAATCCAGCCGAAACCCCGTGCTCAACGCCATGCTGCGCGGCAAGGCGCGGGTATTGATGATGAACAAGGCCGATCTTGCCAATCCTGCCATGACCCGCAAGTGGCAGGCGTATTATCAAGCTCACGGCGTGCAGTGCGCGGCCATTACGGCAGGGCGCAGCGCGCGGGAGGTATTCAAGGCCATTGAAAACCTGACCCGCGACAAGGTGGCGCGCGGCGAGGCGCGTGGCGTGCGCCGCACGGTGCGCGTGATGGTGGTGGGCGTGCCGAACGTGGGCAAAAGCACCATCATCAATCAGCTGCACGGCGGTGCGATTGCCCAGGTGGGCAACCGTCCGGGCGTGACGCGCGCCAATCAGTGGGTGCGTGTGGGCGAATATCTGGAGGTGCTGGACACCCCCGGCCTTTTGTGGACAAAGCTGGATGATCCCGTGGCTGCGCGGCGGCTGGCGTATATCTCCGCCATTCGGGACGAGGTGGTGGATACCTTCGCCCTGTCCTGCGCGCTGCTGGAGGATATGACAGCCCTGGCGCCCGAGGCGCTGACGGCGCGGTACAAGATTACCGATATGTCCCTGCGTGGGCAGGCACTGCTGGAGGCGGTGTGCCGCGGGCGTGGCTTTTTGCTGCGCGGGGGAGAGCTGGATATCGAGCGCGCCAGCGCCGTGGTGCTGGATGAGTTCCGCGATGGCAAGCTGGGCAGGCTGACGCTGGAAGCGCCGCCGGAGACGGCTGAAAAAGCCCCTGTGAAGGAGAATAACGACGATGCGCAGTGACAGCCAGGAGCGCCGCATGGCGATGATTGCCCATGATCAGCCCTATTGGGCGGCCTGTGCGCGTGTGGCCGGCATGGACGAGGCCGGGCGCGGCCCGCTGGCGGGCGACGTGGTGGCGGCGTGTGTGATCATGCCCAGCGCGCCCACGGTGGATTGGGTGGATGACTCCAAAAAGCTTTCCGCCCTGCGCCGCGATAAAATATATGAAGAAATCCTGCGCACGGCGCTGTATGTGGGCGTAGGCCGCGCCAGCGCGCAGGAGATTGACGAAATCAATATCCTGCAGGCTACCATGAACGCCATGCGCCGCGCTGCGGCGGATGCGCAGGCCAATATTTATCTGATCGACGCGGTGAAGAATCTGGGGCTGGACGCGCCGGAAATCCCCATCGTGCACGGCGACGCGGTCTCCTATTCCATCGCTGCGGCCAGCATTGTGGCCAAGGTGACGCGGGATCGGGAGCTGCTTGCCCTGGATCAGCAGTATCCGCAGTACGGCTTTGCCAGGCATAAGGGCTACGGAACGGCGGAGCATATTGCTGCGATCCGCGAGCATGGCCCCTGTCCGGCGCATCGGATGACCTTTATCCGTAAATTCCTATGAACAACGCGTATCAGGCAGGATTGCTGTATGAGCTGCGCGCGGCGCGCTATGTGCGGCGGCGCGGGTATCGTCTGCTGAACATGCGCTATCGCGCGCGCGACGGCGAGATTGATCTGATCGCCCGCGACGGCGATACGATTGTCTTTATTGAAGTAAAGGCACGCCCGGCGGGTAAGCTGGGCGCGGGCGTGGCCGCTGTGACGGCGGACAAGCGTCGCAGGCTGCGGCACGCGGCGGATGCGTATCTGTCCCGCAAGGGGCTGCGCGACGCGCCCTGCCGGTTTGATATCCTGGAGTTTTCGCGCGCCGGGATTTTTTACATGGAAAATGCCTTTTGAGCGGATGCTATCCGAAAAGGAGCGTGTGATGAAAAAGAAACGACTGCTGTGGATCGTTGCGCTTGCCGCGATTGCGGTGACCGCCCTGGTGCTGGCGCTGACGCTGCCAGGCAAAAAGAGCGAGATTCAGGCCGGTAATTTGCTGATGAACGGCGATTTTTCCGCCGATATGGAGGACTGGTATACCGATGCGTATATCACCATGCCCGGATATACCGATTACAGTGTGGCCGACGGCGTGGCGACCATTACCAACCATGCCTTGAACGACGCGCGCTTTGTGCAGGAAGTTGCGGTGCAGCCCGACAGCCTGTACTGCCTGCGCGGCTATATTCGCGCTGACGCCAGCGATGGCCTGGGCGCCAACCTGTCCATCTCGGGCATCTACGTGTTTTCCGAGTGCGTGTATGATACCGAGGGCGAATGGCAGGAGGTGCGCCTGTATGGCCGCACAGGGGAAAGCCAGCGGAGCGTAACGATCTTTGCCCGCCTGGGCGGCTACAGCGGTGAGGCCATCGGCACGGCTTCCTTCCGGGATATCACGCTGGAGCAGATAGCCAGTGTGCCAGACGGCTATATTGCTTCTAGCTGGACGCGCGCGACAGCCAATACTTCGACCGCAACGGACGAGGAGACTTCCGCCCCTGCCTGGCCCTATCTGCTGGCCGTGGCGCTGGGCTATGCGCTGGTTTGCCTGCGGCTTCGCCGCGCGGCGCTGGGGGAGGGGATGCTGAAGCGCCCATCCCTCTGGATGCTGCTGCCCCTGCTGGCGGCGGCCTTTGCGGCGCGCGTCCTTGTGGCCGTACTGGTGCCCGGCTATGGCGTGGATATTGGCTGCTTTAGCTCCTGGGCCAATACCATGGTAGAGGTAGGCCCGGCCAATTTCTATAACGCCGCGGGATTCTGCGATTATCCCCCCGGATACCTGTTGGTGCTGGGGCTGTTTGGGCAGATCGGCAAGCTGCTGGGCACGGGCGTGACTACCTTGCTGGTCAAGATGCCCTCCATCCTGTGCGATATTGCGGCGGCGGCCGTGCTGTATACCTATGGCCGCAAGCGTGTTTCTGAGCGCGCCGCCTTCACGGTGGCTGCGCTGTATGCCTTGAATCCCCTTACCTTTATTACCGGTGCTGCCTGGGGGCAATCGGACAGCGTGATGGCGCTGTGCATCCTGCTGGTGGTGGTGCTGGCGATTGAGCGCAAGTGGGCCTGGGCGCTGCCAGTTTATATGCTGGCGGTGCTGATGAAGCCCCAGGCGCTGATGTTTGGCCCGCTGGGCCTGCTGGCGCTGATTGTGGAATGGATCCGCAATCGTGACCGCGTGCTGGTGCGGCAGACCTTGATTGGTCTGGCTGGCGCGGCGGTGGTTGCGCTGGCGGTGGTGGTCCCCTTCTCCGTCTATCAAACCGAGCCGGGCTGGCTGATCAGCCTGTATACCGGCACCATGTCCTACTATGCCAGCGCCACGGTGAACGCCTGCAACCTGTATTTCCTGTTCGGGCAAAACTGGGTGAGCGTGGAGGAAAGCGCGCCGGTGCTGATTCGCCTGCTGGGTATGGTGTGCCTGTGCGGCGGCGCGGCCTTTGCCGCCGTGCGCTTCCGCTGGGATCGCACGCATCGCGCCTATTTGGCCGTTACTGCGGCTCTGCTGCTGGCGGGGCTGATCTGCGCGTTCGTTCCCATGAGCTACGCGGCCTTTGGCTGGGCGGTCATTGCCCTGGCCGTGGTGCTGTGCGCGCTGGTGTATCTGGCGGGGGGCAGTATTCGCCACCTGCCGCTGCTGGGCGCGCTGCTGCTGATGCTGCTGTGCAGCGTAGGCACCATGATGCACGAGCGCTATCTTTTCCCGGCCGCTGTGCTGCTGGCACTGGCCTGCCTGCTGGAACGCGACCGCTGTGTGTATATCCTGTTTGTACTGCTGAGCCTGAGCGTGTTCCTGAACGTGGGCGTTGTCTTGGATCGCGGCGTGCGCATCGGCGGCGCCAGCGGGCATCTGAGCGCGCCGCTGTTTGGCATTGTCAGCGATTCCGCCTGGCTGGAATACGCGGTATCGGCGCTGAACTGCACGCTGGCCTGCTGGGCGGGCTATGTGTGCGCGGCCGTATGCTGCCAGGGACAGACAGTGCTGTTTGCGGCCCCTGCGCCTGAAAAGGCCGAGGATGTGCCGCAGACGGGTGTGCGGCCCAGCGCTGCCATGCGCCGTGTGCTGGAGCCTAAAACGCTTCCCAGGATGATTTGGCTGGATTACGCGCTGATGCTGGGTGTGACGGTGATTTACGCTGTTGTTGCCTTTACCAACCTGGGCGCGACCAAATCCCCGCAGACATGCTGGCGATCCACATACGCCAACGATCAGCATGAGGACGTGGTGCTGGATCTGGGCGAATCCCGGCAGTTCAACATGCTGTACATGTCGGGTATTCATAGCGTGAACAGCGATTTCATCGTGCGCGTAAGCCAGGATGGTGAAACCTGGAGCGAGGCCAACTGGGCCGAGCTGGGCGGCGAGTATGGCAACGACTGCTTCAAGTGGTATTATCTGTGCCAGTCCTATGACGGCGGCGGCAACCGCACCTATAGCACAACGCCGCTGACGCTGACGGGCCGCTATGTGCGCATCGAGGCGCAGTATATCGGCACCACGATTTACGAGACCATTTTCCGCGATCCTGCTACGCAGGAGATTTTCCCCGTGACGTTGGTAAGCGGCAACGGAGAAGCGTTGATTGACGAGCAGGATACATTCACCGGCGAGCCTGGCTGGTATAACAGCACCTACTTTGATGAAATCTATCATGCCCGCACGGGGTATGAGCATTATCTGGCTATGCAGGGTGATTATACCTATCGCCCCTATGAAACCTCGCATCCGCCGCTGGGCAAGGTGCTGATCGCTTTCTCCATTTCGATCTTTGGCATGACGCCCTTTGGCTGGCGCTTTGCCGGGGCGCTGGCGGGCGTATTGATGCTGCCGGGCATGTATCTGCTTGGCAAGCTCCTGACCAAGCGCCGCATGGGCGCGTTTGCCGCCATGTTCCTGATGGCGGTGGACTGTATGCATTTTACCCAGACGCGCATTGCGACCATCGACAGCTTTGTGGTACTGTTTATCATCTGGTCGTATGTGTTTATGGTGTACTATCTGCGCATGGATTACTGGCGTAAACCGCTGATTAAAACGCTGATTCCGCTGGCGCTGTCCGGCCTGTTTATGGGCCTGGCTGTGGCCAGCAAGTGGACGGGCTGCTATGCGGGCGTGGGCCTGGCGGTGCTGTTCTTCTGGAGCGTGTGGCGCAGGTTCCGTGAGCATCTGGCGGCCTCGCATGAGCTGGAGGCGTATGAAGCCAGCCAGCAGAAGCTCAACCACAAGCTGCGCAAACCCCATCCGGAGGAGAGCAAATTGGCCGTGCCTGCGCGCACATATCCTGCACGGCTGCTGATCACCCTGGGCTGCTGCCTGGTGTTCTTCATTGCCGTGCCGCTGGGCGTGTACTATGCATCCTATATTCCGTATTTCCTGCCCTCGGGCGGCATTACGGTGCAGAAGGTGATTCAGGCCGCGGTGGGCGATTACCTTACCACTGGTGTGTTTGGCGGCATGTTTGGCTATCACAGCACGCCGGGTCTGGGCATGAACCATCCCTTCTATTCGCCCTGGTATGAGTGGCCGGTGATCGGCAAGCCCATGTGGTATTATTCCGCGTCCTATCACGCGGAGGGCAGCACGCAGACCATCATGGCGTTGGGGAACCCTGCCGTATGGTGGGGCGGGCTGGCTGCGCTGATCATGGTGATCGTCATTTGGGCGGAGCGGCACATCGACCGCCGCGGCCTGTGCTGGCAGAGCCGGGAAGACGACATGCGCCCGGCGATCCTGCTCATTTCCTTTGCCGCGCAGTATATGCCCTGGGTGCTGGTGCCGCGCGGAACGTATATCTATCACTACTTTGCTGCAGTGCCGTTTATCATCCTGTGCGTCGCGCTGTGTTTTGATCTGCTGGCGGATACGGCCGAAAGCTATGCAGAAATGCCTGCCATCGCCGCGCGTCCGCGCCTGAGCGCAAGCCTGCGCCGCGCGCCCGCTGGGCTGATGATCGTCTATCTGGCGATTGCTCTGGCGCTGTTTATCGCGTTCTTCCCCTATGCCAGCGGCATCACCGCCAGCACCAAGTGGCTGTCGGCGATGCAGTGGTTCCGTAGCTGGCTGTACTACTAACGAGAAAGCGGGGGATTGCCCATGCTGTCGCGTACCTGCTGCTTTGCGCTCCAGGGGGTGGAGGGTGTGCCGGTCACGGTGGAGGCCTATGTCTCAGGCGGACAGTTTGCCTTCACCATGGTTGGCCTGCCCGACGCTGCCGTGCGCGAAAGCCGTGAGCGCGTGTATGCCGCCATGAAAAATAACGGCTTCACCACGCCCAGCGGCCATGTGACGGTGAACCTGTCCCCGGCGGATCTGCGCAAGGAGGGCACGGCCTTCGACCTGCCTATCGCCGTGGCGATCATCATTGCCACGCGCCAGATCCGCGCGGTGGATGCAAGCAACATCCTGCTGCTGGGAGAACTGGCCTTGGACGGTCGGCTGGTGCCCGTTCGCGGGGCGCTGCCGCTGGTGCTGTCTGCCCATGAACATGGCATCCGCGAGGTGATTCTGCCGGCTGATAACGCGCATGAGGTGCAGGCCGTGCAGGGCATGCTGGTGTATCCCGCGCATACGCTTTATGAGGCGGTGATGCACCTGACGGGCGCGGCGCCTTTGCTTGCACAGGTACAAAAAAGCTATGACGAATGCCTGATGGAGCGCACGGTAACGTGCGATTTATCCAGTGTGCGCGGACAGACGGGCGCGCGCCGCGCATTGGAAGTGGCCGCCGCGGGCGGGCATAACATGCTGATGGTGGGCGTGCCGGGCAGCGGCAAGACCATGCTGGCGCGGTGCCTGCCGGGCATCCTGCCGCAGATGACGCTGGAGGAGGCCTTTGAAACCACACGCATTCATTCGGTGGCCGGGCTGATGCCGCCGGGCGCAGGGCTGATGACCGAGCGCCCGTTCAGGACGCCGCATCACTCCGCCTCCATGCCCTCGCTAGTGGGCGGCGGCGCCAACGCCATGCCGGGCGAAATCTCCCTGGCGCATAACGGCGTATTGTTCCTGGACGAGCTGCCGGAGTATTCCCGCACGGCGCTGGAGGCGCTGCGCCAGCCGCTGGAGGACGGCGTGTGCACCGTCACCCGTGTGCGCGCGCATACGCAGTATCTGTCCCGCTGCATGCTGGTGGCCAGCATGAATCCCTGCCCCTGCGGCTATTATGGCAGCACGGTGCGGCAGTGCCGCTGCGGATCGCACGAGATACGCAAGTATCTGGATCGCGTTTCCGGCCCGCTGCTGGATCGTATCGATATCCACATTGAGGTGGACGCGGTGCCCATCGAGGAAATCACCGAGCAAAAGGCGGGTGAAAGCTCCAAGGTGGTGCGCGAGCGCGTGGAAAACGCGCGGCGCTTGCAGCAAAAGCGCTTTGCCAGCGCGGGCATTGCCTGTAACGCGCAGATGAACAACAAGCACGTGGAGGAGCTGGCTGCGTTGTCCGATCCCGCCAAGGCGCTGCTGGCGCGGGCGGTGGAGTGCTATGCCCTGAGCATGCGCGGCTATACGCGGCTGATCAAGGTGGCCCGCACCATCGCCGATCTGCGCGGGGAAGCCGATATATCCGCCCCGGCCATGGCCGAGGCCATTCAGTACCGTATGCTGGATGCAAAATACTGGAGCAGGTGACAAGATGCAAACCTACACACGGGAAGAACAGTGCAGGCTGTGGCTGCAAAGCGCGCCGTCGCTCAGCTGGCGCACACGCGAGGCGCTGCTGACCTACTTTGGCTGCGCGGAGAGTATCTTTGAGCAGATGGGTCCCACCGTGCAGATGATGGCGGGTGATAAGGCTTACGCCGAATTGCAGCAGATGAAAACGGCGGGGCTGGACGCGCTGATCGACCGCCTGCACCGCTGCGGCGCGGAAATCATTTTTTGCGGGCGGGCAGGATATCCGGCCCTCCTTGGCGAAATCAACGATCCGCCGCACGCGCTGTTTATCCGCGGCACGCCTGCGGAGGATCGCTTTAGCGTGGCTATTGTCGGCTCACGGCGCGATACGCGCTACGGACGTTCGCAGGCGTTTTCCATTGCGCGCGATCTGGCTGCGGCAGGCGTTACGGTGGTCAGCGGCCTGGCGCGCGGCATTGATACCGCAGCGCATGAAGGCGCGTTAGCGGGTGGCGGACGCACGGTGGCGGTGCTGGGCAACGGCATTGACCGCGTGTATCCCGAGGAAAACACCCGCCTGGCACAGACCATTGTGGAGCATGGCGGCGCGATTATCAGCGAGTTTGCGTTGGGGGCTGAGCCATTAGCGCATCATTTTCCCATCCGCAACCGCATTATCAGCGGGGTCAGCGCGGCGCTGCTGCTGATTGAGGGCAACGCGCACAGCGGCACCATGATTACTGCTGGCTGCGCTGCCGAGCAGGGGCGCGAGGTATTCGCCCTGCCGGGCATGGTGGATGTGCCGGGCAGCATCGCGCCGCTGAGGTTATTGCGCGACGGAGCCAACCTTTGCACCTGCGCGCAGGACATCTTGGATGATATGCGCTGGACGCAGACAACTGTTCCTGCCAAGAGCGAGCCTGCTCCCGCTTCCGCGCAGGACAATCTGACCGAGCCGCAAAAACACATCTTTGCCTTGCTTGAGCGCGAGGAGATGCGCTTTGAGGAGCTGGCGGAAAAGACGGGCCTTACGCCCGATCAGCTTAGCGGCGAACTGACCATGATGGAACTGGATGGATTGATCGAAGCCCGCGCTGGGCGCGCCTATGCGCTCAAGCGCTGAAAATAAGCAATAAACGAAGTAATTCGGAGGGTAAATACAGTGGCAGCATCAAAGCTTGTAATCGTCGAGTCTCCCGCCAAGGCGCGCACCATTGCGCGCTTCCTGGGCAAGGATTATAAGGTGGAGGCCTCGCAGGGACATGTGCGCGATTTTCCCAAGTCGCAGCTGGGCGTGGATGTAGATAACGATTTTGCGCTCAAATACATCACCATCCATGGGCGCGGCAAGATATTGACCAAGATCCGCAAGGAAGCCAAGAGCGCGCAGGAAATCTACCTCGCAACCGACCCGGACCGAGAGGGCGAAGCGATTTCCTGGCATCTGGCCTACGCGCTGGGCATGGACATAAACCAGCCTAACCGCATTGAGTTCCATGAGATTACCCAAAAGGCCATTACCGACGCGATCAAATCCCCGCGCACCATCGAGATGGGGCTGGTGGACGCGCAGCAGGCGCGTCGTGCGCTGGATCGCCTGGTGGGCTACAAGCTCAGCCCCCTGCTGTGGGCCAAGATCAAAAAGGGCCTGTCCGCCGGCCGCGTGCAGAGCGTTGCCCTGCGCATGCTGGTGGAGCGCGAACAGGATATCGAGGCCTTTATTCCCGAGGAATATTGGGATGTAACGGCGCACGCGCTGCTGCCCAACGCCCGCGGCCGCAAGACTACCTTCAAGGCGCGCCTGGTGACGCTGGACGGCAAAAAGGCTGCCCTATCCAACGAGGCCGAAGTGACTGCCGCACGCGAACGCGTGGAGAAGGCGCATTTTGCTGTATATAGCGTGAAAAACGGCGAAAAGCGCAAGCAGGCTGCCCCGCCCTTTACCACCTCCAGTCTGCAGCAGGAGGCGGGCCGCAAGCTGAACTTTACTACCCAGAAAACCATGCAGGTGGTGCAGCAGCTCTACGAGGGCATCGAGCTGGAAAAAGAGGGCATGCAGGGTCTTGTCACCTATATCCGTACCGACTCCGTTACCGTCAGCCAGGAGGCGCTGAACGCCGTGCGCGGTTACATCGCCGCCCAGTATGGCAAGGAATATCTGCCTGCCGAGCCCATCATCTATAAGGGACGCAGCAACGCGCAGAACGCTCACGAGGCCATCCGCCCCACGGATGTGAACCGTACGCCTGATTCTATCAAGCAGTCCCTGACCAAGGAACAGTTCCAGCTGTACCGGCTGATCTATTCCCGCTTTGTATCTAGCCAGATGAACCCGGCGGTGTACGATACCCTGAGCATGGATATCAACGGCGATGGCGTGGGTCTGCGCTTCTATGGCGAGCATAAGCGTTTTTCGGGCTTCAGCGCCATTTATGAGGAGAGCGTGGACGATGCGGGCGAGGCCGCTGAAACCGTCATTCCCCAGATGAAGGAGGGGGATCCGGTGATCATCCAGAGTGTGGACAGCGAGCAGCACTTCACCCAGCCCCCCGCCCGTTTTACCGAAGCTTCGCTGGTGCGCATGATGGATGAAAAGGGCATTGGCCGTCCATCCACCTACGCGCCCACCATCACTACTATCATCGCCCGCGGTTATGTTACCCGCGAGAGCAAGCGTCTGTTCCCGACCGAGCTGGGCCGCATGGTCAACAGTGTGATGACCCAATATTTCGCGCCCATTGTGGATCTGGAGTTTACGGCGCAGATGGAGGAAAAGCTCGACAGCATCGAGGCGGGCAAGCTGGAATGGAAGCAGATGCTGCGCGAGTTTTATCCGCCCTTTGAAAAAATGCTGGAGGAAGCTGAGCAGGCCATCGAAAAGGTGGAGCTGCGCGACGAGCCCAGCGATGAAATCTGCGATAAGTGCGGAGCCAACATGGTCTATCGCGTGGGCCGCTACGGCAAGTTCCTGGCCTGTCCCAATTTCCCCGATTGCCGCAATACCAAACCGGTGCTCAATTATATTGACGCCAAGTGCCCCAAGTGCGGCGGCCGCCTGCTGGAAAAGACCAGCCGCAAGAACCGCAAATTCTATGGCTGCGAGCATTATCCGGAGTGTGATTTCGTATCCTGGGAGATGCCCGTGGACGAGCGCTGCCCTAAGTGCGGCAGCTATATGATCCTCAAGCGCAGCCGCAAGGGCGAAACCTGCTATTTGTGCGCCAATGAGGCTTGTCGCCATCGCGTGGAAGTAAAGCAGGAGGATACGGAAGAATGAGGGCGACGGTCATTGGCGCGGGGCTTGCGGGCAGCGAGGCGGCCTGGCAGCTGGCCAAGCGCGGCGTAGCGGTAACGCTGTACGAAATGAAGCCGCAGAAGATGAGCCCTGCACACAAAAGCCCGCTGTTTGCCGAGCTGGTGTGCAGCAATTCCCTGCGATCGGATCGTATCCAAAACGCCGTGGGACTGCTCAAGGAGGAAATGCGTGCGCTGGACTCGCTGGTGATGCGCGCGGCGGATGCTGCCCGCGTGCCTGCCGGAGGGGCTTTGGCGGTGGATCGGGAGCGCTTTTCGGGCATGATTACCGATACGCTGCGCAATCATCCCAACGTCACGGTGGAGGAGCGCGAAATCAGCGAAATCCCCGACGGCCCGGTCATTGTGGCGACCGGCCCCCTGACCAGCGATGCGATGGCCGATACCATCGCCCATCTGCCCGGAATGAGCACGCTGCATTTTTATGATGCGGCCGCGCCCATCGTAATGGCGGAATCGCTGGATATGGAGCAGGTGTTCCGCGCCTCGCGCTATGATCGCGGGGACGATTATCTGAACTGCCCCATGAACCGTGAGCAGTATGACGCCTTTGTAGAGGCGCTTTTGAGCGCCGAAACTGCGCCCATCCATGGCTTTGAGGAGAACATGGTATTTGAGGGCTGCATGCCGGTGGAAAGCATGGCGCGCCGCGGGCACATGGTGCTGGCCTTTGGGCCGATGAAGCCTGTGGGACTGATTGATCCGCGCACGGGCAAGGAGGCCTATGCCATCGTGCAGCTGCGCCAGGATGACGCGGCGGGCACGATGTACAACCTGGTGGGTTTCCAGACCCGCCTGAAATTTGGTGAGCAAAAGCGTGTTTTCGGCATGATTCCCGGCCTGGAGAACGCCGAGTTTGCCCGCTATGGCGTGATGCACCGCAACACCTTCCTGCACAGCCCAGGGCTGCTGGACAGCAGCTATCAGATGATCTCTCGGCCGGGGCTGTACTTCGCCGGGCAGATGACGGGCGTGGAGGGCTATGTGGAAAGCGCGTCCAGCGGTCTGCTGGCCGGCATTTCGCTGGCGCGCCGCCTGCGCGGGGAGGAAGCCGTTGACTTCCCCACCAGCACGGCTATCGGCGCGCTGTCGCACTATATCGCCGCGCCCAACCATGATTTCCAGCCGATGAACGTGACCTTCGGCATTATTGATCCTCTGGGCGAGCGTATCCGCAACAAGGCCATGCGCTATGAGAGGATCAGCCAGCGCGCGCTGGAGATTGTGCGGGATCTGAGCGCGAAAATCGACAATTGAGCCAATATCCCTTGTTCACATTGCGTTTATACAGTAGGGTTATAATATCTCTGGAAACCAAACGAAAGGAAGCTCTAAGCTATGGCTATGATGGGTACGACAATCTGCGCCGTGAAGCGCAATGGCAAAATTGCCATCGCGGGCGATGGCCAGGTGACGATGGGTGAAAACACCATTTTTAAGAACAGCGCCAAAAAGGTGCGCCGCATTTATAACGATCAGGTGGTGACGGGCTTTGCCGGTTCCGTGGCCGACGCCTTCTCCCTGTGCGAGCGCTTTGAGGAGCGGTTGACGCAGTATAACGGCAATCTGGAGCGCGCGGCGGTATCGCTGGCGCAGGATTGGCGCGGCGATAAGGCCATGCGTCAGTTGCAGGCCATGATGATCGTGGCTAATAAGGATAGCATGCTGATCATCTCCGGCACGGGCGAGGTGATCGACCCGGACGACGGCATCTGCGCCATCGGCTCGGGCGGCAATTATGCCCTGGCCGCGGCGCGCGCGCTGGTGGAGAATACCGAGCTTTCCGCCGCTGAAATCGCCGAAAAGGCGCTGCATGTGGCGGCCTCTATCTGCGTGTTTACCAACGACCATATCATTGTGGAAGAAGTATAAGGGGGTGCGCGCAATGCCTGTGAAGGAAATGACGCCGCGCGAAATCGTGCGCGAGCTGGATCGCTATATCATCGGCCAGGACGAGGCCAAGCGCGCTGTGGCGATTGCACTGCGCAACCGTTACCGCCGTTCCCGTGTAAGCGAGGAAATGCGCGAGGAAATCTATCCCAAGAATATTCTGATGATCGGCCCCACGGGCGTGGGCAAAACTGAGATTGCCCGCCGCCTGGCAAAGCTGGTGCAGGCGCCCTTTGTCAAGGTGGAGGCAACCAAGTTTACCGAGGTTGGCTATGTGGGCCGCGATGTGGAAAGCATCATTCGCGACCTGGTGGAAAACGCCGTGCGCATGGTGCAGCAGGAGCATGAGGCACGCGTGCATACCCGCGCCGAGGTGCTGGCGGAGGATCGGCTGCTGAACCTGATGGTCTATCCGCAGAAGAAGCCCTCTAACAACCCCTTCCAGATGCTGCTGGCTCCTCAGAATCAGCAAAACACCATATCCGACGAGGAAAAGCAGCGCCTTAGCAGCCGCCGCGACGAGGTGCGTGAGCAGCTGCGCCGGGGCGAATTGGAGGATACCGAAATTGAAATCGAGGTAGCCGAAAAAACGCCCGAACTGGAGGTGGGCGGCAATTCCATCAATCTGGGCGATATGATGGGCGGCCTGATGCCCCCCAAGACCAAGCAGCGCCGCGTCAAGGTGAAGGAAGCGCGCAAGATCCTGATTGCCAAGGAAGCCGAAAAGCTGATCGATCAGGATGCGGTGCAGGAGGAAGCCATTCGCCGCGCCGAGCAGAACGGCATCGTGTTCTTGGATGAAATCGATAAGATCGCCGGCCGCTCCGCTGGCGGCCACGGGCCGGACGTGTCCCGCGAGGGCGTGCAGCGCGATATTCTGCCCATCGTGGAGGGCAGCACGGTCAGCACCAAGTATGGCCCGGTCAAGACCGATTTTATGCTTTTTATTGCGGCGGGCGCCTTCCATGTGGCCAAGGTGACGGATCTGATCCCCGAGCTGCAGGGCCGCTTCCCCGTGCATGTGCAGCTCAAGAGCCTGACGCGCGAGGACTTTGTGAACATCCTCAGCAAGCCGGATAATGCGCTGACGCGCCAGTATGCCGCGCTGCTGGAAACCGACAAGGTGCATCTGACCTTTGAAGAGGATGCGCTGCAGGCCATTGCCGAGGCTGCCTGCCTGGCCAACGAGGCGGGGGAGGACATTGGCGCGCGCCGGCTGCACGCGGTGTTTGAGGAGCTGCTGGAGGATATCTCCTTCAATGCTGGCGGCGACGAAATGCCGGATGTGTATCTGAACATCACGGCGGATTATGTCCGCGAGCATCTGAACGATATCATGCTGACCACCGACACGCATCGATATATTCTGTAAATTGCAAAAAGGGAGCGCCTGCCTGCCAGAATGCGGGCGGCGCTCCCTTTTACATTACTAAGGGGAATGAGAGCGTGCTGAAGCTGGTGAAAATGGAGCGCAAATACGCGCCGCAGCTATTTGAAATGATGGATGAATGGAGCGCTGCGAAGGAAAAGATTATCCCATGGGCTATTCGAAAATGCGATTATCACGACCTTGAAAAGTATATAGATGGCTTGGACGTGCTGGAAGGGGACGAAACCCATGTGCCGGATTCTACGTTCTTTTGCCTGGATACGGAACGAAATATCTTTGTGGGCGCGGTCAACATTCGTCATTATCTGAAAAGCTGCTGCATGACGGCGGGTACATTGGCGATGGCATTCGCCCCAGTGAGCGAGGAAAAGGCTATGGAACGCAAATGATTGCGTTGGCGTTGCAGGCGTGCGACCGGCTGGGCATACGCCGGGTGCTGATGTGCTGCGACCGGGATAACGTGGCCTTGGCGCGGACGATACAAAAAAACGGCGGCATTTTGGAAAACGAAATTGACGATGACGGCGTACCTGTGCAGCGCTACTGGATTGAGCGCTAAAACAAAACCGCAAGCATTCATACGAACACATGAATGCTTGCGGTTTCTTATATGCAGGTGATCAGCGCTCCTGGTAGATCATCTTGAGTAGCTCATCCAGTGCGGTCTGGGCCACATCCTTATCATCGGACAGGCAGCGTTCCCATACCTCGTGCAGCTTGCCCCATTCGGCGGCGTTCTGCGCGGCGGTTGCTTCCAGCTCGGCAAGCTGCGCCTGCTGGGCGGAGATGGCGGCTTTCTGCTCGGCAAGCTGCGTCTGCTGGGCGGAGATGGCGGCTTTCTGCTCGGCAAGCGTAGCTTCCTGGGCAGTGAGCTTGGTCTGCTGCTCGGTGATCTGCGCAGCCTGTTCATTGATCTTGGCAGCCTGCTCGGTAATCTGCGTCTGGCTGGCGGCTTCGGCAGCCTTGACGGTTTCCAGCTCAAGGGTCAGGCTTTCCAGCTGGCTTGCTTTGTTGTCGGTCAGCTCTTTCATCTGAGCAAGAGCTTGCTCCTTTTCAGCCTTGACGGTTTCAAGCTGCGAATTGAGAGCCGTTACCTGCTCGTTCAGCGTGGCGATCTGGGCGTTGGCCGTGTCCAGCGCGCTCTGTACTTCCATCAGCGTGCCCTGATCGGCGGACTTCTGAGACAGGCTTTCGACCTGCTGGGCAAGCGCGTCCTTGGTGGCGGTGATTTCCTTCAGGCTGATTTCCAGCGCCGCGATTTTGTTGGCGGCTTCCTGGAGCTTTGCCAGCTCGGCTGTGGCGTCCGCCTCAGCGGCGGAGCGGGCGACCTGCTCGGCGGTGATCTTGGCATTCAGATCGTTCAGCTGGGCTTCCTTGTCGGTCAGCTCGTTTTTTGCCTGGGTGAGCAAAACCTGCGTTTCAGACAGCGCCTTTTCCAGCTCCTCCACCTTGACGGAGGATTCGCTGTAATTGCCCAGCGCCTCGGCGTGGGCGGTCTTGGCGGCGGAAAGATCGCTGTTGGCTACGTCCAGCTGATCCTGCAGGCGGGAGATATCAAGCTTCAGGGAAGCGATGCTTTCTTCCAGGGTGGATACCTTGGCCTGCAATTCGCCCTCATTGCTGACGGACAGGGACAGGTCGTTCAGCAGCGAATCGGCATTGGCCTGGGACTGGGAAAGTTCGGCCTGCAGGGCGGCGATATCGGTGTTGGCGGCGTCCAGATCGGTTTGCAGCGCGTCGGCGGCAGCCTTGGCGGCGTTCAGCTCGCTTTGCAGGGCGGTATTCTGGCTGGCGGCCTCCTGACCGGACTTGGTCAGCGCGTCGATGTTGGCCTTGGCGGTGTTCAGATCGGTCTGCAGCGCCTCGGCGGTCGCCTTGGCGGCGTCCAGTTCACTTTGCAGCGCGGTATTCAGATCGGCAGCTTCCTCGCCGGACTTGGTCAGCGCGTCGATATCGGCCTTGGCGGCATCCAGATCGGTTTGCAGCTGCGAGGCGGTCTTGGCCGCGTCGGCAAGCTGGGCGGTCAGGTCGTTTTTATCCTGCTTGAGGCCGGAATTGAGGCACAGCAGCCAAATGACAACGGCTAGGACGACGACGGCAGCCGCCAGGATGATCCACATCTTTTTCTTCATGTTCCGTTTCGCTCCTTTATTGAGAATGCTAACAAAATGAAAATCAAAAAATATCAATATTATATATTCGATAGACGGCATAAAATTCCTGCAAAGCGGCTTGAAAAAATAAAAACCGCCGCATCGCTCAGGTAACAAGCGGTTCGGCGGGAGAATCCTGCTGGGATTCGGGCGGCTGGGGCAGGTCTTCCAGCGAAGTCAGGCCAAAATGAGATAAAAACGCATCCGTTGTGCCATACAGGATGGGGCGGCCCAGCGTTTCCTTGCGGCCCACTTCCTCAATCAGCCCCTTGTTCATCAGCGACTGCACGGAATAGTCGCACTTCACCCCGCGCACCGCCTCGATATCCAGGCGCGTGACTGGCTGCTTGTAGGCCACCACGGCCAGCGTTTCCAGCGCGGCCTGGGAAAGCGATTGCTTTTGGATAGGCTGCAGCAGCTTTTCGATCTGCGGCGCGTAGTCGGGCCGAGTGGATAGCTGAATATGGGAGCCGAAGCGCTTGAGACAAATGCCCCGGCGGTTATAATCATAATCGCTGGCCAGCTCGTCCGCGGCGGCGGATACCTCAAGCTCCGTTACTTCCAGCGCGCGTGCGACCGCGCCCAGCTGCACCGGTTCACCCGATACAAACAAAATGGCCTCGATAATCTTTGCAAGCTCTGTCATGCATAGCTCCTGATGATTTTTTACGCGCAGGATACCAAAATATCGCCGTAGATGCCATCCTGAAAGAAGGTGATCTTGCCCAGCTTGAGCAATTCCAGCATGGCCAGAAACAGGGTGACAACCTCCTCACGCGTGGGCGATGGGCTCAGCAGCGTTTCAAAGCGCGCGGGCGCTTTGCGCACCTGCCGCAGAATATGCGCCATGCACATGGGCACGGTGTGCTCATCGCGGATGATGCGGCGCACCTGCTGCTCCTTGGGCTCGTCGTCGGCCTGCGCCTGGCGCGCCATGACGCGGGCAAAGGCGTTGATCAGCCCTTCCAGCGTAAGGCCTGTGATTTCAAAGGACGGCGGGGGCAAGGGGTATTCCTCGGGCAGCTTGTGATACAGCTGCGTCGCCGCGCGCTCAAAGGACTGCATATCGGCGGCGATTTGCTTGAAGGCCGCGTATTCCTCCAGCTGGCGGATGAAGGCCGCCTCGGGGTCTTCCTCATCCTCGGCAGGGGGGCGGGGAAGCAGCTTGTAGCTTTTGATTTCCAGCAGACGCGCGGCCACGGCAATAAAGGCCGAGGCCTCGTCCATATCCAGCTCGGGGGAGTTCTGCACGGCCTGGATATACTGATCCGTGATTTCGGAGATGAAGATATCGCGGATATCGATCTTGGCCTTGTCCAGCATGAACAGCAGCATATCCAGCGGGCCGTCAAATTGGCTGAGATGGTAGGTGATTTCCAACTGCGCGCCCCCTTACGACAGGCCAAACAGGCGCATGATCACCGTCAGCACACCGTTTTGCACCAGGTCGATGCCCTTGGATACGATGTTGCTGAAGAAATCTGTTGCGTTCATCAGCACCAGCATGGCCACCATGCAGATCTGAAACGCCCTGCTGGTAAGGCGGATCTTGCCGCGCAGCAGGATGTCGTTGAACACGTGGAAGCCGTCCAGCGGCGGGATGGGCAGCAGGTTAAACAGGCACATGCCCAGGTTGCACAGGGCCAGCTGCCCCAGAAAGCGCTGCACGTGCAAAAGCCCTGGAGCGCGCAGATACTCGGCCACCGGTACGCCGTAATACTGGCTGCCTGCGGCCTCGGTGATGACATATTCGCCGGAAAAGAGCATGTTCATGAAATTCTCGCCGCTGAAGGAGAGAAAATCATAGTGGGTCGCCAGCGGCGCCCCAAGACGAAAAAGCTCCGGCTTCCAGATCAGCCGCTGCAGCGCGCACATCAGCACGGTGGCCAGCGTGAACAGGATAAAATTGACCGTTACGCCCGCGATGGACACCAGAAAATCATCCCGGCGGCCATGACGCAGGTTGTTGGGATTGACCGGCACGGGCTTTGCCCAGCCCACGCCCGCCAGAAACATCATCAGCGTGCCGATCAGGCTGAGATGGCGCACGGGATTGAGCGACAGCCGCCCCGCATCGCGCGCGGTGGGGTCGCCGCAGCGATAGGCTACATAGCCGTGTGCGATTTCATGCAGAATAAGCGCCAGCAGCACAGCCGGGGCGCGATACAGCATAAACTGAAAAAATCCAATGGGATCTGAACGCATCCATTCCAGCACGGCGTAGCCTCCGCATACAAAAAATTCCCGCAACATTATATCAAAGCTGCGGGAATTTGGCAAGTTTTCGTCGAAAAATGCCGTCAGCGCCGAAAAATGCCGTCAGCGCCAGTGATCAAGCATCAATAGCAGCCCTTCTAAAAAGCCGGGCAGGCGCACATCCTGGGCAAGTACGGCGGGAAGCTCAGCTACGGTTTGTCCATCCAGCAGCACGCGCACATCGCCCACGCGCGTGCCGGCTATCTGAGGGGCTTCGATGGATTCAGGCAGGTTCAGTTCCACCGACAGCTTATCGGCCTGTCCAGCACGCAGCAGCATGGATAGCCCCTTGCCCACCGCGATGGGGGCGGTATCCTGCGCGCCGCGCCGCACGGGAATGGCGTAGCCCGTCAGCTCGCCCGCGGCGATTACCTGCGTGCGCCTGTAGGTGGCGAAGCCATAGTCCATCATGGCGCGCGCCTCGTTAAAGCGCGTCTGGCTGGCCGGCGCGCCCAGCACGATGGCAATCAGCCGCATGCCGCTGCGCTGCGCTGTGGCGCTGACACAGTACTTGGCCTCGTTGGTGGAGCCGGTTTTCAGCCCATCACAGTCGGCGTAAAAACGCACCAGACGGTTGGTGTTGGTCAGATCCGTTACGCGCCCGGAGGGATGCGTAAGATTGGACAGCCACAGGGAGGAATAGTTAAAATAGACTGGGTGACGGCAGATTTCGCACGATACGCGCAGAATATCGCGCGCCGTGGTCTGCTGCCCTGCGGCGGGCAGCCCCGTGCAATTGACGTATACCGTATCCTTCATGCCCAGCTCCGCCGCGCGTGCGTTCATCAGCTGCACAAACGCCTGCTCGCTGCCCGCCAGATGCTCTGCCAGAGCTGTGGCACTGTCATTGCCGCTGGCTACGATGGCCGAGCGCAGCAAATCCTCCACGCGATAGGATGCGCCTGCGTCCAGCAGCGCGGTGGAGCCGGGGGCGGACGCGGCGGTCTTGGATACGGCGACGGTATCATCCAGCGATATTTCGCCCCTGTCCAGCCGTTCCAGCACCAGCAGCACGGTCATCAGCTTGGTCAGCGAGGCCACCTGGCGCGGGGTATCCGCGCCCTTTTCAAAGATGATTGCGCCTGTTTCAGCATCCGCCAGCAGATAGGACGGCGCGGTCAGCTGGATAGGCGGCGCGCTTTCCAGGGGCTGCGCCTGCGCGGGCAGGCAGGATGCGCACAGAAAAATCCCCGCCAGCAACAGGGCGGGGATGGTTTTCAGACTTTTACGCATACAAAATCCCTCCTTGCTTATGGGAAATAGTATGCGATGAACGCGCGCGGATTATCCGCGAAGCGTGGCAAGCTCCTGCTCGATTTCGGCCTTGGTTTTATAATTGAGGGGGGAGAAGCGGCCGTTCGCAGCCTTTTCCAGCTTTTCGATGGCGGCCTTGGTATCGCCCTTTTCCAGATCGTAGCGCGACAGGAACCAGAGCGTATCGATCTGCGATTCCTTATATTCATGCGCCTTGGTGAAATACTCCAGCGCCTTTTCCTTATCGCCCAGCAGGCGATAATAGGTTTGCGCCAGGTTATCCAGCGCGACGGGATCTTCGTCGTCGTAATCTACAGCCTGTTCGTTGAAGGCCAGCGCCTTGTCCGCGTCGCCCTGCGCCACATAGATATAGCCCAGCGCGCCGTAGGTGTCGCCGCTGGGCGACTTCTGGTGCTGGCGCTCCAGCAGCTCCACGGCCTTCTCGCCCTCGCCCAGCTTAAAGCAGGCTACGGCAAAATCCCGCACCAGCTCCTTGCGGCGCTCGGGGGTGAGGTCGCTGGCCTTCTGTGCTTTTACCAGCACTTCCTTGGCCTTTTTATAGTTTTCCTCGCCGCCCTCGCGCAGCAGCATCACCGCCCAGGGCAGCATATAGGCGCACAGGTTTACGCCCTGCGCGTACAATTCCTCATAAGCGGCGCGGGCCTGCGCCAGGTCGCCCTTTTGCTGGTGCATAATGGCCTTTCTGATTTTGATACCGTCAAACAGTCCCATACTTCAAACCTCCATCCTGATCGCACAATAGCATATCCCGATTCCCTGCTTTTGTCAATGCAAAGCGCGAAAGATCAACGCCTGTTTATGATTGCCGGCTTTGCTTTTGCAGCAGGCGCGCGCAGCGGTGGGTGAGATCGTCCAGCTGCGCCTGCTCACGGGGGCTAAGACTGGGCCGGTCGGTCAGGTATAAAAGTCCCCTCCGGGCGATATTTGCTGCTTTGTTAACATCGTGCAGCCGGTGCTCCAGCAGCTTTGCCAGGGCGATATAGGGCTGCGCGCCGCCTTGACGCGCTGCGATCATCTTTTCATAGATGGCCGCAGCCTCCACGTCGCTGCGCTCGCGCCGCAGGGTATCGGCCAGGCGCTCACGACACAGGGCGCTCATGACGCCGCTGTCCGCCGCGCGGTAGCAAACCCGCGCGCGCTCCAATTGTCCGCCGCGCTCGCATACGCGGCCCAGGCTGAAGATATCCTGCGTATGCTCGGCCGAAAGCGGATTATCGTACAGGCCGGACAGCGTGTAGGTAAGCCGCGCCAGGGTGGCGATATCCTGCGCGTTGTGGCGCAGAATGTCCTCTAACAGCGACATATCGTGCGATTTGAGATAATCAAAATACCGCTGCGGCACCTCCGCGCCGGAAAGATCATCCACGCGCGGTTCATGATAGATTTTATCCTCCAGGGCCGACAGCGAGCAGCGCCCCAGCCGCAGCTTCCATACGCGGCGCGCGGCGTGCAGCAGGTCGGCATGGGGAAGCTCGGGCAGGCGCATGCGGTGCATCACAAACCGCGAGGCCAGCAGCGGCATATCAAAGGACTTGCCGTTGTAGGTGATCAGCAATTGGCAGCTGGATAAATGCGCCTGGACGTGGCGCAGCACAAAGGCTTCTTCATCATAATCGCGCATCAGGTATTGGCGCACGATCAGCTCATGCCGGCGGATTTCGCCCACGCCCACCAGAAAGGCCACTGTGCCCGCGCCGCCCGATAGGCCCGTAGTTTCGGTATCCAAAAACAAAAGCGACTCGGGGGACAGGCTTTCGGGCAGATGCGCGTCCAGCTGCATAAACGGAAAAAACCCCGCCGGCAGCGACAGGCGGCCCGGCAGGGGAAAGCGGGTTTCACGGATCAGGCAATCCTGCGGGCGCGGCTTGGCGGCAGGCTGCGCCTGCCGGGGCTGCGTCTGGATGGCACGAAGCTGATCGCGCAGCGAACGCATGGTTATTTGCCCTCCATCTGGCTGTAGGAGTATTCCTCGGTGTCGGTATCCACGCGCGGCTCGGGCGTGGGCACGGGGGTAGGATAACCCATCCACACGGCCTGCTGATAGGAGGTATCCTCAGGCAGATACCGCTGCGAGGCTCGGCGCAGCGCGGCGTCGGTATCCGGAGCGTTGGCGGGCAGCAGGGCGAGGATGCTCTCATCGCCGTTGATCAGATCCTGTACCGCGCCGGCAAGCAGATAGGGATTGCCCTGCGTCAGTACATATTCGGGCAGGCGGATCACCTGCTCGTAGTAGGTTTCATAGGGGATATTCAGCATATGCACGGCGGTGGCATGGGCGACGCCGATATAGCGGATGTGCCAAGGCTCGTAATTATAGCCCGTCATGCTTTTCCATTCGGCCTTATAGCGGATGATAAAGCCAAAGCGGTGCGCGTTTTCCTCCACCCAGCGCCCCTCCTCGGTCTGCGCAAAGTTGCTGCTCAGGGTGAGCGTATCGGGGCACTGTACGTCCATGGCCAGCCCCAGCTGATGTTCGCTTTCGCCGGGCTTGGCCACGGTCAGCGAGGCGGTAGCCGCGCTCACGGCAGCGGCCTTCTGATTGAAAAGCACTTGCTGCGTGCCATAAGAACGATAGCCGGAAACGGCAAGCAGTTTGAGCGCGGACTCGGTCAGCGCGGCGTTGAACATATCCTCCAGCGCATGGGCGGCTTCCTCGCGCATATAGATGCGCTCCTGCAGGCTGGATTTGCGGGTATCCACCTTGGGCTTGACCAGATCGCTCGGCGCGTAATCCTTGGGCAGATGCTTTTCGCGGTTTACCAGGCACAGAATGCCGCTATCGGATAAAATATCTGCCTCCTGCTCGGCCAGGACGCTATGAGAAAACAGCAGGGCGAAAAGCACCGCAAGGGCAAAGATCCTGTATCGCACGCCAGCCTCCGTCAGTGATCTGTATCATAAAACATGGAAATTTCGGTATCGCCGTCCTCGCCCGTCTCACCGGTTTCAACGGCGGGCTTGGGGGCGGAAAGAAGCTTGCAGTAGGCGTCCAGCGTCATGCCGGACTGCTGCTCAAACTGCGCCGCATAGGCCTGCCACTCGGCGGTGAATTCCTCCAGGGACAGGTTGTTGGTCATCATGTATTCGGCGCATTCCGGCCCCACATAGCGCAGATGCCAGGGCTCAAAGGAAATGCCCGTGATATCCTGCTTGCCGTCCATATAGCGGATGACGAAGCCATACTCATGGCAATGCGCGGCCATCCACTGCGCCTCGGCCGTCTGGGCGAACTTTTCGTTCATGCCGTCCTTCTGCGTCCAGGCATAGTTCAGGATGTCCGCGCCCAGGCCCGTCTGATGGTCGCTGGCGCCGGGATAGCTGACCCAGCCGTCATCCTTGCCGCCGTTTTTTTCCAGACGGTTATAGTACATGGTGCGCTGGGTCTGATAGCTGCGGTAAGCGCTTTTTACATACAGCGTGCAGCCGTCCTGATTGGCGGCGGCAAACATGGTAAGCAGCGCGTCGTTGACCGCCTTGCGCAGCTGAAACGTGCCGCTGACGTGCTTGGCCGTCACCCTGACCAGATCGGACGGAACATAGGAGCCGTCCAGCAGGTTTTCGCGGTTGGCCAGGCGGATATAATCGTTTGGATCCTGCAGGATCTCGGGCGCGATGGGGTAATCCCAGGCGGGTAGATCTCCCTCGGCCAGTGCGCAGAGGGGGAGAAGCAGGATCAGCACCAGACAAAGCAGCTTGCGCATTATTCTTCCTCCAGGTATTGGCTCAACGCCGCCGCGCGCAGGGCGGCAATGTACGTCTCCAGCGGGATATCCATTTCGTAAATGATGGCCGCGTGCTCCTTGCCCACATAGCGGATGTGCCAAGGCTCGTAGGCATAGCCGGTGATATCGGTCCATTCTTCCTTATAGCGGATGATAAAGCCGAAGCGGTGCGCGTTCTCGGCGACCCATTGGCCTTGCTTGGTCTTGGCAAAGGAGGCGGAAAGGTTGCTGGTTGGCGTGGCCTTCAGATCCATGGCCAGCCCCAGCTGATGCTCGCTGGCGCCGGGCGGAGCCACCAGGCGCTGCGCCTTTTCGCGGCTGCCGGTATTTTTGATTTTGCGTTCAAAGATGGCTGATTGCGTGCCGTAGCTGCGATAGCCCGAGGCGGCGTACAGGGTCAGACCAGCCTCATCCTTGGCGGCGGCAAACAATTCCTCCAGCGCCGCCGCGGCCTCACTGCGCATCAGGATGGCGCTGCCATTGGTGGCTTTGACGTTTGGGCGCACCAGATCGTCCGGCTCGTAATCGGCGGCCAGCACATAATCGCGGTTAACCAGCGCCAGATATCCGCCCAGGGACGTTGCCTGACCCAGCGTATCCAGCGACAAGGACAGCGCCGATACCAGCGATATCAGCAGTGACAGCAGCTGTAAGGGCATAGCTTAGCCTTCTTCTCCTGCAAATACGGCGGGATAGCGGGACAGGAGCCTGCCGTATGCGGCGGCATCCACCATGGCCGTTACCTGAGTGCCGTGATCGGTGTATTCCTCGCTCAGTATGCGCCCCATGGCGCGGATATCCGTCACGATGCCATACTGATCGAAGGGGACGAGCACGCTGATTTTACATTCGCGCGCGCGCAGAATGGCCGCGATGGCATCCGAAAGCTGATCCAGCCCCTCGCCCGTCTTGGCCGATACGCGAATGGCGCGCGGCAGCGGCGCAAAATCCGCCTCTTCAATTTTATCACATTTATTCAGTACGTCAATGCGCGGCTGAGAAGTTGCGCCCAATTGTTGTAAAACTTGCTCCACAACGACATGCTGCGCAAGCATATCGGGCGAGGATGCGTCGCTGACCAGCACCAGCACGTCGGCCAGCGTGGCCTCCTCCAATGTGGAATGGAAGGCCTCTACCAGATCGGTAGGCAGCTTGCGGATGAAGCCTACGGTGTCCACCAGCAGGTATTCGCCGCCGTCAGGCAGGCGCACATTGCGCGATACCGCGTCCAACGTGGCGAAAAGCCTGTCTTTTATATAGACGTCCGAACCGGTGATTTTGTTCAATAGGGAGGATTTTCCTGTATTGGTGTAGCCCACCAGCGCGACGACAGGGATGGCGTTGCGCTCCCGCGCGCGGCGGCGCAGGGCGCGCTGACCTTCCAGCTCGCTCAGCTCACGCTTGAGGGCGGTGATGCGCTCACGGATGCGGCGGCGGTCGATTTCAAGCTTGCTTTCGCCGGGACCGCGTGTGCCGATGCCGCCCGCCAGACGGGAGAGTACCAGCCCCTGGCCGATCAGTCGGCCGGACTGGTATTTCAGCTGCGCCAGCGACACCTGTAGACGACCTTCGGCCGTCTTGGCGCGCTGGGCGAAGATATCCAGAATCAGCGTGGTGCGATCCACGACCTTAACCCCGACGATATCCTCCAGGTTATGCAGCTGTGCGCCGGTTAGCTCATCGTCCACGATGATGATATCGGCTTCTAAAGCCTGCGCATCCAGCGCCAGCTCGTTGGCTTTGCCGCTGCCGATGTAGGTAGCGGTGTCCGGGCGCGTTTTTCGCTGGAAGAAACGGGCGACAACCACCGCGCCCGCGCTTTCGGCCAGGTCGGCCAGCTCGTCCAGCGATTCGTCGCTTTCAATGCCTACGAGCAATGCGCGCTCAGGGGCGTCGTCTGCGGCCTTGTCCTCGCCCTGCATGACGCGCTGATCGGACAAAACAATCTCATCCATCCAGGCGCTTTGCGGCAGGCGGCGCAGGGAGAGGATGGGCGTGCATACGGGCTGCGGCTCGCCGTTCACCCGCTCATGCAGGAAGGCGGCCTGAACGCCCGTCACCTCGCCCTCGGCGCTTACGCCCAGCGCGCACATGCTGTCCAGCAGCAGGGATTTAAGCGCCGTGATATCCACATCCGACAGCTCGGCGGAGCCGCGCGGATGGGTATGCACGCAGCGCACGCACGAAAGCCGCCGCGCGCTGCGGCGCAGGCGGATATCGCACAGGGGAACGCTGGCGGTATCGCCGATGGTGATATCAATGATCTCGCCGTCGCGGGTGATATAGAGCGAGATTTCCCTGTTCAAAGCGCAGGAATACCTGCCCATCAGGCGAGCAAGCTCAATGGGCAGGTATTCATCCCGTTCAATGGGGAAATCATATAAAGTTTGCAGTTCTGCCAGCGTGCTTTTGCGCACGCCTTCAATATTGCCATGTATATCCGGCATGTAAACCTCCAGGAACGGGATAGGCTTGCCGAAAGCGCGATCAGATCACCGCTTCGGGATGCTTCTTCATATAGTCTTCCACGGCGGCCTTCACGGCTTCCTCAGCCAGCAGGGAACAGTGCATTTTTACGGGGGGTAGGCCGTCCAGCGCCTCGGCAACAGCCTTGTTGGTCAGCTTCAGGGCTTCCTTGAGGGTTTTGCCCTTGATCATTTCGGTGGCCATGGAGCTGGTGGCGATGGCCGCGCCGCAGCCGAAGGTCTTGAACTTGCAATCGGTGATTACGCCGTTATCGTCCACCTTCAGGTACATGCGCATGATATCGCCGCACTTGGAGTTGCCTACCGTGCCCACGCCGTCCGCGTTTTCAATTTCGCCTACGTTGCGGGGATTGCTGAAATGATCGATTACCTTTTCAGAGTACATTATTTTTGAGCCTCCATAAAGTCGTTGTAGAGGGGGGACATATCGCGCAGATATTCGATGATGCCAGGCAGTACGGACAGGACGTAGTGCACTTCCTCCTGCGTGGTGGTATCGGACAGCGACAGGCGCAGGCTGCCGTGAGCAATCTCATGGGGCAGGCCGATGGCCAGCAGCACATGGGAGGGATCGAGCGAACCGGACGTGCAGGCGGAGCCGCTGGAAGCAGCCACGCCGGCCAGATCCAGGCGCAGCAGCAGCGATTCGCCCTCGATGAAGCGGACGGACACGTTGACGTTGCCGGGCAGGCGCTTGGTACGGTGGCCGTTCAGGCGCACATAGGGCAGCGCTGTCAGCCCGTCAATCAGCTGATCGCGCAGGGCGCTGATGCGCGCTGCTTTTTCGGGAATGTTGGCGGTAGCCAGCTCGATGGCTTCCGCCATGCCCACAATACCCGCTACGTTCTCAGTGCTGGCGCGGCGGCCGCGCTCCTGAGCGCCGCCGTGGATCAGGTTATCAATGCGCGTGCCCTGCTTAATATAGAGCGCGCCCACGCCCTTGGGACCATGGAACTTGTGGCCGGACAGCGACAGCAGATCGCAGCCGATGGCACGCACGTCCACGGGGATTGCACCGATGGCTTGCACCGCGTCCGTGTGGAACAGCACATGGTGCGCATGGGCGATCTTGGCGATTTCCTCAATGGGTTCGATGGTGCCGATTTCGTTGTTGGCGGCCATGATGGAAATCAGGATGGTTTTGTCGGTAATGGCCGCTTCCACATCGGCTGGATTGACCAGGCCGTCCGCGTCCACGGGCACATAGGTGATTTCAAACCCCTGCTTTTCCAGCCATTCGCAGGTGTGCAGGATGGCGTGGTGCTCGATGGCGGAGGTGATGATGTGGTTGCCCTTCTTGCGGTTGGCAAAGGCCACGCCCTTGAGCGCCCAGTTATCGCTTTCGCTGCCGCCGGAGGTGAAGTACACTTCTTCGGGGTTGCAGTTCAGCGCGGCCGCTACCTTCTTGCGGGCGGCGTTGAGCGCCTTGCGCGCATCCAGGCCGGTGGAATGAATGCTGTTGGCGTTGCCGTAGCATTCAGAAAAATAGGGAAGCATTTTTTCAAGCACTGCGGGGGATACCGGCGTGGTGGCGGCGTTATCCATATAAACGCGGTTCAAGATTCGTTCATCTCCTTTGATTCAAGCATGTCCTGAAGCGTGATGCTGTATAACAGGCGGTTGATGCTGTCGGTTAAATATTCCCATACGCGACGGGTTTTGCAGCCCTCGCTGCGGGGACATTCGCATTCGCCTTCCGTGGCGCATTCCGACAGATTGAGGGGCCCCTCCATGGCGTCGATGATGTGGCCGACGCTGATTTGATCGGGGGGCTTGGCCAACTGATAGCCGCCCTGGGCGCCGCGCACGGTGGTGACCAGCCCGGCCTTTCGCAGGCTGCCAAGCAGCTGCTCCAGGTAATGATCGGGCAGCCCAAGCTGGGCGATAGCTCGCAGCGGCTGCGGCCCTTCCTCGGCCTTCTGCGCCAGATAAACCATGGCGTACAGGCCGTATTTTCCGCGGGTTGAGAGCTTCAATTTGTTCCTCCTTGCAATTCCGACTGATTCAATCGGGATTGCGGGAAAAGAATAGCATTTTCCCATCGATTTGTCAACAGGAAAATGCAAAATTTTTAGCAGGTAATGCAGTTTTCCGTACTTTGAGCGCTCTGCTCGCGGGCAAACTGGCGCAAAAGGGCGTATACGTCGTCCAGATTGTCCAGTGCCGTCAGCTGCGTGCGCAGGCGCGCCGCGCCCCGGCGACCATGAATATACCAGCACATGTGCTTGCGCATTTCGGTGACGGCGGCGTGCTCCTGCTTCCAGGCGCGCATCATTTCACCATGGCGGATGGCAGTTTCCACCACCTGTTCAAAGGTAGGATAGACAAGTGGCTGCCCGGCCAGCGCCGCGCGGATCTGCGCAAACAAAAAGGGATTGCCCAGCGCTCCACGGCCGATGGCCAGCCCGTCGCAGCCTGTCTCTCGCAAGGCACGCAGGGCGGAATCGGCCGATATGATATCGCCGTTGAGCAGCACGGGAATGCGTACCGCCTGTTTTACGCGCGCGACAGCCTGCCAATCGGCCTGACCGGCATATTGCTGCTCGCGCGTGCGGCCGTGGACGGTGAGCAGATCGGCTCCGCACTCCTGGGCGATATGCGCAAGCTCGGGCGCGCACAGGTGATCATTGTCCCAGCCCAGGCGCATCTTGACTGTGACAGGCAGGACGGTGGATTTTCGCACGGCGGTGATAATCTGCGCGCACAGGGGCAGGTCACGCATCAGCGCGCTGCCCGAGCCTGAGCCCGTCACCTTGCGGGCGGGACAGCCCATGTTGATATCGATGGCGGAAAAGCGCCCCAGCTCGCTCAGCCTTTGCGCGGCCTGCCCCATCAGATCGGGATGGTGTCCAAACAGCTGTACCGCCGGGCGCGGCTCGTCAGGATGCACGGCCAGCAGGTACTGATACACATAGAGCGAATCGGGCGCAGTCAGATAGCCCATGGCGCTGACCATTTCGGTGGTGGTATAATTGCAGCCCTGCTCGGCGCACAGCAAGCGCATGGGCCAATCGGTGATGCCCGCCATGGGAGCCAGCGCCAGGATGGGGGAGGGATCAATCATTTTGTATCCATTCCAGCAACGTGATATCCTTGATTTTCCAGTTGCCATTTTCTTTGGTTAAGATAACGTTGTACTTGCCCGCAGGCCAATCAGGCACCGTGCCCGAGGCGGCCTTGCCGTCGATGGCAGGGATGCGCTCGGTGACGACGGCGCTGGCGGTATCATCCCACGGCCAGCACCACACGCGCTGCAGCGATACGCGGTGGTCAAAGCCTGTTACCGTGCAGTCGCGGTAGGGATCCACGTTATTGAGCGCGCTTTGCAGCCAGTCGTCGCGGGCAATCCAGCTGGAAGAAAAGTAGTTGTCCAGCTGGCTGACCGGCTCATCCATCATGATGACCTGCGCGCGGCGGGCCATGCCGTCCTTGATGATGATATAAATATTGGTGGCGTTCATGGAAAAATAAAACGCCACGGTCAAAAGCCCCAGCACCAGCAGAATCACCAGCAGGCGGGACGCGATAAACCAGATTAAGCGGCGTAAATAGCGCATACGGGCACCTCCCTTCGCCGCAGTCTATTATACAGGAGCGGGAGAAAAAATACAAGCGGCGGCAAATATAAGCAAAAGCCCGGACGCATTGCTGCATCCGGGCGGCAGCCTGTCAAAAAAGCCTCGTTAAAGCTCTTGAGATGCATGAAGGGGCCGCAGCCCCTTCATATGTAATCCGCAGCGGCGGCGTGTACGGCGCGAGGAGCAGCCGTCAGGCTGCTTCCTATGTCATTTTCTTGTGAGCCTTCGGCTCACAAGAAAATGACGTGCCCGATGACAGCCTGCTTTAGCTGACTTTCATCGGCAGGCTGTCGAAAGTTTTTTCGACAGCTTGAAAAGCCCGGACGCATTGCTGCATCCGGGCGGGATGGTGGATGGCGTGGGATTAGTCGCTCAGGCGTTCCGTATAGGTCTTTACGTCCGCGGCGTTGATCCAGCCCTGCACGGTTTCGTTGTAGGCGGTATCCTGCGCGTCGGTCAGGGTGGCGTCATACAGCGTGGCGCGGGCTTCTTCCAGGGTGGCGGTGTGCTCGGGCAGCTCTTCAACCAGCTGCGCGAGGTAGAAAGCCTTCTCGGTTTCCAACACTTCGGTATAGGACAGCGCGTCGGTCAGCTGCATGGCGGCGGCCACAACATCAGCTTCGGGCGTGGTGCTGTCGGCACAGATGGCGTAGGTCTTTACATCCTCGGTCAGGGTTTCAAAGGCTTCGCCGGCGGTCAGACGCAGATAGAGCGCGTCGATCTGCTGCTTAGCTTCGTCGGAGGAAGCGCCCTCCTCGGTAGGCTTATCCACGGAGATCACGCGGATGGTGCGATAACCGGCGGGCGTGTAGTACACGGTGGTGCCGGCGTTTACGCGGGTGCCATAGGCGGCGGGGGTGCTGGCGAAGGTTTCCTTTTCGGAAGCGACTTCCTTATCCAGCGCGGCCTGCAGATCATCGTCCGTGATGGTCACGGTATCGGTGACGGAGGCCTTCAGACGCTCGGAAATCTTGTTGCTCTTGGCGGTATCCAGCTGATAATCCAGCGTATAGCCGTTGGCCTTGGCATAGGCGGTCACCTCGGTGGTCAGCGCGTCGCCTTCCAGCTCGGAATCGGCAAAGTAAGTGGTGCGGATGGATTCGAGCTGCGTGTCGTATTCCTCCTGGGCCTGGGCCTGAAGCTCGGCCAGCTCCGCATCGGTAAACTGATCAAAGCCCAGCTCCTTGGCCTTCTGGGAGAGAACCAGGGAAGAGATGTAGTTATCCAGCGTGCTCTGCAGGATGGAAGCCTCGTCCACCGTGCCGTCGCCGCCGAACTGCTGCAGCATCTGCGCGTAATACTGCTGCATGGTCAGGGTGTAATTATAGGCGTTCAGGAAGGTCTGCTTGTCCACCTGCTCGCCGTTCACGTCGATGATGGTCTGCTTGGCGTCTACAGCGCTGTCCTTAAGCACCAGAGAGCAGCCGCTCAGCAGCATGACCGCCGCCAGCAGCAGCGCGAAAAGGGTCTTCTTTTTCATGTCAGTTGCGCTCCAATCTTGTGTTTATAGCATCCTGTATATTATAACCAATGGAAGATAAATGATCAAGCAAATTTTTTGTGAACAAACGCGCGCAGCAGCCCGTCCGTATTGCCGCGCTGCGTTACTTGCAGATGATCAAGGCTCAGCGCGTCCATCACGGCGATCAGCGCGGCCATGCCGGTGGGCAGGATATCCGCGCGCCCGGCGGGAAAACCGGGGATGCTTTCACGCTGATTGCGGGGCGTGGCGGCAATCTGTCCAAGCAGGGTTTCAACCGCCTGACGTTCCAAGCGCATGCCCTCGATATCTGCGCGGCCTGTCTGCGCGGCCAATATCTGCGCCACGGACGTGCCTGTGCCGCCTACCAGGCAGAAAGGAAGACGCTCGGTTTCGCGTTGCAGGGCATGCAGGGGCTCGGCGATTTCGGCGGCAATGCTGAGCGCCATGGCGATATCGTAGGGGCTGTTGATGGGCTGGCGCTTATGCAGGCGCGACGCGCCCAGCTGCAGCGAGTAGGCGTGTGCCAGGGTATCGCCGCTGCCCAGGGCGATTTCGGTGGAGCCGCCGCCGATATCGATCATGCCGGCGCGCGGCCAATCGCCCGCCGCTCCGTAAAAGGAATAAGCGGCCTCCTCGCGCCCACTGAGCACGCGCAGGGGTTGGCCGCAAAGCGATTCCAAAGTGGCGGATAAAGCCTGTGCATTTTGCGCGTCACGCACAGCGCTGGTGGCATATAGGCCTACCAGACGGGCGTTTTCATGCTGGATTTGTTCATAGAGCTGGCTTACGCCGCCCGCAAGCAGGGCGATGGCCTCATCGGTCAGCATGGGATTTTCCTTGTTCAAATGCAAAAGCAGGCGCGTTTCAACGCGCCCGCGCATCGGGTGGGATAAGGCTGGCGCTTCATCGCAGCACAGAGAACGGGTGGAATTGGAGCCGATGACGATCACCGCGATGCGATTCATGGCTGATCTCCTTCTACTACGTACATTTCAATCGTTTGTCCGCCGTACAGGGCCTCGGGATTCTTGATGACAAAGCGCATTTCGCCCGGCATCATGTAGCCGTATAGCTGCCGTGCCTTGGCGATGATATAATCGTCCGTTTCGGCGATGCTGACCTCGCTTTGCAGCTTATCGCGCTCACGGGCCATTTCCTCACGGGAGATGGACAGGTCGGTTACGCGCACGCGCAGCCGTTCCGTATCGTCGCGCACACTGTTAATCATCATGATACCTACGCAAATGATGACGAACAGCGTGCAAATGAGCGTCAGCGGGCGCACGGTACCGTAACGAAAACGATCTTTTGCCTGATCCAGGGCGGATTTATTCTTGCCGGGTTCGGTGTTCATGCGATATGCCTCCGGGAATTCGTTCGTGTATCTATTCGCCGTCCGTGGCGCTTTTCCTGTTGCGGCGCAGTAATTTTATCACGGCGCAGATTGCGCCGCGAACGCCCAGCCGCCACAGCAGGCATCCTGCGCCAAAGGATAAAAGCATATAGGGGCGCAGTGCGCCGCAGCCTGTGCGCTCCAGCGCAAGAAAGCACAAGAACGCCCCGCAGGCGCATAACAATAGCTGCATGCCAAAATGGATGATCGCGCCGCAGCGGCGCGCAAGGGGCATCAGCATATCGCACAGCATCGCCGCGGTCAGACCCGCATATACCAGCGCCAGCAGCGTATCGCCCTGCCCGGCGGTTTCACGCAGCGGCTGCATGGTTATTTCAGCCAGCCGCGCCAGGCATGGCGCAGGCCGCTGGCGTCCGAATAGCTCAGCGCGTCCACCCGGCCTTCGAAGGTTAGCCTGCCTTCATCCAATAACAGCGCTGTAATGTGAATGCCTTCGCCGGAAACGGCCAGATCCCCCTGCTCCGTGCGCAGCAGCAACTGCTTTTCATCAAAAGAGAGTACCTCTCTCACGCCGGTCAGCTGGGCGGACTTGCGGTCGTTTATTGTCAGCATGTGCGGCTTTGCGGGCGTATCCGCGCCTGTTGCTTTGGGCATTTGCGATCACCTCGCGGCTATGATATGCACGCTTTTGTCCAATGATACCGAAAGAAGGATAAATTATTGTGCAAAGTGATTGCATATCTGCCTTTCTTCATGTATAATGGTCTGGCAGGGTTGACTGCATGGAGGATTTGCAATGTATCGAGTATTGTTTGCCACCAATGAACCAGCCGTGCTGGAACCACTCAATCAGATTACCAACTGGCAAAGCATGAGCTTTCATGATCCCGTGCTGGCCGGCAACGCGGACGAGGCAATTCGCCTGATGGAAAGCAAGCGCGTGGACGCGATTGCCTACATGCTGAACGCGGACGAGGCCCGCAAGCTGAGCCTGTATTTGAACAATATGCGCCCGAGCCTGCCGATCTTTCAGATTCAGCGCACGCTGGATGCGCAAAAGGAAGAGATCATTAACGTCCGCCGCCTGCTGGATCGCCTGCATGCCGATATGTCCGACGAGGTATACGACGAGGCCGCGGTGCTGGATATCCTGCGCGATGAGGTAACGCATAATCTCCTGGCGGGAGAAGTGGCTGCCGACGCGCAGCTGCGCGGCACATTGCAGCTGCTGCGCTCCTTTGTATCGCCTGACAAGCAGGCCATCCTGTTTGATTTTGATCTGCCGCAGGGCGAGGTGTATCTCTCCGCCCAGTGGCATTATGGCAGCGAACGGCTGGAAAACGCCCTGCGCAACAATTTCTTTGGCCGTTATTACGATGATATTTATTACTGCGTGGCCGTGCTTACCCCGCGTCATATCCGCGTGGCCGCCTGCCAGCGCTACGATACAGAAAGCATCTCCGAAGAAGACCTGCTGCAAAAGGCCAACAGCCATGTGGAGCAGGTGCTGGATAATATCAAGGAATACCTGGGCTTGGATATGGTGACGACGGATTGCCACATCCTGGACAAGCTGTGCCTGCTTACGCAGGAGCATCAGCAGCCTGCCGAAGGCTAAAACGCACACTTTGCAATCATCCCTGGACGCGCCGCTGCGGCCGGGGATTTTTTCATGAATCGAGCGATAAAGGAGAGGAACGTATGCCTGTACGCATTGCCATCTGCGATGACAGCGCGGCGCGGCCTGGCCGTGCAGGCGGAGCGCTTTGAATCCGCGCAGGCATTTCTGTTCCATTATGAGGAGCACAAGGATTACGACGTGCTGCTGCTGGATATCGAAATGCCTGGCATGGACGAGGTGAGCATGGCGCGGGCGATTCGCCGCGAAAACGAGGCGGTGCAGATCGCCTTTATCACTGGCTATTCGGATTATATCGCTGAGGGCTACGATGCGGCCGCGGGCGCGCATTACGACGCGCAGCGCGTGCGCGAATGCCTGAAGCTGGCGGGCTTTGAAGAGCGGCTGCAGAAAATGCCCAAGGAGCTGGATACCTGCCTGTACAAGGATCTGGAGCAGGATGGCGTGGAGATTTCGGGCGGCGAAGCGCAGAAGATTGCCATTGCCCGCGCGCTGTATAAGGACGCGCCCTTTATCAGCCTGGATGAGCCTACCGCTGCGCTCGATCCCATCGCCGAGGCCGAGATTTACGAAAAATTCAACGAAATCGCAGGCGATAAGACGGCGGTATACATCAGCCACCGCCTCTCCTCCTGCAAGTTCTCGCGGTGTTTGATCAGGGTCAGGTTGTGCAGACGGGCACGCACGAGGCGCTGTTGGCGGACACGCAGGGCAAGTATTACGAATTGTGGCACGCCCAGGCACAGTATTACGCTCAGACGGAAACAGTCTGAAATGGTGAAAATTTGCGTTCATTTCCACAATCAGAGAAAAAACATAGGGAAATGCCAAAACAACCAAATTAACGCTTGACAGGCGCGCGGAGCAATGCTACAATACCCGCGAACTGAATACTTGGATAGAGGCGCGAGGTTCATCAGTACGTCCGGGCCGCACAGACCGTTGCCGGATCGAAAGGGGACATCGCCGAAGCGCTCGGGCAAGGGTCTGCTTTCCGGGTAGCTGGGTCGCCGTGGAACACGCGGCGGACTGTCACAGGGTTTCTCCTGTGAAGCGCTATCAAGGCACACGGCAGTTGCCGCGGGACAGGACTTCCCGCCTCTGTTTGATCTTTGATTATGAACCGCTTCACTGGAAGCGGTTCATTTTTTATCCGGCAATCAAAAGAAAGGCGGTATGACCCATGATGAGAAGATTTGCTGCGCTGGTACTTTGCCTTGTGTTCTGCTGCACGATGATTCCTGCGGCCCTGGCCGACGAGCCCTCGGGCGTGGAGGACGGCGTGCTGACCGTGGCCATGGAATGTAACTATGCCCCCTATAACTGGTCCCAGGGCGACGACAGCAACGGCGCCGTGCCGATTCGCGACAGCCGCGAGTACGCCAACGGCTATGATGTGATGATGGCCAAGAAGCTGTGCGAGGCCAACGGCTGGCAGCTGGAAATTGTCCGTCTGGATTGGGATTCCCTGGTGCCCGCCGTGCAGGCCGGCGTGGTGGACGCGGTGATCGCCGGCCAGTCCATGACGGCGAGCCGCGCGGAAATGGTGGATTTCGCCGGTCCCTACCTGTATGCCAGCATCGTGTGCCTGGCCAAGCAGGGCACGCCCCAGGCTGCGGCCAAGGGCATTTCGGAGCTTTCGGGCTATTGCACCTCGCAGCTGGGCACCATCTGGTATGACAGCTGCCTGCCGCAGATTGCGGGCGCGAAGATTCAGTCTCCCGCCGAGTCTGCCCCCGCCATGCTGATGGCGCTGGAAGCAGGCATGGTGGATTTCATCTGCACCGATATGCCCACTGCGCAGGGCGCGCTGCTGGCCTATCCCGATCTGGTGCTGCTGGATTTCAGCGGCAGCGAGGATAACTTTGTGGTGTCCGATGAGGATATCAACATCGGCATCTCCGTCCGCAAGGGCAACACCGTGCTGAAGGAAGCCCTGGACAGCGTGCTGTCTACCATGACGGCGGAGGACTTCAACGCCATCATGGCGCAGGCCACGGCCATTCAGCCCATCGAGTAAGCATAAGCATGCGGGCGGCGCGCCTTTGCGCCGCCCGTCCATCTGAAAGGAACGAAGCGCATTATGAACAGATTTGCGGCCCTGTTTGACGATATCGCCTTGCTGTGGGGCAAGTACGGCTCCTCCTATCTAAACGGCGTCGGCAGCACCCTGCTGCTGGCTGTAATTGCCACGCTGGTTGGCTGCGTGATCGGCTTTCTGTGCGGCATATTGCAGACCATTCCCTGCTCGCACAGCGATCCCCTTGTCAAGCGCGGGCTGCTGGGGCTGCTGCGGGGCATTATCCGCGCCTATATTGAGATATTCCGCGGCACGCCCATGATTCTGCAGGCGGTGTTCATCTATTATGGCCTGCCCTATTTCACCAACAACGCCGTGCAGTTCCGCAATATCTGGGCGGTGTCCATCCTGGTGGTATCCATCAATACCGGCGCGTACATGGCCGAGTCCGTGCGCGGCGGTATCCTCTCGGTGGATCGCGGGCAGACCGAGGGCGCGAAGGCCATCGGCATGACGCATGTGCAGACCATGCTGAGCGTGGTGCTGCCGCAGGCTCTGCGCAACATCATGCCGCAGATCGGCAACAACTTTATCATCAACGTTAAGGATACCTCGGTCATGTTCATTATCGGCTTCAACGATTTCTTTGCCGTGCACAAGGCCGTGGCGGGCGCGACGTTCCGCTTCTTCCCCTCCGCTGCCATTGAAATGGCGGGGTATCTCACCATGACGCTGCTGGCCTCCTTCCTGCTGCGCAGGCTGGAAAAGCTGCTGGACGGCCATGCCAGCTACGAGCTGGTGCGCGAGGATCCGCTGGTGGCCACGGCGGGCACCTATAACTATCCCGGCAAGGGCAGCCCCTATGACGAAGTAAACCGTGAGCGGCCGCAGGGCGCGCGGAAGGAGGATGCGGAATGAGTGAATTGGTATTGCAGGTGCAGCATCTGTCCAAGTCCTTTGGCAGCCATGAGATTTTGCGCGATATCGATTTTTCCGTCCATGCGGGCGACGTGACCTCCATCATCGGCGCGTCCGGTTCAGGCAAGAGTACGCTGCTGCGCTGCATCAATCTGCTGGAAACGCCCTCAGATGGGCACATCCTGTTCCATGGGCAGGATATGGCAGGGCGGCATACCAACGCCGCGGCCTATCGCGCCAAGGTGGGCATGGTGTTTCAGTCCTTCAATCTGTTCAACAACATGACCGTGCTGCAAAACTGCATGGTGGGGCAGATCAAGGTGCTTAAGAAAAAGCCTGATGAGGCGCGCGAGATGGCGCTCCGCTATCTGCGTCAGGTGGGTATGGCTCCCTACATCAACGCCCGGCCGCAGCAGCTTTCGGGCGGCCAGAAGCAGCGTGTGGCCATCGCCCGCGCCCTGGCCATGCAGCCGGAAATCCTGCTGTTTGACGAGCCGACCAGCGCGCTGGATCCTGAGATGGTGGGCGAGGTGCTCTCTGTTATGCGCCAGCTTGCCAAGGAGGGCATGACCATGCTGGTGGTAACGCACGAGATGGCCTTTGCCCGCGATATCAGCACGCATGTGGTGTATATGAACGGCGGCGTGATCTGCGAAGAAGGCACGCCGCAGCAGATATTCAACAATCCGCAGAAGGCGGAAACGCGCGACTTCCTGGCGCGCTTTATCGCGGGGTAAGGGCATGAAGCGCATATCCTTTACAAGCGACTATATGGAAGGCGCGCACCCACTGATTATGCAGCGCCTGATGGAAACCAATCTTGAGAAAACGCCCGGCTACGGCACGGATGCCTACTGCGAGGCGGCGAAGGCTAAAATCCGCAGCGCCTGTCATGCGCCGGAGGGGGAGATCTTTTTCCTTGTCGGTGGCACGCAGACCAACGCCACTGTGATCGACGGCCTGCTGCAAAGCTATCAAGGCGTAATCGCCGCTGAAACAGGGCACATCGGCGTGCACGAGGCCGGGGCGATTGAGTTTGGCGGGCATAAGGTGCTGACGCTGCCGCACAAAAATGGCAAAATCACCGCGGAGCAGATTGAAAAGCTGCTTTGCGATTATGCAAACGACGCGAATCGTGATCATATGGTCATGCCCGGTATGGCGTACCTGTCTCAGCCCACGGAGTATGGAACGCTGTATTCGCGCGCGGAGCTGACGCAGATCAGCAGCGTATGCCGGGCGCACCGCATGCCGCTCTATGTGGACGGCGCGCGGCTGGCCTATGCGCTGGCCTGTCCGGAAAACGACGTGAGCCTGGCCGATCTGGCCGCGCTGTGCGATGCGTTTTATATTGGCGGTACCAAGTGCGGTGCGCTGTTTGGCGAGGCGGTGGTGCTTCCGCGTCCGGGGCTGATTCCGCATTTCTTTACGATCATCAAGCAGCATGGGGCGCTGCTGGCCAAGGGCAGGCTGCTGGGCATCCAGTTCGATACGCTGTTTACCGATGGGCTGTATGAAAAGCTGGGCGCGCCCGCCATGGCAGCGGCGGATCACATCCGTGCTGCTCTGCGTGAATGCGGCTACACGCTTTGCTTTGATTCGCCCACCAACCAGGTTTTCTGCATCCTGGATAACGATACGATGGCACGTCTGGCCCAGAAGGTGGACTTTGGCTTCTGGGAAAAGTACGACGATACGCATACGATTGTTCGTTTTGCCACCAGCTGGGCGACGGATATGGACGATGTGAAATTGCTGAAAGACGCGCTCAGAGACGCACGGCAATAAAGACATAAAAAAGCGCTGACGGATTTGCATCGGTCAGCGCTTTTGTGATGCTTATTTTTTCCTTTTGCGCCCCTTGGGAAGGAACGTCCATCCCAGCAGCACGGCCGCCAGCACAAAGCAGCCGATGCTGTATGCCGAAAGGCCGCCTGCAAGCGGGGACACATCATGCAGCAGACCGCCGCATACAAGCAGCGCGGCGGCGATCAGCGCCATGGCCAGCTTGAACGTGATATCGCCCAAAAGCTGGGCTAGATCTGCGCCCGGATGATGCTCTACGCCCAGGTTGGCTTCGCCCTTCAGCCCCGTGCGCAGAAGATCGGCCAGCAGCGCGGGAATTTCCAGCGATTTGTGCGCGCTTTCGTACACCGCGCGGCTATCCTGCACAAGCTCCGCACGCCAGTCAATCTGATGCAGCATCTGATCGCCCAGGCGCGCCGTTACCACGCTCATCACGTTGATCTGCGGGCTCAGGTCGGCCACAACGCCTTCGATGGTGGCCAGGCCGCGCGCCAGCATGGTCAGGCTGCCGGGCATAGAAATGCCGTTGGCCTTCATCACGGCGGACAGGTCTTCAAATACCTGCGCCAGATCCATGCTGCCCAGGTCTGCTGAGCCGTACTTATCCAGCAGATCCTCGATATCGCGGTACAGCCGGCGTTTGTCCGTCTTACCGTGAAACTCGCCCAGCCCCATTACCGCATCGCGGCACAGATTGATATCGCCCCGCGCAACGCCGGTAACGGCCTTGCCGATCAGCGTGCGCTGGCGCTCGTCCAGGCTCCCCATCATGCCCATATCCAGCCAGACGATCTTGCCGTCGCGCACGCGCAGATTGCCGGGGTGCGGATCGGCGTGGAAGAAGCCGTCCTCCATGATCTGGCGCACATAGTTGTCGGCCAGTTTTGCGCCGATTTCGGCCAGATCATAGCCTGCCTGGGTCAGCTCGTCCTTTTTATCGATGCCCATGCCATCGATGCGCTCCATCACCAGCACCTGCGTGGTGGTGTACTGGCGGTACAGGATGGGGGAAGTGACGAAGGCTACGTCCTCGTTGAGCTTGCGGAAGCGCTCCAGGTTGGCGGCCTCGGTTTGAAAGTTCATTTCCTCCTGCGCCACCACCCACATTTCATCCAGCACCTGGTTAAAATCCACCAGCCCGCTGGCAGGGGTGTATTTGAGAAGCTTGCTTGCCTGCTTGAGCAGCATGATATCGCGGCTCATGATTTCATGAATGCCCTCGCGCTGCACCTTGACCACGACGGGCTCTCCGGTTTGCAGCACGGCTGCGTGAGCCTGCGCAATAGACGCGCTGCCCAGCGCCGCGTGATCAAAGGAGGCGAATACCTCCTCCAGCGGCCTGCCGTAGGATTTTTCCACGATGGCGGCGATTTGCTCATAAGGCATGGGGGCCACGCTGCTGCGCAGCTTTTTCAGCGCGTCGCAATAGGCGGCGGGCAGGATATCTGACCGCATGGAGAGAATCTGCCCGAGCTTGATAAACGTGGGGCCAAGCTCCTCAATGATAGCGCACAGCTTTTCGGGGGTTATGCCCTTTACGATCTCGTGACGGCGCATAACCTCCATAATTTCCAGCAGGCGCTGGCGGTTCTCACCGCGGTTTTCGTTGCGTACTGGCATAAAAACCTCTTATTCCTGCGCTTCAGGCTGCTCTGGGGCGGGCTCGGTTTCAGTTTCAGGCTTGATGGGCGCTTGGGCGGGGGCGGCCTGGGCGCGCTTTTCCTGCGCGGCCTGCACGCGCTGACGCAGGGCTTCCAGCTGCGCGTCGTCCAGATTGTCCAAATCCTCCTCGGGCCTTACCACATGAACCGTGACGTTATCGCGGATGGCCTCTTTGACGGAGTGCTTCAGCTCCTCGTTGAGTACCTTGCCTTGCTCCACGGTCAGCTCGCCCTTTTTGACCAGATCGCGCAGGATGCTTTCGGATTTTTCCTTTGTGACGGCGGCGGCGCCGATGCCGGCCAGAATGAGCTTGCGGATGCTTTCACCCAGTTGATCCATGGTAATAACGCTCCTTTCCATTGGTGCATTTCAATTTGTGCCGCAGGGATGCGGCATTGGGATAATTCGCTGCTTTTTGCGAAAAATCCTGCATAGGGGATAAAAAAGAGAATGCGAAAAGCGCGCCCGTGAAGCGCAGGATGCGAAGACGAAAATCGCCAAGACCGTAAAGGTTTTCCGGCGCTTTTAATCCGCAGAGCCGGCTTTGCCGCCGAACAAAAAGAGGACGGAGGCGCTGCTCACACGCCCCCGTCCAATGCAAAGAGGGAGATTATCAGATTTTCAGGCCTACGCGATAGCCCGTATGGAAAGCGTCGAAGATCTTACCGGCCTTCACCGCATCGCCTACCAGATAGGCTTCCTTGTCCGCAGCGATCAGCTGATCATAGAGCTGATGGTTGGCCTTGAGGCCCAGCGCCAAGATCACGGTGTCAGCCGTCAGCTTCTCTTCGCCCTGCTTGCCGCTGACGATTGCGCCGTCGTCCTCGATGGCTTCCAGACGGGTGTTGGTCAGAATGCGCATATCGGTCTTGGCGATGCGCTCACTGTAGGCCAGGAAGTCTGTTACGGCCACGCCGTTCATGATCTGCGGCTGCATCTCAACCAGCGTCACCTTGTGGCCGTTTTCAGCCAGATCCAGCGCGGTTTCGGAGCCGACCAGGCCGCCGCCGATGACGATCACGCGCTCACCCACGGGCTTGGCGCCGTTGATGGCGCTCAGGCAATCCACCGCGATGGGCTTATCCACGCCGGGAATGCGCGGGATGATGGGCGTGCTGCCCGTGGCGCAAATGACCGCATCATAGTCTTCCAGGTCGGCCATTTCGGCGCGCTTGCGGATGACGGGGATCCCCAGCTTTTTGATCTGGGTGGCCTGGTATTTCATCAGCGGACGGATATCGGCCTTGAATTCGGGGGCCGCCGCCTCGTTAAGCAGGCCGCCGTCGATGGGCTTTTCTTCAAAGATGGTCACATCGTGCCCGCGCAGCTTGGCCACGCGCGCGGCTTCCATACCGGCGGCACCTGCGCCAATGACGGCGATGGTGCGCGGCTTTTCAGCGGGCTTGATCTTCAATTCGCCCTCGCGGCTGATTTGCGGGTTGACAGCGCAGGTAACGGCCTTATAGTTAAAGAAGGTGCGCTCCAGGCAGCCTTCGTTGCAGCGGATGCAGGGACGGATGTCCTCGGGATGGTCGCTGCAGGCTTTGTTGGGCCATTCGGGATCGGCCCACAGGGGACGGCCCAGACCTACGAAGTCGCCCTTGCCGGAGGCCAGGATCTCCTCGGCGTATTCAGGCAGGGTGATGGAGCCGGAGGCGATGACGGGCACATGCACGTGCTTCTTGATGGCCTCGGCCGCCCATACATTGTGACACACATTGATGGCCATGGGGGATACCTGGTGGATCATGGTGTGGTGATCGCCGCCCGAAATGTGGAACGCGTCGATGCCTTCCTTTTCCAGCGCCTTGGCCAGCTCGATGGTATCTTCAATCGGGAAGCCGTCCGGCTCGTAATCCGTGCCGCTCAGGCGGATGGTGACGGCCATGTCCGGGCCGACCTTCTTGCGCACGTCGCGGGCGATTTCCAGGTAGATGCGCATGCGGTTTTCCAGGCTGCCGCCGTACAGATCGGTGCGGTGGTTGGTATGGGGGGAGAAGAAGTTGGTCAGCAGGTAGCCGTGCGCGCCATGGATTTCGACGATTTCAAAGCCGGCGGTTTTGGCGCGGCGGGCGGCGTCGCCAAAGGCATGTACGATATCCTGGATTTCCTCGATGGTCAGCACATGCGGCACGGACTGCACGCCATACTGATTCCACAGCTTGGGCCAGGGCAGGGCGGAAGCGGCGCAGATGGGCTGGGTGCCCAGGAACTTCTGGCGGCCGCAGTGCTCAATCTGGATGGCGGGCACGGCGCCGTTTTCACGGATGCACTCGGCCAGCCAGGACAGGCCGGGAATGTGCTCGTCGCTGGAAATGCCCAGGTGGCAGTGCGCGCTCTTGGAGCCGATTTCATCCACATAGGCGTATTCCACAATGATCGCGCCCGCGCCGCCCTTGGCCTGGTCGGAGTAGTAGCGGATGGCGCGCTCGGACACAGTGCCGTCCTTGTTGTTCATGCCCGAAGACTGCGGAGCCTTGAGGATGCGGTTTTTCAGCGTCACATTGCCGATCTTGGCGGGGGAGGAGAGGATGGGGAACATCTTAGATTTCATGGGTGAGCCTCCTTTGTGATAAGCAGATTTTCTGCAAAAATTTTATCAAATCGCCTTGCAATTATCGATATCACATGATACAATAATGCGGGAGCACCTGCGCTCCACTGTATCCTGCGATACTGAAAACCCGAAAAAAGAGGACGACGACGCGATGACTGAAACCCGCAAATCCCCCGTCAGCTTTATTTTGAAGGATACGCTGCTGCCCTGGCGCGGCATGCTGCTGTCCTCGGGCGCGGAGCTGCTGGATTATCCCGCAGGCTCGGTGCTCAGCCGCAGCGGCGAGGTCAATCAGCATATTTATTTTTTGCTTCGCGGCATTGTAAAAACCTACACCAGCAACGCCAGCGGCTATTTGCGCCTGCTGGGCTATCATAAGGCCAATACCATCTTTACCCTGGATAACCTGCGCGGCGGCGAGCCTGCGGTGGTATCCAACGAGGCGCTGACCAGCATCACCGTGCTGCGCTTTACGCCCGAGCTTTTGCAGCGCATCTGCCGGCAGAATCCGGCCTTTGCCACTGACCTGGCGCTGTATGTGGGCGATGTGTTGCGGCTGATGTGCTTTGACGCGGAAAAGCAGAGCATCGATGATGTGCAGACCCGCCTGGCTACGTTCATGTGCCTGTACATTGAAAGCAGTGCCGAAACCTGCGCAGAAAAGAACGTGGTGCCCATGACACAGGAATCCCTCGCCTCGGCCATCAACGCCTCGCGTATCCAGACCAGCCGCATCTGCGCCCAGCTGAAAGCGGACGGCATCATCAGCATCGGCCGCAAGCGCGTGGAGGTGCTTGATTTGCCTGCGCTGATGGCGATGAGGCAGTAAGAATTGCAGCATAATTGCATATAACAAATCCGGCCCTGAATTTGCTTCAAGGCCGGATTTGCTATTCTCTTATGACTTACGCCACGCTGACGTTTTCGGTATACATGGCGTACAGCTGGGCGTACAGGCCGCCCTTTTGCATCAGCTCCTGATGGGAGCCCTGCTCCTGGATGCCGTTCTCGGTGAGCACCCAGATGACCGAGGCGTTGCGGATGGTGGTCAGGCGGTGGGCGATGGTGAAGGTGGTGCGGCCGTGCGCCAGCTTTTCAAGCGACTGCTGCACCAGGCGTTCGCTTTCGTTGTCCAGGGCGCTGGTCGCCTCGTCCAGGATCAGGATCGGCGGGTTCTTGAGGAACACGCGGGCGATGGAAATGCGCTGCTTCTGGCCGCCGGACAGCTTTACGCCGCGCTCGCCCACATAGGTGTCGTAGCCGTTGGGCAGCTGGGAGATAAAGCTGTCTGCGCCCGCCTGCTTGGCTGCTTCGATCACCTGCTCACGGGTTGCGCCGGGCTTGCCGTAGGCAATGTTTTCCGCCACGGTGCCGGAGAACATGTACACCTCCTGCTGCACCATGCCGATGCTGCTGCGCAGGGATTTGAGCGTGATATCGCGGATATCCTGCCCGTCGATGGTGATGCGCCCGGCGGTGACGTCATAGAAGCGGGGAATCAGGTTGCACAGCGTGGTTTTGCCGCCGCCCGAGGGGCCGACCACCGCCACATTCTGCCCGGCCTTGACGTGCAGGTCGATGTTGCTGAGTACCTCGTGGTTCTCATCATCGCTGTAATGGAAGCCGACGTGATCAAAGCACACGTCGCCGCGCACCTCCCCCAGGGGCTTGGCGTTGGGGGAATCCTTGATATCGCTGGGCGCATCCATGATTTCGCAGAAGCGCTCGATGCCCGTCATGCCGCGCTGGAACTGCTCGGTAAAGTCCACGATGGTGCGGATGGAGGACAGCAGGGTGGATACATAGAGCAGATAGGCCGTATAATCACCGATACCGATTTTCTTGTTGATCAAAAACAGCGCGCCGGCCACTACGACGATGATGTACATCAGGCCGTCAAACAGACGGTTGGATGTGCCAAAGCCCGCCATGTAGGCGTACTGGCGCTTTTTGCATTCAAGAAAGCGCAGATTGCCCTTTGCGAATTTTTCCTCTTCCAGCTTTTCATTGGCAAAGGACTTGACCACGCGGATGCCCAGCAGCGTATCCTCCACCTGCGCGTTGATTTCGCCCACCTGATGGCGGCAGTCCTTGGAGGCGGCGCGCATGCGGCGGTTGAAAAAGCGGGTAAAGAAGATCATGAAGGGCAGCACGGCAAAGATCATCAGCGTCAGCGTTACGTTCATGCCCGACAGGATGATAAAGGAAATCAGCACCTTGATGCCCGAAATGAAAAAGTTTTCGGGGCCGTGGTGCGCAAACTCGGTAATATCAAACAGGTCGCTGGTGATGCGGCCCATGATCTGGCCGATTTTGGTGTTGTTGTAGTAGCTAAAGGACAGCTGCTGCAAATGGGCGAAAAGATCAGTGCGCATATCGGTTTCAATGCGCGCGCCCATCACGTGACCTTCGGACTGCATGTAATAGTTGGCCGATGCGTCGATGACGCGCAGCAGCATATACAGCGCGCCCAGGCGTAAAATCAGGCCAGTGGATAGCTCGCCCGCCATGCCCAACGCGCCGTTGGTGATGCGGCGTACAATCAGCGGCAGCACCAGCTCACACACGGTGGTCAGGCCAGCGGCCATCAGGTCGATGACGAGCAGCTTTCTGTATTTGTAAAAATAAGGAATAAAGCGCTTTAACAGTTGGGAGGTAGGCATTTGACGCTGTTGCTGTTGCATGGCTTTTGTTCTCCTATTCAGGTTAAGGGTCGGTAAAGGATAAATGGGTCATCAGGCTTTCAAGCGCCTGCACGCCGCCGCTGGGTAAATACAGGGCGTAGGCCGCGTCCTGCGTGGCGTAATAAGCGCAAGCGCTGCTGCCGTCATGGGCGACAAGTGCCGTTTGCTCCTGAATGCTCCAGCGATAGGCGGAATCCGGCGTAAGCGTGTCATATCGCAGCAGCTGTGCCTGGCTGGCGGGCTGCACGGCGGTGATGGTCAGGCCGCTGTCCTCCTGCCAGGTTAGCAGGCGCGCGCCGGCTTGCGCATCCTGCACGGCGCCGGAGCCGGAGAGGGACACGAAGGGCACCTGCGCGCCGAACACCGCGGCCAGATCGGGCAGGCTGGCGGAGGATACGCTGCCGATGCTTGGCAGGGGAGAGGCGGGAATTTGCTGCACCGGGGCCTTTTCCTGCCTGCCGCCCAGCGACAGCAGCAGATAAAACACCGCCAGCAGAAAGCCCATGCCCAGTGCAGAGAAGATTTTTTTCAGCATTCCATTTCCTTTTTATTCAAGCAAACGACCCAGCGTGTCGCCCAGGCGCTCATCCAGCGGCTGCGTGCGCCCGTTCATTTGGGTGCGGTAGGCGCGGTAGAACGCGCCTGCAAGCTGGCGCTGCTCGGTTTGGGTTAAATCGGGGGAGAGGAAGATGTTGTGCAGCACATCATAAGCGGGCACGGCCATGGACGCGGCCTGTGTGCCCGGCATGGTAAAACCCAGAAAGCTGCGGCAGTGCGAGGCGTCCGGCAGGATGAAAATGCGCACATAATCGGCGCACAGCTCCTGCAGATAGCTTTGCAGAAAGACGTCGGGCTGATCGGACAGCTGGAGGCAGCGATGCAGGCGGGGCTCGTCAAAAATCTCCCGCGCCATGCGGCGCTGCGCGGCTTCGTCATGCTGCTCCGGATGCTCAAAGGCGTGCAGCAGATAGCTTTTGATCACATGGAAGGACACATGGCGCGGGTCGCGCAGATGCAGATTGCCGCGCATGAGCAGCTCACGCTGCACGCGCAGATCATCGGGCGCCAGCGCCTCCGCGTGTGTCAGATAGGCGTGCGCGTCGCGGGGATCGCCCGCAGCACGCGCGCGCATTAGCAGCGCGGCCGCATCCATGCCGTCGGTCTTTGGCGGCTGATATTGCCTGGAAAAGAAGCCCATAGGCAGCCTCCGTATTTATAGCAGCTCCGCCTGGAAGCTGCCGCTTTGGTCGATAGTCAGCAGCGCGCACGCGCCGCGCAAGGTGCAGGTGCCAGGGTTGATCAGCAGCACGCCGTCACGGTACTCGCAAAAGGGCTTGTGCGTATGCCCAAAGCATGCCACCTGCGCGCTTTTGGCGGCCGCGGCGCTGGCCAGGGTATCCAGCCCGGATTTTACGCCGTAGCGATGACCATGGGTGACAAAGATATTGACTCCGCCGATGTTAACCAGCATGTCATCCTCATAGTCGCTGCCCCAGCCGTCGCAGTTGCCGCGTACGATCACGGTTTGCAGGATATTTCCGGCCAGGTATTTGGCGTCGCTGCCGCCGTCGCCGCAGTGAATCAGCGCGTCGAGGGGGCCACCAGCCTCCAGCTTGATCAGCGACTGCTCCAGCATGCCGCGCATGCCGTGGCTGTCGGATACAATGCCGATGCGCTTCATAGCAGCTTCAAGGCCTCCTGCACGGCGCGGGCACGGTGGCTGACGGCGTTCTTGGCTTCACCTTCCATTTCGGCGAAGGTCAGGCCATTTTCGTATTCAAAGTAGGGATCATAGCCAAACGTACCGCTGCCGCGCGGCGCGCGGGTGATGCGGCCGGGGCACTCGCCGCGCACGATCTGCGTGGGCTTAAAGGGCGAGGCGATGGCGATGCAGCTGACAAACCGCGCCGTGCGCGCTTCATCCGGCACATTTTCCATGTTTTTCATCAGCAGGGCGTTGTTGTCCGCATCGCTGTGCTGATCGCCCGCGTAGCGTGCGGAATGCACGCCAGGCGCGCCGCCCAGCGCATCCACGGACAGGCCGCTGTCGTCCGCCAGCGTGAGATAACCGGTGGCGCGCATGACGGCCTCGGCCTTGATGCGCGCGTTCTCCTCAAAGGTTTCGCCATCTTCGATAATTTCATCCGTAAAGCCTGCGTCGCGCATGGACAAAACATCGTACTTGCCGCCCAGCATGGCGGAAAGCTCCTGGATTTTATGCGCGTTGTTGCTGGCCAGAATCAGCTTCTGCTTGGGGGCGATCAGCGCCGCCGCATCGCCCAGCGCCTCACGCTGCGCCTGCATCAGGGCGAGGCAGCCGCTTTCACCCAGATCCAGCAGGGTGTTGAGCTTATCGCGGGAAAAGGCACAGCCCTCGCCCGTACCTTGCAGCTCGATAAACTCGCCCTGCTCGTTCATTACAAAATTCATGTCCGTGTCCGCGCTGCTGTCTTCCGTATAGCACAGATCCAGGCAGGGCGTACCCTCCACCACGCCTGCGCTGATGGCGGCGATCTGGTGGATAATGGGCGATTCGCGCAGCTTGCCCTCGCGGATCAGCCGGTCAATCGCGCCAACCAGCGCTACAAAGCCGCCCGTGATGGCAGCCGTGCGCGTGCCGCCGTCAGCCTCCAGCACATCGCAGTCAATGGTGATCGTGCGCTCGCCTAGTCGTTCACGATCGACTGCCTGGCGCAGCGCGCGGCCGATTAGACGGCTGATTTCCACGCCGCGGCCATCCTTCTTGAGACCGTCCCGCTGCTTGCGGCGGCCGGTGGAGGCAGGCAGCATGGCGTATTCCGCCGTCAGCCAGCCACAGCCCTTGCCGCGCAGGAAAGGCGGCACGCCCTCCTCTACCGATGCAGTGCAGATTACCCGTGTGCCGCCGGTTTCAATCAGGCAGCTGCCTGCAGCGGTGGATACAAAATTGGGGATAAAACGGTGCGCGCGGGGCGCGTTGCACGCGCGGCCATCCTTGCGTTCCATCATCAAAAATCCTCCTGAATGCATGGGGAATAAATCGCTCCCATTGTACAATTAAAAAGGAAATAAGTCAACGAGACAAACAGTAAAAAGACGGCGGAAGAATAATTATGAAACGACGCTGAATTTAAAGAAGCATGGAAATATTTAAAGCTTTTTTTCTTGAATTACGCAGCCTGTTCCAGTATAATAATAAAAAACCCCTGCGAATGAGGAGGAGCTTTTATGCCGTTTGAGCAATACATTGAAACGCTGGATCCCGTCCTGATGCATGCGGGCGAAAATGCGCCGCACGCCTATTTTATTCCTTTTGACGCGGATCAAGATGCACGCGGCGCGCGGGAAAGCAGCCGCCGTTTTACGTTGCTGAATGGGCAGTGGGAGTTTAAGTATTATCCCAGCGTGCGGGATTTTACGGCGGATTTTGATCCCATGACCGAGCCGCTGGAGGCTTCCATGCCTGTGCCTGGCACGTGGCAGATGAATGGGTACGATCATATTCAGTATACCAATGTGCGCTTCCCGTTTCCCTATGATCCGCCCTATGTGCCGGCAGATAATCCCTGCGGGCTGTATCGCCGTCGCTTTGCGCTGGATAAGCAGCCGGGCGCGGTGTATCAGCTGGTGTTTGAGGGCGTGGATAGCTGCCTGCTTTTGTGGGTAAACGGGCAGTTTATCGGCGCAAGCCAGGTGCCGCACTCCCCGGCGGAGTATGATGTGACCACCGTGCTGGTGGACGGCGAAAACACCGTCTGTGCGCTGGTGACCAAGTGGAGCGCGGGCAGCTACTGCGAGGATCAGGATAAGTTCCGTTACAGCGGCATCTTCCGCGATGTGTATCTGCTGCGCCGCGATGCGGGTCATGTGGTTGATTTCAGCGTGCGCACCGCGCTGGCGGACGATCTGCAAACGGCCAGCGTGCAGGTGCGCGCAGCCTTCAGTCAGCCCGATTGCGCATGCCAATGCGAGCTGTATGCGCCCGATGGCACGCTGCTTGCAACGCGCGCGATGCAGGACGGCGCATGCGCGTTTGAACTGAATCGACCCCTGCTTTGGACGGCTGAAACGCCCGTATTGTATACCCTGCTGCTGCGCTGCGGCGGCGAGGAGATTGCCCAGCGCGTAGGCGTGCGTAAAATTGAAATCCGCAACGAGGTGGTGCTGCTCAACGGCAGCCCCGTGCGTTTCCGCGGTGTGAACTTGCATGAAAGCAGCTGCGATACCGGCGCGTACACCCCGCCGGAGCATATTCGCCGCGACCTATTGATGATGAAGGCGCACAATATCAACGCCGTCCGTACCAGCCACTATCCCCAGCCGCCGCTGTTCTATCTGCTGTGCGACGAATTGGGCATTTATGTGCTGGACGAGGCTGACCTGGAGTGCCATGGCGTGGTGTCCACCGGCGGGAGCACCGATCATGAGAAATACAACCGCATGGCGGATGATCCGGCCTTTGGCCCGATGATGCTGGATCGCGTACAGCGCATGGCGATCCGCGATCAAAACAGCGCCTGCGTGGTGATTTATTCCATGGGTAACGAGGCCGGCATGGGCGTGAACTTTGATCGCGCGTTGGCCTGGACAAAACGGTTTGATCCTACCCGCCTGACGCACTATGAGCGCGCGTCCTTCCCACCGGAGGGGCGTGATATCAACCGCAGCGATCTGGATTTGTACAGCCGCATGTATCCATCCCTGGAGGAAATTGAACGCTATTTCAGCGAGCATACGGTGTGCAAGCCCTATATCATGTGCGAGTATTGTCATGCCATGGGCAACGGGCCGGGAGACCTGGAGAATTATTTCCGCCTGATGGAGCGCGAGAAGCGCATCTGCGGCGCGTTCGTGTGGGAGTGGTGCGATCATGCGCCCGCCATCGGCAAGGATAACCAGGGCAGGCAGCGTTATCGCTATGGCGGCGACTTTGGCGAGGTGCTGCATGACGGCAACTTCTGCGCTGACGGCCTGGTGTCCTCCGACCGCACGCCGCATCCCGGCCTGGTGGAATACAAGAACGTGCTGCGCCCGCTGCGAGTGGCTGCGGCTGATCTGGCTAACGGCTGGATTACGCTGAAGAATCATCTGGATTTCGTATCGCCCAAGGGCAGAATTGATATCAAGATCGTCCTGTCCGGCGGCGGCCAGCCCGAAGAAACGGTCCTTGTTCCTGCGGAGGAGCTGGATATCGCGCCGCGCGGCACAGCCACGCTGCATGTGCCTGCCCGCGCGGGCGGCTGCTGCACGCTGTATGCGCTCAGCGCTGCCGATACTCCCTGGGGCAAGCGCGGCGATGTGCTGGGCATGGAGCAGGTGGGAGCGCCTGAATTTGTGCCGCAGATTCAGCAGCGCGCTGCGCAGACACTGCGTGTGAGCGGCGAAAAGGAACGCTATGTTACCATCTGCGGCGATGATTTTGTCTATCGCTATGACAGCATGACCGGCGCGTTTGCCGCGATGGCGGTGCGCGGCAAGGAAATGCTGCTTGCGCCCATGGCGTATAATATCTGGCGTGCGCCGACGGATAACGACCGCAACATCAAGAACGAATGGAACCGGTATCTATACCGCTATGCCGTCTCGCGCGGTATGGGCACGCAGGTGCAAAAGCATGACGACCGGGTAGAAATCGAAACGGCGGTGCATATCAGCAGCATGTCCATTTGCCTGCTGGCGCAGGGCACGGTGCGCTGGACGGTGCATGCCGACGGCCGCGTTGCCTGCCAGGCAGATATGCGCCGCGAGACCGGCGTGCCGGTGTTCCCGCGCCTGGGTCTGCGCATGATGCTGCCTGCGGATTATGACAAGCTGCGCTATTTTGCCTATGGCCCGCTGGAAAGCTATATCGATAAGCGCCAGGCTTCACTGCTTGGCTGGCATGTGGATACGGTGGAGACGCAGTACGCGCATCCCCTGCGTCCGCAGGAGAGCGGCAGCCATTACGGCGCGCGTTCGCTGACGCTGCATGGCGCGCAGGGCGCGCTGCGCATCGAGGGCGCGGGCTTTGGTTTTTCGGCGCTCAACTACTCGCAGGAGCAGCTGGCGGACGTTGCCCACGACGACGAGCTGTCGTGCGAGGAGCGCTGCGTGCTGTGCCTGGACATGGCGCAGCGCGGCATTGGCAGCAACAGCTGCGGCCCTGAGCTGCCCGCCTGCTATGAGATTGCCGATCATATCCAGTGGCAGGTCATGCTCGATCCGCTGGCGGAGTAAACCTTCACAAAAAGCAACCCCGGCAAGCTGAAATCTTGCCGGGGTTTTTATGCTGCTTGGATGAGAGACAATGGCATTAGCCGTTGATCAGCTTTTCCAGATCGGCGGTAATCTGCCGCTCTGCCGCCTCAGCCTGCGCACGGTTTTCCGCGCTGACGGAGATGTAGGCCTTCAGCTTGGGCTCGGTGCCCGAGGGGCGCACAACCACGGAGCAGTGATCAGCCAGGTGGAATTTGATTACATCAGAGGGCGGAAGTCCATCCAAGCCGTGCAGATAATCCTGGTACGCCTGCACGGCCTTGCCGCCGAACGCCGCGATATCGCCGCGGAAGGCCTGCATGATGGCCTGCATGCGGTCAAAGCCCGCCGCGCCCTCAAAGGTGTAGGAATGCAGGGTGTTCAGGCAATAGCCGTACTGTGCGTACAGGGCGTTCAATCGATCCAGCAGGCTGACACCCTGCGCCTTGTAATAGGCGAACATTTCGCAGATCAGCAGCGACGCATCCACCGCGTCCTTATCGCGCACATAGCTGCCGCTCAGGTAGCCGTAGCTTTCCTCAAAGCCGAAAATATAGCTGTCCGCGCGGCCCTGCTTTTCAAGCAGACCGATCTGCTCGCCGATGAACTTGAAGCCCGTCAGCACGTTGATGGTGCGCACGCCGTAATGGGCGGCGATGCGCTCGGCCATATCTGTGGTAACGATGGTTTTGATCATCACTGGCTCGGATGGCATGGCATGATGGGCGGCGCGGCGCGCGCAGATAAAATCCAGCAGCAGCATGCCTGTCTCGTTGCCGGTCAGCAGCACGTATTCGCCTGCGGCATTGCGCACGGCAATGCCTGTACGGTCGCAGTCGGGATCGGTAGCCAGCAGCAGGTCAGCCTGATGCTTTTGCGCGCAGGCAATGCCCAGCGCCATGGCCTCGCGAATTTCGGGGTTGGGGTAAGGGCAGGTGGGGAAATGCCCGTCCGGCTGCTCCTGCTCGGGCACAACGGTGATGCGCGTAAAGCCGCTTTCGCGCAGTGCGCGGGTGACAGGCTGAAGCCCCGTGCCGTTAAGCGGGGTATAGACGATGGATACGTCTCGGTCGATGGGATCGTCCGCCGTCAGCACGGACTGTCCGCGCACAGCGCGGGTGAAGTTGTCGTACACGCTGTCCGGAATCCACTGGATGCTGCCGTCCGCCAGGCAGGCGTCGAAGTCAGCTTGCTTCACGTCGGCAAAGATGTCCAACCGCTCAATTTCGCGCAGAGCTTCATCCGCCGCTTCGGTGGTGATTTGGCAGCCGTCGGAACCGTATACCTTGTAGCCGTTGTACTTGGCCGGGTTATGCGAGGCTGTCACCATCACGCCCGCAGCGCAGCCCAGCGCTCGCACGGCATAGGACAGGCAGGGCGTGGGCATCAGATGGGGATAGATAAACACCGAAATGCCGTTTGCGGCAAATACGCCCGCAGCCACGCGCGCAAACAGGTCGGACTTGATGCGTGAATCATAGCTGACGGCGATGCGGCGCGCCTCAGGCGAAAACCGGCGCACCACATAATTGGCCAGCCCTTGGGAGGCCTTGGCCACGGTGTACACGTTCATGCGGTTGGTGCCCGCGCCGATTACGCCGCGCAGGCCGCCTGTGCCAAAGGCAAGGTCGCGGTAAAAGGCGTCCGACAGGGCTGCCTCATCCTGCGCCATGGCGGCAAGCTCACGCGCTAAATCAGGATCGGCCGACGCATGAGCGCACCAGGCATGATAGGAAGAAAGTATCTTTTCGTCCATAGGCTTATTGCAGGTCGTTATCGTCAAAGGGATCGCCGCATTCGGGGCAGAACTTGGGGGGATGGGTAGGATCCTCGGGCTGCCAGCCGCACTTATCGCAGCGGTACAGCGGAGCGCCGGCAGGACGCTTGGCTCCGCACTGGGAGCAGAACTTGCCCTGGTTGACCGCGCCGCAGGCGCAGGTCCAGCCGGACTCGGGTTTCTTGGCTCCGCACTGGGTGCAGAACTTGCCGGTATTCATCGCGCCGCAGCTGCACTTCCAGCCGTCGGCCGGGGCAGCCTGCTGTGCCTGGGGCTGCTGCGCGCCCATCTGGAACAGAGTTTGCGCGTTCACGCCGCCGCTCTGCTGCGCCATGCCCATGCCCATAAAGCCGGTGAAGGCGCCGGCGGAGTTCTTGGCCGCGTCCTGCATGGCCTGCGCCTGCGCGCCGACCAGCTGCGCGGCGGCCATGTTGGTATTGCGGAACACCGCATTGCGCTGCAGCTCTTTGATCATGGCTTCGTCTTCCTCGGAGGCCTTGACGGAGCTGACGCCGAAGGATACGATTTCAACGCCGCGAAGATCGGCCCACTTTTCGCTGAGCACCTCGTTGAGCGCATCGGCGATTTCCATGGTGTGGGCGGGCAGGGCGCTGTAACGGATGCCCATATCGGAGATGGCGGCGAAGGCGGGCTGCAGGGCGGTGAGCAGCTCGGATTTGAGCTGGCTGTCGATGCGCTCGCGGGTATATTCGCCCTCTACGTTGCCGCACACGTTCTTATAGAACAGCATGGGGTTGGTGATGCGGTAGCTGTATTCGCCAAAGCACTTGATGGCGATATCCACATCCAGGCCGATGTTCCGATCGACCACGCGGAAGGGCACGGGGCTGGGCGTGCCGTACTTGTTGCCGGTGATCTCCTTGGTGTTGAAGAAATAGACGCGCTGATCCTTGCCAGCCTGGCCGCCAAAGGAGAAGCGCTCGAAGGTGAGCTTGAGGATCTGCTTGAGCTTATCCGTGCCGAACGGCCCGTAGAAGATGGAGGGTTCGGCGTTCTGATCGAATACAAACTCGCCGGGCTCGGCGGTGAACTCCACAATCTTACCCTGATCGACGATCATGGCGCACTGGCCTTCGTTGACGGCGATGACGGAACCGGCGGAGATGATGTTGTCATCCTCATTGCGGCTACCGCCGAAGCGTCCCTTGGTTTTCTTATTGGCCTTGGCGGCCAGCACGCCCTCGGGCATGGCGTCCAGATAGAAATACTCCTTCCACTGGCTGGCCAGGGTTCCTCCAACGGCGTTCAATCCTGCACGAATCAGTCCCATTTTTCATAATTCCTTTCTATTTGATAAGCAAAAATGCCATATGCTGCGATATGCAATGCTATTGTACACCAAAGTATTCCTTTTCCGCAACCCCTTGCGGGCGGGATGGTTGAATTTCGGACGCAAAGCGGCTATAATCAGGTGCGGAGGGGATCAGAGTGGAAGAAAACGCCGCGATGCTAAACGAGCTTTGCCAGCGCGCAGCCAAAAGGCATATCACGCTGTACAGCCGTTTTTTGAACCTGGCGCAGCAGCGGGAGGGCGAAATTGCCGCGCGCCGCGCCGGGGCGGAATACTGCCTGTACGGCGGCGCGCAGGATTGCGAACGGCGCATGCTGGCTGTAAGTGGCGAGGATGTGCCGAACGAAAGCCTGTTTCCCATAGCCTGCCTGCTGGCCGCGCCGCGCAGCGCGCGCTTTGCCGCGCCCATTGCGCACCGGGATGTGCTGGGCGCGCTGATGGGCCTGGGCATCGAGCGGGAGCTGATCGGCGATATCGTGCTGCGCGAGGCGGGCGCGTATATCTTCTGCGTGGAGCGAATGGCGGATTTTATTTGCCAGAGCCTTGTGCAGATTGGCCGCACGGATGTGCGCTGTGAGCGCGCCGAGCCGCCCCAGGGCGCGCTGCGTGAAACGCGCGAGGTGCGGCTGCAGGTATCCTCGCCCAGGCTGGACGCCATTGCGGCGCATTTGTTTCACCTTAGCCGGGGCGACGCGCAGCAGCTGTTCCGTCAGGGCCGAGTGATGGTAGACGACGCGCCCTGCGAACGGCCGGATTATCAACTGCGCGACGGGCAGTTGATCTCCGTGCGCGGGTACGGCCGGGCACAGTACCTGGGAGTGGACGGCCAAAGCAAGAAGGGCAAGGACGTTGTGCGCATTGCGCTGTATAGCTGATAGGCTGTATGATTATACATACCACAGCGCGTCCAGCAATGCATCCATATTCTCCTGAGAGTATTCAATTTCAGAGGAATACATGCGCGACAATTCGCAAAAATCATCCATGGTAAAAGCAGCTTCCGCCTTGTGCAGAGCGGCAAGACGGATAAGCAGCTGCGTGCTCAGCAGGCAGAAGGCCAGCCGGGGGCGCAGCTCGTGGGCATCCTCTGCGGCGGCGATATGGCGATAAAGCAGATAAGCAAGCAGCTGTTCCAGGGCGATTTGCAGCGATTCGTCCGCAGGCGGAACGGCTGCTTTTTCGCTGCAGAGCAGCGTGAGTTCTTTCTCCCAGGCAGGATCAAGACGCTCCAGATTCAGATAAAGCTGCGCCCAATCTGCCCAGCCACAGGCGGGAAGCTGCAATGCTTCCATTTCGCATAGCCGGGCGATGCGCGCATCAATTGACAACGTGCGATCCTGCACGGCGGTGATCCATAGGTCGCGCTTTTGCAGCATGGCAGCGTCCTTGCGTGACAGATGGCGCTTGGGGCCGCTTCCCTCAGATATCAGCAGCCGAACAGGCTGCTTTTCCTTTAATATCAGGCTTGCGGCGGCCTCGCAGCACAGCCCTAATCCGGTTTCCTCGCGGTCGGACAAAATGTTTCGGAAGCGCGGGTGGTCGGCGCAGATCTGACATAGCGCATCCTGCCCGGCGGCGGTAATCAAATCGCACAGCCCGTTTGTGTTCAGCAGCGGGCAGCGCTCATCGGCGGTCAGGCGGAAGTGCGGCGTTTCTTCTATATCAATGTAGCTGCGCAGACGCTCGCCTATCTCGCCCGGTATGGCCTGATAGCGGCGCAGCGAGTCCGGGTCGATATCGATCTCCCAGCCGACGCAGCAGGTATGGCGGCAAGCGCCGGCGATACAGGCAAAATCCGCGTAATAATCAGGCACGACGCGCTTCATCCTTCGTTCCTCCATGGACGGCAAGATAAAGCTATTATACGGCGAAGCCGCAGGGGATGCAAGATCTGGCAGAATTTGCTCCGACGTAAATATACATGCAAAATACAGAATAAATTTTCACAAATATGTTGACAAATACGGCCATAAGTGTATAATAATGCATGTTTCCAAAATAATTATTCAGGAGGAACACAAAATGAAAAAGCTGATTGCTCTGCTGCTGACCCTCGCTTTTATCCTCAGCCTGTCCTGCGCAGCGCTGGCCGAAAACAAGCTGGAAAAGATCCTCTCCATCGGCGAAATCACCTTCGCCACCTCTCCCGACTTTGCTCCCAGCGAATTCATCAATCCCAACGCTACGGGCGACGATCAGTACGTCGGCGCGGACGTTGAGCTGGCCAAGTACATCGCCCAGGGTCTGGGCGTAAAGCTGGTCATCATGCCCATGGAGTTTGGCGCGCTGCAGGCGGCCATCACGCAGGGCAAGGTGGATATGGCCATCTCGGGCTTTGCCTACACCGCAGAGCGCGCTGAAAACATGCAGCTGTCCACCTTCTTCAATTTCAGCGAGAACGAAAACGGCCAAGGCCTGCTGGTGCTGAAGGAAAAGACTGGCGATTACACCACGGCCGAATCCTTCTCGGGTAAGACCATTGCCGCCCAGAACGCTTCCCTGCAGTACAACCTGGTCACCTCTCAGCTCCCCGCCGACGTGAAGGTAAAGCTGATCACCAACCTGAATGACGCCATCATGATGCTGGTCACCGGCAAGGTGGATGCGGTGGCCGTGGACGCGGACAACGGCGCGTTGTTTGCCGGCAACTACGATTCCATCGCTATGGCTGATTTCCACTTCGATTACTCCTCCGAGGGCAACGTGCTGGCCGTCACCAAGGGCGAAACCGAGCTGATCGAGGCCATCAACAAGATCCTGGACGAGGTAAACGAAAAGGGCCTGTACAAGCAGTGGAAGGACGACGCCACCGAGCTTGCCAAGTCCCTGGGTATCGATGTGAACTAAAACCTGCCTTTCCGGCGCATAGAATGGAAGGAGTGCCGCTATGCTGCAAAATGTAATCAAGGTGCTGACGAAGTACGGCTACCTGTTTGCGGACGGTGTGTGGATCACCATTGAGCTGTCGCTCATTACCGTGGCGTGTTCCAGCATTCTGGGCTCGCTGATGGCGATTCTCCGCCGCAGCCGCCTGGGTGTGGTGCGCTTTATCACCTCTGCCTATGTGGAAATCGTGCGCGGCACGCCACTGCTGCTTCAGCTGTACTTCTTCTATTTTATGCTGCCGCAGTTTCTGCCCTTCCTGAACCTGAGCGAGTTTGCCTGCGTGGTGATCGCCCTGGTGTTCAACTCCATCGCCTATGTGGCTGAGATCGTCCGTGCCGGTATCGACGCGGTGGATCGCGGCCAGATGGAGGCCGCGCGGTCGCTGGGCTTAAACAGCCGTCAGGCCATGGTGCGGGTGATCCTGCCCCAGGCGGTCAAGAACATCCTGCCCGCCCTGTGCAACGAGTTTGTATCCGTCATCAAGGAAACCTCGCTGGCTTCTACCTTCTTTATCGGCGATATCATGAGCCAGTATAAGATCATCAACGGCTTTACCTTCCTGATCATTGAGCCGCTGCTGATCGCCGGTATCATCTACTTTATCATCACGTTTGTGCTCAGCAAGGGAATCGCCGTGCTTGAGAGGAGGATGAAGGCAAGTGACTGACAATATGATCGAAACCGTGGAGATTACCAAGGATTTTGGCAAGCTCCATGTGCTAAAGGGCATTAACCAGCACGTCGCCAGGGGCGAGGTGGTATCCATCATCGGCCCGTCGGGCTCGGGCAAATCCACGTTTCTGCGCTGCCTGAACCTGCTTGAAAAGCCTACCTCCGGTAAGATACTTTTTGAGGGCGAGGAGATCACCGGCAAGCGCGTCAACATCGATCAGCACCGGCAGAAGATGGGCATGGTGTTTCAGCACTTCAATATCTTCCCCAACCTGACGGTGGAGCAGAATATCACCATGGCGCCCGTGCTTTTGAAAAAGAAAACCAAGGCTGAGACGGCCGATATGGCCAAGGAGCTGCTTACCCGCGTGGGTTTGCTGGATAAGATCGGCGAGCATCCCGCCCGCCTGTCCGGCGGACAGAAGCAGCGCCTGGCCATCGTCCGGGCGCTGGCCATGGAGCCGGATGTGATGCTCTTTGACGAGCCGACCTCGGCACTGGACCCTGAAATGGTGGGCGAGGTGCTGCAGGTGATCAAGGATCTGGTTAAGAGCGGCATGACCAGCGTGATCGTCACGCATGAGATGGGCTTTGCCCGCGAGGTCAGCGACCGCGTGCTGTTTATGGACGAGGGCGTGATCGCCGAGGAAGGCAGCCCCGCGCAGATCTTTGGAAATCCCCAGAATGAGCGCACCAAAGAATTTTTAAGCAAGGTACTGTATTAAGGAGAACCGCCATGAACGATGCGAAGAAAGCCGCCATCCAGACAATTGACGATCATGCCGCGCTGTTTTGCGACGTAAGCCGCAAGATATGGGAATATGCCGAGCTGTCGCTGAAGGAATTTCAGTCCGCCGCCCTGTATGAAAAGGTGCTTGCTGAAAACGGCTTTGCCGTCACCTCCAACATGGGCGGCATCAAGACGGCCTTCTGCGGCAGCTGGGGCCATGGCCATCCGGTAATTGGCATTCTGGGCGAGTTTGACGCGCTGTCCGGCCTGTCTCAGCAGGCAGGCTGCACGCATCACGCCCCGCTGATTCCGGGCGGCAGCGGCCATGGCTGCGGGCATAACCTGCTGGGCGCGGGCTCGCTGGCGGCGGCCTTCGCGGTCAAGGCGTATCTGGAGCAGCACCCTGAGCAGGAGGGTACGGTCATCTTCTTTGGCTGTCCCGGCGAGGAGGGAGGCGCGGGCAAGGCGTTCCTGGCGCGCGATCATGTGTGGGAGCGCCTGGACGCGGCCGTCACCTGGCATCCCTCCGATGTGAACGAGGTCGCCAGCGGCACCTGCGTGTCCTGCATCCAGAAGGAGTTTCATTTCCACGGCGTGGCCTCGCATGCCTCGGGCACGCCGCATCTGGGACGCTCTGCCCTGGACGCGGTGGAGCTGATGAACATCGGCGTGCAGTTCCTGCGCGAGCATATGCCCACCACCGCGCGCATTCACTATGCCATCACCGACGCGGGCGGCAAAAGCCCCAACGTGGTGCAGCCCGAAGCCAAGGTGCTTTACATGGTGCGCGACGTGCAGGTAGCCCAGGCCATCGCGCTGCAAAAGCGCGTGGATCAGATTGCCAAGGCTGCGGCCATGATGACCGAAACCACCGTGACTGAGCAGTTTATCGACGGCACCGCCAACACTGTGCCCAACGCCGTGCTGGAAAAGGTGGCCTACGATAACTTTGAAGCGCTGGGCGCGGTCAAGCATTCCGATGAAGAAATGCGGCTGGCGCAGGCGTATATCGACAGCTACGAGGCGAAATCCGACCGGGTGCCGGGCTTTGCATCCGCTGAAAGCCCTGAGATTGCCGCCTATGTCAAAAAGATGACGGACAACGGCAGGCTGCCCATTAACGATTTCCTGATGCCGCTGCACCATAGCATGAAGAGCGGCGCTGGCTCCACGGACGTTGGGGATGTGAGCTGGCAAACGCCCACTGTGCAGGTGCACACTGCCTGCTGGCCCTCGGGCGCGCCGGGGCATAGCTGGCAGAACGTATCCTGCGGCGCAACCAGCATTGCCGAAAAGAGCATGCTGCAGGCAGGCAAGGTGATGGCGGGCACGGTGATCGACCTGCTGACCAAGCCCGATGTGCTCGGCGCGGCGAAAGCGGAGTTCAAGGAAGCCGCCGCCGCAGGCTATACCTGCCCCATCCCGCCGGACGCTGTGCCGGTGGCTATCGAGGATTAAAACAAAACAGAACAATCAGCATTTTGCCAGGCATGGACGCAGCAGCGCCGTGCCTGGTTTTTTATGCTCAAAACAATACGTCCCCCTGTGCCAAATGCCTGGCATAGAGGGACGCAGGTGTTTAATTTAGGCAGAGGGTTGCGTTTATTCTTCCGCCACGGGCTCCTCGGGCAGGCGCGCGCCGGTGAGGGCAGGCGCGGGCGGCAGGCGATGGAGCTTCAGCTTGCCATCCTCCACGGTGGCCTGCACGCTATCGCCCAGCTTCAGGCGGCCGGAGATAATCTCCTCGCTCAGCGCGTCCTCCACCTGGCGCTGGATGGCACGGCGTAGAGGGCGCGCGCCGAATTTCTCGTCGTAGCCAGCCTCGGCCAGCAGGCGCGTGACCGCTGCATCGTAGCTGAGAGTGATGCCCATGCCCGACAGGCGCTTCTGCATCTGACGAAGCATCAGATCGGCGATTTGCAGGATTTCCTCCTGCGTGAGGGCGTGGAAGACCACCAGCTCATCCACGCGGTTGATAAACTCGGGACGGAACACCTGCTTAACGGCTTCCATCACGCGGTTTTTCATGCCGACGTAATCCGCCGGGCTGCCGTCGCCGCCAAAGCCCATCACGCGGCCATCGTTGATGGCATGCGCACCGGCGTTGCTGGTCATCACGATGACGCAGTTGCTGAAATTGACCACGCGGCCGTTGCTGTCGGTCAGGCGGCCGTCATCCAGGATCTGCAGCAGCATGTTGAATACATCGGGGTGCGCCTTTTCGATTTCGTCAAAGAGCACCACGCTGTAGGGCTTGCGCCGCACGGCCTCGGTCAGTTGGCCGCCCTCGTCAAAGCCCACGTAGCCGGGAGGCGCGCCGACCATGCGCGATACGGTGTGTTTTTCCATATACTCGCTCATATCCAGGCGGATCAGCGCGTTTTCATCGCCAAACATCGCCTCGCCCAATGCGCGGCAAAGCTCCGTCTTGCCCACGCCCGTGGGACCCAGGAATATGAACGAACCGATGGGACGGCGGGGATCCTGCAGCCCGGCGCGGGCACGGCGGATGGCGCGCGACACGGCTGAAATGGCCTCGTCCTGGCCGATGACACGCTGATGCAGGATGTCCTCCAGGTGCAGCAGGCGCTCGCTTTCGCCCTCGGTCATGCGCTGCACGGGCACGCCCGTCCAGGCCGAAACCACCTGGGCGATATCCTCCTCTGTCACCACGCTCTGGCCGGACAGCTTGGATTTTTCCCATTCGGCGCGCTTATCGGCAATTTCATCGCGCACGGCATGCTCACTGTCGCGCAGGCGCGCGGCGCGCTCATAATCCTGGTGATCGATGGCCTCCTGCTTTTCGCGGGAGATGCAGGCCAGCCGCTCCTCCTGCGCCTTGAGATCGGGCGGGGCGGTAAAGGCGGCGATGCGCACGCGCGAGGCGGCCTCATCCATCAGATCCACCGCCTTGTCGGGCAGGTAGCGATCGGTGATGTAGCGCGCGGAGAGCGTAACGGCGGAGCGAAGCGCCTCGTCCGTGATGCGCACGCGGTGGTGCGCCTCGTATTTATCGCGCAGGCCGCGCAGAATTTCAAAGCTCTCGTCCTGCGTGGGCTCATCCACCGTGACGGGCTGGAAGCGGCGGGACAGCGCCGCGTCCTTTTCGATGTTCTTGCGGTATTCGTCGCGCGTGGTCGCGCCGATGCATTGTAATTCGCCACGAGAAAGGGCAGGCTTGAGGATATTGGCGGCGTCCATCGCACCCTCGCCCTTGCCTGCGCCGATGATGTTTTGTAATTCGTCGATAAAGAGAATCACGTCGCCCGCGGCGCTGATTTCGCGCATCAGGTTTTTGAGCCGCTCTTCAAACTCGCCGCGAAACTTGGTGCCCGCCACCAGCGCGCCCACGTCCAGCGAGATCAGGCGTTTGCCGATCAGCGTTTCCGGGATGGCCCCGGCGATCATGCGCTGCGCCAGCCCTTCGGCCACGGCGGTTTTGCCAACGCCGGGCTCGCCGATCAGTACGGGGTTGTTCTTGGTGCGTCTGGAGAGAATCTGCACGATGCGCTCGATTTCCTTTTCGCGCCCGACCACAGGATCCAGTTCGCCCTGCTGGGCGCGGCGGGTCAGATCGGTGCCGTATTCGGCCAGCGAGCTGCGGGAGCCGCCCTCGGCGCTTTCATCAGTGGGGGACGGGGCGGCGCCGCGCACGGGCTCGCCCGCCATCTGGCGCAGCACGCTCTTGCGCAGCTGCTCCCTGTCGCAGCCGGGGGAGGTGAGGATGCGCGCGGCCACGCCCTCGCTTTCGCCCAGCAGCGCCAGCCAGATGTGCGCGCTGGTGACGTAAGGATGCCCCAGCCGCTGCGCCTCGCGCACGCTGCTTTCCAGCAGCTTCTTGGCGCGCGGGGTCAGCTCCAGCGGCGCTTGCAGACCCGTGCCCTGGCCGATGAAGATGCGGATGGCCGAGCGCACGGCCTCCTCCGTCATGCTTTCGGGCAGATCCGGCACGTCGTCGCGCGCCTCGGCTACCAGGGCCAGCAGCAAATGCTCGGTGCCGACATAGGGATGGCGCATGGCCTGCGCCTCTTTTTGCGCAACGGATAAAACGCGCTGCGCACGCTCGTTAAACTTTGCGTAAATGGCCATGAATCAGTTTCCTCCATGAATGAGATCGCGGATGCGCCGGGCGCGCAGCACGTCGGGGGCCGCGCTTTGCTGCTTTGCGGCGGCTTCCAGCGCGCTTTGCGTGCCGGCACACATCAGATATAGCTTTTCCAATTGGGCTTGCTGCATATTCAGCGTGCCCAGCGCCTGCCCCAGCGTCAGTGCCGACCACAGGTGCATACCCTCGGCACGGCTGATTTTGCGCGCGTAACGCGCCACGCCATAGGCACGGTAAATCGCGTCCAGCACAAAATCGTCCGCGCGCTCGGCAGCCTTGGCGCGCAGCTGACGCTCCAGCGCAGTCAGACGTTCGGCATGGGATTGCAAGCGACGCACGATATCGGCCGCTTCTATGCCCAGCGTCATGCGGTTCTCAAGCAGATACAGCGCGTCGCCGCGCTCCTCCTGGGCCGGGGCGGCGCTGCGCAGCAGCAGACCCGCCATGCCGCACAGGCGCGTCATATTGGGAATCTGCTTAAGCAGCGTCAGCATGGGCAGGTGCAGCAGGAGCGATGCGCGCAGCCCGCTGCCTGCATCGCAGGGACGGGCAGTAAGATGGCCATACTGCGCGGAGCGCGCGTAGGGATGATCGACTGCCAATGCCTGCTCAAGCGGGAGGCATAGCGCCAGACAATCGGACAGGCTGCTGTCCTCGTCATAGGCGGCGATGCGCAGATGATCGGCCGCAGCGGTCTGCACGCACAGGCAGTCGTCCTGCCGCAGGTAGGCGGAGGACAGGGCGTTGTCCGCGCTGTCCGGATCCAGCAGACCGTGCGCAATCAGCACACGGCGCTGCTCCGGCTCCATCTGCTGTACCATTAAATAGGTAAAGGTATCTTCTTCTTTTTCAAGCACGGGCAGCACGCGCTCGTTTACGGCCTGAGCCACGTCTGCCCGGCTGTCTGGGGAGAAGGGCAAATCGGCATAGTTGCGGCGCAGGCATACCGCGCCGCCCATCAGAAAGTCTTTCACGGCTGCTCCGCCTCGCTTTCCAGGGTGCGGATTTCATCACGCAGCACGGCAGCACGCTCATAGTTTTCCTCGCTGACGGCCTGATAGAGCTCGCCGCGAAGCTGCTCGATCTGCTGCGCGCGGGGATCTGCTGCCAGCTTGGCCGGGGCGTTTTCGGCCAGCGGCGCGGCCTGCGGCGGCTCCTGCTGGGAAACGCCGTCCAGCTGCATCAGAAGCTGCCCCAGAATAGGGGTAAAGGCGTCATAGCAGGCGGGACAGCCCAAACGCCCTGTATGCAGGAATTGCTCCGTTGTGCGCCCGCAGCAGGGACAGGTAAGGGCGGGGGGGTTATCGCCCGCCAGCGCGCTCAACAACGCCGTCTGCACACTTTGCGCGTCGCCGCGCTGCAGGCGTGCGGCACACTGGGGACAAAGGCGGCGGGTAGTCGCCTTGCCGGAGGTAATCATGGTCACTGCCATGCGGGCGGGACGCTTGCCGCATTCTTCACACATCATGGGGCGGAAGCCTCCTTTCTGCGCTGCGCGACGCTGAGCAGCATGCTGCGCAGGATGCGCGCGCGTATCGCGTCCTTCACGCTTTCGGGCACGGGCACGGCCAGCGCGGCGGGACTGGTGGCGGAGATCATCAACTGCGCGTCGGAGAGCGAAATCACCCCGCGCTCAGCCAGTTGGTTGCATAGAATCTGCGCTTCGCCTGCCGTGATGGCGTCGCCGATGCGGTCGCTGAGCAGATAGGCAAGCTGCTCGTGATCGCCGCGCACAATGCGCACGATGCGGATATATCCGCCGCCGCCGCGCTGGCTGCTGGTGACGTAGCCGTGATCGGGCGTAAAGCGGGTGGAAAGGACGTAATTGATCTGTGAGGGCGCGCAATGGAAATAGGCGGCCAGCTCATTTCGCTTCAGGTCTACCTCGGCCTGCGGCTCCTCGCTGATCATATTCTTGATAAATTGTTCAATGGTATCGCTTAATCTCATACGAGAATCACTCCCTGGTCTGTCAGAAAATTACTGACTAACTTTGACCATCAAGATGGTATCATAGATTTCATCAAAAAGCAACACTTTTTTTCAGATCATATATTGACATGCGGGCAAAGTTATGGTTTAATTTCTTCGCGCTTTATGGTTTAGTAATTCTAAACCGCAAAGTGTCATCCGGCGTTTAGCAAACCTAAACCAAACGCTGCGACAAAAAGTTTAGCAAATCTAAACCTGCCCGACCTTGAAAAGGAGCGATATCATGGATATCGGCGAAAAGCTTCGCCGCCTGCGAATACAGCGCAACCTGACCCAGGAGGAAATGGCCGACCGGTGCGAATTGAGCAAGGGCTTTATTTCGCAGGTGGAGCGCAACCTGGCCTCGCCCTCCATCGCCACGCTTACGGACATGCTGGAGTGCCTGGGAAGCGATCTGAAAACCTTCTTTTCCGAGGCGGAACAGGAGGAAAAGATCGTCTTTGAGCCCGCTGACATGTTTGAAAAAACCAACGAGGAAACGCTGCACGGCAGCATCGTGTGGCTGGTGCCCAGCGCGCAGAAAAACGATATGGAGCCGATTCTGATGCAGATCGGCCCGGGCGGAAGCTCCCAGGAGATGCCGCCACATGAGGGCGAGGAGTTTGGCTATGTGCTCTCGGGCAGCGTTATGCTGCGCCTGGGCGAGCGCAAATTCCGGGTAAAGACGGGGGGCAGCTTCTGCATCCATCCCACCGCCGCCCACTGCCTGATCAATACCGGCAAACGCCCCGCAAGGGTACTGTGGGTATCCACCCCGCCCAGCTTCTAATCTATACATCAGTGAAGGAGAGCCGCCGCCATGGAAGAAGCACCGCGCATGATACATCTGGAGAACATCTCCAAGGAATACGATGGCGCTACCGTTTTGTCGGATATCAATCTGTATATTCTGAAAAATGAGTTTTTGACGCTGCTGGGCCCCTCAGGCTGCGGAAAGACCACAACCCTGCGCCTGATCGGCGGCTTTGAGTATCCCACCACCGGCCGGGTAATTTACGAGGGCAAGGACATCACGGACGTGCCGCCCTATAAGCGCCGCGTCAATACGGTGTTCCAGAAGTACGCGCTGTTTCCGCACCTGAACGTGCGGGATAACATCGCCTTTGGCCTCAAGATCAAAAAGATGAGCCGCGGTGAAATCGACCGCCGCGTGGATAAGATGCTGAGCCTGGTCAACCTGGCCGGCTATGGCAAGCGCAGCGTGGATTCGCTTTCGGGCGGTCAGCAGCAGCGCATCGCCATTGCCCGCGCGCTGGTCAACGAGCCGGACGTGCTGCTGCTGGACGAGCCGCTGGGCGCGCTGGATCTGAAGCTGCGCAAGGAAATGCAGCTGGAGCTCAAATCCATGCAGCAGCAGCTGGGCATTACCTTCATTTATGTTACCCACGATCAGGAGGAAGCGCTGACCATGAGCGATACCATCGTGGTGATGAACAGCGGCCGCATCCTGCAGATCGGCCCGCCCAAGACCATCTACGACGAGCCCAAAAACGCCTTTGTGGCGCGCTTCATTGGCGAAAGCAACATCATCCGCGGCACGATGGTGCACGATGAGCTGGTGTCCTTCAGCGGCGTGGATTTCCCGTGCGTGGACTCTGGCTTTGGCGAAAACGTGCCGGTGGACGTGGTCATCCGCCCCGAGGATATTGTGATCGTGGGCGAGGATATCGGCCAGCTGACCGGCACGGTCACCAGCGTACTGTTCAAGGGCGTACATTATGAAATGATGATCGACGCGGGCGACTTTACCTGGAAGGTGCATTCCACCACCATGCAGCCTGCGGGCTCCCGCGTGGGATTGGCCATCGTGCCCTTCAACATTCATATCATGCGCCCCATGAAGGAGGACGTTGCGCCATGATGAACATGCAGCTGCCCTCCTGGGCCTATTGGGCAATGGGCGCAGGGCTGGCGTGCTTTATTGCGTTGGTGGCGCTGTCTGTGCGCCGTCATCACGGGGTCAAGCGCTCGCTGTTCGCCGCGCCCTATACGCTGTGGATGCTGGTGTTTACCCTGCTGCCATGCATCCTGATCGCCTATTACGCTTTTACCGATACCAACGGTGCGTTCACGCTGGATAACTTCCGTTCCTTCTGGGATAGCAACAACAGTATGCGTGAAAACCTGCGCGCGCTGGCGGGGGATGAGGTGGCCGCTACGGTGGCCCGAGGCTCCGTCAATGTGGATACGCTGGTGTACTCGCTGTGGATGGCCTTCCTGTGCACAGCCATATCGCTGCTGCTGGGCTATCCTGCCGCGCTGTTCATGGCGGACCGCAAGATGAAGATGGGCTCCACCATTGTGGTGCTGTTCATTATCCCCATGTGGATGAACTTCCTGCTGCGCACCATCGCCTGGATGAGCCTGCTGGAGGATAACGGCCTGATTAACGCCTTCCTGGAATGGATTGGCATTGGACGCAAGCACCTGATGTATAACCAGAGCGCCGTGCTGCTGGGCATGGTGTATAACTTCCTGCCCTTTATGGTGTTCCCGATTTACACGTCGCTGAGCAAGCTCGATCCAAAGCTTGGCGAGGCGGCGCAGGATCTGGGCTGCAACGAGTTTCGTACCCTGCTGCGCGTAACCATGCCGCTGAGCATTCCCGGCGTTATCAGCGGCATCACGATGGTGTTTATGCCCTCGGTAACGACCTTCTTTATTCCCCGTGTGCTGGGCGGCGGCAATACGCAGATGTTCGGCGACCTGATTGAATCCACCTTCCTGGTGGCGGGCAACTGGAACCTGGGCAGCGCGTTGTCGCTGATCATGATGATCCTGATTCTGATTTCTCTGTCCATCCTGCGTAAGGCGGATCCCAATGGTGAGGGAGGCGGCATCGTATGAAGCAGTTTTTCAAAAAGTGCTACCTGGCCATTATCCTGATCTTCCTGTACATCCCCATCGTGGTGCTGATCTGCCAGTCCTTTAACGCGGGCAAGAGCCGCGCAAAGTGGGAGGGCTTCTCCTTCCACTGGTATGAGCAGCTGTTCAGCAATTCCTCGATTATGAGCGCGCTGTGGGTTACGGTGTCCATCGCCGTTATTGCCACCATTGTGGCGACGATCCTGGGCACGCTGGCGGCCATTGGCATTTACAGCATGAAGAAGCGCCCGCAGGCCG